>Ga0256405_10000617_pt1 | contig 114867 bp, 113 predicted proteins | sample RumenRJG_02DNA_FD_189096 | JGI IMG/M metagenome (GOLD analysis project Ga0256405, IMG submission 189096) | Bovine rumen microbial communities from Lethbridge, Alberta, Canada - RJG_02 | ecosystem: Host-associated > Mammals > Digestive system > Stomach > Rumen | place: Canada: Alberta...
TTCAGAGTCCTTGGTTTGCGCCACATGTTATCGTCTATATGTTCGCCTACGCCGTACTCGGTGCGGCGGCAGTGATGGCTATCTATCTGCTCTTTATCAAAAAGAGTGACATCGCTGACCAAGAGTTCTTTGCAGAGCAAAGCGACAAAGTCGAGCGTGACATCACGGATAATCTCGTCTATGTAGGCCTCGCCTTCCTTACCATTGGCATGCTCTTCGGTGCTCTCTGGGCCAAGGAGGCATGGGGGCACTACTGGTCGTGGGATCCTAAAGAAACGTGGGCTGCCATCACTTGGCTAGCCTACCTCATCTACGTCCACTACCGCCAGTTACAACTCCATCGTGAGCGGCTGGCCCTTTGGATAATCATCATATCGTTCGTACTCTTACAAATGTGTTGGTGGGGTATCAATTACCTGCCATCAGCCCAAGGTTCAAGTGTACATACTTATAGCATTAGTGAATAAACAACTATGAGAAAAGCAAGTAGAGAGATGGATGCTGATAAACAGGGTGAAGAAATGAAATATGGCAGAATGAAATGACCAGGATTGAGCAAGAGAAGCGAATAGTCCGTAAGATGATTGAGCTGTATTGTCGCCATCATCTTCATCAGGACACAATGCCGGATGAATACTTGCATCTGGCAGACTTCGCTTGTCGTCGTCTTGATCATTGCACGTATGGCGAACAGAAGACAGCTTGCAAGGATTGTCCTACCCATTGCTATGCTCCTAAAGAGCGCGAGGCCATCCGTGAAGTGATGCGCTGGGCAGGGCCAAGAATGATATGGTATGCCCCAAAGGATGCCTTCATTCATTTTTTTCATATAGTGAAACACTGGCTCCAGTCGCTCTCTTTCAGAACTGGTGTTATTGTTCTTTTGTGCTGCATACCCTTCTATATCCTTTCCTTCGCCCAGATGCTGCTACCAACAAGTGTTGCTGCAAAGGGAATCTTATGGACTATACTATTCGGATTGGCTAAGACCTGTCAATATGGAGGTCTTACAATTCTTGGTGTTGAGGGCTACAAGCGGTTAAAAAATAAACTCAAAAAGAAAAAAGAATAAATGGAAACAAGAAAACAAATAGCAGCAGATTTTCTTGAAGAACAATTAAATGGGTAGAAGTCAAATATGCAGATAATACTCGCTTCCGCAAAGATAATGAATGACCGCTCGGCGACGAAAGGAGACGCTTGCCAGAGCAAGAAGGCTGGGGATTCGCAGTCGTTAATCCAGCTTCAGCGCGAGTATTGCAACAAGCATCAGTGCCTTCGCTGTCGCTTTGGCTATGAGTTTCTGAAGAAATAGTATCTCCGATGGGCGAAGAAAACGCTTCAATCCGTTACCACCTCATCGAAATGCTCCTTGCCCCAGTCGATGAGGGCTATGATGGCGGGCATCAGTGAACGGCCTGTTCCCGTCAGAGAGTATTCTACACGTGGTGGTACCTCTGGATAGACCTCGCGGTGTACCAGATGGCTCTGCTCCAGGTTTTTCAGCGTAGCCGAGAGCATCTTCTGGGAACAGTCCGTCATCAGGCGACGAATCTCATTAAACCGCAATACACCCGTCTTGCTGGTGTGGAGCATATAGAGCACTAACATTGACCACTTGTCGCCGAAACGACTGATGACTTGCCTGATGGGACAGGCTAAATACTCTGCTTTTACATCTGCCATAATCATTGAATTTGCCGCAAGGACAGGGCAAACCGAATGCAATCGAGCTCGCTCGAATTGCTGAGGTGCAGCCTGTTCTCGCTGAGTTTACTCAGCAAAGGTAGCAAAAAGTTACCTAGTAACATCATTATACTTAGTTAATCTAAGTTAAAGCGGTTTTCGCAGAAGTCCGATAACATCACAATTCCTACTTATTGGTAACTATGACACCAAAAAGTGCCTTCTTGTGAGATTGAAAAACTTGCCGTACCTTTGCACTCGCAATAAAGAAACAACGAGTATTAATAATAAAAAAGGTAAGAACAATGAAAAAAGTATTTTTCGCAATGATGGCAGCTGCCATGATGGTAGGCTGCGGTAACAAGACACAGCAGACGGCTCAGAACGATGCCGCCGAGGTAGAGGACTCTCTGACGGGTGCATTCACCGCCTATGACATGGAGGGCTACAAGCTGCATGTGTATAACTCGAACGACGTGATGGGCGATGCCAGCTACATTATCGAGGGCCAGGATTCGCTCATCGTGATGGAATATCCGCTCTTCAAGGTGAATGCCAAGGAGTTTGCCGACTACATCGAGAAACTGGGCAAGCCCGTGGAGATTGACGTGACCGACTATCATCTGGGCGGCTCTGACAAACTCCCCCTGACGATGCCCGAGGGTATGCCCGCCTTCATCGAGGGTCCCGTTTATGGAGGGATGATGAAGCAGTTTGCCGAGCAGTTTGGCGACACGATGGTAGAACTGCCCACGCAGAAGGCCGCTGAGGTGCCCTTCGGACAGACTCAGAAGTGGAACGGCATAGACTTCCGTTTCGAGCATGGCGCAACGAGCGACTTCCCCGGTGCCTCCATCATCATCGGTGGTCAGGTGTACTACACTCACTGGACTCCTGCCAAAGCTCATATCAGTCCGCTGCAGATTGGCAACGCTGCAGCTGTTGACGCAGAGTTGGCAGAGGCCAAGAAGGCCCTCGCCTCTGGTGCCAAGTACTTCATCGGCGGTCATGGCGGTCTGGCTGAGAAGGCTCAGGTGGAGTTCAAAATTTCCTATCTGGAGAAAGTGAAGGAACTGATGGCTGCCAACAAGGATGCCGCAGCATTTACAGAGGCTCTGAAAGCAGCCTATCCCGAACTGCCCGGCGATGCCGATGCTCTTGCTCAGGCACTCTATAAGAAGTAAGGACAAATGGACAGGTTGGAGAATCTGAAGAACATCATCATGTATCTGATGGCTGACGAGCATGTCAGCCATCGGATTCCTTCTTCACTCGAAGAGCGGCAAAGGATGATGCGGGCACTGATGAACGTTTGGAGCAGCGAGAGCATTCAAGCTTGCTTGGAAGGCCGAGTCGCGACAAACGAAGACGAAGTCAACGTGTGGGAGCCTCGCCCGATAGCAGAAGACTTTCTGACGATGCAGGATGCCGAGTTGCAGATGCAGCGAGAGGACAAAGGGGTGGTAGAAGTCCATGACGAAGGGCTGACCATCTGGCAAGGTGACATCACCCGCCTGAAGTTGGATGCCATCGTCAATGCTGCCAATGCACAGGCATTGGGCTGCTGGGCACCCCTCCACAACTGCATAGACAACTGCATCCACTCAGCCGCTGGCATCCAGCTTCGCAAGGAGTGTGCCGACAAGATGCAGGGACGGCTGCTGGCTACCGGCGATGCCATCATCACACAAGGCTACAATCTGCCTGCCCGTCATGTCATCCACACTGTCGGTCCGATTATTCCCGATGGCGTTCCTACAAAAGAGCAGGAAGAACAACTGGCTCAGTGCTACCGTTCCTGCCTTAACCTGGCAGAGCAGAACGGACTGGAGAGCATTGCCTTCTGTTGCATCTCCACAGGCGTGTTCCATTTCCCCAACGAACTGGCGGCAAGGATTGCCATCGAGACCGTCAAATCATATCCCCGACATGCTCTTAAAACGATTGTATTCAATGTTTTCCTCGACAAAGACCGTGACATCTACCGGCAGCTTCTCGGAGCGTAAAGAATGGCTCTGCAAGCAGATTGCCGAAGCCGACTACGTGCTGATTGGGGCAGGAGCCGGACTGACCACTGCCGCTGGCATCGACTATGCCGGTGAGGACTTCCGTAGGGAGTTCCGAGAGTGGATAGACCGCTACGGCATCACCGACCTCTATAGTGCAGGGTTCTATCCCTTCGAGACCGATGAGGAACGCTGGGCTATGTGGGCGAAGCACATCTGGTTCAGCCGCTATCGGACAGGGGCATTGCCGCTATACAAGAAACTACTGAAGATGGTGGACGGTAAAGATTATTTCGTTATCACCACCAATGTTGACGGTCAGTTCGAAATGGCTGGATTTGATACACATCGCATCTTTGCTACGCAGGGCGACTATTGCTATTTCCAGCCAGCATCAGGTGCGCCCAAGGAACTGTATCACAACCGCGAATGGGTGGAACGGGCTTTGCCAGCCATCAAAGACTGCCGCATTCCCACGGAACTAATTCCGCATACCCCCGACGGTCAGCCCGTCAGCATGAACCTCCGCTGTGACGATACTTTCGTGGAGGACGCCCACTGGCATGAGCAGGCACAGCGTTACAGCGACTTCGTCAGCATGGCTCACGACAAGCGGCTGCTATTACTGGAGTTTGGTGTAGGTTTCAACACTCCCGTCATCATCCGCTTCCCCTTCGAACAGATGGCCGCACAATTCCCAGACACCACCCTCGTCCGCTTCAACCGCGATTATCCCCAGCTGACTACACAAGGCATCAGCCGCTATGTGGCATTCACCGAAGGTGTGGAGCAAATCGTCATGTGACAACACTAGTGATATAGATTGCAAAATGAAGATAATAGACGACAAACCTGATCAATGGCGTGGTTGAGCAAAAATAGTAAGAGGGCAGATATCGGCATGAAAAACGGTGTCTGTCCTCTTAAAGTATATAAAAAGTGGCGTGATGTGGGATATTTTTTGTACCTTTGCGAATGATTAACGAAACAGACAGGGCATTATGGAAGAGCATAACATCCTCAGTACAGCCAACAGAAGTGAGTTCCGTGCATGGCTCGAAGCCCACTATGCCAGCGAAAGCGAATGCTGGGCCAGCGTGAAACGGGGGAGGCCTGTAGATGACAAGCATTTCTGGTATCTTGATGCCGTGGAGGAGGCACTCTGCTTTGCCTATAATGTGGCATTCTATAAGACCAGAGACAAGGGTATGTATGAACAGACCCTGTTGCACCTTATCACAGAGACCAAAGCCAGACGCATGTTTGGCGAATGGAACGACTACGGTAGGTTGCTGGACTACTAAATTCCAATATAGAGATGAAGAATATAGCACTAATCACCGTCTGTCTTCTATGCTCAATAGTACTCCATGCGCAGGACATTGAAGGATTCGTCCACAGGCAGCTGCAGACTTATCCGCAGTCTCGATTGCTCGACCTGTATAAGTCGTGTTTTCAGGACTACATGGGGGCAGAGCATCTTGTTTCAGACAGACAAGGAGTAAAAGCCTATCTTGATGAGGAACTAAACACTACTACACTTAATGACCTCATGCCTTGGAACTATGAGCCTTGCGGCATTGACAGCAACTACTATCGTGTCAGCATCAGAACCATCAAGGAGAATGTCATATCTGAGAATATGTTGTTGGATGCATTTATCCGTAGTGCCAATACTCCCAAGCGTCTTTCTGTTGAAGAATGGAGAAATCGATGGAACGTGATTATTGGCACGATTGACCAGATGCAACTTGGACTCCCTTATTATCAGCAGGACAAGGCTTTCATTGACAGCATCCTGTCAGTCGGCAGATATGCCATCAGCCATTCTCCAGAGTATCGTGAGACATACCATCCACACTATAGGATAGTAGAACGTGGAATTTTCGAACGAGAGCTAAAACCACTGATAGAGAAAAATTGTTATGGAATACAAGGTTTTGAATAATGGCCTGCGGATGCCGATGGTTGGTCTGGGTGTCTATAATATCTCTGAGAGAGAAACCCAGCGAGTAGTCGAAGATGCCGTATCGGTAGGCTATAGGAGTATCGACACTGCTGCTATGTACTACAACGAGAAAGGCGTTGGTGATGCAGTTCGGGCATGTGGAGTTCCCCGTGAAGAACTGTTCATCACTACCAAGATATGCGATTCCTGCTATACGAAGGAGGAGAAACAGAGACAACAGCCCTGACAGAAGCTGTTGACAGTATTAATCAACAAACAAGAAAGCGGTGTGGACCAGCTTTCCTAGAAAACATGAAAGAAGTACAAGCGTATTTGAAAGAGTGCGGTGCATTCTTTATTGCAACAGTTGACGGCGACCAGCCGCATGTACGCGCCTTTGGCGTATCAGAGATTATCAACGACCGCCTGTATATCATGACGGGCAAGGTGAAGGACGTTTACAAGCAGATGGCCAAGAACGGCAAGTTCGAGATCTGCGCCTTAAAACCTTCAGGTAGCGAGTGGATGCGCGTGACGGGCACTCTGGTCAATGATGAGACGCTGAGTGTAAAAGAAGAGTTCCTGAACCGCAACGAGAGTCTGAAGTCGATGTACAAGGCCGATGACGACAACATGGCCGTGCTCTACATCACCAACGGCGAGGCACGCTTCTGCTCATTCTCGGCACCAGAAAGGAAAGTCAAGTTCTAAGCAATGAAAAAGATAATAAACCCCTGGCGTAACCATCCAGAATACAACTGTTTCGGCTGTTGTCCTGAGAATCCCATCGGACTTCACATGGAGTTCTATGAGGACGGTGACTATATCGTGAGCACATGGCATCCACAGCGCAACTATCAGGGATGGGTGAATACAATGCACGGCGGCATTCTGAGCACGCTGATTGATGAGGTATGCGGATGGGTAGTCACCCGTAAGCTGCAGACCAGTGGTTACACCGTGCAATTGAATGTGAAGTTCAGAAAAGCCATTCCGACAACAGAGCCAGTGCTGACCATCAGGGCAAAAGTGGCCAAGCAGGTGCGGAATCTGGTGTATATCAGTGCAGAGATAACCAACTCAAAAGGAGAACTGTGCAACGAGGGCGAGGCAGTCTATTTCCTGATGAATCAGGAGAAGGCGAAGGAAATGGGATTCTTGCATTGCGACGTAGAGGAATAGACAGATGAACATTGAAGAAGTAAGACAACAGATCAAGGCATCCTACGACCTCGTGGTCAGTAAACTGCCCAAGAAATACGGAATCAAATAAAGGTGGATTTGAAAATGAAGATTATACTTACAAGAGCCACAGGATATGTTGGCGAGTGAACGTTGCCGGAAGTGCTTATGAAATGGACTGTATTATCGGATAACAGAAACAATGACAGCCGTCTCTCTATAGAGCATGGCCTTTCCATCCTTCTGGAAACAGAGCAATATAGAATCCTGCTTGATACCGGAGCAAGTGATGTGTTTGTCAGGAATGCAGAACTGTTGGGCGTAGATCTCAGCAGTGTGGAATATGTTTTCATTTCTCACGGCCATAGCGATCATGCTGGAGGCTTACGATATTTCCTGGAGCAGAACCGGCAGGCAAAGGTTATCGTCTCACCCAATGCCATGAACGGAAAGTTCTACTCCAAACGGGGGAATCTGCATAGCATAACAACGGCATGGCCAGAGAACATCGAGGACAGGCTCATAACAATTGACAAGTCATGCGAGATTTCTGACGACCTTTATGTCATAGCCCATATTCCCCAGATTTATCCGATGCCCAAAGGGAACAAACACCTTTTCTCAGAAGATCTTAACGGCGATTGTAAGCCTGATGATTTTCGACACGAGCTGGTTTTATATACTGATGGCTTCTTGTTTACAGGCTGCGCTCATAGTGGACTGGAAAACATTTTGGCAGCATGCCCCTATCCTGTAAGGTGTGTAGTAGGCGGCTTCCATTTGCTTGATGGTCAGGAGTCGGAGGATGAACTGTTGATTTTAGCCGAAAGGCTGAAAGAGCGTTATCCAGCGACACTGTTCTATACCAGCCATTGCACGGGTGATCATGTATTTGAGATCATGAAGGAGGTGATGGGTGAACAATTGCAGTCATTTAGATGTGGAATAAGAATTATATGATATGGAATCGAGAAAACATATAGCAGCTGAGAAGAAACGGTGCAATAGTCATAACTGTGCACAGGCAGTTCTTCACACCTATGCCGACGTGGCAGGTATCGGTGAAGAGGAAGCCATGAACATTGCCGGAGCCTTCGGTGGCGGTATGGGCAATATGGAAGGTACTTGTGGAGCACTGGTTGGGGCTGGGCTTGTCTTAGGATTAGTCAATAAGGATAAAGTAAAGTCCATGAAACAGATGCGCCAGATAATGGCTAAGTTTCAGGAGAGAAACGGAGCCACACAATGCAAACTACTCAAAGGTATTGGAACAAAGGTTGTATTGCGTGAGTGCCCTCTATGTGTTGCTGATGCAGCAGAGTTCCTGGAAGACCAACTAAAAGGATAGGCATCAAATATGCAGATAATACTCGCTTCCGCAAAAATAATGAATGTTTCGATTAAGCGAGAGCAGAGCGAACTTGTTCGTTCTGCCGAGTGTGAGAAACATGGGATGAAATCCAATGACAGATTGAAGTCAGTTCCCGACATTAGTCTGTCATCACCTCGTTTCCAGAATGAGGCACAGACTTTTGCAAGGGATATGGCTCAATATCCTACAGAGACTATTGCCGAAATTCTGGGCTGTAGCAGGCAGATAGCCGCCCAGAATAAAATGCGGTATATGCGATTCTTTGAAGATGCTCACAAACTTCCTGCTATTCTTGCCTATCATGGTCAGGCTTACAAGCATCTGAAGGCTGAGACTCTGAATGCCGATGACCTCGATTATTCACAGGGAAAGCTATGGATAACATCTTTCCTATATGGGCTGCTTCGGCCGCTTGATGGTATTCTGCCTTATCGGATGGAGGGAAATGTAGAGCTGCCAAGCGGAGAAGGGCAGAATATGTTTGGGTTCTGGAAGAACCGCCTGACTGATGTGCTTATAGACAGTGTAAAGGCTGATGACGGAATACTGATACACCTTGCCACCGAAGAATATCAGCACCTGTTTGACTGGCAACGAGTCCGTAAGGAGGCTCGGGTCATACAGCCTCTATTCTATGTCCGCAAGGGAAATGATTTGAAGATTCAGGCAGTATGGGCTAAGACATGCCGGGGAGCAATGACACGGTTCATCATTCAAAATCGAATCACAAATCCCGATGACCTTGCAGGCTTCTCTTATGAGGACTTTGAATATGACCCCACTTTAGGAGATCCGAATTATCCACATTTTGTCAAGTAATGACCAGGATTGAAAGAGAAAAGCAGACAGTCCGCAAGATGATTGGCATCTATTGCCGTCATCATCTGAAGCAGGAATCGATGCCAGAGGCATACCAGCTGCTGGCCGACTATGCCTGTCAGCGACTTGACCATTGTCAGTTTGGTGAGCAGAAAAAGACTTGCAAACGATGTCCCGTTCATTGTTATGCCCCAAAAGAGCGTGAGCAGATTCGCAAGGTGATGCGCTGGACGGGGCCGAGGATGATGCTCTATGCACCCAAGGATGCTCTCTATCACGTCTTTGACAATATCCGTATGTGGCTGCAATCACTGTCGTTCCGCACGGGAGTAATCGTCCTGTTGTGTTGCATACCATTCTACGTCCTGTCATTTGCCCAGATGCTGCTGCCCATCAGTGCTGCTGCCAAGGGCGTGCTGTGGACAGTCCTCTTCGGCATGGCCAAGACCTGCCAGTACGGAGGGCTGACTATCCTCGGTGTTGAGGGCTATCAGCGTCTGAAAGACTGGCTGAAGCGGAAGAAGCGTCAGCCGAGGCTCTGAATATCGCTCATGCACTCCTCAAAGATGGCTTCACGCTGAGTCTCTGACATCTCGGCAAGCGGCATGAAGGTTGTGAAGAAACTGATTCTGACAGGGTTGCAACCATCTATCGTTTCCTCGCCCGAAAGTTTGAAGCAGAAGCCGTCCTGTGCCAGGAATCCCTCACCGGCAAATTCGCCGTATTCGCTGATGCGCTTGTTGATACGCTCGTCAATGGCCATCGGTTTCAGGGTGCGATTACGCGACAGGAACCTGACGGCCACCTCATTGGCGGTCAAGTTCGGCTGTTTCAGGAAGCGTTCCTTGTATCGCTGCAGGAAGTGGCTGGTCAGAATTAGGATTTCGGGTATGCCTTTGTCCGTCCACTTGATGATGTATCGCTTGCTGCCATCGAACAGGACGTTCAGGTAGCCTGACAGGACAGGGGCAAAAGGATGTTCGCGATAGAAATAGATGATGTACTGATTCTTGGATGACGGAATCTGATAGTCGTACATCACGCTGGCAGGGAAATCCACGCTTCTTTTCAACACGCCGACAGCATTGTGCAGCAGTGCGTCGCGCTTCCAGTCCAGTTTGCTCATTTCGCCCATCAGGTCGCTATATACCTCATGGAGATTCATGTTTGCTACTATCATAACGCGGGCAAAGGTATGAAGATTCAGTAGATTCTCAGTCCGTCCAGCCGATGATTATTACCTTTGCATCGTGATTTTTTGACATAGATTAGTCCCGCTTCTGCTCCTGCATCTAATAAACTATCCTAAAAGAACGGTGCAAAGTTACGGAAAAAGCGGCAAAATCACTACATTTGCACCACAATTGAAACAAAGTTTAAGTTTTGCAATCCGCTCCACTCGCTCATCGAGGTTGTACGGCAGGCAAAAGGCAAACAATAATGAACAAAGAAGAAAAGGTATGGACAACATTGAAGAAAAAGGCCGTAAAGTGGCAATTGACATCGTAAAGGCTAATGTCTTTGCCGTAGTGATCATGGTGGTTTCAGCCATCTTGTTTCTTGTACCATTCTTCCTGTTATGGAAGGACAGGAAGCCGATAGGCGAACTCCTTGGAGGCTTCGGCGACTGGATTACTCTGGTACTGATGTTCGTGGGCATCGCAGTCCATGAACTGATTCACGGCCTGACGTGGGCTTGCTTTGCCAAGGGCGGCTGGAAGAGCATCAGTTTCGGTGTGATGTGGAAACTGCTGACTCCCTACTGCCATTGCGACGAGCCGATGCACATCCCTGGCTATATGTGCGGAGCCATGATGCCCTGTTTCATCCTGGGAGTCATCCCTGCTGTTACAGCCCTGTTCGTCGGCAGTCTGCCCATGCTGGTCTGGGGAATATTCTTCATTGCCGCAGCTGCTGGCGACATCTGGATGACCTGGCTCTTAACGAAGGAGAATCCTAAGTGCCTGGTGCTTGACCATCCATCTGAGGCAGGGTTCTATATCATCGACGAAGATTAAGTAATAGTGGCTCATGAAGAAGATTTTGACATGTATTCAATTCCTGCTCTTGGCAATTGCTGCCAATGCAACAGGACAAGAAGGGGACATTATCTATATTGATGGCACTCGCTGGGAGTTGTTGGGTAGGCCTGTAAGCAGAGATTCTGTATTATATCATCATCTGAAAGCCGTACTTCCATCGAACCGCTCTATATCTACCGCCAACTGGGATGGCTTTACTGCCTACTGGAGCATTGTGCAAGACGTGCTCTGTCTTGACAGTATACGATGTGAACACTATGATGCGAATTGTCGCGAATACATAGGAGAGCGCATTCCTAATGACACATTACTGCATGTGTTCAAGAATTATGTTGACGGAAAACATATTGTTGCCAATTGGCTGACGGGAGATATTCGTGTTGCAACGGGGAAAGTTGTTTACTATGAGCACATGGGCTTTGCACGGAATTATGAGCAAGAACAAATCATCAGCATTGACAATGGGAAGGTAACAGGAAAGAAGGAGTACCACAATTTCGTCTTAGACGGATTTTCATTCGATAAAGTGAACAATCCCACCATTATACGAGAACTGTTTCCCTTACAGATAGAGAAATATCCAGAACTCACCAATATTAAACGAATCAATTTCAGTATTAAAAACGCACGTGTTGACAGTCAAGGTAATCTTTTGGAATGCGAAGTAAAAGTTCTCAACCCCAACGTTAGGCAGCAACTTGCTGAAGAAATGGCAAGACTGCTGAAGGCTTATCGGCCATGGAGAGTTTCTTTTATCAATGGCGAATATCGTGCTGACGGAATTGCACATTGGGCATTCCCTTATCTGCTTGACAAGTAAATTCCGATTTTGCCGATTGAACTATGCCGAAGGAGAGAAACAAAGCAGACGGCTATCGTGAGAAGGCCTACGAGGGTGACACCAAGGCGATGAACAATCTTGGGGTCTGCTATGAGCGTGGCACGGGTGTGCCCAAGGACGAGCGCAAGGGCTTGAAGTGGATTCACAAGGCAACGTTTCAGGGATTCCAGCCCGCCATCGACTACTGCAAGGAACATGGATATAAATGGTATTAACGAACAGAACTAACAAATACGAATATGAAAAAGGTCATTGTTATATCAACGAGCCTACGTCATGGCTCAAACAGCGACATGCTCGCTGAGAAGTTTGTGGAAGGTGCCAAAGCAGCCGGAAACGATGTGGAGAAGATTTCGCTTGTGGGCAAGAACATCCAGTTCTGCAAGGGCTGTATGGGTTGCCAGAAACTAGGACGTTGCGTCATCAAGGACGATGTGAACGACATCATGGCCAAGGTGCTGAAGGCTGATGTCGTCTGCTGGGCTACACCTATATACTATTACGAGATGAGCGGACAGATGAAGACACTCATTGACCGCATGAACGCGATGTACGAGCAGGATTACCAGTTCCGTGATGTCTATCTGCTGACCACGGCTGCAGAGGATGAACCTGAGACACCGAAGCGTGCAGAGACGGGCTTGACGGGCTGGATAGACTGCTATCCGAAGAGTCGCCTGGCAGGAACGTTGTTCTGCGGTGGTGTGAACGATGCCCGTGAGATTGAGGGCAATCCAAAACTGCAAGAGGCATACGAATTAGGAAATAGCATTGGTTGAGACTTTTTGCTGCTATTGGTCATCATTCCAACCTTGGCAGTTTACAAATATACAAAAGAACAATGAAGATAATAGACGACAACCTGATCAATGGCGTGGTGGAGCAAGCCAAGCAGTCACCACGGCTGAGGATGAACTACAACTTCCATGAGAGCCTGGATGAGAAATGCCACCGGTTCCTCAACTGTCTGGAGCCTGGCACATTCATCCCCGTGCATCACCATCCCACCAAGGCCGAGACGTTTGTCATTCTGAAAGGCAAGGTCAAAGTGTCCACTTACAATGACGATGGCGAGGTCTTGGAGTCGTGTGTCATCAGTCAGGAGAACGGCACCTACGGCGTGGACATCCCCAAGAACGTTTGGCACGGGCTGGAATGTCTTGAACCCAGCGTTCTCCTGGAGTGCAAGGAAGGCCCGTTCGTGGAACATGAGGTGGACGGGATCTTGGAGATAAAGAAATAGCCTATGATGACGATCAACACAACTTGTATTTGCAATTTTTCGCATCATAATTGCGTCTAACAAACAGAAACTTTTAAAAGGAAATCAGATCAATGAAGACGATAGGAAACATCATCTGGGTTGTCTTTGGCGGACTCCAGATTGCCATTGAGTATTTTCTGAGCGGCTTGGCACTGATGATCACCATCATCGGCATCCCGTTCGGATTGCAGAGTATGAAACTTGGCTTGCTGGCCTTATGGCCTTTTGGCTCACAGATCAAACGCAAGGAGCCACAACCGGGTTGTCTGAACATGTTTATGAATGTGCTCTGGTTCTTCATCGGAGGTATCTGGATCTGGCTGACCCACATCCTTTTCGGCATTGTGTTCTACATCACCATCCTTGGCATCCCATTCGGAAAGATGCACTTCCGACTGGCAAAACTCGCTCTTTCACCTTTTGGTAAGGAGGTTGTATAGTCTTATATGAACGAAGAGAAACGACTCCAACGGCGCAAGCGTCTGATGGACAACCGTGCCTATCAGACGATGCAGGGCTTGACACGCTATATGGACCGCTACTATCTCGATGCGCTCATCGGAATCGTCCCTGGTTGGGGCGATGCCATTGCATTAGCCAGTGCCGTGCCGTTCGTTTATTTCTCGGCTCGTGTCATCAGGAGCGTGCCGCTGACACTGGCCGTCCTCAACAATGCCCTCCGCGACGTGCTGATGGGCATGATACCCTTCTTCGTTGGCGACATCATCGATTTCTTCCACCGTGCCAACATCCAGAACATGCAGATGATACAGGGGTTTGTTGATGGCGATGAAACGATGATCAGGCAGGTGAACCAGCGAGCCTTTCAGTCAGCCATCGTCCTCGCAGTCCTGCTACTGCTCATAGCCCTGATGATATGGGCACTTATCAGCTTCGGCAGCTATCTGTATTCATTGGTAGCATCCATCTTCTGAACTGCCAATGTTTAAACGAGTTTAATAAACTGTCAGTGTAGTTTAAGCGAGTTTAAATTCCGTGCCAGTTTGACTTCAGCGATTGTCATTCTGGCACGGATTCGTTCCGTAGGCACGTGCTTTGCACTATCCTTAGTGAAAGCCGAAGCAAACAAGCCGAGGCGATCAAGGCTGCGATTAAGCGAGAGAAGATCAAAGCTCGCTTTGAATCTTCCGAGCGAAAGCAGACTCGACCGAAAGGTCAAAAACAAATAAGTTAAACTAAAAGTATAATTAGGAGGTATTGATTATGTTGAACGGATTAATGAAAAGCAACGGTTGGTTCCCAACAATGTTTGATGATTTCTTTAACACTGATTTCATGCCTCGTGCCAACAGTACAGCACCCGCAGTCAATGTCAAGGAGAGTGAGAAGGCCTACACGATGGAGCTTGCAGCCCCTGGCATCAAGAAGGAATATTGCCGCGTAGGCATCAATGACGAGGGCAACCTCACCATCGCCATCGAGAACAAACAGGAACACAAGCATGAGGACAGTCACCGTCACTACCTGCGCCGTGAGTTCAGCTACTCAAACTACGAGCAGAACTACGTGCTGCCAGATGATGTGGTGAAGGATCAGATTTCTGCCAAGGTTGAGGACGGCATCTTGACCATCACCATGCCGAAGACCGAGCCGAAGGAGAAAGTCACCAAGGCCATTGAGGTCTCGTAACGGACATTGATTAACCGCATAAATAAAGGGAGCAGCATCCTATCGGGTGTTGCTCTTTTTTTTACGATAGAGTTCTTTTATTACAGATAATTTTAGTACCTTTGCAGCCAGAATGAGACGGACTCTGATAACTGCAAAAATACTAACGGCTCTTTGCGCCGTTTGCTTGACGGTTTTGCTAAACTGGCAGAACCATAATGATGCGGCTGTCACAGAATCCTATCAGCATCGCCAATCGTCCGTCCTGGCTCCGCAACATCAGCATCAACAGGAAGCCACACTGACAGATGCCTCGCAAATTTACCGCATCTGCAGTTCCCGTCCTCAGCGTGTCCTTCCTACCCAAGGTTCCAAGACGGAAAGAACCGTCACGCCCTTTGGCAGTTTTGCCAACCGGCAGCATCAAGTCACACCCCTTTATTCCTACTACGACAGCAGATGCCGTCTGGAAACGGCTCCCTTCTGCCTGTCGGCCTCGTGCGACTATTATGTCATCGCACTGAGGCACATCATTCGTTGACATAGCCCCAGTTACCTCAGGGACACACTTTTCAAATTTACATTATTCATTTTAGAACATAACCATTCGGCCATTAAGCCGATTGGACAAAGTAACAACTATGTCAAGTATCAAAAACTTGGAGATGGCAGCTGCCCTCTCCGCATATCAGCATATCGAGATCAAGAAATCACTGTTTTCCACCAAGGCCATTTATACGCCTACACAGAGTCCGGCCAAGGCCATCATCTTGGAGTATAGTCCCTCGGAGGGAGAGCGCGTAGCGCGTCTTTTAGACATGCCGCTCGACAAGATGGCTGCCGAAATCCAGCAGAAGGGCAAGCCCGCGACTGGTGCCAACGGCAACTTCCGACTGGAACTCTGCCTGAGCGACGACCGCCAGTTCTGTGCCGTGCAGTTGCTGCGTTTCGGAGACTTCCAGTATAAGCCAGTCTTCGAGCCGCGCTTCTATGAGGGCAAGGATGTAGAACCCTTCACCAAACTGCTCTAAGCCATGAGTACACTGACGTTAGCGATTGTCATCGTATTCTGCATCGGCTATCTCTTCATAGCCATTGAGAGCGTCACCAAAATCAACAAGGCAGCCATTGCCTTGTTGATGCTGGTGGCAACTTGGACTCTGTTCATGATTTCGCCAGACAGCTATCTGCCGACGGCCATTGGCGAACAGTTGGCCGCTGTGGTCAGCGAGGCCATCGAGCGTCATCTGGGCTCTACCTCCACCACGCTGTTCTTCCTGATGGGTGCCATGACCATCGTGGAACTGGTAGACCAGAACGGCGGCTTCAACTTTGTGCGCGACGTGATGCACACCCACAGCAAGCGCGGCCTGCTCTGGCGCATCGCCTTCATGACCTTCTTTCTCTCGGCCATCCTCGACAACCTGACCACCTCTATCGTGATGATCATGATTCTGCGAAAGCTGGTCAGCGACCACAAGGACCGCATCATCTATGCCTCGCTGGTCATCATTGCTGCCAATTCGGGCGGAGCCTTTTCGCCTATTGGCGACGTTACCACCATCATGCTCTGGAACAAGGGTGTCATCACTGCATTGGGTGTCATCAGCGAACTGCTCATCCCATCCATCGTCTCGATGGTCATACCAGCCTATGTGCTCTCGCTCACGCTGAAGGGCAGCCTAACCTTCACCGCCGAGCAGGCACAGACCGTGCAGGCCAGCGACCTCACGGCCACGCAGCGTAAGGTCATCTTCTTTCTGGGCGTTGGTGGACTCATCTTCGTGCCCATCTTCAAGAGCATCACCCATCTGCCGCCGTTTGTGGGCATCCTGCTCGTGCTTGGCGTGCTCTGGACGGTGACGGAAGTGTTCTATGCCCACCTGAAGGAGCCTGAGGAGAAAGGAGCCATGCAGAAGCGTGTCTCTCAGATGCTGTCGCGCATCGATATGTCTACCATCCTCTTTTTCCTGGGTATCCTGATGGCTGTAGCCTGTCTGGAGACCATCGGTGTGCTGACCATGCTGGGACAAGGACTGAACGAGACATTCGACGGCAATCACTATCTCATCACTGGCATCATCGGTGTGCTCTCGTCGATTGTAGACAATGTGCCTCTGGTGGCTGGATGCATGGGTATGTATCCCGTGGCTCCTACTGGTGATATGGCCGTCGACGGCATCTTCTGGCAGTTGCTGGCCTATTGCGCCGGTGTGGGCGGTTCGATGCTCATCATCGGCTCTGCTGCAGGTGTGGTGGTCATGGGGCTGGAGAAGATCACCTTCGGCTGGTACATGCGTCACATCTCTTGGATTGCCTTCGTGGGCTATATAGCCGGCATCCTGTGCTATTGGGTAGAGAAGACATACATCTTTTAAACAAATATCGTTATGACATTCACAGCGGAAAACATCTTTTTCCTGGGAGCCGTGCTCATCTTCGCGAGCATCGTCATCAGCAAGTGGGGCTATCGCTTCGGCGTGCCCAACGGACAACTGGAACTGCGCCCTGGCGATATCCTGTTGACCATTGCACAGCAAAGCATGATGGGAACTCCGGCGAAGCAATGACTTCGTGGGGGACTGCTAGCAAAAGGGGAAAATGTTTTGGACGAAACAGTCAGAAAAGTTGGACTAAATAGAAAAGCCCACTACACATCGCCCATATCGCTTGAAGAACTGGCCTATCTCTCAGGCCGCAGCCTCTCCAGTTTTAAGCGCGACTTCCAGAGCATCTACAACACTACGCCCGCCAAATGGATTCGTGAGAAACGACTATCGAAAGCCCGTCAGATGCTCCAATCGTCGCAAATGTCGGTGGCCGACGTGGCCTATAGTCTCGGATTTGAGAATCCTACCCATTTCAGCCGTATCTTCAAGCAGCAGTACGGCATTTCACCGTCAACATTATAATTATACGCAATATGAAGAATTTTATGAGAACATCAGCCCTCGTGCTGACAGGCGCACTGCTCATCGCTGCCTGTGGAAACAAGGAGCAGAAGAGTGAATCAAACGTGAATGAGAATCCTGTGGAGGAGAAAGTGGAAGTAAAGGCCGTTGAGGGACGCAAGAACTTCAGCGACAAGGCCGTTATCACGCCGCTGCCCGCCATCATGATTGTCACATGGGATGAAAACAAGAATCCTGACGTGATGATGGCTGCATGGGGTGGCCAGTGCGGACCAAAGCACATCACCTTCGAACTCTCCAAGCACAAGACTACGGACAACATCCGCTTGAAGAAGGCCTTTACCATTAGCTTTGCCACCAAGGACGACATCGCACAGAGTGACTACTTCGGCATCGTCTCTGGTAATGACGTGCCCGACAAGGTGGCCAAGGCTGGATTTACGATTACTCCAAGTCCTAATGTGGATGCACCTATCATCAACGAGTACAAACTGACCTTAGAGTGTAAGGTGGTGACGTTTGATGAGGACGATAACGGTGGTGCCCGTGTGGTGGGCGAGATTGTCAATATGAGTGCCGACGAGAGCATCCTCGACGAGCAGGGCAACATCGACCTTGCAAAACTTCAGCCCGTCATCTTCGACTCTGCCAAGAACGAATATCGTGTGGTTGGTGAGAAAGTCGGCACCGCATGGGGCTCTGGCAAATCCATCCAGGAGCGTGAGGTGAAATAGGTATCACATATATTAGGAACTCAAAGTCCCGACTTGCAAGCATGCAAGCCGGGACTTCTTTTGACCTATGGTATTTCGACTATCATTTTGCCCTTATACTTACGCTTAAATGGTTAATATTTCTTAATTATTGGCCTTCTCAAAGTTACAACTTATCGAAATAATTCGTACCTTTGCACCCGCAAAAAGAAAAGGGGTGTGTTCCCCGTCACTATTTTATTGGTATTAATGACATTTAGGAACATGGCGTTCCTGATGGCTGTAGCCACTGCGATGGTGGCGAAGGCCCAGACGGAACGTAAGATGACAGTTGACGAATTGTTTCAACTAGTGGAAAGCAACAGCAAGACTCTTCGACAAGAGAAGATAAGCGTAGAATTTGCTAAGAAAGGGATAGAGGCAGCTCGCTCAGCGCGGCTGCCTGAGTTGACGGCATCGGCATCGGTGTCGATGAATGGCGATGTGGTCATGATGGATCGTGATTTCACAAATGCTCACGGCTTTGCAGCTCCACGCTGGGGTAACTCGCTGGCGTTAGAAGCACAGCAGGTGGTGTATGCAGGTGGAGCTATCGATGCTGGCATTGCATTGGCTACACTTCAGCATCAGCAGGCTCAGGTTGGTGAACAACAGCGCCGCCAGCAACAGCGGTTCTTGGCTTTGGGACAGTTTCTGGAAATCTTCAAGCTCAAAAACCGTGAGCAGGTAGTGAGGCAGAATATCGAACTGACGCAGCGGCTGATAGACGACATCCAAGCAAAGCACGAACAGGGCATGGCACTGAAGAACGATGTGACACGCTATGAGCTGCAAATGGAGACGTTGCGTCTAAATCTGAAGAAACTGCAGGATCAGCGTGGTATCTTGAATCATCAGTTATGTAATCAGTTAGGAATTGATGGGGAGATCATTCCAAGCCTCACCACCGACACGTCTCAAAAGGGAGAGGGGAGTGAAATTTCTTGGCAAAATGTAGCACTGACAACGGCTCCCAGCATTCAGAAGGCAGAAATTGGACAGAAGATGGCCAGTCAGCAACTGCGTTTGGCTAAGAGCGAGATGCGTCCTAAAGTGGCATTGGTAGCTGCCGACAATTTCAATGGTCCTTTTACCTACGACATACCGCCCATTGACAAGAATTTTAACTTCTGGTATGTAGGAGTTGGTGTCAAGTACCCTATCAGTTCGCTGTTCAAGCAGAACAAAAAGGTGCAGCAGGCCCATATCCATACCCGTCAGGCAGAGCAGTCGTACACAGTAGCAGCCGAACAACTGAACAACCAGGTACAGCAGGCTTACACCTATTATCAGCAAGCCTTTGTAGAGTTGGAAACACAGCAGAAGAGCGTGCAACTGGCTGGGCAGAACTATCAGGTGGTCAACGACCGCTACCTGTCGCAGTTGGCACTCATCACCGATATGATTGACGCCTCGAACACCAAGCTCGATGCAGAACTCAAAGAGGTGGATGCCCGCATCGGCATCATCTTCGCCTACTACAAGCTAAAATACATTGCAGGAACGCTTTAAGTGAAAAGTGAAGAGTGAAAAGTGAAAAATTTCTACCGCATAAAAGAACAAAAGTTATGAATAAGAAACAGATAAAAAGAATATATAATGTAGTGATTATTGCAGCCCTCGTGGTGTTTATCGGACTCGTTTGCAGCCGGTTTGTGCATTGGGGCAACGTAGAGTATACAGACGATGCACAGGTGTGGCGTCACATTACGCCTATCAATGCCCGTGTGGGTGGATTCATCAAGGAAGTGCGTTTCGACGACTATCAGCATGTAAAGAAGGGCGATACGCTCGTCATCATCGAGGATGCAGAGTTCCGTCTGGCTTTAGCTCAGGCAGAAGCACATCTTCGTGGCTCAAAGAGTGGTTCGTCGGCTGTAACTGCAGGTATGAGCACCACTGCCTCGAATGTGCGTGCAGCATCGGCAGGCATTGAAGAGGCTCGTGTGCAGATGGAGAATGCCGGGAAGGACTATCAGCGGTTTGAGCAACTGTTGCAGAAGGATGCTGTCACCCGCCAGCAGTACGATAATGCCAAGGCTCAGTATGAAGCCGCCAAGGCTCGTTATGAGGCAGCCCGCAATCGCCAACAGGCTACGAGTCAGGTACTGGGTGAACAGCAGCAACGCTTAGGACAGTCCACAGCTGGTGAATCAGTAGCCGAAGCACAAGTCAATCTGGCACGACTGAATCTGAGTTATACCGTCATTGTAGCGACCTGCGATGGTGTGATGGGGCGCAAGGATATTCACGTAGGTCAGCTGGTTCAGCCTGGCATGCAGTTGGCTCGTATCGTGGACGATCAGCAAGTGTGGGTGATAGCCAACTACCGTGAAACGCAGTTGAAGCACATCAAGGTGGGCAATCAAGTAGAGTTTACTGCCGATGCCATACCTGGTGTGACGTATCAAGGCGAGGTAGAGTCGATAGCCGCTGGCACGGGCTCTGCTTTCTCCCCAATCCCCGTAGATAATGCCACGGGCAACTTTGTAAAAGTAGAGCAGCGTGTGCCTGTACGGATCAAAGTGACTACCGACAATGCTGACGATGTGGCTCGTCTGCTGGCGGGCCTGAATGTAGAAACGGAGGTGATGTACTAATGGGTTTCAATCCAAACCAAGGGTTCTCGATGCCCATGTTCAACCCTTGGGTGCCTAAGAAAGTGCGCCCTTGGATATACTTGCTCTTCGCGCTTTTCTTCCAGTTGTCGAGCGGTGTCTATTTTGGCAGTCTGCAGCAGATGGTTGGTGCTACGGGATTCACTCGTGAGGACATGGTGATGGTAGCGATGTTCGGCGTGGTGGGTGTCAATATGCCCTTCCCGTTCTTGTTCCGCTACAAGCTGCGCTTCACCAATCAGCAGTTGCTCATCAATGCCGCCTGTGTGATAGCTATGTGCAATCTGCTGACATTGTGGCTCATCAGTAGCGATTTTGGCGAGTGGCGATTGCCGTTGCTTTGCGCCATCAGTTATGTTGCAGGCTACTTCAAACTGTGCGGTACTTTCGAGTGCTTCTCTAATATCCGTCTGTGGCTCTCGCCTAAGCAGGATTTCGGTATCTTCCTGCCCAGCATCTATATTGTCATCCTCACCAGCATGTCGCTCAGCAGTTGGGTTGATCAGCAGCTTATCATGATCTACGACTCGTGGCAGATGATGCATTGGCTCATTATCGGGATGATGCTCGTGATAGTCCTTGTAATCTATACTTGTACTCATCCTTGGCGCATGATGCCCCATCAGGTGCCCCTTATCTCGCTCGACTGGCTGGGTTGCTTCTTGGCGTCTGCTTGTATGCTGGAGGTCATCTGGCTATTCAACTACGGTGAATACTATCATTGGTACGACAGCACGTTATGGTGTGCGGTGCTCTGTATGCTGCCCCTCACCATTCTCATTACTATAGGTCGCTTGACGCATATCCGTCACCCGTATCTGGAGCCGTGGATATTCCGTCGCTGGCGGTTATATCCTATCCTAGGCATGTTTCTTGTTGCCGAGGTGATGAACGCTACACCGCAAGTGTTGCAGAACACACTCACTGGCGGAGTGCTCGGTTGGGGATTCACCACCACGTTGCAGTTCTCGCTGCTCGAGATGTTGGGCTATGTCAGCGGTTGTGCATTTACCATCCTATGGGGCAAAGAGACGCCAAAATGGGGACCACTCCCCCGTTTGGGTTTCAAATATACACGCCTGCTCACCGTGGGTTTTGCCTGTCTGCTCGCCTATCAGGTATTAATGTATTTCTACGTCTCGCCTGTGCTCAATCTGGAAAGGATGTGGCTGCCCACCTTCTTGCGCACATTTGGCTACAGCATCTTCTTTGCCACGATGACGCTCTACCTGAAAGACCTCATCGAGTTTCCCTTCTTCTTTCATGCGCTCACCATCTCAGGTTTCATCCGTAACGGCGTTGCTGAGTCAATGTGTTCAGGCATATATAGCTACGGCCTGCGCCATCAGGTAGCCGACACGCTCAACCGAGGTCTGCACACCGACTATCAGAACATCCTCATGGTGGCTGTTAAGGAGATGTTTGGCACGATGTGCATCATCGGCACCATCGTCCTGCTGCTCATGCTGCTCTACGATGTCCAGCCCGTGCGTAGCACCATGAGCAAGATGCCGAAACTGAAAAATCTGGGCAATATCATCGTAAGGCAGTTGCATGAAAACAAATGTTAAATACGGCTCTTCATTCATCTTAAAAAATCGAAAAAGTGATACTCTGTAGCGTTCGTAAAATCGACTATTTTTGTTAATTTTGTGCTTGAAAAATAAATCCTTAAGTATCACTTTAAACAACAGAATTATGTCAAAAACAGTAGAAATTCAGATTGAGAAGAGTCGTGGTCTCGTGGAAGGTCTGCGTCGTCATGTCAAAGAGATGGGTGAACGTGGTGTCACCAACGATGAGATCAACGCAATGGAACGGGCCGTCAAGGAACTGGAGGCAGTCAATGCCGAGGTGGACAGTATTCGAGAACAACTTGCACCAAAGGTGGCCAAACTGAAGGTCGCAATGGATTGTGTGAAGGAGGCCTACGCTGAGAAGAAAAAGACTCTGAAGGGCTACTACCCGCAAGAACGCTGGATGGACTACGGCGTGCCCGACAAACGCTGACACATTTTTGCAAAAATCGTAATAAGGGAGCAGTCGCTGCTCCCTTAATCGATTATATTCAAAAGAGAATCTATAGCAAAGAAAAGAATTCCTTCTTTTGAATGCACTATTGTGAATAAAATTTGTAACTTTGCACTCGCAAATAGAAGTTATAAGCTATGTCATTACTTAACCGAACATATCCATTTAAGCAAAGCACCCGAATACTTTTCGTCTGCCACGGGAATATCTGTCGCAGTCCGATGGCAGAGTTTGTGATGAAAGATCTAGTGAGCAAAGCCGGTCTCGACAACCAGTTCTATATCGAGTCGGCAGCCACCTCTACAGAGGAGATTGGCAATGAGGTCTATCCGCCTGCCAAGCGGAAACTGGCCGAACACGGCATCGCGTGCAAAGGAAAGACTGCGCGCCAGATGACACGCAACGACTATCAGCGCTTCGACCTGCTGATAGGTATGGACACCTGGAATCTCAGAAACATGAACCGCATCTGCGGTGGTGACCCGGAAGGAAAAATCCGCTTACTGTTGGACTACACCAATCGTCCTGGCGATGTGGCAGACCCTTGGTACACAGGCAATTTCGAAGCCACCTGGCGCGATGTCTTCGAAGGGTGCACCCTCTTGCTGAAGGACTTGACGGATAGGCAATAACTTCCCAATAGCAAAAAGCCGGTCATGGCCTATTCATAGTCGTCGATGACGCTATTCATGAAATCCATCATGGGCTTGGCGGCCTTGAATACTATCTCCATCTGCTTCAGCCAGGCATCGCCTTCAAAGAAATCGTTGGGCACTCGATGCCAGCAGCAATAGTTCTTCAAGCGCAGATACTTCACCTGAGCATAGTCACGAGGAAAGCCAGCTGGACAGGTCTTCAGTTTCTCTAAACCGAAGCCCTGTTTGGTGCCCCATGAATCACGTTCCGTACAGGGTTCGAACGAATCTCCAAAATACTTAATGAACTCCTTGCTTTCCACGCATTTCAACCACTCTTTCTCATTGGCCATGATCTCATTGCGGCAAGAGGTGAGGATATTCGTGGGCAGCCAATAACTACCACAGGCGAGCATGCAGTTGTCTGGTTCCAGATGGATATAATAGCCCCCGTGAAGCGACTTCTTTCCACGAGCAGAGATATAGGCACCAAGATGATTCTTATAAGGTGACTTGTCAGGCGAAAAACGCGTATCGCGATAGAAGCGATAGGTAGCATCTTTCACACCAATATGAGCCACAGAAGAGTCGAAGGTAGAGATGCGAGAGATGGCTGCCGCCACCCCTCGCTCAAAATCTTCCTTCGCTGCCAGATACACATCCTTATGCTGCTGAAACCAGGGCCTGTTGTTGTTGGCCATGACGTCGCGCAAGAACTGCAGGATCAGTTTCGTATCCATCAGGAAATCTTATTAAGAGTGGAAATCGAGCATGAAGCGGGTTCCCTTGTGGAACTCAGGATCGATATCGAGGTCGCCATTGATCTTCAGTGCCATCTGGCGACAGATGGGCAGTCCGAGTCCGTCGCCTTCCGTCAGGTCTCTCACCTCAAGGAAGGGCTTGAACACGTCTTCGCGCTTCTCCTCAGGAATACCACATCCGGTATCTGATACCAGGAACTGATGGGCATGGGCGCCACGCTTCTTATAGTCAAGCCAAATATTGCCGCCCTCTGGTGTATAGATGGCTGCATTATTCAGCAGGTGAGTCAGGATATGAGAGACATACTCCTTGTGAATCTTGGCACTGAGGTTGGGCGCATTCACCTTCAGCGTAACGTCAGCCTTCACCTTGTCGCGAATCTGGTTCATCAGTGCTTCGCAGAACGGCTGCAACTGAACATCCTCCAACTCGACGGGCTCGTCAGAGTTCTCCAACTCAGAGAGCTGCTGGATATGGCTTGAGAAGTCGAGTAGTGCCTTTACCTCAGGCTTGCTGCTGTCGAGCTTCTTGAGTGTGGGCTCCAGCTGAGCGGAGATATTGTTGATAAACTTGGCTTTCAGGGCATTATTTTCTTCAGATACCTTAATAATCTTCTTCTGCCTGCGAGAGAGCATAATGAAACGCATCAAGACAACAGCACCAATCACAAGCGCAGCAGCCAATGCAGCAGCAAGGACACCAAGGCCGATGATGATGGCCGAGCGAGTGGTCAGCGAACTGTCCTTATCGGCAATCGTAGCCTCGTTGTCGGCAATCTGTTTCTTCAGCGACTTTATCTCGTCTGCATGCTTCAGGGCATTGGTCGAGTCTTTCCATGCCACATAGTTACTATAAGACTGGGCGACCATATTAGCACTACCCGACTTGCGGCCATTAGCAATCAAAGTCTTATAAACCTCTTCCACTTTATCATATTCCTTGGAAGCCGTCAATTTGTCGGCCATCTCCTTGAAGACAGCATTGCCTTTCGCAGTCTGTCCGAGGGTATAATAATAGACTGCCTTGGTGTAGAGCAGGTCGTTCTTCACTTCATCGTCACTACCTGTGGCTGCATGGTTCTCCATGGCCCTAAGATGATCGGCAGCCGTAGCGCTACGTCCCATTTTCATATACATCTGATAGCGTTCTTTCGATACGAGATAGTGCAGTGGAGCCCTGCTCACAGCACCTTGTACCTTGGCATCGATGGTCTGATCGACACGACGCAACAGGTCGAAGGCTTCGTTATAGTAATTTTCCTTATAGTAGAGCACATTGGCCTTGACAGCGCACTCTACACTCTGCTTCATCTGACCTTTATTGGCATAGTCCTCGAAAGCTAAGATATAGTTATAACGGGCACCGCCTACATGGCCTTTTTCTGCTTCAGACTCTGCACGCTGTTCAATCTCACTTTTCTGCGCATTGGCAAAGGTACAGCTAAGAAACAGACCCAGTATAAAAATGAATATTTTTCTGTTCATATGCGATGGTAAACAAATTATTTTAAGTGCAAAGGTAAGCATTTATTTTGATTTCCACCAAATTTTTCCTCTTTTTTATAGGTTAAGTTGGATTTCTCAGATAAAAGACGTAACTTTGCAAGCAAAATCTAGCTATCCTAGGACGTATGAGGTATCTTTTGTCATGTATATTCTTATGGTTAAGTTCCCTGCCCATTGCAGCAATTGCAGCAGGAGATTCGTTGCACGTAGTGATACTGGGTGACTCGAACACCTGGCTCGGCGGCGACGGCTGCGACAAGCCACAAGGCTGGAACAAGTGGTTCCGCGATGCCTTTCAGCCTGCCACCTGCCGAAGTTTTGCCCGTAGTGGTGCCACCTGGACTAATACCCCACAGACACGACGGAACACACAGGAGAACATCGGTGTTCTAGGCAACGACAATGTCATCTACAACCAGATTTGCCGACTCGAAGAGGCCATCAATAACGGCAGCCAACCAGGACCTCAGCTTATCCTGATTCTGGCTGGCACTAATGATGCTTGGTTCCAGAAAGCAAGACCTAAGGCTCTATCCATGACTACAGATGAAGCTTTTTCATCTGATAGTCAGGATTTTGGAAAACGGACTATCTGTGAGGTCGTGACGCTCGCTGAGTCTGTTCGCTATGGTTGTGAACTGCTGATGACGTTATGTCCAAAGGCCCAGATCGTACTGCTGACACCCTTCCAGTCTGTACAGGCTGGCAATACCATCTTCAAGGTTAGCGACCTCATTGCCGAATGCGGTCACAGGATGGGCCTCAACGTCATCCGCCTGGACCATCAGAGCGGCATCTATGCAGAACAAGAGAAAAACCGGCATCACCTGACCACCGATGGCACGCACACCTCAGAACAAGGCGCCAAACGCGTAGGCACTTTCGTAGCCAGACAATTAGCCACCTTATTACAGTATTAATCGATAGACACACATGGTATTCTCAGACCTTTTCTTTTTGTTCGTCTTCCTGCCAGCCTTCGCCCTCAGTTATCTGGCAGCCCATTGGATTGACCAATTATTGTCGTCTGAGGACGCCCGTCCGAACCGCATCGTGGAGAATACCGTGCTGGTAGTCTTCTCGCTCATCTTCTACGCCTGGGGCGAACCTGTCTATGTGTTCTTGATGCTATTCTGCGTGCTACTCAACTATCTGGCTGGTCTGGGCATCGGCCATACACAAGGTACTGCCCGCAAGTGGGCTCTCGCAGGTGGACTGACAGGCAATATCCTGATCCTTAGCACCTTCAAGTATCTGAGTTTCTTTGCCCAGCAACTGACGGCTCTCGGCATCCCTGTAGCCGACCCCAAGATTGCATTGCCCATCGGCATCAGTTTCTACACATTCCAGTCGATCTCCTACCTCATCGATGTCTATCGCCAGGAGGCCCCCATGCAGCGCCACTTCGGCAATCTGCTACTCTATATTTCGATGTTCCCACAACTCATCGCAGGTCCTATCGTGCGCTATAACATGGTAGCACAAGAAATCAGCAACCGCAGCGTCACCTCCAAAGACGTTGCTGATGGCATCTATCGCTTTGTCATCGGACTGGGCAAGAAGGTCATCCTTGCCAACCAGTTGTCTGAAATCTCTGACCAGTTTCTGGCGGGCAATATGCAGGACCTCACCACTACTGGCGCATGGACAGGCATCGTGGCCTTTACCCTGCAGATCTACTTCGACTTCTCCGGCTATTCTGATATGGCTATCGGACTGGGGCGCTGTCTGGGCTTCCACTTCAACGAGAACTTCCGTCATCCCTATTGTTGTGATACCATCACCGACTTCTGGCGACGGTGGCATATCTCGTTGGGTAGCTTCTTTCGTGACTATGTGTATATCCCTATGGGTGGCAACCGAAGCCATCAGGCCCTTAATATCCTCGTGGTGTGGTTTCTCACAGGTATGTGGCACGGAGCCAGCTGGAACTTCATTATCTGGGGTGTGTATTTCGGTCTCATCGTGACGATTGAGAAATACACCATCCTACGTATCCGCGCCTATATCCCATCGCCCCTGCTCCACCTATACAGTCTGGTGCTGGTGATCATCGGCTGGGGTATCTTCTACTTCGACGACAGCAGTCGTATGGTGCGTTTCTTCGAGATTTGCTTCGGACAGGGCACCATCATCCACGACTATATCACTATCAGCGCACTAGCCGACAACTGTTGGCTTTGGGTCGTATGCTTACTCTTTTGTATGCCCTTACGCAGTGGAGTCGGCATGCTGCTGAGACGTCATACCCCAAAAGGAGGTCTCGTGCAGGAGTCGATACTGCTCACAGGGCGTGTCATACTCTCCATCGTACTACTTATTCTCAGCGTCGCTCTGCTTGTCGGGGCCACCAATAATGCATTTATCTATACCCGATTCTAAAAGACCATGCGATTCAGTAAAACTTACCTCATCATCTTCGGACTCCTCTTCGCTGCCTTCGTCGTGGTGTTTAATACCTTCCCGCGCAGCACCTTCTCCGAGCTGGAGAAACGTGAACTGGCTAAATTCCCGGAGCTAACCACCGAGAAGCTGCTGAACGGCACATTCACCAGTGAGGTCTCCTCGTGGTTCAGCGACAGCGAACCCTTCCGCGACCGCTTCATGTGGCTGAGCATGCAGGTGAAAGACCTTATCCGCGTGAATACAGGCGAGGAGAATGTCACTTTCCATGCTGCCGCCGATAGCGGCATAGATCCAGAGATAGCAGAAGCCCCAGACACTTTAGAGGAACTGGATTTTATAGAAAAGCCTACCGCCTCAGACCCTTATAGCTACGAGAACCATGTGACCGCCGACGAGAACGCAAAGATCGCCAATGCCGGCATCATCATCGTCGGCTCGGGCGACAATGTGAGAGCCCTGATGGCCTATGGAGGTTCAGCCAAAGGGGGTACGGGCTATGCGAAGGCAGCCAACATCTACAAAGACAGCTTCCCCTCGGTGAATATCTATTGCATGGTGATTCCGACGGCTGTCGAGTTCTATTGTCCTGAAAAGGTGAAGAACCGCACCCGTCCGCAACGCCCCACCATCGACAATGTCATCCGCCATCTGGCCCCCGGTGTGAAACCAGTGGATATCTACGAGACCCTCGGCGAACATGCCGACGAAGACATCTACCTGCGCACCGATCACCACTGGGCGCCCCTCGGTGCCTTCTATGCCGCCCAGAAATTCGCGGAGGTAGCAGGCGTACCCTTCCGGCCCTTGTCAGACTATGACCGCAAGGTGGTACACGGCTATGTGGGCAGTATGTATGGTTACTCTCAGGACATCTCCGTGAAGAACGCCCCAGAGGACTTCGTCTATTACGTGCCACGCGATGTCACCTACAGCACGACCTACATCGATTACACCATTGACGAGAACTACCGTGTCATCGGTATGGGGCGCCCACATAAGGGCATTTTCTTCCACCGCTTCAAAGACGGCAGCGGTGCCGCCTACTGTACGTTCATGGGCAGCGACACACGCATCACCCGTGTGGAGACCAGCACCCACAACGGCCGCAGGGTGCTCATCCTGAAGGACAGCTTCGGCAACGCCATACCTGGCTACCTCTTCTACTCCTTCGAACAGGTACACGTCATCGACTCACGCTATTTCACGAAGAATATGGTGGAATATGTCAGGAACAACCACATCACCGACATCCTCTTCGCCAACAACATCTTCAAGGCCTACTCCAGCGGTACCTATGCGAAGTACATCAGATACCTGACGCAGACCAACGGCCTGCAGAAGCCTATCCAACAGAAGAACGACAGTACACTGAAGAAGACTGCGACAAGGCAAGACTCCATGGCAGCCTTGCCCGTGAAGCCGGCTACACCGGAGGTCGCCAAGAAGGATTCTGTGGCTAATTAGCCTATTCGTTACTTTTCTTCTTTGAGAAGATCCGCTTAAACCAGGAGCCTTTCTTTTCGGAATTGTCGGAATTGTCGGCAGCCTGCGACTTCTTCGACTTGTCTGCCTTTGCCGATTTGTCATTCTTATCGCCCTTGTCGCTGTCTTTCTTCTTAAACAGGTCTATCAGTTTGCCTTTCACTCTAGGTTTCACCTTGACATTGCTGACCTTATCGATATCTGTAAACGAGAAATCAAAACCCCACTTCAGACTCTTGAGATGGTCAATGCTACCTTCTACAACTCCACCATTACTCTTGATATCGACTTTCAGTTCCTTCAACTTAATCCCTTTATAGGCAGCCTCATAGACGAAAGCATCAACCGTTCCGTAAGGCATCTTTCCACCAGTTTTCTTACGCAAGATAGCCGTACGCTTTTTGTCGATATCCACCTTGAAGTCTGCTTTCGCGCCCACGTCACCTATATCCTTCATGTTCAGCAACTTACCTAACTGAATTTTCTTTGCATCTACATGGCCAGAGATATAATGGTTAAGATCATCGACGGTGAAATTGAAGGCCATATTGCCCACCGCCGTACCCAGTACGCCCTTGAACAGCTCGTGCTTCCAGATTACCTGGAAATCGCCCGTATAGGTAAGGTTACCCAGGTTGTCCAACTGCTTCATCATCATCTTCTTCACAACAAACTGATTGATGATCTCCTGCTTCACCTTGCCCTTGGCCACCATCTTGTTCACGTGGAAGTGGACGTTAAGCTTCTCCTTTTCCTTCAGATGGCTGATGCCGCCGACGGCTGATATCGTCAGCAGCTTGTCTGGCGTGTTCACATGAATATCCTTGAATGTGAGCGTGCTGTCGGTACCGCTGAACAGCACACTGAGTTCGAGCGGCATCTTGAAGTTCTTCAGCACTGGGGCAAAGGGCCGCGAGATATCACGCAACTCGGTCTTGCCCTTAATCACCGACGTCCGGAACGAGAACTTCGTGCCTTTCTTCTTACTGGGCAGGATGACGGTGGCGCTGTCGAACTTCAGCACCGTGCTCTCCTGCTGGACGGTGACATTGCTGACATGAGCCACACCGTTGCTGATGCCGGCTCTCAGGCGCAGGTCTTTCACATTGAAGCCTGTCACACTGTCTCTTGCCGCAAACTTCGTCAGCTGGAAGTTCACGGTATCCCGCTTCAGGTCCAGATGATTCAGCAGCAGCTCTGCATGGGCGATGACGTCTATATGACCGGCATCAAAGAACCCTCTCTTCGGCCTGTTGGCATTCTTTCGCGGCAAGTGGTTGTCGATAGCGAAATGCAGACTGTCGAGGACGACCTGCTGGCGATCGTCTTTTCCCATGATGCCCACAGTACCGATGCTGATGCGCCGCGTCTGCGGACCTTTCTTCGTCACAGCCTCCATCTTTCCGCTCAGATGACGGATCTTGCCCTCATGGCTTCCCGTCCAGAAACGGTCGTAGGTAAACCTGTCCATATAGAAGGTATCCGTATTGAAGACCACGTCGATCCTGCCGATCTCCGCATCCCTGACCTCAAACGTGAGCCTGCGGTCCGGGCTGTCCTTTTTCACTTCCTTTTCCTTCGTCTTGCCCTTCTTCTTGTCACGCTTGAAGGCATCGATCACAAACTGGAAGTTGCCTTCCTCCCCTTTTTGCTTGTACAGACGGGCCTTCACCCCCTCCAGACGGGCATAGGTGACCTTGACGTGATCCCTGAGGATGCCCCAACAGTCGAGATTGACGGCCAGGCGCTCCACGTGCAGCATCTGCCGATGTTCACGGTCCTCGACATCGAGACCATACAGCCCGACATTGAACTTCAGGAAATTAATATTGATGCTGTCAATGCTTACCTTCGTCTGCAGTTTCTCCTCAAGCAGCTCCGTCGCATGACCCAGCATCTTCTTCTGGAAAGAACTAGAATTAAACACCAGTGTTGCGGCCAGCAGTAACACGATTACTGCAACCAGCAATCCACCCAGGATCTTTAGCCCACGAATCACAAAACGCTTCATCATACACCTTTTTGTTTGCAAAGATACGAATTATTCTCAATTATTTTGTAACTTTGCCACCAAATTAGTATTAAAGTTTAAAAAATGGACGAAGCAACCTGCGTCAGTCTGCTCGAAGAGCACGGTATCAAGCCAACTGCCAACCGCATCGTGGTAGCCAAGGCACTGGCCAGTTCGATAAACCCGCAATCGTTGGCTGAGCTGGAACGTAAAATCGTGACTATCGACAAGTCGAACGTCTTCCGTGCCCTGACACTCTTCAAGGAGCATCATCTGGTACACACGATTGAAGGCGGTAGCGACGGCACGAAATATGAACTATGCCACAGCCATAGCCACGAACACGATGATGACCAGCATCCCCACTTCTTCTGTGAGGTATGTCAACAGACCTACTGTCTCGAAGGGATGAAGATGCCAGCACTGGAACTGCCAGAAGAATTCGAGGCACATACGGCCAACTACATCATCAAGGGAGTCTGTCCGCACTGTAGAAAATGATTAATCTGAACAACATACGCGCCATCGCCTTCGATGCCGATGACACACTTTGGGACTGTCAGTCGCACTTCGAGACCGTAGAGAATCATCTCTACCGATTGATTGCGCCCTATTGTGAGACACCCGCCAAAGAACTCTTCCAGACAGAATCAGGCAATATGGCCGACCTCGGCTATGGCTGCAAGGCTTTTACCATCTCCATCATTGAGACTGCCCTTCGCGTGGCAGGCGACCATCTGTCAGCAACGGAGCTGGCAGACCTGCTTAATGACTGCAAATCGCTGCTCCACCTGCCCGCCACCCCACTGCCAGAGGTCGAAGAGACACTTCAACGGCTTCAGGCCTACCCTTACCGACTTGTGGTCTTCACAAAAGGCGAACTGCAAGATCAGGAGAATAAGCTCAAACGCAGCGGACTGGCTAAATATTTCTCTCACGTGGAAATCACGTCAGACAAGACCGAGATGGAGTTCCAACAGCTCTGTCAGCATCTTGACATCCTGCCCTCCCAATTGTTGATGGTGGGCAACTCGCTAAAGAGCGACATCGCCCCAGCTCTCGCTGTCGGTGCTTCAGCCATCCACATCCCCTTCCACGTCACGTGGCAATTGGAACATTTTGAGGACATCGAACATGAGCGCCTGGTCAAAATCTGCCATTTCAACGAGATTCTTCATATTCTAAACTATCATACAGCATGAAATATATCTTTGAAGCCCGCATGGAAGTGCGTGACTATGAATGCGACATCGAGGGTATCGTGAACAATGCCAACTATCTGCATTATGCCGAACATACCCGTCATCTGTTCCTACGCAGCCTCGGCGTCAGTTTTGCCAAGCTTCACGAACAAGGCATCGATGCCGTCGTCCACAGCATGAAACTACAGTATAAGGTACCCTTGCGCTGTGACGATGAATTCATCTCACGTCTCAACCTGAAGAAAGACCGCTTCAAGTATATGTTCTATCAGGATATCTACCGTGCCAGTGACGAACAGCTCTGCTTCCGCGCCACTGTCGAGCTCGTATGCCTTGTCAATGGCAAGCTCGCCAACAGTCCTGAATACGACGAAGCCTTCAAGGACTATATTTAAACTTCTCCTTTTTCCAAATACTCACTGGGTAGCATACCAAACTCCTTCTTAAACAGTTTGGCAAAGTATTTCGGTGTGTTGAAGCCCACTTCCATCGAAAGTTCCGTCATCTTGATGTCAGGCCGCTGGCGCAGGATGCGACAGGCCTCCTTCAGGCGGATGGAGTTGATAAAGCCCGTGATGCTCTGTCCTGTCAGAGCACGCAACTTATTATATAAGGTAGAGGATGACACACACATGTCTGAGGCAAACTGCTCGCGGTCGTAATCAGCATCACTGATATGTTGTTTCACGCAATCAATGGCCTTGCTTAAGAACTGCTCGTCTGGCGAATTATGCTGCTGTTCCTCGGCCTCGAGAGTCTTACGCGCACCTTCAAACTGCTTCATCACCATCATCTCACGATAGTGTAGCAATTCGCTGACACGCTGCTGCAGACGGGCCCGACGATTCACACGCTGCTTATACCACTGGCTGATACCATAGACAGCAATAGCCAATATACCTATATAAATAAGGTATGCCCACCACGTACGATACCAAGGCGGCAACACACGCACTTGAATCGCATAAGGCAACTCCACCAGATTACCATAGCTGTCAATGGCACGAAGCTTGAGCTGATATGTACCGGCAGGGAGGTTCTGATAGGCGGCCTGGCGATTGTCGGCATCAACATGATGCCAATCATGGTCGTAACCCTCAAGGCGATAGGCGTATTTACACTGTTGCTCGTTTTGATAGGCCAAAAGTGCAAACTCCACCGTGAACTTCCGGATACTGGCAGGAATAGTGATTTGCCGAGTGGTATAAGGCGGCTCGGCAGATATACGACGTTGTAGAACGGAGTCAAGCCATTCGTATGGACGGTCGTTGATCTGTAAGCCAGTAACTAATAAAGAAGCAGAATCCGCTGGTTGCCAGTGATCCATCTGGTCTGGCTTGAAGGAAAAGAAGCCATTGGCGCTACCCAGGAATAATTCTTTGCCGAAACGCGAAAGGCCGTTGGCAGAGAAACGAATTTTCTCCAAGCCATCCTCTACGCTATAATAGGCAGGATGACATTTCCCATTATCATCAATCTTCAGGCAAACAAGTCCTTTGTCCGTGGAAAGCCAAAGCTGTCCCTTCTCATCGCCACCAATAGCATATAAACGGTTGACATTGAGATGATAACGTTGGTTTACCACGATGAACTGGTCTTTTTCCACATCATAAAGGAACAGTGCTCCACCATTAGAGATTGCCCAAATCCGATGGTGCGAGTCTTCGTAGACTGCTATGGCATCTTTGAGGGGATAGTTGCCTTTGACAGGAGAGTACAACCTACTCTGTATCGATTGCGGTTGACGCATATCGCCTATGAAGCTAATGATACCGGAATTATCGGTTGCAACCCATATACGATGATCGTGACCTTCGATGATGTTACGCACATCAACATTGCTCACTAAAAGACGGCCTTGCGTATCGGAGAATGCCACACCGATACCGGCACTTTGTCCCACAAGCACCGTTCCATCGTGAAGTTGACAGAAGGTGTTCACATTTCCATCACCGATAAAAGGGGTTCCCTGACGAGTCAACAGCCGGGCTGGTTCGCCAGTCCGACAGACCACAATGCCCTGTGAACTGCCCAACCACAATTCCTGCTCACTACGTTGTATGAAAGCATAGATCGTCTGGACATGTATTCCACTAGTACCCGTCATCTGCTGCATACCCGGTATATGGGTATTATAGTTGACATGATTTGCCCTGCGATCATATAACGCCAGCCCATAAGGCTGCAGTCCAAGCCAGAAATAATTGCCATCAGAGGTAAAGACGGTTTGTATGCGATTGACAGGCAACTCCAATCCAGTTGTGTCGAGATGGTAGAAATGGAAAGGCGACGGTTTGGTACTAAGGTGAACCAACCCCTGATTACGGGTAAGCACCCATAGATTTCCATGCCCGTCGGTAGCGAGACTATAGCAGAAACTGAGTTCGGAGTGGTTTTCCACTTTTTGTTCGTCATCAAGGTCAACGCTGGTAAGGCCCTCAATGCAGCAGCCCCAGATGGCATGGCTTACAGAATCTTCTACCAACTGATGGAACGTCCTGAAGTCACGCCGTCCCTCGTTCATCCTATGGATGCCGGGATTAGACTCATTCTCGGGATGGTCCAGACGGATGATACCATTCTCCCATGTGCCGATCCAAAGTCGCCCACGACTATCCATCAGTTGAGACTGTACCGTATTGCGCTCACTCAACTGGGGATAAGCTACAAGCTTACCGCTTTTAGGGTTCAAACGGAAGAGACCGCCTTCCCATGTTCCAATATAGATATTACCTTTCTTATCTTCGGAAAAAGATCGCACACCAGCAGTCATGCTGATATCTGTGAATTCGTCAGTTTCAGCATCATAGCGAGACACACCGTTAGACGTTCCTACCCAAATCGTTCCATCAGAAGAAGTAAACAAAGCATCAATCATTCGCGCATTCTGGCTTCGAAGACGATAAGACCGGAACGTATTCCTACGGCGATCGAAACATGTCAAACCATCGCGTGTGCCAAGCCACAAACGATCTTCAGGAGCTTCTGTGATTCTGAGTACATAATTATTGGGCAGGATACCTGGCGAATAGGCATCATTTCGGTAAGTCCTGAAACGGTAACCATCATAGGCACACACGCCCAGATCGGTACCTATCCACATCAACCCGTTGTGGTCAAACTTCAGACAACGCGCCTCCTCAGCCCCCTCCACCGGAGTCTGAGACATAATCCTAAGCGTCACATGTTGTGCCAACATGGCCATGCACAGGTTCAAGGTTATAGTCAGTAATAGCACTCTTGGTTTCATCGGCAGTTAATTAGCGGTTGCAAAGATAAAATAAAAAGTCGAAAATAAAGAAAAAGGGGAAGAAAACTTCAATTTTCACGATTTGTTCCCCCAAAATCACGATGTGGAGACCTTGATTTAAATCAATTCCACTACCTTTGCACCCAGAAACCATACTATAACTATAAATGAAGAAACTACTATTCTTATCAACACTCATCATGGCTTTTGGGGCTTATGCCGAAGCTAAGAAACAGAAACAACTTACCGAGAAGGACATGGGCGCCTATCTCTTCACCTATTTCAACGACCCAACGCACGCTTTGTTTATGGCCATCAGCTACGACGGCTATACTTTTACGGCTGTCAACAATGGAGAACCCATCATTTCGGGCGATTCCATCGCTGATCAGCGAGGAATCCGTGACCCTCATATCTATCGCGGACCTAATGGAAAATTCTATATTGCCATGACCGATCTCCATGTGTTTGGCAAGCAGATGGGACTTCGCACTACTCAGTGGGAACGTCCCGACAAATACGGCTGGGGCAATAACAGAGGCTTGGTGCTGATGGCCTCAGACGACTTGATCCACTGGACACGCCATGAAGTAAGAATCGATGAACTCTTCCCCCAAGCATTCGGGGAAATCGGTTGTGCGTGGGCACCACAGACCATCTGGGATCCGACCGTCGGCAAACCGATGGTATATTTCACCATCCGCCAACACGCAGGCGGGCGTACCAAATTATATTATAGCTACGCCAACGAGGACTTCACGACATTGGAAACGGAACCTCAACTGCTCTTTGAATATCCCGACGAAAAGATACAGGTGCTTGATGCTGACATCTGCCCTATGCCCGACGGCCGCTACTTCATGACCTATGTAGCGCAGGAGAATCCAGGGGGCATCAAGTATATGATTTCCGATAAAATCAACCATTTCAACGATTATCACGCTGAACAAATCGATGGCGAGGATCGTGGCTGTGAAGCCCCCAATGTATGGAAGCGCATCGGTGAAAAGAAATGGGTCGTAATGTATGATATCTATAGTGTTAATCCCCATAACTTCGGATTTGTTGAGACCTCAGATTTCAAGACCTTCAAGCCCCTTGGACGTTTTAATGAGGGTGTGATGAAGGCTTCCAACTTCTCCTCACCTAAGCACGGAAGCGTAATCCATATCACTAAGGCTGAAGCCAAGCGATTGGAGAACTACTGGAACAATCGCCAAAAAGAGCCCAAGATGATCCGCCCGGGTGAGATATGGCCTGATAATAGTGGCCGGCATATCAATGCACATGGTGGCGGCGTGATGAAATACGGTGATACCTACTATTGGTTCGGCGAGAACAAGTGCGACACCACCTCAGCAGCCATGATTGGCGTGATGTGTTATTCCTCGAAAGACCTTATGAATTGGAAGAACTGCGGCGTAGCCCTTTCTGTCAGCGACCAGAAAGGTTCGGACATCGAGCGAGGTTGTGTACTGGAACGCCCTAAGGTCATATATAATAAGGTGACGAAGAAATTCTGTATGTGGTTCCACCTTGAACTGAAAGGTAAGGGCTATAGTGCAGCCCGTTATGGTGTAGCTGTCAGCGACAAGCCAGAAGGTCCTTATAAGTTCCTCTATTCGCAGCGCGCCAACGCAGGCACCTGGCCCGTTGAATTTGGCCAAAACGACTTAGCCATCGTCGATACACTTGACAAAGACAACTTTAAGGAGTGGTGGAAACCCGACTGGTATAAGGCCATTCAGCAAGGACTATTCGTGAAGCGCGATTTCGGTACAGGACAGATGGCGCGCGATATGACCCTCTATATCGATGACGACGGCAAGGCCTACCATATCTTCTCTTCGGAAGACAATCTGACGCTCCACATTGCTGAGCTCACCAACGACTACCTACACCATACTGGACGCTACACCCGTGTGGCTCCTGGTGGACAGAATGAGGCACCCGCTATCTTCAAGAAAGATGGCACTTACTGGATGATTACATCAGGCTGTACAGGATGGGCTCCCAACAAAGCCCGTATGTTCTCTGCCCCAAGTATCTGGGGACCTTGGACTCAGCACGACAATCCTTGTCGAGGACCAAAGGCTGATATCACCTTTGAAGGACAATCGACATTCATCCTGCCCTATGGCAGCCAGTTCATCTTCATGGCAGACATCTGGCGCCCCAAGCATCCGAGTGATGCCCGCTACATCTGGTTACCCATCGAATTTGAGGACAATAAGCCCATCATTAGGTGGCGCGACGCATGGAAAATCGATGAAATCGGGCAAAAATAACGATTTGTTCCATTAAAATCACAATGTGGAGACCTTGATTTAAATCAATTCTCCTACCTTTGCACCCAGAATTCGCAACTCTTTTCATATTGAAGATTTATTCTTACTAACAATAATTTAACTTAAAGAACATCTAAATGAAGTATGCTAATTTGATCAGTCCATCAAGAAAACTATGTTTTGCGATGGCATTGGCAGCAGGAATGGTCGCCATTCCATTGCCAACAATGGCAAACCAGGCCGTTCAGAATGTCCAACAAAGTGGTGTCGTGAAAGGTCAGGTTGTTGACAAGAGTGGTGAACCGATCATCGGTGCCACCATCAAAGTGAAAAACATCGAAAACGTTGGAACAGTTACCGATTTCGACGGAAACTTTGAACTGAAATCTGTCCCAACAAGTGGTACGTTGGTCGTCTCTTACATCGGCTACACCACAAAGGAAATGGCTTACAGAAATGGCCAAACCTTGAAAGTTACCATCGAGGAAGACAGTGAGACTCTGCAGGAAGTAGTAGTTGTCGGTTATGGTACCATGCGTAAGAAAGACCTGACAGGTTCTGTAGTTCAGATTGACCCCAGCAAGCTGGCTGACCAGAACCCGGGAAGTGTTCAAGACCTGCTTCGCGGTACACCAGGTCTGCAGATTGGTTTCGACTCTTCAGCTAAAGGCTCTGGCGCCTCTATCCAGCTGCGTGGTCAGAACTCTCTTTACACCGACGGTTCCCACAACTCACCACTTATTATCTTAGACGGTATGCAGTTCGCTGGTGAGCTCTCTGAGATCAACCCAGACGACATCGAACAGATTGACGTGTTGAAAGATGCCTCTTCAGCTGCCATCTACGGTGCTAAGGCTGCCAGTGGTGTCATCATCATCACCACCAAGAAGGGTAAGGAGGGTAAGCCGGTCATCAATGTCAGTGTGAACCTCGCTGCCAACACCAAGGCCGCCTATCGCGACGTATTCGGACCTGATGCTTACATGAAGTATCGTGAAGACTGGTTCAAGGCTCAGACCTATGGTTATCGTGAGGACGGAACCTGGGGCTACTATGGAAAGGACAGTGGCATACCCGCCGGTTATTATGATAACGTGAACAATATCGGTCAGTATGGCATCACACAAGATCAGTGGGCCAGCAATGGTCCTAAAACGTTACAGGCAGGGGAGTCGATGCTGAGCCTTTATGCCCGCCGTATGGGCTTCGATGCTGATGCCGCCCTCGTCATGGAGAACTTCCTGGCAGGAAAGACCTATAACTGGGAAGACGCTACTTTCCGTACAGGTTTCAATCAAGACTATAATGCCAGCATCTCTGGTGCTACTGAGAAGGTAAACTACTACTTAGGCTTCGGTTATCTGAAGAATCAGGGTGCCATCCAGGGCGATGACTATAAGGCTTATCGTGCCAACATGAAGATCAACGCCAAGATCACCGACTGGCTGGAGATGGGAGCAAACGTGAACTTCCAGGATCGTAGTGACACCTCAAGCCCCGTGCCCTTAAAAGACAACTACTGGGAAGACAACCAGTTGCGCGAGTCACCCTACGCCTCACGCTACGATGCCAACGGCAACGAGATGCAGTACCCCCGTACCGGCAATCCTACCAATGGTGGTTACAACTATCATTTCCAGCAACAGTATATCGGCCTTCAGAAAGGTTACACGGTGCTGAATACCATCTTTAATGCTAAGGTGACATTGCCTTATGGATTCACCTACCAGTTTAACATCGCACCGCGCCTGCAGTGGTTCTACGACCGCTATCACATGTCGGCAGAACTGCCAAACAGTGATCCCGCTACCCGTGGTGTGAACCGCAACTCTTCAAAGACCTACAACTGGAACTTGAACAACACCCTGACCTGGGACCGTACGTTCAACGATCTGCACCACTTCACCGTAACACTCGTTCAGGAAGCTGAAGAGAACAAATACTGGAGTGACAACATCTCTGCCCGTAACATCACACCTACCGACGTATTAGGTTTCCACTATATCTCTGGTGCCAACAAAGAGCAGAGCTCATTCGAAACCAACGACACCCACTACACGGCAGCAGCTTATCTCGGACGTCTGTTCTACGGATTCATGGATCGCTATATGCTGACTGCAACAGTTCGTCGTGACGGTTACTCAGCTTTCGGACAGAACAATCCTTGGGCAAACTTCTGGTCACTTGGTGCCAGCTGGGTTCTCTCAGAAGAGAAGTTCGCTCAAGACTGGAAATGGCTCAACATGGCTAAGCTGCGTGTCAGCTACGGTACCAACGGTAACCGCTCGCTGAAGGACACCTACCTGGCACTCTCCAACCTGGCCAACGGCGGACTTTATGCCTACTACAAATACGGCTCCACATCGCAGGAGGTGCTCAACGCCCTGCAGGTGAGTCGTCTGGGTAACCCCAACCTGGAGTGGGAGAAGACCTCTTCATGGAACTTCGGTATCGACTTCTCTGTACTCGACCGTCGTCTCTCGGGTAGCATCGACGTCTACCACAAGCGCACCCACGACATGATCATGGCCCAGCGCCTGCCTAACTTCACAGGTTTCTCAAGCATCACCACCAACCTCGGTGAGGTGACCAACACCGGTTTCGAGATCACGCTGCGCTCAGTGAACATCGATCAGGAGAACTTCAAGTGGAACACCTCTGTAGGCTTCTCTTACAACAAGAATAAGATCAAGCACCTCTATTATGAGTATGACGAGAACGGCAAGGAGTTAGACGACACCAGCAATGGTTGGTTTATCGGCAAGCCTATCGGTGAGATCTGGTATTGGGAAACTGATGGCATCTGGCAGGCCAACGAGGCTGATCAGGCTGCTTTAGTCAATCAGAAGCCTGGTGACCCGAAAGTGGTTAACGTCTGCACCGATGATGACAAGATCCTGGAAGACGGCACACGCGTACCTGTCTATAACGATAAGGACAGAACCTATCAGGGCACAACTCAGCCGCCCATCTACTGGAACATGCGTAACGACTTTGAGTTCTTCAAGGACTTCACCTTCTCGTTCTCTATGTACAGCTATATGGGTCATAAGAGCCGCGCAGGCTACTGGCTGAATGGCGACAACTCTGGTTCGATGTTCACCCAGACCTGCAACACCTACGAGAAAGAGTACTGGACCCCGGAGAACCCCACCAACGAGTATGGCCGTCTGAATGCTGTAGGCCCATCAGGTGTTACTGGTATCGAGAAAGTATATAACCGCAGTTTCGTACGTTTGGACAATATCACACTGGGTTACACGCTTCCAAGGAACCTGACTAACAAATGGGGTATCCAGCGTGTACACGTTACTGCCGGCATCAATAATGTATTCACTATCGATGGCTGGGAATATGGTGATCCTGAGACAGGTGGCTTTGCCAACCGTCAGTTCCAGTTCGGTCTGAACGTAACACTTTAAGAGAAGGTAAAAACAGGTCAAACAGAAAAAGAAAAAACAGAAAATTATGAATACCAAGAATATATTAAAAGGTAGCTTGGCAATGGTTGCTATGACCTCGATGATGGTCGGCTGTACGTCTGACTTCCTGGAGCAGGATCCGCTGTCATTCTATGAGCCAGCAGCTACCTATAGCACCGAGGCTGGTCTTCAGGCCGCTCTGGCGCAATGTGACAAGCAGTTGAAAACCTATCGTATCGATGGTAACTGGAACAACGTAGGTATCTTTACGAACTACCTGATGTCGGATGTAGGTATGTATGCCAAGACCGATATGGGTGGTGGTTTCCAGGACAACTTCGATGCCAAGCTCACACCGACCTCTGGTATGGCTGGCGGTGGCGATGCCAACTATATGCAGCGCTTCTGGGATCAGGGCTTCAATATGGTGAAATACGCTAACACCATCCTTTCATATATAGACAACGTAAAAGGCCTCGATGATGCTACACGCGATGCCTACAAAGGCCGCGCCTATTTCCATCGCGCCTATGCCTATTATAACCTCGCCTTGCAGTTTGGTGACATCCCCCTCATCACGAAGCTCATCAGCGTACCTAAGCGTAACTACACCTCTACCAGCAAGGAAGCCATCTTCAAGATGCTGGTTCACGACCTGGAGTTTGCTGTACAGCACGTACCGTCACAGTCAAAGATGTCGTATGTAGGTCAGGTCAATCAGGAAGGATGCATGCATCTGCTCGTGAAGTGCTACCTCGCTGTCGGTGAGTATGCCAAAGCAGAGCAGGTCGCTACAGACCTGATCAACAATCACGGCTTGAAGCTGATGACCGAGCCTTTCGGAACCTGGCAGCCTTCAGGTGCTGAGGATACATGGAAGGTGACCCGCAACGTCGTATGGGACCTGCATCGTACTCCCAATATCGCCGACCCTGCCAACAAGGAGACCATCATGATGATTTCGAACTCCAACGACCAGGACTTCACCACTTATAACGTGATGCGTGCCTGTTTCGCCCACTGGAGCAACGGTATCATCCGCGACCCTCACGGACTGGGTGGCCCTGGACAGAACATTGCCCGTAACAATGGTGACTACAACGCAGAACTCGACTGGGTGCGTGCCGCCGGACGTGGTATTGCCGTCAACCGTACCTCCTACTTCTACAATAAGACCATCTGGATGTACGATGGTGAATACGACTGGCAGGACCTGCGCCACAACCGTGAGGTCGGCAACTGGATGGAGATGGAGGACTTCAAGTACAATAACCGCAAGTCTGACTGCTACGGAAAGAACTATCAGCTCTACGCCACAGAAGACTACGTAGATCCCTCAGATCCTTCAAAGGTGCTCGTACACAAAGGCGATATCCTTTGCTCTGACACTATCCGTAGCTGGTATCCTACACCGCTCTATCAGTTATATATCCTCGATACACCGAATGAAAACAACATGGGTGCCAACCAGTTCCAGGGAGCATCAGGTAAGGGTGCCAATGGCGATATGTACCTGTTCCGTCTGGCTGAGACTTACCTGCTCCGTGCAGAAGCACGTCTCTATCAGAAGAACGCAACAGGTGCCGCAGAAGACGTGAATGCCGTTCGTAGGCGTGCAAATGCCAAGAAGATGTATACCACCGTCAATATCGGTGATATCATGGCAGAACGTGCCCGTGAGCTCTATCTTGAGGAGTTCCGTCAGGCAGAGATGGTACGCGTCAGCTGGTGTCTCGCCCGCAGTGGCGTGGCCGACGAGTGGGGCAACACCTACGACCTGAACACCTGGGACAAGCAGGAAGGCACCGACCTCTCGGGCGGCAGCTACTGGTACCGCCGCTGCACCACCTACAACGTATTCAATCACGACTATGGAAAGGGACAGCAGGGTAACCAGACCTTCGAGTACAAGATCAACAAGCACAATTTGTTCTGGCCTGTTCCCAACTCAGCCATTACTGCCAACAACAAAGGCCAACTACGCCAGAACTATGGTTATGACGGCTACAGCGAAAACATTCCTATGTGGACCAACTGGGAAGATGCTGTGGCTGATGAAGAAAAAGCTAATTAGTTTCTTTTCATTCATACAAAAATAATAGGTTAGTAATTAGCATTTTAGTTTGGCGGAGGGGCGGTCTGCGCGACGTAGGCTGCCCCTTTTAAAAAACAAAAACAACAAAGACATGAGGAGACTTTTTATCATCATCGCTATGCTGTCCGCCATGACACTTCAAGCCAAGAAGTGGACGACAGATGAAGTGAAAGACGTGATCCGGAAAGCAAACACCTACTGGCAGGCCAACAATCCTGCCGAAGTGCGCTCGTTCTGGGACAACGCTGCCTATCACACGGGCAATATCGAAGTGTATAAGCTCCTGAAAGACCAGAAGATGCTCGACTACAGCATCCGCTGGGCAGAGCATAACGACTGGAAAGGCGCCACCGAGGCTGATCCTGCGAAATGGAAATACAAGAACTATGGCGAGGGACAGGACTTCGTGCTCTTCGGCGACTGGCAGATCTGTTTCCAGACGTATATCGACCTCTATAACCTCGCAGCCGACGAGAAGAAGGTGGCTCGTGCCAAGGAAGTGATGGGCTATGAGGCTGACTCTAAAGCCAACGACTACTGGTGGTGGGCCGATGCACTCTATATGGTCATGCCTGTGATGACGAAGATGTACAAGCTGACAGGCGACACCAAGTATCTGCGTAAGCTCTACGACAACATCCTCTACAGCGACAGCATCATGCTCGACACACAGACAGGTCTCTACTTCCGCGACGGGCGCTATGTCTATCCGAAGCACAAGACGGAGGCCGGCAAAAAAGACTTCTGGGCACGTGGCGACGGTTGGGTGCTGGCAGGACTGGCCAAAGTGCTGCAGGACCTGCCTGAGACTTACGTCCGTCAGCCCTTCTTCGTAGAGAAGTTCACCAATCTCGCCCGTGGTGTAGCTAAACTCCAACAACCGGAAGGCTACTGGACCCGCTCCATGATGGATCCTCAGCAGGCACCCGGCCCTGAGACGAGTGGCACAGCTTTCTTCTGCTACGGACTGCTCTGGGGCGTCAACAACGGCTATCTCCAGAAGAAGGAGTTTGCGCCTGTCATCGAGAAAGCCTGGAAATACCTCACGGAGATGGCCCTTCAGGAGAGTGGCAAGGTGGGCTATGTACAGCCCATCGGCGACCGGGCTATCCCAGGACAGGTCATCAATGCCGACTCTCAGCAGAACTTCGGTGTAGGTGCCTTCCTGTTGGCTGCATGCGAATATTGTAGATATATCAGCCGATGAAATTAGTAACAGTCATCTCTGTGTCTTTGTGCCTCTGCCTCCAGACCCTCTCAGCACAGCTGCTGCCCAAGGCCGACGACACCTTCTGGCGCGACTCCATACCCGCGGAGATGCGCCAGAGCTACATTGCCTATGGTGAGAAATATCAGGGCAAGCCTTGGACCACCCTCCCCTATTCGGCCTTCGCACAGTTCAGGACCACCGGCAACCGCGTGAACTATGAGGGACTGAACTTCGAGAAACGCCGTCATCTGGCTGCACTCGTGATGGCAGAGATCATGGAGGGCAAGGGCCGGTTTATGGCTGATATCATCGATGGAATCGGCAGTTTCTGTGAAGAGACTTGGTGGGGCATCCCCGCTCACTATGGACCAAGCACGCCCCTGACCGAAGACCAGACAGTGGACCTCTTCAATGCAGAGACGGCCAATCTGGTGGCCTGGACGCGCTATATGCTCCAGCCGGAGTTCGACAAGTTCTCTCCCCACCTCTGCCAACGCATCGACCGTGAGATAGAGCGCCGCATCCTCCAGCCGGCTGTCGAGAAGGACTACTGGTGGAAGAAGGCCGGCATGAACTGGAACCCCTGGATATGCTCCAACTGGCTGGCCTGCGTACTCATCTGCGAGAAAGACGAGGCGCGCAAGGCAGAAGCCATCCGGCAGATCCGGCAGTCCACCCAGATCTTCATCGACTCCTACCCTGAAGATGGCGGTTGCGACGAAGGGGCCGGCTACTGGGATCGTGCTGCCGCATCGATGTTTGAGGTGCTGCGGCTTCTCCCCGATTTCTCCGGCGACACAGAGAAGATCAGACGAATGGCCTCCTATGCCTACAAGACCTACATCGGTCACGACTACTGCATCAGCTTTGCCGATGCCCACGAGAACAAAGCCATCCAGCAGGTCAATATCGTCTATCCCTTCGGCCTGTGGCTCGGCGACCAGACGATGCGCGAGTTCGGTGCCTATTTAGGGCGGCAGAAGCACGTCCTGGAGAATCCCGCTGCCCTCTACGACAAGAGTGGCAACTTCCCCACCCTCAGCCGTGAACTCTTCTTCCTGCGTCATATCCGCGCATTCATCGCAGAAGAGCCGCGTGAGCCATTATTGAAGGATGTGTGGCTCGGCAACCTGCAGATTATGACAGCCCGCCGCGGTCCCCTCTATGTAGCGATGAAAGGCGGTCACAACAATGAGAGCCATAATCACAACGACGTGGGCTCCTTCATCGTCTATGCCGACAATGAGCCGCTGTTCATCGACCCAGGTGTCGGAGAATACACCTCCAAGACCTTCAGCGACGAGCGGTACACCATCTGGACCATGCAGTCGGGCTATCACAACCTGCCCCAGATCAACGGCACCGACCAGCGAGACGGCCGCGAGTATGCCGCCAAGGTCGTGAGCCACAAGGACGGCAGCCTGACGCTCGACATCGCCGGTGCCTACCCCGAGGAAGCAGCGGTGAAATCGTGGAAACGCACGGTGACAGCCGACGATGACGCCATCACCGTCACCGAAGACTATCATCTCAGCAAATACAAGGAACCCGTACGCCTGATGCTGATCACCACCGTCGCCGACGCCCTGAGCCACATCAACTATGACAGCAGCCAGCTGTCAGCCACCGTTGAGGACATCAGCGACAAACTCGACCCGCTGCTTCAGGGCATGTGGGGCAAGCAGATGTACCGCATCGTACTGACAGCTAAATCAAAAAAGACCAAGAACCAACTTAAATACACGATCAGATGAAAAGACTACTCCCCCTGATTGCAGCCCTCGTGCTGCTCCTGCCCGTCCAGGCAGCCAAGAAACAGAAGACCCAACAGACCGACCGCGAATACTGGTGCGCCCTGGCCTATAAGATGGCACAGCCCGTACTGGAGAATATGGCCAAAGGCGAACTGCAGAAGAACATGCAGACCGAGTTCTCCCCCTCCTTCGACAACCGCAACCGCAAGGTCGTTTATATGGAGACCTTCGGCCGCCTGATGGCAGGTATCGCCCCCTGGCTCACACTTCCCGATGACGACTCGACAGAAGGCCAGCAGCGCCGTCAGCTCCGTCAGTGGGCTTTGGCAGCCTATAAGAACGCCGTCGATCCCAACTCCCCGGACTATCTGCTCTGGCGAGAGGAAGGACAAACGCTTGTCGACGCGGCTTACCTTGCCGAGAGCTTCATCCGCGCCTACGACGCCCTGTGGGAACCGCTCGACGACGTAACCAAACAACGCTATATTGAGGAGTTCACAAACCTGCGGCGCGTGGATCCGCCCTACACCAACTGGCTGCTCTTCTCGTCAACCATCGAGAGCTTCCTCGCCAAGGTCGGTGCCAAGCAGGATAATTTCCGTATCAACACAGCCATCCGCAAGGTGGAGGAATGGTACGTTGGCGACGGGTGGTACTCCGACGGAGAAGGCACATTCGCCTTCGACTATTACACGAGCTACGTCTTCCACAGCATGTATCTGGAAACCCTGCAGAACATGATCGACGCCAATGCCGGCGGATGGGGCATCAACTACAAGAAGTTCCGTGAGCGCGAACTGAAACGTGCCCAGAAGTTCAGCATCATCCTTGAGCGCTTCATCTCGCCTGAGGGCACCTTCCCCGTCATAGGCCGCTCCACACCTTACCGTATGGCCGCCATGCAGCCTCTGGCCCTGATGGTCTGGTATCAGACGCTGCCCAAGGACCTCTCCAACGGACAGGTACGCGCTGCCCTGACAAAGGTGCTCCACCGCATGTTCGACCAGCAACAGAACTTCAACGAGGGCGGTTTCCTGACCATCGGCTTCTGCGGCCACCAGCCCGAGACCGCCGACTGGTACACCAACAACGGCTCGCTCTACATGACCTCGCTGGCTTTCATGCCCCTTGGCCTGCCTGCCAACCATCCTTTCTGGACCGATGCCGCTCAACCCTGGACGCAAGTCAAAGCCTGGGGCGGACAACCCTTCCCGAAGGATCACCGCTGGTCCGACTGACGAAATATCCTCTCTTTTGTTAAACGATGATAATAATTTGCTCATCTTTTGGCAGAGAGGATATTAATCCGTACTTTTGCAAAGACGAACGTCCGGAATAGTACTTCTGCAACCTATTATCAACATGAGAAAGAGCTTTCTGTATATCCTATGCTTCGCGGCTGCCTGCCAGCTGATAGGCTGCGGCAGCGGTGAGGAGCAGCGCCGCCAACTGACAGAGCTGGAGCAGCAGAACCACAGCGGCCAGCCGATGCTCAACGACACGCTGGCAGAAGCCCTTGTCGCCTACTTCGACCGGCATGGCTCGGCCAACGAGCGCATGCGTGCCAAATACATCCTCGGACGCACCTATGCTGATATGGGCGAACTGCCCCGCGCCCTCGAAACCTATTTCGAGGCAGCCGACTGTGCGGATACCACAGCCTCAGATTGTGATTTCGCAAAACTGAGTAGGATCCATGCACAGAGTGCAGATATTTTTCACAAGCAGATTCAGCCACGAAGCGAATTGAAAGAGCTAAGACTTGCAGAGTATTATGCCAAAAAAGGGAAAGATACCCTAATGGCAATAGAATGCTATGCAAAACAAGCTAATACATATGATTATTTAAAAAAATCGGATTCTGTTATCAGTATTATTGATAAAGCATCTTCTTCTTTTGAAAGAATTGGTAGAATTGATCGTTCTCATCAAGTTCTAAGTCTCGAAATTTTGCAAGTGATTGAAAAAGGAGATACAAATAAAGCAAGAAAAATAATTAAAAAGTATGAATCTACTTCCAGTTTTGATGTCTTTGGTAATATCAATAAAGGACATGAGATATATTACTATGTAAAAGGACAATATTTTTTGGAAGTTAATCAAACAGATTCTGCAGAATACATGTTTAGAAAGGAGTTACGAGAAGGAAAAGATTTAAATAATCAGATTGCAGGTTGCAAGGGCTTGCAAAAAGTATTTGAAATTAAAAAGAATTTAGATTCAATAGCCAAGTATGCAAATTTAGGGTATATTTTAAACGATTCGGCATATTCGTTATCTGAGATGCAGAATATCCAACAACTCCAGGCATCTTACAACTACTATCATCATAAATTCTTGGCAGAGAAAAGTAGGTTGGAGGCTCGTATTGCATGGTTGGTATTGGCTATTATTGTTCTTTTCTTTGTTTTAGTAGGATTTTTGTTTGGTATAAAATACAAAGCGTTTAAAAAAGTTGCTTTGGATTATCGTTTAAAGAATGCCAACATTACAAGACGTTTCAAGGCATTAGCTAATAGTAATCCACCTCAGTATCCTTCTTTTGAGGAATGGAGCCAATTGCGTTCGTTTGTAGAACATGAGGTCCCTTCTTTTCATGGCATTATGAATTCCGATAATTCTTCTTTGACTGAGATGGAGTATGATGTATGTTTACTGACACGAGTGCAAATTCAACCCAATGAAATAGCTAGACTAAAAAAATGTGTTCCTTCATATGTCTCAAACATCCGCAGGCATCTTCTAAAGAAAATATTTAAAAGAGAAGGGAGTGCTGACGAATTTGACGATGAAATCGGCAAAATTGGAAATTCAGATATGTTGTGAATTTGTTTCACTTTAGATTGTGAACTGAATTCACAAGGCTTAAAGTGCTATACTTAACTTATCTTTTTTATCTTTGTAGCGTAGTAAAAAAAATCACACGTTATGAAGAAAGCTTTGTTAGCAGCTATGTTCTTTTTGGGGGGAGGCAATTTTGCCTTTGGAACTAGTCAAGAGATTCCCATGCAAATTATTGATAAGAGTGCAACAGATGCGGGTGGTAATACTCGCATTCCTCCTCGTCCTTGGTACATCACGCAGGATGACTTTACGCTTACCCTGCCAGTTTTTGACTATGCATACACGCTGGTGTTGCTTGATGAAGATGGCGTAGTGGTATATTCTGCAGATTATTCTGCTGGAACTACTGCGGCTGTGCTCCCCTCTACACTCTCAGGCGAATTTGAACTCCGCCTTGTTCCCTACGCCGCTACCTATTATTATAGGGGATATATGGAATTATAAGAGTACAATGAAGAAAATGATTTAAAGACTAACATTATGAAACGATATTATACACTTATACTTTTGCTGGTCTCGATGGTAGGGACGGTATATGCTCAGGTAGAAACGCACTACTATAAAAAAGGAAATCCAGATGTATCCATCAAACGATCCGTCAGGAGCAATCAGAAGGTTAATCGCATGCCGTCATTCGACCTCGCAGCGTTACAAAGAGAAGATGCAAAGAAGGATAGCATGGGCGGATTCTTTCGATTCGGCAAAGGCTTTGATGTCGGTTATACGCTTGCCGACGGACAATGGGAGAATGTTGAGGGCGGCAGGCTCTGGACGATGACGTTTGCGTCAGCAAATGCACTCTCGCTCAATTTCGTATTCAATGACTTCCAGCTTCCGGAGGGGGCAGAACTATATGTTGAGAATGAGGACAAGACGGTGGCCTATGGACCAGTAACAAAAGAGGCTACCACTGAGAATGGGGTGTTCCTGACTGATATTATTCCAGGCGAACAGGCCACAATCTACCTATTTGAACCATCCTGGTGCGAGGGGCAATCCTCACTGACTATCAGGCGCGTGGTACATGGATATAGGAGTACTCAAACAGCAGAATTAGCCAGAAAGGCTGCATCAAATACAAGGACAACCTACGACCTCAATATTGCCTGTTATCCAGACTATGAAAAAGAGGCTGATGGAATTGGGGCAATTCTTACTTCTAACGGAACAACGTTGGGCAGTGGCGCCTTGATGATGAGCACAGACTTCTCGTTTAAGCCTTATTTTCTGACTGTATATGATTTTGTGGATCAAAATGAAGATGGAATCATAACCGATGAAGAAAGAAGCGTTGCTGAAAACAGTGCTTTTAAATTCCGGTATAGGGCAGTAGAATGTGGTGACGATGAGACTAGCGTGAGTACAACATACAATCATGCTCAAGTTCGAGCAGCATGGATGGATACTATGTATGCCTTGGTAGAACTGACCGACAACTTGAAGGCTAATCCTAACCTTACCTGGTTAGGATGGAATTGCCTAGGTATAGCTCCGATTAGTGCTACATGCCTATATTACCCGAGTATTTCTCCTGAAAGCATCTTTTTTGATTATAGTGTTGAGGCCTTTGATTCTCCACACTATATTTTAGGAAACAAAGGTTGGGTTGGGAACATTGACTATGGGGCTCTAAGGGTATCCGCAATTGGTGCTCCTTTGCTTGACCAAAACAATCGCGTTATAGGCCAGATATGTGGTACGGCTATATCTTCTGATGATTTTACACCTGACTTATATATCGCAGGTAAATTGTCCTATTCGTGGTTCGGTGACGAAACCAGTGCGACGAAATTGCAGCATTGGCTTGATCCGAATTTATGTGGCTGGACGATCATGAATAGTTATCGTTCCATGATTATCAAGGGAGTAAGTAAGATTGTTAGCTCTGCCACATATCACGTTAGCAATCTACCAAGTGGGATGACTGTTACTTGGTCTATATCAGACAACTACTATAATCAATACTGTCTGCAGCAAGATCCAACAACTAACAGTTGTACGATAACACGTAACACATCCTATGATATAACAAGAGAGACTCTGACGGCGACTATCAAACAAGGCGGAACGACGATATGCACAATTACCAAGACGATATCTACAGGCAACGGATTTGAAGGCACGTATTATAATGGCCAGGCTACAGTTCCTGTTGATCCGTTGTCATCTTTATATGTCCTTCCAGGAACATTGGTTACTATTACCTCTCCTAATCTTGTTGGGGCAAGCGTGGATTTAATTGCAGGAAATACGATTCCGACTTCTTGGTCGCATGATTCTGTAAACGGCATTCTACAAGTAGGTATGCCATCCACTGCAGGACTAGCTGCATCTGTCAGGGTGATAGATTCTGCTGGCGGATATTACGTTCTACCCATCATGACAAGTGAAGATCCTATTTCGGTATTGTCCGTATCGCAGACAAATAATCAGTTGGAGGTTACTCTCGATCAGCAGGACAGAGCTGAGATTCCGAACATGTCGGAATCTGGAAGGCAGAAATGGACACTTGAAACCTATAATGCGGCAACAGGACGCAAAGTGTATAGCGTGACCGTAGAAGGAAGTAAATATACGATTGATACAACTGATTGGAAACCTGGTGTGTATATAGTAAAGGCTTCTGATGGTAAGAAGGAATGGAGTGAGAAAGTTGTAGTAAAATAAATAAGAATGATCAAAATGAAAAAACTGAATTTAATGTTTATGTCCCTGCTGCTGGCTGGAATGGGAATGGCCTTTACGGCTTGTAGTAGTGACGATGACATGCAGGTAAAAGAGAACGTAGTATTGGATGCCGATACGGTTCAGGTGTTTGACAACTTCGACGTGAAGTTCCAGATGCTGGATGCCCAGGGCCGCCCTGTCACGAAATTCAAGGAGGGGGAGAACTTCACCTTCAAGCTGGCTGTCATCAACAAGCAGAAGGAGACCTTCGAACTCTCTACGGAATTCATTGGCATGGATGCCTTCCGCGTTTTCTCCGCCGCTGGTGATAATCTTGGCCTGCCATGGGACGCAGTTGTCCAAAAAGGGATTTCAGCTTACTTCCTGCACCAGTCGGAATCGGCCACAGTCTCATGTCAGGCTTTTGGCAAAAGCGACGAGGAGATTCCTTTCGAGTCTAAATTAGACTTTGCAAGGTATAAGGACAGGAATCCTCTGCCCAAGGGCAGCTATTACACGCAGTTTGAATTGAACCTCAATGCCCAAGGCGAGACACCCAGTGAAGGTGCTAAGGGCATCGTATGCAGAAAGGCGTTCACGATAGAATGATGTCCGACGCTTTAACATCAAAATAGCATGAGTCCTTAAAATAATTGGCATAAGGTTTGGGCGTCTCAAAGAAATGGAGTAACTTTGCGCACAAATCATATAAAGAAAAGCAACCGCAGCTTTTGTAAGTCTCTCGAACTGCAACTCTGAAGACATATACTAAGCAAGTTGGCTGCCGGCTCACGTATACGGCAACGGATACGTGGGCATTGGTGGTTAAGTATTAGTATATGGGTTGTTGCAGACCCGAGAGACTTTGCTGTTATTAACCTTCCAATTCACCCACGTCCCTCCGTTGTTTTTCTCCAAAACAGTTCAACCGGAAAAAACTAAAACGTAAAACTATGGAATTCAGTAACGAGGAAGACCACGAACAGTTGGGCGGCCTGCTTGAGAAGCTGCATCAGGCAGGCTATGTCCCGGGTGGCAACATGACGATCGTGTATGTTGCCAAAGGAGCGCAGCATGTAGGGTACATCCAGACGCAGAATGTGTATGAGGAGCGACGGCGGGAACCGGCAAAGGCCAGTATGTCAGGGGCACTGCCGGACGTACTGGCCACTGAGGCGGCCATGGCTCTCTGGCGGAAAGCACAGGATGCGGGATACATTGATGAGAACTACCAGCCACTGCTCCCACGGCCAAAGGCTGCTCTGCTTGCAGATAAAATGGCCAGTCTGCTTGGTATAAGAAATAAGTGGCAGATATTCGGCAGCCTATGGAATCGGAACAATATGCGGAGCGACTACAATCGGGCTCTTGCGCAACACCAGACATTGGAATTCCAAGACCTTCTGAAACAAGTTTTTTAATTTCCCATTCATAAAAGCCAGTAAAAATGACTGGGGACAGCTAAAAAAAATCTGCTTTTGCTTGGAGAATTGAAATTAATCTCTTATCTTTGCACTCAGAAAGTAATGCGGAGAGTCTTTCTCCGTCTTTGGAAGTCTCCTTGGAAGCAAACGGGCGCTTTATCTCGTCAATACTTCTGAGGAGATTTTGTTTTCCTATAGGTGTTAGTGCATGGTCATAGTAAGTGTAGCCGTGTTTTACACCTATGGCAATTTTAACTGTATAGTCAACTTTTGCAAGTTGTAGTCCCACAACATAATACCTAAAGCTATCATAGTTGTTCTTGTCTTTTTCATTTTCAACTTCGGAAATAAGGATCGCCTTACGTATAAGTTGAGGTATTAATGCAAGGGATTTCAAATGCTCTATATTCTCTGCGTCATGGCGCGTTACCTTTTCGGCTCCTTTTCTGGTCAACTTTATTAAGTCACCTGTATCTTCATTTATATACAATCCTCTGAGTCTGGAGCGTAGGAACTGCTCTGCAGATTTATTGTTGAGTTCATATAACCCTTCATACTCATCACCTGTCGCAATGACAGGTTCGCTGTCATAGAGTTTCCGAAGTCTTATATTATGTGTATTGTTAAATGTTTCCATATTATAGATGGTTAAACCGTGTACAAAGTTATATCGTTTTTTGCAAACTCCCAAACTTTTAGGCAAAAAAACGTGTTTTTAATATAATCTTTTTAACTGAAGTGGAATCCGTAGTGCCTACCCGTAGTGCATGCGTAGGCAGTTTGAATGGAAAATTCTCCGTATCTTTGCGGCGGTGTTTTTGTTTACAGTTTACTGTTTATAGTTTACGGTTTACTGTTTATAGTTTATAGAGGGTAATGAGCAAGAAGAAATCAACTGAAGACGGCGAGGCTAAGGAGCACAAGAAGAGCTGGCAGGAGACTAACGCCACGCCGGAGGACATTAGGCAGTTCCTGAAGGACCACCTGCTGCTGCGGTATAACGTGGTGACGGGCAAGACGGAGTTCCGGGTGCCGGAGAAGGATGAGTTCGAGGCCCTGCAGATGGTCTATCCGACGGGGGCGTCGCCGCTCGACGAGTGGCGCTCGGCCACCGAGTGGCATGCCACCAACGACAGGCTCGTCGATACCCTCTGGGGCATGATCGGCAGCGTGAAGAAGACAAGCCAGAAGAACGTCTGGAGCGTGATCAATTCCGACTTCTCGCCGCTCTACAACCCGTTTCTCAGCTACCTGAACCGCCTGCCGCCGTGGGACGGCGAGAGCAACCCGATCCTCGACCTGGCGATGACGGTCACGGTACGTGGCGGCACCGAGGAGCAACTGCTGTTCTACCTCTGGCTGCGCAAGTGGCTGGTGGGCATGGTGGCGGGATGGATCGACGACAAGGTGGTAAACGAGGTGATCCTAGTGCTCATCGGGCGTCAGGGCAGCTACAAGACCACCTGGTTCAACGCGCTGCTGCCCCCGGCCCTGGAGTCGTATTTCCATTCAAACACCAGCTTCGGGCAGATGACGAAGGACGAGGTGCTGAAGCTGTCGTACTACGGCCTGATCTGCTGTGAGGAGCTGGATGCGATGAAGTCGCCGGAGATGAACCGCCTGAAGTGGGCCGTCACCACGCGGGTGACCGACGAGCGCAAGCCGTACGCCCATGCCAGCGAGCGCCGCAAGCACATCGCCAGCTACTGCGGCACGGGCAACAACGTGCAGTTCATCAACGACGTGACGGGCACGCGCCGCTGGCTGCCGTTCGAGGTGGAGCGCATCAGCTCGCCGCGCGACCATCCCTTCGACTGCGATGCCATCTTCGCACAGGCCTACGCCCTCTACCTGAGGGGCTTCCGCTACTGGTTTGAGGAAGGGCCGGAGACGGAGCTCCAGAGCCGGCACAACGAGCGTTTCGAGGTGCCGCAGTACGAGCACGACCTGATCCTGACCCACTACCGGGTGCCGAAGGGCGGGGAGGCTGGCGAGTTCGTGTCCTCGGGGGACATCATGCAGACCATCTCGGGCAGCCTGCGGCTCGACCTGTCGGAGAACAAGCTGGGGCGCATCATGCGCAAGCTGGGCTTCGTGAACGGCCGGTCGGGCAATCTGCGCGGCTTCAAGGTGATAGCCTACAAGCCGGAGGAGATACAGGCCAACCGTCGGCTCCGGGCCTTGGAGGCCGTGGAGGATACCTGTGCGCTGACGATGGAGGAGATCTATGCCGTCTATGGCGGTGAGGGTGATGACGCCACAAATGCCACATTATTCTGAAGATCTCCGTGCGTACCGCGCACGCTCCTGTGCGGTACGCGCGAGATTTTTCTATTTTAATGTGGCAATGTGGCAGAGATTTAGGGGGTAGTTAATAGTGAAGAGTGAAGAGTGAATAGTGAAGAGTTAATAGTGAATAGTTAATAGTGAAGAGTGAAATAAAGAAAGTATTATGATAGAAGATCGTGAATATCTGAAACGGGAGTTGGCCCGTATTTATTCGCCGCACACCAGAGAGGTGAAGTCGGCAATGAAGAAACTGCGTGAGGATATCAACGGCTGCCCGGAACTGGTAGAGGCATTGAAGCAGACGCGCTGGAACCGTAACCGCAACACGTACACCGCCCGTCAGGTGCGCCTCATCGCCGAATACCTCTGTATCGACTGAAATTCTTCAGAAAAAGTTGGCCGCTGGCAACAGGCGGCAACTTCTGGCAACAAAATGAGGGCCAAGATGTTGTAACTTTGCAATGTGATTCAGCGGAATGTCACCCTTGACTGAAAGGTATGCCATCTACGACCTGTCTGGACGTCATCTACGACCCGAAGCGATAATCCCTTACCCGGGATGGAGATTATCAGCACGAGGCGTAACGACCATCGGAACGACCCGAAGGGGATATCGGCACGACCCGAAGGTGAGGGGCACCCTGAACGCAAAGCCTATGTTTAACATTTTAAAGTTTTTAGATTTATGAGTCAGAAATTCACAAAGTTACAGAACAACAACAAGAAGAGCACGGCCTATGGCAAGTGGTTCGCCACAGCGGTCTATGACCAGCGTTTCGTGGAGACCGAGGAGCTGGCCAACTACATCCAGCAGCAGGCCTCGGTGAAGAAGAGCGACATCAAGGCGGTGCTCGACGAACTGGGCGGTGCGATGAAGCACTACTTCGAACTGGGCCAGAAGGTGAAGCTCGACGGCATCGGCATCTTCAAGGTGGGCTTCTCCAGCATCGGCACGTCCGACAAGCTGGGTTGCACGGCCGCCACGATCACCACGCGCCGCGTGCTGTTCCAGCCCGAGACCGTGCGCATCGTCGTGGGTCAGAGCGTGAACAAGGAGGGGAAAATCGTGCAGAAGTACGTCGTGGCGAAGGCGCTCATCAAGGACGTGCTTTTCGAGGAGACCTACGACCCCAGTCTGAAGCCGGAGGGTAATGCTGACAGCAGCGACGACAGTGGTGACGAGAATACCCAGGGTGGCGGCTCAGGCAGTGGTGATAACACCCAGGGCGGTAACCAGGGCGGCTCGACCATACCGGGCGAAGGAGACTAAGTAAGGTAATAGTGAAGAGTGAATAGTGAAGAGTGAAGAGTGAAGAGTGAATAATTGAGCTTATGAAGGTGACTAAGAAGGTTTTTATTTCGATTTTGAGGTGGGTGGCGACGATCGCCACGTCGATTGCTACGGCACTCGCCACGATTAGCTGTGCTTAATTTAGGGAATAGTGAATAGTGATTAGTGAATAGTTATGAGAACAATTACATTGTTGGTTATTCATTGTTCGGCAGTACGGCCCGACCAGACATCCTCGGCCGCTCAGATCGACACCTGGCATCGCCGTGACAGACATTACAAGTTTGGTATCGGCTACCACTACGTCGTCCGTCGTGACGGACAGATCGAACCAGGCCGTCCGGAGTGGATGGTAGGAGCCCACTGTCTGCACCATAACAGTTACTCTATTGGCATCTGTTATGAAGGCGGGCTGGACATCCGCGGTCAACCCGCCGATACACGTACCGAGGCGCAGAAGGCTGCCATGCTTTGGCTACTCCGACAGTTGCGCAAAGCGTATCCCCGGGCCTGCATCGTCGGTCATCGTGACCTCAGCCACGACCGCGACTGTCCCTGTTTCGATGCTGTAAAGGAGTATTCACAACTAAATGGTAATCAAAAGTTGTAAAAAGCAGACTTTCTAAGTGTCTGATTATCAAAGATGATTTCTTTTACTTTCAAAAATCTGCTTTTGATAATATTCAGTTACCCAAGGCTTTTGAGAAAGGCTTTCAGTTTCGGGTCACGTTCCCAACTGGTTTGAGCAGTAGGTGTTGTCAATCCGATATCTGCATAAGCCTTCTCAAGGGCTTCTCGCTTGGCTTTCGAGTCAGCACGGGCATAAACTTCCGTAGTCTGTACGGACACATGGCCAAGCAAGTCTCTTATATAAATTAGGTTAACTCCTGCCTGCAGGAGATGCATGGCCTTGGAGTGCCGAAGCACATGAGGGCTGATCATCTCCGGAATCAAATCGGGATGTTCCGACCGCGCCATGTCAGCGTACTTCTTCAGTACATACGTAATGCCAGAGTTCGTAAGCCTGGATCCTCTTGAGTTAAAGAACAATGGATGCTTTGCATATTGAGGTTGGTCAAGACCATTCTCTTTGATGTAGTTCAGGAGTAGAGCCATCATATTTTCGTCAAGGGGCACGATACGTTTCTTGTTCCCCTTACCAAACAATTCAATTGTATATGGTTTGGATACTCTGACATCGCCAGGCGACAGATTGATCATTTCCTGTACTCTTGCGCCGGTATTATACATTAATGATAATAGTGTAAGATTCCTCCGTCCATGAGGATCACTTGCATCGACCTGTTCAAGCAGGCATTTTATGCCTTCTATCGTCAGATGATTCACCGTATTCTGCTGTTCCTTCTTAAACCTGATAGTGAGGATATTCTTCCACTGTGACAGATGCACAGGGTCAACATACATCAAATATCTAAAGTAAGAGCGGAGGGCAGCAAACCTCACGTTGCGTGTGCTAATTTGGCAGCCTTTGGTCACCTGTAGCCACTCCAAGAAGTCAACAATGACATCACGATTGAGGCATTCAAGACCAATAGTATCAGGCTTATACCCTTTTCTGTCTTCCATATATTCAATAAACAGGCAAAATGTATCACGGTAAGACCTGATAGTCTGCTGGCTAGCACCCACCTCATTGGCCATGTACTTGCAGAAGTAATCTTGAACACTTGTGGCAAAATCCTTATAACCTCTCATGACGTTAGAATTTAGTTATTACAGATCTTGACAATATATGTGCAATCTCCTCTGCCTGTAGAGCCTGGGCCCCAATTACTTCTGGGTAAACCTCCTGAGTCAGTCTGAGATACGTCTCGGTGGACATGGGATTGATATGTCCCATAAAGTTAGCTAGCAGAGGCATACAACAATATAGGTCGTAACCCTGTGCTACTAATTTTTTCAGGGCATGGACACATGCAGTATGACGGATGTCATGGATGCGAGGCCCCATATGCTGTCCTATGAAAGGAATGCCTGCCTTGGTAAGAATAGTGTGATTGAAGATGTGCTGGACTCCCACTTGGGAAAGGGGTTCTCCTTTACTGTTTACAAAGAGAGGCGAAGACGGATTGCCTACTGGTTTGCATGTAATATGATTTCTAAAACGAATATAATCCTTTAATACTGACGCCAAAGTGTTGTTGATTGGCGCAAAACGTTGATGACAATTCTTAGTTTTATTTATAAATATATGCTTTTTCTTGAAATCAACATCCTGATTTTTGATGGCTAAGGCCTCTCCTATGCGAATGCCAGTACTATATAGCAGCCTGAAAAGGGCGGGAAGCGCATAGTAACAGGTCCTGCCACGGAAAGTTCTGGGCCTAAGGCTGTCGCAGGCATCAAAGATGTCAAGGATTTCCTTCTCCGAGTAGATGTGAGGAACATATCTGTGTTCGTTCTCTCTGGGGAGCCGGGGTATATAGCACTCTATTCCAAGATTGTTCATGTATATCATCAGTTGTCGGAAACAAGACACTTTTGCATAAACAGTCTTACGGCTGAGGTTCGGATTATCAGCGTAAGCAAGCCATTTGTTAAAATAGGTCTCATTGATGCAAATGCCATCAGGTTTGTTATCCTGCATATATCGGTCTATATCGGCCAAATTATATTTCAAGGATTCTGACTGGAAACCGTGAAGATGCTTTTCCTCAATCAAACCACAGATATAAGTCTTCAATATGCTGTTATACAAAGAAGATGTTTTCATACCATACCTCCTTTCTGGCTATAGAACCCGTTCTTTACCATGGTTACATCCATGGAACACAACATGAGAGATTCGTGGTCTACCGCAAGATATGCATAGGTAGGTTCTATCGTGGAATGCCCCAAGACTTCTTTAATTACAGGCATCTTAATTTTCTTCTTCATGAGATGAGTAGCCAGACTGTGACGCAAACTGTGAGGGCCATGATGCCGCTCACGTATGTCAATACCGGCATTTCTCATGCAGTCGGATACCAGTGTGGTGAAAGTGTGCTCCGTAACAGGCCTGTCTCTTTTTGTTTCACTGAGGAATACAAAGGATGACGTGGATTTAGGTCTTCCATTCGTCAGATAGTCAACAAGAGCCTCTCCAACTACAGCAGTAAGTGGCAAGACTATCCCATTTTGCGTCTTTTGCTGGACTAACGAGATTTCATTCCTATCCCAGTCAATGTTACTGAGTTTCAGATTTACGACATCAAGACGCCTTAGTCCTAGCCTCGATGCCAATAGGAACATAGCATAATTGCGCTTGCCCAGACTACTAGTCCTCACAATGCAACTCTCCATACGCAGTATTTCTTCTTCCTCGAAGTATGAAACAAGAGGGACGTAGCGATGGTTCCGAATACCATCCAAACATGTCGATATACTGCCGTCCACAAGTCCCTTCTCATGCAAATACTTCAGGAAATATTTTACAGGCAACGCCTCGAAATATCTACGGGCAGTGGCAACTCTTGAGATATACGCATTTAAATCAGATCTTGTAATGGTCGATGGTGAGAGAGTCTTTGAGTACATCTCTTCACAAAATCGGCTTAGATACATATGATAAGCATCTTCCGTGGACTTGGCCAATCCTCTTGAGGGCAATACATTCTCAATATACAATTTTGCATGCTTGGCGAATTCACCTCTAAAGAGCCTTTTTACAGGTCCTCTTTGCTTACGGAAGAAACTGTCTGCGTCTCCGGAGATAATAGAGTCCAACATGGCAATGGCCCTCTTGTCTCGCTGATAATGTCTATAGGCAATACCCTTTTCCACATTTATCGTGGACAGGTAACTGACACCAACATCCGGAGTGTAGTCACTCAGATGCTCTTTCTCCATGTAGGATACGAGGTGGTAGATACCCGTCATTAGTCTGTTTTGGGAGTCTCCAGACACCTCGTAACCTGACAAGGATTGGCGAACCTTTTCAAAAAGGTTGTCGCGTGAAACTTTGATAAATTTACCCATAATATTGAAGTTTTACAGAACAGCGACATTGCTGCCCTTAACTATAATAACGGGATTTACCACCGTTTCATAATAATATTATCAAAAGAATGTTATCGCAAGTAGTCCTGGTTTACAGAAACTTACATTGGCATACCACATATCACTTTTGATTACCATTTAGTTGTGAATACTCTTTTTATCAAAAGATTGTGATTAAAAGAGTACGCAGAACTGCAGCCTACCGTATAGTTCATGCCGAATCAATCAAAAGAGACCGCGCCTCCCGGCGGGGTCTCTTTCACATAAACCTATATAATAATACACGTATGTAAGAATGCAGCAAAGAGCCTGCAAAGCAGGTGCCTATGCTTTCATCCAAAAGAGAATTTCCTTTCACCGCTGGTCCTTACATCGAGGGCCGTTGGCATCATTTCCTACAGGGGCTGGTCTTCTGACTACGCTCCACTCCGAAGTGCCTTCTCGCCCAAGCGGGCAATGGCTTATTGCTTCAGAGCCATACGGGAGCTCACAGCTGCGGGACAGTCGGAGATTCTCACTCCATTCCCAATTAATTGCGGTTAAGCAAACCCTTGCGGGTCGGAACTATTCGTTCGACGGTTGCAAAGGTACGAACAAATCCTGAAACCTCCAAACTTTTAGGGCATAAAAATACACGGAGCGCTCTTCTGAACGCTCCGTGCTAAAGAAAAAATAAACGAGAGAGTGTTTACTTTGTCATCCTATCTTACAATCTAACTTATTAATTTCTGTATGCAGGATTCTGATAAGCCTGTTTCTCCTCGGGAGTCATCTCCATACCGTCGAGCTGTCCCTGTGGGATAGGACGGATGTAGTAACCAGCGGGGATGTCACGCTTAACAGTCTCAAGATCCTTGTCGGTATAGCCGCTGCCAGCAATACGATAGGTACCAGCACGCTCGGCCCACTTCTGGGTGCGCACGAGGTCGAACCAACGGTATCCTTCACCCCAGAACTCACGGCTACGCTCGTCGAGGATAAAGTCGATGGTGATCGTTGCAGGAGTAGCAGCCAGCATCTCTGCTGTGTGGTCAACAGATACAGGCACGTTGTCGTTCTGATTGAAGGTCTGCTTACCAGCACGAGCACGGAGCACGTTCACCCACTCACGAGCCTGAGCCTGGTTACCGAGCTTCACGGCAGCCTCAGCACCGATCAGATAGAACTCAGAGAACTTAGCAATGTTCCAAGGACGTGGGCTACCACCGTTAACCTTTGAACCAAGACCACCGTCGTTGTCAGTACGATAGATACCAAGTTTCCAGTTGATGGGGAACTTCTTACGGCTGATGTGATTGACAGCGACTACAAAGTCTGCACGTCCAGGCATCTCACCGAAGCCAAGCTTACCGTCGGCACCAGTGTAATTAATCTTGCTGTCCTCGCTCTCAGGAACCCAGCTGAAATAAACCTCATTGGGATATACTTTCTCACCGTTGGCACCAAAGACATACTCGTCGGCACCACCTGATTTCTTCCAGTTGGTGTGATAGCGCAGGGTGAAGGTTGCATCGTAACGAGAGTCAATAGCCTTGACGTCGTCTTCCCATACACCACCTTCCATGAAGTTGTCGGCGATAGGAGCCATACGAGTCCAAGGACGACCGAGGGCCTGAACAGCCTCACGCTGAACGGGACTGATGGTATTGCCAGATGAACCCTTTGCAATCATTTCGGTATAGTTCCAGGTAGTCATCCAGTAAGCGAAGTTCTCAGGAGAGCCACCGCCACCCCAGCCGTAGCCGGCACCGCCGTTACCATATTTCTCGTCCTCATCATGATCAGCATAGAGCATGATCTCCGAGTTACGGTCGTTGGTAGCCACGTTCACGTCGTAGAATGTAGGCTGCAGTTTGTATGGTCCAGGATTGTCGATGGCCTGCTTAGCCATGTCGTAAGCCTTCTGGAAGTAACTCTGAGCCTGACTGGCATCACGTGTGCACTCTGGGAAGGTAGGAATGTTGTTGGGATTCTCCAGCCACCAAGCATAGGTCAGGTAAGCCTTTGAGAGATACAGACGAGCCAGGTTCTTGGTAGCAGTACCAGTCAGACGAGGATTGTCAGGAAGATTCTGCACAGCCTTCTCCAAGTCGGGGAAGATACACTTCGTATAGACCTCGGGAACGGTGTTACGGACAGAAGTACGGGTTGTAGAAGTGTTAAACTTCAACTCACCAGCACCGAGATCGAGGGGCACACCACCATAGGTCTGCACCAGGATAAAGTAGTCGAAGGCACGGAAGAAGTAAGCCTCGGCAAGCAGAGAAGCGTCCATACCGGCAGCCTCACCATTCTCAATCACACCGCTACAGGTGTTGATATTGGCAAACAAGGTACCCCAGGCACCACCGGCAACCGTACTGGTAGGTATGACTTTACCAACACCAGAGAGGTCGGCATCCTTGAAGTTACCGTCGGCCGACTGTGCGTAGGTATATTCATCAGTACCTGTCTCCAGCGTGTTCAGATAGTAACCATTGCCATAGAAATAGCGCAGGTGAGCGTAGAGCGATGTCAGACCGCCCTCAATACCCGCCTTCGTATTGAAGAATGTCGGGTCGAATTGTGCGCGCGGCTGCTCGTCGAGAACACTTGAGCAGGATGTGAAGGTGTTAAGACCGCAACATACCAAGCCCGCAGCGAGAATATATTTTATACTTTTAGTTTTCATAACTCTTAATTCTTTAATGATTCGTTAGAATGTTACGTTAAGACCGAAGATGAAATTACGGGTAGAAGGCGTGTTGTAACCAACGATAGGCATTCTGTGGCTACCGAAGTCATAGCCGACAGCCGTATTCTCATTCGACCACGAGTTGGTCTCAGGATCAAGTCCGCTCTCGTTGTTGAACGGCGAGAAGAGCACGAACGGGTTCTGAACCGTTGCGTAAACGCGCAGGCGACTGATACCGAAATCCTTGACGGCCTTCAGGTTCTCGAAGTTGTAGCCGAGCGTGATGGCACGGAACTTCAGATAACCGGCATTGAAGTAACCGAGGGTAGAACCGTACTTGGGGTTATCACTGCTCATGATACCACCGGGTTTCGGATACTTGGCACCCGTATTCTCCTCTGTCCAGTAGTCCACGTCGAGCTGTCCGCGACGACCACTCAGCATGTTCAGGTAACCGTTTGAAGAGTGGATGGCAGAGATCAGCTTACCACCGATCTGGAAGGCACCGATCACAGTCAGGTCGAAGCCCTTATAGCCAACTGTCGTATTGAAACCACCAACGAGGTCAGGCTCCATGCTCATAATCTGACGGTCCTCAGCACTAATAGCACGTGTAGGCAGACCATTTTCATCATAGTCACCAGTATATTTAACTTTGATCATACCAATGTTACCACCAGGCTCAAGGATGTTCATCGCAGCCTCTTCACCAGCCTGGTACAGACCCTGGTATTCGTAATCATAGATCACGTCGATAGGATAGCCGACGAACCAGCGGTTGCCCTCGTCTCTGCCGTCCTCATCACTTGTCACCAGCTTCGTCAACTTATTGCGGTTCTGATAGAGGTTGATACCAGCCTCCCAGTTCCAACCGTTCTTGTTGTCGATGATGATACCGTTCAGCGAGAATTCCCAACCCTTGTTCTCGGTATTACCGATGTTACCGGTAAAGCCGCTTACACCAGATGTCTCAGGCAGCTTCACGTTGAGCAGGATGTCGTTGGTCTTCTGGATATAATACTCGAATGATCCAGAAAGGCGACCGTTGAAGAATGAGAAGTCGAGACCGAAGTTCCAAGTCTTAGAGTACTCCCAACCGAGCTCTGGGTTAGGCAGAGAGTTTACATAGTAACCGGCCTTGTAGGTTGAGCCAAAGTTATAGTTGCGGATACCCAGTCCACCGAGGGTAGAGTAAGGAGCGATGGCCTGGTTAGAGGTCTCACCATAACCCACACGCAGCTTCAGGTTGTCGAGCCAGTTCTTGGTGCTCTCCATGAAATCCTCACGGGCGATGTTCCAACCAGCGCTGACAGCGGGATAAGTATGCCACTTATGGCCAGGAGCCAGACGAGAAGAAGCATCAGCACGGAAGGCCGCAGAAATCATGTACTTGTTATCATAAGAGTACATCACACGACCCATCCACGACATCAGACCGCTCTGGTTGTAACCATAACCAGTCAGGTTAGACTGACCCGTGGCCTTGTCGAGTGCATAGTACTGGAAGTAGTCGGCAGGAATTTCCTGTGCAGACGCACCAGACTGCTCGTAACGGGTCTGCTCTGCAGAGTACATAGCCACCACATTCAGGTTGTGCTTCTCAGCGAATACGCGATCATAGGTCAAGAGGTTCTCAACAGCCCAGTTGCGGGTCTGGTTCTCATAGACAGAACCACTGTTGACGGCATTGGCATCCTTATTGTTGATACCAGTACCAGTGAAACCACCCTGCTTGGAAGTACGGATGTTGAGACCGACGTTCACACGGTAAGACAGACCCTCGATCCACGGGCACTTCAACTCAGCGAACAGCGTGTTGTATGAACCGAAACCTGTGTTTTCGTTCAGCCATACATCCTTGTCGCGCTCTACCGTCTCACGAGTAACCACCACCTGGTCGTCGGCGGGCAGCGTGTTGTAGCGCTTCAGGTTGCCATTCTTGTCATACGGACTTGAGATTGGTGTAGAAGCCAGAACGGCATACATGTTGTTGACACCCTCCGTCTTACGATAGCTGTTGTTGGTGCTCAGACCGAAACGGAACCACTGACCGACCTTCTGATCGAAGTTACCGCGAATAGAGATACGGTTATAGCCCTCAGTCGGAACGACAGACTCGTCGTGATAGTAACCGGCACCGAAGCTGTAGCTACCGCCGTTGGTACCGCCGGCTACACTGATATCATGGCTATAGCCTACACCAGTCTTATAGTAAAGATCCTGCCAGTCGGTATTGATATTGTCATCCTCGTCCAGAGAATTCTTATACAGACCTGCATACTGACGGAACTTGCTGTAGGTAGGACCATCCATCATCGGGTACTTCTTAAATGGCTTCTTAAAACTTACATAACCATTATAGGTCACCTTGGCAGGTGTACCCTGACTGCCCTTCACGGTGGTGATGATGATCACACCGTTAGCACCACGGGAACCGTAGATAGCGGTTGCAGAAGCATCCTTCAGGATATCCATTGACTTGATGTCGGCAGGGTTGATATCAGAAAGCTGACCCATGAAAGGAATACCGTCGAGCACGATCAACGGGTCGTTAGAAGCACTCAGAGAGCGCTGACCACGGATACGGATCTGCATCTCGGCACCCGGCTTAGAAGAGGTCTGCGTCATGAGCACACCGGCTACACGACCCTGCAGAGCCTCGGCTGCGTTGGAAGCAGCCACCTGATTCAGTTTCTCACCGCCGATGTTAGCCACAGAACCTGTGACGGCCTCACGGCGCTGGGTACCGTAACCGATCACCACCACCTCGTTGACAACGTGACCGTCTTCTTTAAGGTTCACGCGTACGTTGTCGCCAGCCTTCACTTCCTGTGACTCATAGCCGACATAAGAGATGACGAGCGTTGCGCCCGGCTTGACGTTAAGTGTGAAGTTACCGTCGAAATCGGTAACGGTACCATTGTTGGTACCTTTTTCCATGACCGTGGCACCGATCAGCGGACCCTGAGAGTCGGTTACATGACCAGTTGCCTGTCTCGTTTGCTGAACAGCAGCGACCTGCTCGGAAGCTGCCGACACCTGCTGTGCGCTGATTATGCCCAGAAAGCACAATCCTGCACATAAGGCTGTTTTCATTGCTTTGAAACTCATACGTTTGGTTTTGTTAGTTAATAATAAAAATTAGAAATAAAAAAATCTGCCGCAAAGGTAGGCAGATTTTCTATTACGGGGTTTAACGTACGTTTCGTTTCATTGCATTTTTGTCTCTTCTTGCAGATTTTGCTCAATATATTCGGTCGGTGAGACACCAAATTGCTTGCGAAATACGGTAGAAAAGTGTGCAAGATTGCTAAATCCTACAGTGTATGCCACCTGCGTCACATTGATTTTCTGCTCCTTTAAGAGACGTACAGCCTGTTCCAGACGGATGTTTCGGATGAACTCACTGATGGGTAATCCTGTCATCTCTTTCATCTTTCGGTGAAGCTGGGCACGACTGATGCCGACCTCCTTGGTAAGCACCTCTACATTGAAGTCACTATCGGAAAGATGATCGTTAACCACCTTCATGATACGTTCCATCAGCACCTCGTCGTTACCTTTCACTTTTGTCTCAACAACCTTGTCTTTCTGTTGCTGGACACCAGAGAACTTACCCTTCAGGCGTAGGTTTTTGCTGATCAGGTTGTTGATGATGACGTGGAGCTCATCCATATCAAATGGCTTGGCCAGGAAAGCATCCGCCCCCTTCTCCAGACCTTCCAGACGGTTGGCGACATCCGACTTAGAGGTCAGCATCACCACAGGGATATGGCTGATGTTCATATTGGTCTTAATCATACGAAGCATGGTGAAGCCGTCCATCTCAGGCATCATCACATCACTCACGACGAGGTCGAACTGCCTATCTTCCTCGGAAGCCAGCAACAGACGAAGGGCCTCACGGGCACTCGTCACGGGTGTCACCCTATAATAAATACCGAGCTCCTGCTGGATATAGGTACCTATCTCCACATCGTCATCGACCACCAGTACACGATAGTTAGACTGTGCCTTTGGCCTTTGTGCCTTGTCTGTCTCATCAGGTATGAGAATATCCTCGGCCTTCAGGTGACTCTTGCCCAGCGGCAGTTTTACCGTGAAGATACTGCCCTGAGCATCGTCGCGATTGGCAGCCATGATAGAGCCGTGATGCATCTCAACCATCATCTTACAGAGGTTCAGACCGATGCCCGTACCCTCGATATGGACAGAACGCGAGTTGCTGCCCTGATAGAATCGTTCGAAAATCTTGGTTGCATCACCCTTGATGCCCATGCCATTGTCTATTACTTGCAGTACGGCATTCTCTGTACCCTCTTCCGATACACGCACCTCGATAGTGCCATTGTCGTAAGTATATTTAAAAGCATTAGAGAGCAGATTATCCACAATCTTATCGAGGGCATTGCGGTCGAGCCACACCTTCAACTTATCGACAGAAGGGGCATAACGGAAATCGATATTCCGTTCCTTGGCCGTATATTCGTAGGATTTCAGGATGTTACCCACATACTGCACCATATCCGTCTCCTGGCATTGCAGCTTCATCTGCTGTTTGTCGATCTTGCGGATATCCAATATCTGATTCACCAGATTCTGAATGCGCTGGGCATTATGTTCGATGGTATTCAGCTCATTCTTCACCTCACTATCGAAGTCCTGCCGCAGCAACTTGTGGAGTGGACTCATGATCAACGTCAGCGGCGAACGGATATCATGGGTGGCATTGATGAGGAACTTCATCTTTTCCTCATCGAGCTGGCGAGTGGTGTTTTTCTTCCAGCTCCATCCAATCAGACCGATGATGCCGAATGCGCCTAATATATAAATAAGGTACGCCCACGCGGAACGATACCAGGGGGCACGCACGACGATATAGTAAGTCTGTGGTTCGGTATAGACACCATTCTCATTGGCTCTCACTTCCAGGGTGTAGGAACCAGGCTGGATATGGTTGAACGATATCACATTACTGCCCACATTCGTCTGAGCCCATTCCTTCGCACCGTTCATCCGATACTCAAAGACGACATTATCTGTATTGGCGTAGTTGAAGAGCGAGAACTCCATTGTGAAAGTATTGTCGATATAGGAGAGGGTGAAATGATGACTATCGGCCAAAGGCTCGGTCATCACACGTGTACCATCAGAAAGCGTATTACAATTCACGGGGTTGCTGCCTATGAACAGTCCTGTCAGATGGACGGCCTCCTTAGTGGGATGTGCATCACGCAGAGCGGCGGGATGGAATGTTGTAATACCATCGCTAATACCAAAGAAGAGACTACCCGAAGCATCTTGCATGGACAGGCCACGAACATACTCTCTGGTTGTCAGGCCATTACCGCTAACGTGCGTAATCCAGCGCTGCTCATCGCGCTGATACTGCCAGATACCCATCGACGTGCTACACCAGAGGTCACCATATTGGTCTTGTATCATACCGCAGATGACTTTGTTAGCGAGTATCTCAGCACCAGGTAGCGGCACCACTTTACCTTCCTTCTGATTGTATAGGAAGATACCGGCATCTGTACCTACAAGGACACGATGGTCGCGGTCTTCATAGAGTGAATAGATGGTCTTGCCTTCCAGCATCACCTCCCAGCCGTAGGGATGGAAATTGTCATTTACTGGGTCATAGCAGCAGAGGTTCGACGAGGTGCCAATCCACAATTTACCACGACTATCTACCATCATGGTCATCACCCAGTTGTTATGCAACCGTCCCCTTACCTTGTCTTCATCACGCATTGAGAAGTGACGTATCGCCTTGGTCTTGACATCATAGGAGGTAAAGCCCTTGGAGTAAGTCGAAATAAACATCCGACCTTGACCGTCGTCAGTCATCAAGTTGATGTAGTCACATTCCAGCGTAAACACTTTGGAATAGGCACCCGTCAGGGGATTATAGCTATAGACGCCATCATCGGAACCAATCCAGTAGGCCCCTTGTCTGTCACGATAGATTGAATAGGTCTTCGGAGGGGAAGCCGGATGGGCTACCATTTTGCCGTTTCCATCGAAGCCATAGATACCATTATTCTGAACAGCACACCACGTGATGCCTCCATCACCCAGACAGAAAGAAGTCACCGAACCGCCGACACTCACATTCTGTGCCGAGAGACTCCACGAACTGAACTGCGGCTCCTGCTGAGGCAACAGAAGCAGACCACGTTTCAGACAGCCTACCCAAAGGTTATCCTGATTGTCGGCATAGAGTGCCCATACGTTGGTAGTCTTCAAGTCGAATGAAGGACTGGCATACTCATAGCGCTGCAAGCGATGAGAGCCCTGAGGCACCCAGCAGAGTCCCTTGCCAAGTGTGCCAAGGAATAAGTTCCCCTTATCATCACAAAGGGCGGTACGCAGTTGAACTATCTCGCCGCCGAAGATGCTGGTATCGATGAAATCGGTTAAAATCTGTCCATCACGATAGAACATCAGTCCGCGCTGACAAACCATGAGGACACCGCCCTGATAAGGTACAAAAGCCGTCACGGAACCATAAGGAGAGTCAAAGTGCTGTACCGTCTTGTCGCGCAAACGGCAAGTGATCACTGGTCCTGCCCCACCTTTCCAGAAATTGCCTTGGTCGTCTATCAGTATATGATTGAAATAGTCATCATCACCAGTAGCGTAGCGCTCTACCTGTACCACCTTTTTTTCACGGATATCAAGTCGGAACAAGCCATAACCGGCCGTTCCGATCAGCAGATGATTGTCGTCTTCCTGAATGATATCATTGACACGTGCAGCCTCCACATTGGCCAACGGAATTCGCTCGAAATTATCATTAGCATCATTATAATAGGCCAGACCGATACCCGTACCAACCCATAGACCACCATTCTGATCAACAAAAAGTGAGGTGACATTATTGCTATTGATGCTGGCTGCATTGTTTACATCATGGAAATAGTTGGTAAAACGATAGCCGTCGTATTTGTTCAGGCCATACTCAGTGCCAATCCAGATATAACCAGCCTTATCCTGACAGATACAGGTAATCAGGTTACTCGCCAGTCGCTCTGACGTATAGAAATGTCTCGTCTGTCCTACAGCAATGAGACATAGTCCTAGGCAGAATGCCAAAACCAAGGTTTTCTTCATAGAATGTTAGTAATTTTATTTTTTATTTGTCTCATAGTATGTCTCAAAGCCAGAAAATCCCCTCTGGCCCCATATTGAAGAGGAGGTCAAGGATAGATAGATTAGACAGGGAACCATGTTTCTGCTGATAGACCTGATAGTAAGGCTTTGACACGAAATCAGCATCAGGAGCAGGGTGCTTGGGGTTAATAGCTTCCCGATAATCCAAAGACGCGCTATTCTCCACCCATTGCTCTGTATATGAAACCTGCGGCTGAATGTCGATCAATTCGCACATCTTCTCACGGATAGCTTCATTGAAGTCCAGCAAAAACTCCCATCGATTCTGAAAAAACGGACGTATATCGTCCTGATAATATTCAAAGAAAGGTGACTCACCGTAAGCACTCTGTAGCGCATTCCAATGCAGATGACGCCAATTGCCATGATCACTGATTCGGAGGTCTTTAATCAGCGATGTCTCCCCTCTTACCACAGGAACGGTCAAGGCCTGAATGCCTTGTGTCGTAGCGATGAGACAACGGTTACGATAGGTCTGTTTCTGAAAACTCTCCCACCGTTCTATCTGTACATGTTCGGCCCGGTGCAGTTTCTGATACCACTGCACCGGGCCGAAATAGGTTGTACTCAGCAGCACCTCCATGGAGCCTGCTTACTTGATATTGTCAACAATGCTGCCAAGACGGCTCCAACGAACACTACTGAATCCACGACGGTCTGGATCGCTCGACCACCAGATGAAAATCGGCTTACCCACGATATGGTCCTCAGGCACGAAGCCCCAATAGCGGGAGTCGGCAGAGTTGTGGCGATTGTCACCTTGCATCCAGTAGTAGTCCATCTTGAAGGTATAGCTCCTGGCCTCCTTGCCATTGATATAGATACGACCATCACGAATCTGGAGGTCATTACCCTCATAGACTTTGATAGGACGCTCGTAAATGGCGATATTGTCGAGTGTAAGTGCGATGGATTCGCCCTTTTTCGGAATCCAGACTGGTCCGTAATTGTCACGCGTCCAATGCTTGTTACCATTGAGCGGATAGATTTCCAGGTCACTGGCATCCGTATTCAACTTGACACTCTCTACTATCTCCTTATGAGCCTGCAACATGGTCAATGCACGCTTAGTCAACGGCATATAACCCATCGTGTTCAGACTTGTCAGGTCTTCCATTGAGATACCCAAGTCCTGCATAAGCTCGTCGGGGATAGCCTGCTTCAATTTCACATAGTAGGTATATTGCACATTCTCTGGCTCCTTATTGGGCTTACCATCGAGATAGACAATGCGATTACGTATCTGCAGCGTCTGTCCTGGCAGTCCTACACAACGTTTCACATAGTTCTCGCGACGGTCGGCAGGACGGGTGATAATCTCACCATACTCGGCACGATTACGCCAGAGTTCAGCACGACCAGCAGCATAGATGGCATCGAAGTAACGGATACGATCCTCTGCCGACAGCGAGTCTGGGTCAGGACGGTTCGGGTAGAGCTGGTAACCGATTGAATAACACATCTGGTAATAGTCGTATGCCTGATACTGGGGGGCAGAACAGAGGGTATCGCCTGCAGGGAAGTTGAATACTACGATATCATTCAACTGCACCTCGCCCAGACCCTTCACACGGCGATAGTCCCAATGGGGCCACTCGATATAGCTCTTACATTCCACAACGGGCAACGTGTGCTGCGTCAACGGCATTGTCAACGGTGTCTGAGGAATACGGGGACCGTAGCTGACTTTAGATACGAACAGGTAGTCACCCGTCAGCAGCGATTTCTCCAGCGAACTCGATGGAATCACGTAATTCTGGAAGAAGAACTGGTTGATGAAATAGACCGCCACCAGGGCGAACACCAGCGCATCGACCCACGACATGACGAACTTAACCGGCTTCTCAGCCTCCTTCCACCATTGCCATTTGATCTTCTTCGTGATGTAGATGTCGTAGATAAAAGGTATGACAAGCAGTCCCCACCAGCTCTTTACCCAATAGAGGAACAGCAGATAGAGTATGAGTACGACGATAAACTTAGCCCACTGGACTTTCGGATTGAATTCTTTCTTTTTCTCCATGATTGTTAAACACTTCATTCACAGGTTTGACGCAATAGCCATTCTGAAAGTTGCGCTTTTAACCTATGTTTCAAAATTTAAACATATCCGAGATGGTCAACAGTCCCTGATGATCCTTCGTGTATTCAGCAGCCAACACGGCACCAAGGGCAAAGCCCTTTCGAGAATGGGCATCATGAGAGATGGTGATCAGATCGGCATCTGAATCATAGCGGATAGTGTGAATACCAGGCACTTCACCACGACGGATATCATCCACACGCAACAGCTTCGGATCTGTTGTCTCCTCAGCCCAGCCTTCCTTACGGTCCAGACGCTCCACAATCTCCTCAGCCAGCGTGATGGCGGTACCTGAGGGATGGTCGAGCTTATGCACATGATGGGTCTCTTCCAGCTCCACATCGTATTGTGGGAACTGATTCATGATCTTGGCCAGATAACGGTTGACGGCTGAGAAGATGGCCACACCGATGCTGAAGTTTGAGGCCCAGAAGAGCGTCTTGCCCTCTTCGGCACAGGCCTTGCGCACGTCATCGCCATGATCCTTAAGCCACCCCGTGGAACCACTTACCACCTTCACGCCCTTGGCCCAGGCCTTCAAGTAATTACCATAAGCCACCTGTGGGGCCGTGAACTCGATGGCCACATCAGCCGATGCAAATGCCGGACTGTCAAAGTCCTGCTGGTTGTCAATATCAATGATACTCACAATCTCATGACCACGGTCACGGGCGATCTGCTCAATCATCTTGCCCATCTTGCCGTAGCCGATTAAAGCTATTTTCATACTTAATTCGAATTAATGTCGCTGCAAAGGTACGACATAAAATTAAGAATGAAGAATTCAGTATCAAGAATTATAATTCTTTTACATCAATAAGTGGTACATACCGCCTGCGAGGGGTTTGACGACGCCCTTCATCTCCAATTGGAACAGCAGGGCCGTGAGTTGGCCGATAGGAAAGCCTGTCTTCACGCTGAGCATGTTCAACGGCAGGTCGTTGGTCTCTTGTAACAGGCTGGTCACTTTCTGCTCTTCTGGAGAGAGGTCAGGGAAGAGATTTCGCTCGATTCCATCGGTAAGTGCCTGCTGGCGAAGCGCCTCATCCTGCCAGTTCATCGCACGCAGGAAGTCTCCTGCATTAGAGATTAAAGCCGCCCCGTTATCACGGATGAGATCATTACACCCCTTCGAGAATTCCGCATTGACATTACCTGGGAAAGCAAACACGCTGCGATCATAGCTCTGGGCAATCTCGCAAGTAATCAGCCCACCGCCCTTAGCTGCGCTCTCCACTAGTACGGTAGCATCAGCCATCCCTGCCACAATACGGTTCCGTCGCACGAAATTGGGTTTGTCGGCATTAGTCTGGGTCATAAATTCCGTAAGCAGTCCCCCATGCCTGAGCATCGCGTCAGCCGTCTCACGATGGCGATAAGGATAGATCTGATCTAGTCCATGCGCCAGCACACCCAACGTATCATAACCATTTGCCAAAGCCTCACGGTGGGCATGGATATCGACACCGTAGGCCAGGCCGCTGACGATAAGCACCTGAGGACAAGCCTGTCGCAAGTCTGCGATGAAGCGGTGGATGAGGTCCTGTCCGTACTGCGTACATTGCCGTGTGCCCACAATGCTGACAATCTTGGCCTGATTCAGGTCGGCATTACCTTTATAATATAAGATAATAGGCGCATCCTGACATTCCGTGAGCCGTTGGGGATAGTCATCGTCTGTCAATGTCAAGGCTCGGATATTATGTTCCTCCATATACATCAACTCCACTTCTGCCCGTTTCATCGCTTCATCCCAGTTCTTCAGGGCCTCTACCAGTCTGGGAGAAGACTCTCCGATGACGTCACCGATATGACTGCGATACTCATAGAGCAACTGGGCACTTCCCACCATCCGATACAGTTCCAGCGCCTGCTGATAGTTGAAGTTCGTCAGCCGCGTCAGCGCCATTGTGTAGAAAATCTCTTCTTTGTTCATAGTTATTTGCGTTTAAGATATTCATAGCCAAAGCGACAACGGAGACAGTCCTTCTTGTCGCAGTATTCCTTCTTAAGTTGGATCAGTGCTTGTGAGTCGCCTGCTGTCTCGACGGGCAGTCCTACCTGCAGCCACATGCGGATGATATGATTATTCTCTGGCTTCAACTGCTCCAGCAGGTCGAAGGCTCGATCACAGAGCACCTCTTTCGAGCGATGACGCCCATAGGCAAAGAGCATCGGAATGGCCGTATTGATCATGAGCAGGTTCAGCGAGCCATAGGTCAGATGCTTCTCGTTCTTCGCACTTGTAGAGCCAAAGGTGTAATGGGTTTCCCAATAGGGTGTGACGTGTGAGGAGAGCAGCGTCTTCAGCTGTTCGATGGTCTCACACTCCACCAGTTGGCTCAGACCCGCCTTCTGTTGATAATAGAGGTTTGCCAACTGCGAGATTCGGATATGCGGGAAGTTCTGTGGTCTCAGCCGCAGGAAGCGCCAGAGACGGAAATCCATCGGTTTCATCGAGAATTTGTGGGCCAGATAGAGGTACTCATTGCGCAATTTGGCGAAGTAGCCTTCGTTGAGTGCCGCCTGCTGATAATAGTCGGGTATCGTATCCAGTTCCAATAGTCCAGCCTGCCCCATGAAGATCGCCTCAATCTGGAAGAGGTCATCGCGATGATGAGCCACAGCCGAGAGCGGCAGGTTCTGTGCCCACACCTCGAAGGCATCGTTATTGATGCCGAAACCATAATTACGGGCCAGCGTCACGAAATAGGCATCCTCCCACGAACCACCGCACTGTTCTACGCGTCGTTTGATAGCTTCTGTCTTCTGCTCCAGACGTTCTGTCTGCAAAGCCGCCATCCAAGAGTGCACCATCAGGCGTGTCAGGTCTGGAATCACTTTGTAGCAAGGCGGATAGCTATCCGTCTTCAGCAGTTCGTCATAATGGTCTCTGACGTTGTCGGGTACATCGAGTTGTAGCTGACGGATAAACTCGCCATTGGTGTTCATCACCTCCGCATCGAGCACGCCAGCCACATGCAGGATGACGTTGTCATAGCGCTGGTCCTTGTCGTGCCCGTGCAGATACCAGTCCGACGACTTGTCGTGTATCTCCACATTCCCCACCCACAAGGTGCGCCCGATTCTGACTTTCGCATTGAAGAAGTCAGGCCCGGCATTGCGATTATGCAAGCCAGGATCAATCACTTCGACGGCGTCACCGTCGCTTGTCTGTAGTTCCCGCAAGGGGAACAGCTTGTGCTTCCACACATAATGCAATAATTGCTCCATAGTGTCAATTTAAGTTCGTTAACTCGCCGCAAAGATAGTGCAAGATTACGAATTAACCAAATAATTCGCCGTTTTTTTGTCAATTATTAGTATCTTTGCACGCGAAATGAAGATAGGTAACATAGAATTTGGAGATCATCCCGTATTCCTCGCACCGATGGAGGATGTGACGGATATCGGGTTCCGACTGCTGTGCAAGCGTTTCGGTGCTGCAATGGTCTATACGGAGTTTGTGAGTGCCGAAGCCCTCATTCGTGATGTGAAGTCAACCATCTCGAAACTGACTATCAGCGACACAGAACGCCCTGTGGGTATTCAGATCTACGGACGTGATGTGGAGGCGATGGTGGAGGCTGCGAAGATTGTGGAACAGGCAGGCCCTGACCTCATCGACCTGAACTTCGGCTGTCCTGTGAAGAAGGTGGCTGGCAAGGGGGCAGGTGCAGGCATGCTGCAAAACATCCCCAAGATGCTGGAAATCACGCGCAAGGTTGTCGATGCCGTCAAACTGCCCGTCACCGTGAAGACCCGTCTGGGTTGGAACCACGAACAGCTAATCATCACCACACTGGCCGAACAACTGCAAGACTGCGGCATCCAGGCCTTGACCATTCACGGGCGCACACGCAGTCAGATGTACACAGGACAGGCAGACTGGACGCTTATCGGCGAGGTGAAGCGCAATCCTCGCATCCATATCCCTATCATCGGCAATGGCGACATCACCTCTGCGGAAGAAGCCAAACGGGCCTTCGACGAATACGGTGTGGATGCTGTCATGATAGGTCGTGCCACCTTCGGGCGCCCCTGGATATTTAAAGAGGTACGCGACTATCTGGATCAAACTGGCACAAAAAACCTCGATTTCAACGCCAAACTCGATATTCTCGAAGAGCTGCTGCGCATCAATGTAGAGCGCATCGACGAGAAGCGAGGCATCCTCCACACTCGCAGACACCTCGCTGCTACCCCCATCTTCAAAGGCATCCCCGATTTCCGGCAGACGCGCATCGCCATGCTCCGCGCTGAAACGATGAACGACCTATTGGCAATCCTCGAAGAAACCAGAGCCAAACTGGGATAAAGTTCATGATGGCGATAGAATCTTAACGTATCCCGTCTGCCTTGGTGCGAGGTGAAATCAGAAACGATAGCCGATGCCTGCGCGGAACCAGCCTGTCATACCAAGTCCGATTTCCCCAAAGCCAATCAGACGATATTTGCCAACTTCAATTCCGAGGGGAGATATCTGTCCACAGAAAATAATCTTCTGACTATCGTTTCCCTTCCAGGTTTTATATTTCTTCTCCCAGTCATAGCCAAATCCGACACTCGCACTTGAATATACCCGCACCCAGTTCTTGGTGCGCCAGTAGTAACGGGTGGTGAACATCAATGCCAGCGCAGTCTCGCTCATTTTGTCTATAGTCTCGCCAGTATCATCATACACCATCTTCTTGTTATAGTAGAGCAAACTGGCCGTAGCGCCCAACCCCCAATGGCGATTCATCATATACTGGTAAGTCACGCTGGGTATAGGCCCATTATGTCTTTTTTCATCATACGACCTATGGTCGATTACTCCTGGGTCGGTATGTCCAGGAATCCATAGCCCAATGCCAAAGTCGATAGTGTGTTGATAAGACGGTGTTTGCTGAGCCTTTGCACTGAGTGCGAAGACCATCATCAAGAGTGTTGCAAACTTTCTCATTTTTTCATGCATTTAAATCATTAGTTCTACTCTCTATAACTGCAAAAATCAGAAATCTTGCATCGCAAAACCTTAAATGTTGTTAAAAGCATTCCATACGGTATCCCTGATGATCATACGAATCATATCATAACCACTTATTCATCTCTGTATTCCAGAATGTCGCCAGGCTGGCATCCCAGTTCTCGGCAGATAGCCTCAAGGGTGGTGAAGCGCACGGCCTTGGCCTTTCCTGTCTTTAGGATGGAGAGGTTGGCCAGCGTGAGTCCCACTCGTTCAGCCAGTTCGCTGAGCGACATCTTCCGCTTGGCCATCTCCACATCCAGATTGACTACAATTCTTCCCATCGCTCCTTAGATTGTTAAGTCCTGTTCTTCTTTCAGTTTCAACCCGATGACAAATACTTCAGCCGTAATCAGGCAGAACACACTGAAGATAAAATCGTCTATCGTTTCGTTATAGATTTTGTCAGCAGGGACATGATTCAACAAGTCGTAAACGAAGATGATAATAGTAGAGGACAACATGCCCCACCCTGTCCAGCGTAACAAGGGGACATTATCCCAAACGAACACCCTGTCACGATTCACATTCAGTATAAACCTGACAAAGGCAATGAGTGCACGTATGATGAGGAAGATGACGGCAAGGCATATCATCATTTCGAAAAAATCACCCCAAGAGAATGACATGTTGGTAGCTTGGCTGCCCTCTTCCCATCCTTTATTGAAGGCTGCGGCGTTCTCTCCAAAGCTCATGACATTGCCGATAATCACCTGTGCTGCCTTCAGCACCAGCATCAACACACAGAATACATTCAACTTCTTTTTCATAACTTTTATCGTTTAATTAGTGATATTTATTGAATTTCGATATGCAAAAGTATATCTTTTCTTGTTATCCTCCAAATAAAAACGATAAAACTTTATTGAAATACGATAAATTTAACACCCTTTAAGTATTGAGCACATTTTTTGGTCCCGAATTGATATTTTATTCACGATAATTATGTATCTTTGCCAACGTTAAATGCCACTTATATAAAATAAGGTTATATGAATAAGATTGTTTTTGTCCTATTGTCTGCAGTAGCAGCGCTTACAGCATCGGCCCAGGAAGCCGACACCACTATAGTTCTTAACTATGGCTATCAGGCTGTCGATACAATTTCGATCAGTAAGTCGTCTGATACCTTCCTCCAAATTCAAGAGGCGCAGGCTACCATTCAGGGCATCACAGATCCAATAGCTAAAAACCGCGCTATCAAGACTTATGTTGCCAATCATCCCAATAGCGATGGCTGCATGATACTGATGAGTGAACTCTTTGGAGTGAGAAACGGAAAGAAATGCCTCGAAATGATGGGTGAGCAAGTAAGGAACGGCTTGATGAAGCGTCTCTATAATGCCTATACGCAAGGCCTTAAGGAATTTGATGAAATGGCGAGCAAGACAGCAGAAGCCTGCCCTATCGGACAAGAAGCCAAAGATTTTACACTCGAAGACATCAACGGTCAGCAGCTTTCACTCTCCTCACTTCGCGGGCGTTATGTGCTGATTGACTTCTGGGGCTCATGGTGCGGACAATGCATCGCATCCTTCCCCCACACCAAGGAAATCTACGAGCGTTATCGCAACAAGTTAGAGATTCTGGGTGTTGCCATTCATGACAAGAAAGCGAAGTGGCAGCAGGCCGTCAAAGAAAATGAGTTGCCCTGGAAATTGGTAATCGATACAGAGGGCGACGACAGCGTAGCCACCAAGTATGGCATCGTAGCAGCCCCCACCCTTGTGTTACTCGACCCTGATGGGAAAATCATCGAGTGGACGCTAAACGATGCCGTATCCATCGAGGAGCTGCTGATGCAGTAATGGGGTACTCCTTTGATATTCCCACACTGGGAATGAAACGTTCCCACACTGGGAACAAAGTGTTCCCATTAGGGGGAATAATTCGCCGTAATAAGGGCCCCTTATTTCATGATAAGTGGCGGTTATCACTGAATAAGAATTAGTTATTTTGGGATTCTCATCACTTTTTGGCTAAACCTAACATCCGATTTATTAGAATCCCTTTATTTAAAGGTGTTTTGAGCAATTGTAATGCCTGAAATACCTAACATGAAACCTAACATAAACCTAACGTCATACCTAACATCGGACCTAACATCGGATCGACGATGATGACCTCGTATCAAATTTCGTTTAACATTTGAAATAAATCGTGCTTTTTAACGCCAAAGATTTGCAAGTCATCGAATTTTTTTGTATCTTTGCACTCAGAAAACGCGAAGCTGTTTAATCGCAGCCTAGCATTCGGAAAATCGCTGTGAAAAGCGCATCGTCCAATAAGGATATAGCATCAAGGACTTAGTTTAACATTAAAATCATTTTTCTCATGAATAAGACAAATCTTATCAATGGGGAGTCGCTGAGTGCGTCTCTCGAAATCACGCTCGCTGTCGAGCAGTTTCTCAAAGAAAACTATCTGTTCCGCCGAAATGTGCTGAACGGAAAGGTAGAGCTGGCCACTAAGCAGGCCAGTAAGAATGGCGAAAATGCCGAGGAGGAAACGCCAGACAATTGGCGCCCTCTGACGCAGGAAGCCCTTAACAGTATCATCCGCAGGGCCAAGAAGGAACAGGTGTGCGAGAAAGGCAGTCCGAAGACGGAAATCATGGAGTTTGTACACTCCGAGGATGTGCCAACACACAATCCCATCGGCCACTACCTGAGCAACCTGCCTAAGTGGGACGGACAGAACCACATCTCACAGCTCTTCAGCCGTCTGCCTGGCATCACCTCTGAACAACAGGGATTTCTGGCTACTTGGCTACGCTCGGCTGTGGCTCATTGGCTGCAGATGGATACGCTGCACGGCAACGAATGCGTGCCAGTACTAATAGGTGCGCAGGGAAGTGGTAAAACCACCTTCTATCATCGTCTGCTGCCGCCAGAGCTTCGTGAGTATTATCTGGATCACCTGAACCTGTCGAATAAGTTCGATAAGGAGATGGCGCTGACGAACAATCTGCTGGTAAACCTCGATGAACTCGAAGCGATCCGGCCTTCTCAGCATGCAGCCCTGAAGCAGACACTCTCGAAAAGCAAGGTGAACGGCCGCCCCATCTATGGAGCCTCACAGGAAGACAGGCCTCGCTTTGCCTCCTTCGTGGCTACCACGAACAATCCTCACCCTTTGACAGACCCAACGGGTAGTCGTCGATACATTTGTCTCTCGATTCCTGATGGTTTGTTCATCAACAATACGGGTGAGATTGATTATGGACAGCTCTATGCACAGGTGATGTATGAACTGAATGTCACCAAGACGCCCTATTGGTTCAGTAATGAAGAGGTGGCACGTATCCAGCAGTTGAACCAGAACTATCTGGAACAGAAAGACATTGCAGAGATGGTAGAGGTGTGCTTCCGTAAACCCAAAGAGGGTGAGACTGCAAAGATGATGAACTCGAAGATGCTGCTGATGCAGATTCAGAAGGATTATCCCTCGGTAGAGATCAATCACGGCAATAAGGTTCGCATCGGAAAGGCCATGAGTAGTCTCGGCTACGAGTCAACTGATCACAGCAATGTGCCTTTCTACAAAGTCATCCCTGTGAAAGTGGCCTGATGTTAGGTATGACGTTAGGTTTATGTTAGGTATTTGTTAGGTTTCATGTTAGGTATGCGCGGCACGTCTGATGGACCTAAATAGTTAGAAATGAGGTAATTAATAAATTTGAATGTTAGGTATTATGGATAAAGAACTGAAATTTGAAAATATTCCTTACGGATATAGTGTTTGTTTCAACGGCGACTGTGCTCTTCGTGAAACGTGTATGCATTATCTGGCTGGACAGTTACAGCCAGCGAACAGGTATAGTGGTCATGCTATCTATCCGATGGCCTGGAAGAGTGGTACCTGTCAGAGCTATCGCGAGAAGAAACTCGTGAAGAAGGCATGGGGCTTCAGCCAGCTCTACAAGAATGTGCCTTACCGTCAGAGGGCTGAGGCACGCCAATGCGTCAGGAGTTACTTCAGTAGCGGCAACGGCCCTTACTACCGCTATCATCATGGGGAGAATATGCTTTCGCCCACTCAGCAGGCGGATATCATGAACATTCTGTCAAAGTTCGGCCCCGTCGAGGGGCTGAACTTCGACCACTATGTAATGGAATGGGATTTCTTCTGATGAAGCACAGAGTGATCAGTGGAACCGACTCCTTGAAGTGACAAAGGCTCAGCAGCCTCAAACCATTTGAAAAATCTCAAAATGTTTGGAACTTTCGAAATTTATCCTTATCTTTGCAGCGAAGAATATAATAAAGATACTTATGTGTACTATAACATTATCATATGATCAGAACAATGCCCTCGCACGACGTAAGTTGGCAGCATTATTGGCTACGGGTCTATTTACACAACAGACCACTGATCATAAAGAGCCAACGCAAGAGGAGATAGATTCCTATCGTCAGGAGCGGGATATTTTCATGGATCATTCTAAAAAAAGCATGGCAAATGTCATTGCACGTTATTTATGAAATACCATCAAAAAGATATCGTTGAAGTTAATTTTCTCTTTCCCGATGGGACATACAAGCCTCATCCTGCCATCATCATATCAAATGACGAACTCCAGGAGGATGAGGACGGATTGCTCTATCTTGTATTGATCTCGTCGAATGACACGATAAATCCTCAATACTCATATCCTTTGCAGGATGAAATGCTGATTGGTCACACGTTTGCGAAACCGAGCCTAGTAAAATGTCAGATTATTGCAGGTTATGTTGAACGTGACATTTATCGCCGTCTTGGTTCCATCAAGGAGAAATATTTCAATGAAATTGTGGATAAGACCATTGCGTCTATTTTCTAAAATGATAATGTAGAACATCGAGGTTATAATAACCTTGGTTATAATTTGTAATAACGACGGCTGTTACCACCACTGCATCAACGAGCGGAGATAGGCTGTCAGCTCGGCAGCCATCTTCTCGTGTTGCCAGATGCTGGGATGGTAGTCGTTGCCATAGCCGAGATCGCCGTTCTGAGGCGTGAAGTTGAAGCGATAGACCAGCTTATCACCAGCCTTGTTGGCCTCAGCAGCTACCTCATCGAGTATCTTCTTGGCAATCTCCAGCTCTTTGTCGAGCAGCATCGAACCATACACATCGTTCCTGACACCATGTGTACCATTTATATCTTGAACCACTTGTATTCTATGGCAAATCTTTGCTTTTTTATTATTACTTTGGTATATGACAAATAATAATTCTCAGTATGAAGCGTCTTATCCCTTTCTTTCACAATACTTTCTATTTTACCGAAATCCTCTATTTTTATATTATTCAATATTATCTGTGGTATTATGCTCTCTTCTATATTCTCACACAATAAGAGTTCTTCTTTATTACTTTTTGTTAATAAACGATATGAAGCGAAATCCTTTTGGCCATTTCGCCATTTTAGACTGTAATTCATATAGTAGCATTCTCTATATAATTCAACAATTATAAGCGTATCATTCTGAGTTGTGTTTCTGAAAAGAAGGCTTTTAACTTCCTCAGTCCTCCTTGTCTTATTATATAAATCAACTTGATATCGAAATTCTAATGGCATATTTCTACACTGAACAGTATAAATACTATCTAAAATCTCATCAAATGAATATGCAAAAGTATAAAAATGATGTAGCAAGAATAAAAATAAAAAAATAATCTTCTCATCGTTGTCTATTAATAAATTTGTTATGATAGAAAATTGGTAATTGGGAAGGCAAAAAACCTATTCCACCGATTGAATAGTAAAAAGCCCTCTTGATCGGGGGACAGATTCTTGTATCGTTGGGTGTCGCCATTCGTGCTTTCGCCGAACAGACCGCCAAACGGATAGTAATGGTTCACCTGTTTCACCGTGCCGGAGGCATTGCAGACGACACGGTTGTTGCCAAGATGGTCCTGCAGATAGTAATGGTATGTAGGAGTAGAGCCGCTGAAGGTGACATAGCCACCGTCAACCAGTATCTGCTTCAATGCCCCTCCTTCGTATATCATATTACCGCAATAATCCGTCAGGACAGTTGTCGCAGAGGTAATCACATTGCTTTTTAAAATTATTCCTTTCATTCTTATTTTATATGCATTAATACGAAATCAAAGACCGGTCTCCGTAATTATTTTACAACCTCATACATTTAGACATCTTTATATATTTCTTTAATCGCTTTCTACTAATATTTTCAAATAATATATATATCTTTTGTGCTTCAAAATATTTTTCTATAAAAAACTTCTTTCTTTCATTTACAATCTCATAACCAATTATCAGTGATTCATTACTCTTTTTTTTGCTACTAACTATGTATCTTACTGCCGTAATATTCAGCGGCAGGTTTACTAAATAACCGCAATGAACAGTAATCTGTACACTATCATTTATCAGATAGTAATTATGAAATTCGCCTTCTTCATAATATTGAATATTATATGTTTTTTCTTTTGGCAAATTCAGAACACATTTATTATTACACAACATAATGGTATCACCGCTATGCACAAAACCATAACAGAAATTATTTAGGAACAGAAAAGGTATCATTAATAAGCACTTCAATAGTGCACATCGTTCCTGACACCATGTGTATATTGACAAGACCTGCCTTTTCTCCAGCATGTCATTGCCACGATAACTGTTTGTATGCTTACTGACCTGTTGTCCGCTGGTTGTCAGGCAGACAATCAATAATATCATTGATAAAACTTCTTTCTTCATATAATAATTTAGTTTTGTATCTCCTCTATGATTCAGACTCTTTTATCTCACAAGGGGACCAGAATGCTGTGAACTTTCCTCTAATAGTTGGTCAGGACAGCTTTCGCAGAGGCTGACGCTGTGCTTTCTAAAATCGTCTCTATCATTTTCCTTCTTTTTATTGGAGATTAAAACGGGATCTGTCCCTCCAATCTTCCAAAAAGAACTGTCCCTTCCGTGCTTTAGTAGAAATTGTAGAACACAGTACATTCTATTGCTACATTCACTTGGTCTTTAACGACTCGTGTCAAAATAACTTCTGAACGATTAGTCCAATGTTTTATATGTTCTTGTCCCATACGATGTAAAGAGTCTATATCCCATTGACGGCATGCCATTAACATCTTTGGAGGAAATAATGTTCCTTTTTCAAAATAAATCTTTTCATTATCCCCGTTTGGATATATTTCATAACTAAAGATCTCATTGGGCCTTTTTGAGTTCCACATTGAAGCATAATTTGCTGCATATTCTACTCTGTCATGTAACTCCAAAACAAATAATGTATCGCCTATTTGTGTAGTTGAACACAACTCTCTTAAAATCCCAGTCTCATTTCTTCTATAATAACAATCTCTAATTGTTTTAGAATAGAAATTTGGAAATGAAGTAAGTTGGTATTCTTTTATCATATATGATAAAGAATCACAATTTTGGGCAACCATCAATTGTGATGTTACGAAAAAAAATATAAATATAATATATTTCATATTATTAATAACTAAATGGCCTAAAATTGAACAAATTTCCTTCACCGTCATAAAATCCGTATTTTCCATTATTCATTTGATATGTATACACAACACTTTCACATATATGTGTTATAGTATCACCTCTCAAATCAATAGCATTTACAGGATTATTCCCACAATACGCATATGGACTGAGGCCATAGTACTTCTCCGCCAGCGGGTCCATCGTCGTAAATCGCATGGCATCCATGTGTCTGGCTCCGTAGTCGTACCAGTCGAGGCCGTGCATACGGTCCAGCTCCTTGCCATTGTACTTGTATCGCTGAGTGTCGCCATTCGTGCTTTCGCCGAACAGACCGCCAAAAGGATAATAGTGGTTCACCTGCTCCACCGTGCCGGAGGCATTGCAGACGACACGGCTGTTGCCAAGATGGTCCTGGAGATAGTAGTGATAGACGGGAGTCGTACCGTTGAGGGTGACATAGCCACCGTCAACCAGTATCTGCTTCAATGCCCCTCCTTCGTATATCATATTACCGCAATAATCCGTCAGGACAGTTGTCGCAGAGGAAGAAACTTTGCTTTTTAAATTCGACCCTTTCATTTCTCTTTCATTTTGAGATTAAAACAGAATCTGTCCCGATCTCATAATTCTTTTCTATGTAATCTATAATTTGTTTTGCTCTAACACTATCTTGCCGACATGCAACAGTGTTGTTTAATATTAAATCTTTCAAAAATAATGTATCACCAGTATCCAATGTAACAATATAAGTCCTTTTATAATCAATTTCACAGTTATGTAACAAATAATCTAAAACATCCAGAATAGTTCTAAAGGTTGCCTGAGTAAAAGCTGTATGACCTGGCTCAATGGCAAAATTGGCATCAGCTCCATACTCGATTAATAATTTTGTTTTTTCCAAACTAACAAATGCCGCTCCTATCAATGGGGTCTTATTACTTCGGGCATATGTCACAACTTCATTTTCTCTGACAAAGTCGTTGGGATTACCACCATGTTCCAGCAAGCATTTTAAAATCTCAATAGAACTAAAATCTCCTGCTGCTTCCGATATAGGCGACAACCCATTAGACTTTTTATGAACATTTGGATTTGCACCATGTTCAACTAAAAATCTGACAGCGTCTATATCATCATTCCATACCGCCCAAGAAAGCAGTGTTTCACCAAATTTAGGTTCTCTAAAATCAATATTGTACCTATTCTCATTTAATAATTCTTCTGCATCTCTAAATCTTTTAGTTGATATGCATTTGGCAAAATCCCAAACTTCAGTATTTCTCCAGAGTTCTATATCATATGCATAATAGTTTTTCTGACAGCCTATACAAGAAAGAATTATATATAATAAGAAGCATAATAGTAATTGTTTCATTTTTGTTCCTCCTTAATTTTATCTATAACAGTGTCTATTAGATGATTGTGTATCCTTAAGACTGTGTTTATTAAATTATTAGTGCACATCGTTCCTGACACCATGTGTATATGTACCTAAGGACTCATTGCTATTTTGATATTGAAGGGGTGGTTATTCTATGGGTTTACTTACAGGTAATACTGGAAGCTAATCTGGGGCTCTATTCGTTTGATGCCATAGAAATCATATTTGTCGCCTAAGCCCTCAGGCTTCTTCAGTGACATGACAAAATAGTCTATCTGTAAGCCTATGCCGACGTTTTTCGATAGCATATACTCGAAGCCAGTCTTGATCATAACGCCAACTCTGCCCGAAGAAACTGCACTATTAGCGTATGCACTCAGTCTTGAGTCAGTAATATTCTCCTTATAGTGGGCATAGCCTACGCCGAAGGAGGAAACCCAGCGCCACTTCTGACCCAGCATCAGACTGGTCACGAAACTCGGTCCGAAGTAGTGCATCCGTATGTTGAATCCATCGTCGAACGAGGTACCGTAGTAGAGGTAGTTCGCGCCGATGCCGATACCACTTCCCCAGAGGTGCTGGTAGTCGGCACTGAGAGAGAAGCCGCCCTTCGACTTATACACCCTCTTGTAGGTCTCTATCTCTGAGACAATCCATGACGGACCTGCTCCTATCTTCAGGATGTTTCTCGGATTGTTCAGCCTTCGGTCGCGGATGTCGGTTATCATCTTGCTGGCCCGCTCCTGAACCTGGTCCTCCTCATACGCTTCCAGATTGCTGAGAGCTGATCTGGTGTCAGTGGTTATCAGGCTGTCGGGCATCAGATACATGGTTCCCCAGACGCGGTGGCACGTGCTCCCATGAAAGCCGGGATACCTGTGCTCGTCGATATGAAAGGCATTGCCTCCGCTTTCAGCCGTCTTCTTCACGGCCAGTGCCAGCATATTGGGGAACAGGCAGTCCTTCGTGGGTGTCAGTCCTCCGTCTTTCACCTTTACCGTTCCTATTGCCTGTGCCGATGCGGGCACAGCCTCAGTCGTCTTGAATATCATGACGGAGTCAGCCGAGCGTGCAGGAAGATGCGCTGTAAGGTCAGCCGAAACCCTCGGAGCTGTCTGGCAACTCATCAGCAAAGCCCCAACAGCAATACAAACAAAAACAGAGCTTCTTTTCATTGTTCTATAATATGGTATATACTTCATCACATGCCCCTTTGAAGAAAGTATAAATACTTGGTCAATTCAGCATTTAACCAAAATCCCGATTTAAAAAGGCAGACGATGCCAAGAATCCCAATTGTAACTGAACCAATAAACAGAGCCCATTTCATAAATTCTGGTTCTTTATCAAATGCCCTAAAATCTTCGAGATACATTTCCTTCTTTGTCCAATAAACATCAAAAATAGTGACCACTACCATACTAAGCCCAAAAATTATCGCGAACACATCTCTTGTGGAGTCAATATAATTTGAGATTAAAGGACAGAATAGGAGACATATCAAAACCAATAATAATGCAAGATATGCTTGCAGTGTTATTGCGAATAAAATAGAGCCTATAGCATAATCATATAGGCGATCTTGTGGTTTCAAAGCATAGTCTATTAAATAGAAACCATAAAATATGGAGTTTAGAAACTTTCTCATACAATTTGCAAATATAACATAAAATATCCGTTTTACCAAATTGGCTGATAACTATTTTGAATAGTTTTAGTATAATTTTGCATTTGCTCTAAGAAATCGGTGGGACAGGTGATTGATTTCCCCAAACAATCAATCACCTGTAATCAATTATAATCGAGGTTATAATAACCTTGGTTATAATTTGTAATAAAGATGGCGTTTACCACCACTGCATCAGCGAACGGAGATAGGCTGTCAGTTCGGCAGCCATCTTCTCGTGTTGCCAGATGCTGGGATGATAGTCGTTGCCATAGCCCAGAGAGCCGTTTTGATAGGTGAAGTCGAAGTGATAGACCTGCTTGTCGCCCGCCTTGTTAGCCTCAGCAGCTACTTCATCGAGTATCTTCTTGGCAATCTCCAGCTCTTTGTCGAGCAGCATCGAACCACAGAGGAACACAATCTTCGCCTGCGGATTATGCTGGCGCACCATCTTCAGCAGCGTCTGATAACCCTGCTTGAGCAGTTTCACGTCGTAGTTGTTGGTAGAGAGATCGTTGGTGCCGAGATTGATGCAGACCACATCGGGCTGATAACGCGAGAAGTCCCATCGCTCACTGTCGAAACCACCCTTCCTACGCAGTTCCGGATCAGGCGCATAGCCCGTATATTCATACTGCACGAGCATATTGGAGTCGGGCGTGCCAGCCTTCGGACCACCATAGTTGCGATAGGCGCCGATGCCGCTGCGGGCCACCACCCAATGCTGGGCATCGAGCGCACGGGCCGTCAGCGAGGCATAGCTGTAATAATGGTTCTCCGTCGCATAGTCGAAGTGCTCCTCCTTGTTGGTCCCCTCGTTGCCATAGCCGCAGGTGATGGAGTTGCCGATGAACTCAAGCTTTCTCGACGGTAGCGCAGGCGCGTCAACGAGCTGACGGCCTTTGTCGAGCACAAAGCCCCAGAACTCAGGATAGAACTCATAACCCTCGATGACGTACATCAGACGCACGAGGTGACGACCTTCAGGCAGGGCTGTGGCGAGAGTCACGACAGAGTCTTTCTTACCGGTGAAGGCTACCTTGAAAGGTTCGGCCTTATCAATCTGCGCCATGAAGTAGCCGCTCTGAGGCTTCGCCATCATCTTCAGCGACGTCCCCTCGAAAGCGGCAACAATCTGGATACCAGGGAAATTCCAGGCCGGACGCTCTGGATTGGCAAAACTGATACGACCGGTATAAAGGATATGCTTATCAGCAGGACTGACAACGGTTCCACGAATAGGAACAGTCTCAGTAGCAAGGGCGGCTTGGCAGACCACTGCCAGCAGCAGCGTTACAAAACTTTTTCTCATTTCTATCTTAGGTATATATAGTTTCAGTTAGAAGATGTGACGATTCAGTCAGAGACCGTGCGTCATTCTGTCTGCAAAGATACGAATAAATTCACATTCTTCGAAAGCAAAACGAATAAAATCTGATTTCCATAGCCATAATTCGCAATATTTTTATAATTTTGCAGCCGTTATGAACTATCTAGGCGAACTGATATCCATTGGAGTGGCTTTCTCTTGGACCGCAACGGCCCTCCTGAGCGAGTTTGGCAGTAAGCGACTGGGTAACCTGACGCTGAACGTGCTGCGAATGGCGCTGGCCATCATCTTTGCGATGGTGATGTTCTGGGCTGTGCTGGGTGCTCCCCTACCCGCTGGCATCACGATGGAGGCCTGTGGCTGGATGCTGCTTTCAGGTTTAGTGGGCTACGTCATCGGCGACTATTGCCTCTTCCAATGCTATATCATCATCGGCTCCCGCTACGGACAACTGTTTATGACGCTGGCCCCACTGGCTGCCGCCTTGATGGCCTGGATCACCCTCGGACAAGAGATGAACGGGATGAGCATCCTGGCGATGATTGTCACACTGGCAGGCATCAGCATCTCCGTACTCGGACGCGGCGAGCACCATAAAGTATCACTGAAACTGCCCCTCAACGGCGTACTCTTCGCCATCGCCGCAGCACTCTGTCAGGGTATCGGCCTCGTATTGAGCAAGATTGGCATGGACCACTATGATACGACAGCCACACCAACATGGGTTATACCCTTCAGCGCCAACTTCCTGCGCTGCATAGCCGGCATCATCGGCTTCGGCATCTTGCTATACTTCCGTGAAGGATTGTCTCCGCTCCGCGAGGCACTTCACGACCGTAAGGGGATGGCCGTCGCCACAGCCACCACTATCTTCGGTCCTTTCGTAGGTGTCGGTTTCTCGCTGATGGCGGTACAATATACCGAGGCAGGCATTGCTTCCACCCTGATGGCACTCACGCCTATCATCATCATCCTACCCTCCTACTGGCTCTTCCAGCAGAAGATTACGTGGAAGGCCGTCGTGGGTGCTTTTATCTCCGTGATAGGCGTCTCCCTCTTTTTCCTAGGCTAACAACTATCTGATGATAGCTGTCCAGCCACCACCACTACTGAGGTGGACGGCAAGGCGGTCCTTACTGGTCACCGTCTGCTGTGTATGCTTGTAGTCGGTAGCCTCTTTATGAGCATTCACACCGTCGGCAAAGATATCAGCGGTATGCTGTCCTTCTCCGATGAAATCGAGGGAAATGGTCAGATCGCGAGCAGTCCAATCAGTCATCGCAGCCACATACCAAACACTTCCCTTCCGACGGGCGATAACCGTATATTCACCCAACTGTCCATCAAGTGCCACCGTTTCATCGAAAGTCGTTGGAATCTGAGCGATGAAATCGGTACATTCCTGATTCTGCATATACTTCGTCGGACTGTCGGCCATCATCTGCAACGGCGCTTCGAAGGTGGTGTACATCGCCATCTGGTGGACACGCGTGCCTTGACTCATCGGATGATCATTGTTGCCAAAGAAACTATCCTTCATCGCATTCATCATGGCACCAGGCGTATAGTCCATCGGTCCTGCCAACATACGCAGATAAGGCGCAGTGACGTCATAGCGAGGCTGGTTGTGCAATGGTCCATCACCTACGCGTGGCTCCCATTTCGAATTCTCCAGTCCCTTCACACCTTCAAAGTTGAAGATGTTAGGATAAGCCCGCTGGATACCGAAGGGTTTCAGACCGTGATAGTCGAGATAGAGGTGATACTTGGCGGCACACTCAGCCACTTGATAGGCAGAGGTGATAACCTGCTGGTCGTCACGGTCAAAGAAATCAACCTTGAAACCCTTGATACCCATATCGGCATAGTGCTTCATCACAGCTTCCGTCGCAGCAATACCTCCCAGCGGATTGCTACCTATCAGATTGCGCCACGAAGACCAGAGGATGATGCCCACGCCCTTTTCCTTTCCGTAGGCAATCAGACGTTTCAGGTCGATATCTGGGCTCAGTCCTTCCATCAGCGACTCCTTGCCGCTCCAACCCTCATCGATAATGATATACTCCACTCGGTTCTTGGCAGCAAAGTCTATATAATATAAGTAGGTGTCAGTGTTCATGCCAGAAGGGAAGTCAACGCCAGTGATATTGCAGTTGTTCCACCAGTCCCAAGCCACCTTGCCAGGCTTAATCCATGAGGTATCGGCGATACGACAGGCAGGTGCCAATCGCTGGGCCATATCACAATTCAAGATGTCGGCATCGCGCTCTGTGATCACGACTGCCCGCCAAGGGAGCGACTGCTGCTTAACGAACTTGGCGATATAGTCGGCTCGTTTGGTGGGTACGAGGTTCAAACGGTCATAGCCGCCAATCTCCTGTTCGAGCGGATAGGGTGCAAACTCTGCCTTAAGCACATTCCCCTCCCCCTTCTTCAGCATCATGCCAGGATAATTCTCCACACCCGCATCCATCACAATGGCCTTCATACCATCAGGCAGACAGACAGCCAACGGGGTAATGGCCAACGAGTCAGGATACATCTTCGAGAGGGGAGCCTCATCGTAATACGACTCAAACGAATAACAATAACGCTCACCACCACGATTGTCGTTCACGTAGGGCACAAAGGCCTGATAGTCATCGCCGAAACAGAACTCGACGGTCTCGTCTGTCACCGTTAGCGGCTTCTTGTTGGAACTGATCAGGCGATAGGCAGCACCATCATCATAGGCACGCACCTCAATGGTAAACTTCTCCGTGGTGTACATCAACAGTTGTCCGTAGGCATCACTGATGTTCAGTTTCTTATAGAAAGGATTCTTGAAACTACCATTGACAGTATATCTGGCCACCTTGCCAACCTTGCCAAGACTATACGTCTTCCTACCCTGGGAAAGCCGGATATCGATAGCTGAGGGTAAAAGCACTTGTCGGCCATCGTAATCCACAGACCACTTCACGCCTTCATCAGTAGTGATGGTTACTTTCACCTTGCCATTAGGCGAACTTACTTCATAGTTTCCTGCTGATGCACAAAGGCTTATCAGGCAAAATAAGAAAAAAAGCTTTGCTTTCATATTCTATCGTTTTTAGTTATATTAAACCTCCTGTGGGCACAAAGATACGAAAAAAGTGAAAAAAACAACATTTTTTTGGTTATTCCATTAAACTTTTTAATATTTGTTACGTCAAACGCACAAACCAACACAAAGTTTTTACATAACATCCCCCACAAATCATGGCCACATTTGTGACCATGATTTGTTTGTTTCCTCAAAAATGGATATCTTTGCAAAAAAAGAAAACAAACCAGATGGAACGTAATATACTAAAAGCCTTGCTTCTGTGTCCCCTTTTCAAGGGATTCACTTCGGAGGAGATTCAACATTATATGGCAAATGTTCCCTACCGATTGGTCAGATTAGACAAGAAAGATATTTTTACGTTGACGGGGGAGCCCAGTCACCATGTGGATATTGTCATTCTGGGAGCATTAAATGCGAAAATGTTCGTTTCTTCAGGCAAGTCTGTACGGATGACGGAAAAGACCTCCGGTTCCATATTGGCACCAGCCTATATCTTCTCTAGCGACCAAAGTGCCCCTGTCACCTATGAGGCCACTAAGCCGACCACATTGCTGAGGATGTCTCCTGCTACCCTCCGGCATCTCATGAATACCAACGAGCAGATACTCATGAACTTTATCCAGCTCGTCTCCAATGCCTGCGGTTTCCTGATCAAGAAGGTGCACATGCTTACCCTTCACACCGTACGGGAGAAGGTGGCTATCTTCTTATTGGAAGAAGCCACGCGGTACAATTCAGATACTTTCACGCTGACAAGGTCGCGCCAAGAAATCGCCGACCTCTTTGCCATACAGAAATTCTCACTACAGCGCAGTCTCAAAGAATTTGCCAATGAGGGAATTATCTCACTCAATGGCAAAAACATTGAAATCCTTAACAAAAGTGCTTTGCTCGCCTATACAGAGTAAAACTACTTCTTCCAGAAACGAGAGGTGATGTCCTCAAACTCGCCCTGTGCATTCTGACGGTACAGACGCTGGTTGGTAGTGGGCTTCTTCAGAGGTCCCAGATGCTTGATAAACGGTCCGATCTTGATATAGTCGAAGTCTTGTTTGTTGATGGCTGCAGAGATGACCGTTTTACCACTATACCAAGCCACTTTGAACTGTGGATGTTCCTCATGGATATACTGAGCCAGCAAGTTGACACCCTTCGGATCGGCATCTCCACCCATGAACGAAATACAAGTGATGTCGGTTCCATACTGCTCAACGAAGACATCGATAGCATCGGTGTTAAGAGGAAGTCCGATGTCTTCCCACAGATAACGGCTATGACACCCAGGACAATGACACGGGCAATTAGAAATATTAATTGCCAGTGTCACTTCGTCGGGTATTTCCTGGAAAACAATCCCTGTATTGACGTACTTCAGCATCGTTTAGTCAGCCATCGCATAGAAACGACGTGCAGCCTCCTCCTGACGGGCTTGTGAGAAGTTACTCACACGCTTCAGGTAGCCGATAATACGCGTCATATAGTCAACATTCTTAGAATGGCAGTGCGGGCACTCCTTCAGATAACGTTTGTCGATATGACCACAGTCGTTGCAGACCGTGTTGGGGATATTGAAAGTGAAATAATTGCAACCTTCCTTCGCAGCCACCTTCAGCAGATGAGCGTACTGCTCCTTCGACAGATGCTCCTCCAGATTCATGTGCAAGGCCGAACCACCAGTGAGGTGCTCGATATAAGGTGCACCATGAAGCTTGAACTTATCGATGATGGTCAGAGAGTTATCCTCTACCACATAGAAATAGCTGTTGTAGCAGTCGCGTGGCACGAAATAGCCGTCTTCACGGTCCCACTTGGCATGCTTCACACCGACATTCTCGGCAGGAATCATCTCACAGTTGAACATCACGTCCTTCGTGCGATACTTCTTATTGTACTGCTCAATCAGGCCAAGAATGCCCTGTACGAAGTGCAAGTAATCATCGTTAGGCGTAATCTTCAGGCCCATGAACTCAGCAGCCTCAACAAGACCATTGATGCCGATAGTGAGATACTGGCGGCCGATATTGATGTAACCCGCATCGAAAAGGGGCAACATGCCACGCTCCTGCAACTCTTTCAAATTCTCATTATAGGCCAACTGCACCTTGTGGCAAAGATCGATGATGCTGCCCAGATAGTCGAGATAGTTGAGCTCGTGGTTGACTGCAAACTGAATGCAACGGTTCAGATTGATGGTCAGCACACTCTTCGAACCTGTTGACACACCACCAGCACCGAGCGTATAGCTGAAGCCATTGTCGGTAATCTCGTTACGCAAGCGGCAGCAAGAACTGAGTGAGTCTGCATTATTACTCATATAAGTAAAGAACGAGTGGCCCTCGGCATACATCTCAGCCGTGAAGTCGCCCCACTCTGGATCCTTACAGTTGCCATCCTCGTCAGTCAGCAGAGCCATCGTCTCCACAGGGAAGGTGAGCAAGGTCTTCGTACGCTCAGCGTTGAACCACTTCATGAAACGCTTCTGCAACCAGGAAAGGCTCTCCCAGTCAGGTTTCGAACCATCGGGGAAGTAGAAGTCGCCGAAGATGCTCTCAAAATAATATTTGTCATAGTAGGCGATGTTCCAGAACACAGCCTGATAGTTGCGGGCACCTGTCGGCTGGTTAAGCGTATAGACTATCTGTTCGAAATAGTCGGTAATAACCTTATCGATGGTACGTTTCTTCAGGCTCAGGTCAGCCTGCTCGTCAGAACGCTTCCAATAATCCAAGCCATACTCCTTGCCGATGAAGTAGTTCATATACATCAGGAACTCTGGCGTAGCACAGGCACCACTCAGCATCGAGCTGACCATGAACACCATGTTCACAAAACCGCCACAGAACGACTTCAGGTTCGTAGGAGCAGTAGAGTTTCCGCCAATAGAGGTGGTACCACCTATCAGCCAAGGATACATCGTGATCGAGGCACAGTAGTTTGCCAGTGAGGTCTCGTCATTCTTATATATAAAATGGTGTGTCAGTTTATCGATATACTCATCAGCCAGTTCCTTACCGTACATCTTTTTAATACGGTCTGTCAGCAGACGACGATTCAAACGGATAAAGTTCGACTTCGGCAATTCGCCAATCAGCGTGGCGATATTCTTATGCTCCACGTTGGCATTGGCATCGTATTTCGACCCCGTAGCAGCATTGACAGACTCGGTATATTCCGAAAGGAACATCATCTTCTCCAGCGTGTCGCGATCCTCGGTGTGTGTCTGACGATAGAGGATGAACGACTTGGCCACCTGGTAGAAGCCTTCACGCATCAGTGCTTCTTCTACCTGGTTCTGGATATTTTCCACAGTGATGTCATCATGGATATCCAGATGACTGAGAATCTTAGAGATAGTACCCAGGTCAGCAGGGCAGTCAACGCTGTCGAACGCCTTTACGATGGCATTCATAATCTTGTCTAATGAGAACTGGTCTTTAGAACCGTCTCGCTTGGTGATGGTAAAGTTTTTAATTTCCATTTTATATATTGAGTTAATATTTCGTCTTTATTTTAGGTTTAGGTTGACCGTTTTGGGAAACTTTTTTGTTTTTTCGCATCGAAAAGTTTTCCGTTTTGGAAAATTCCGAATCGGTTGCAAAGATAATAATTTTCCATAATACTAGACAGAATCAATTCTAAAAAAAATATAAAATGATAATAAAAGCTAATTTAGGACAATTATCACAGATTTTTTGTATCTTTGCAACACAGAACTAAATTTATCAAATTATGAGTATCTCTTTAATTGTCATTATCGTTGTAGCGATTGTCGTCATCGCCTATTTCGTTTCAACCCAGCGCGAACTGGTTAATCTCGATGAAATGTGCAAGAATGCCCTGAGCCAGATTGAGGTTCAGCTGAATTCTCGTTTCGATGCCGTACTGGCGATGGCCAAGACGGCTGCCAAGTATGCAGAACATGAGTCGGAGACTATCATCCAGGCTATTCAGGCCCGTGGCGGCAACGGCCGTGCCAACACGCCAGAGGCTATCAACCAACAGTCGGACCTTCTGGGACAACTGCTGGGTAGGATGAACGTGGTGTTCGAGCGCTATCCCGAATTGAAAGCCAGCGAACTCTACGTGAACGCACAAAACGGACAGCGGGAGTATGAGGAGAACGTCCGCATGAGCCGCATGATCTACAACGACACAGCTACAAAGATGAATCGTATGGTGCGCCAGTGGCCCTCGAGCATCGTGGCTTCCATGCTCCATTTCGACGTGAAAGAATACCTGAAGGTAGATAGTGAAGAAAAGAAACAATACCCCAATCTCGATGAAGCATTCAAGAAGTAAAGTCTTCCTGCTGCTGGCGTTATTGTCATCGGCAACAACATTGTTGGGCCGTCCGCAACTGAAGAATCTGGACATACAGGTGGTGCTGGCACATAATGGCGACGCCTATATCACAGAGACTCGCACGATGGACATCGACTCGGAAGGTACAGAATGCTACATCGTCATCGGTAACCTCAATGGTAGCGAGGTACGTGATCTCAAAGTGAGCGACGAGACAGGGCTGGACTATGTCAACCTCGGTGACTGGGATATTGACGAGAGCCGTAGCTACAAGGCAGGAAAGTGTGGCATCGTCAACAAGCGAAACGGCTATGAGCTCTGCTGGGGACTGGGTGACAGCGGTTCACGTACCTATATTACAAGCTATACGGTCACAAACCTGGTCAAGGCCTTCGACGATGCCGACGGCTTTAACTATATGTTCGTTGCCCAAGGCGTCTCACCAAGTCCTGACCACGTCAAACTGACTATCATACCAGAGGACTCTGTGAAATTTTCTACTGAAAACTCGAAGATCTGGGGATTCCGCTACAAGGGCGACATCAATTTCATGAACTACAGGATCGTGGCTGAGACAAGCGAACCTTTCGAAAACCGCAGTGCCATGATTATCATGTGTCGCTTTGACAAGGGCCTATTCGAACCAACGGATATCAGAGACGGCAGTTTCGAAACTATCAAGGATCTTGCCTTCGACGGCAGCGACTATACTAACGAGGACGAATGGACGTGGGAGGACACCTTGATCCTCATTGCCCTCGCTATCGGCTTCATCGTCTTTCCCCTCCTCATACTGATCGGCTATTTGATATATGTTTGGCGTGAACGCAGAAAGGTGAACAAGAACCTGATGTGGTATCGAGACATCCCCTATGACGGGAACCTGCAGCGTATCAACGATGTACTGAACGCCTACAAATACTTCAATACAGACTATAACAACCTGCTTTCTGCCTGTATCCTGGAACTTATCAATCTGGGAGCCATCACCATCGAACAGCAGCAGAACACGAAGGGCAAGTTCGTACAGAACTTTGTGATTCACGATCTCAAACAAGCCGACAGCCAGCCGAAACTGTTGAAGCAGGTGCATAACATCTTCAAACAAGCAGCTGGCAACGACACCATCCTGGAGCCTAAGGAACTGAAGACGTATATGATGAATAAATACAACCAAAGCGTCACCGACTCGTTTATCAATACACTCCACACTAAGACCAGCATCTCCAAATACAAGAATGAGATGGAAGACGTGCGCCAAGTGTTTGGCCTGAAGAAATATCTGAAAGAGTTCTCGCTCATCGACGAGCGCCACGTCTCAGAAGTTTCGCTGTGGAAAGACTACATGATCTTTGCAACACTCTTCGGCATTGCCGATCAAGTGATCAAAGACATGAAGAAGATCAACCCCGAATACTTCAACATGGATCAGGTGGCCCAGCAGATGGCTGACGAAATGACATTGCCTACCATCTACTCGACGATGCACTCAAGCACCAGTCGTGCAGCAATGAACAAAGCTCAGCGCGAAGCCGAGCGTACTGCTCGGTCATCAGGTCATGGTGGTCATTCCTCATGGGGAGGAGGAGGTGGTTTCTCTGGCGGCGGCTTCGGTGGCGGCGTCAGATAGGACCTAACGACACACATCAGGTATCAACGGCTTGTCTGCCACATGATCTTTAACATATCTAATCAGTTTTTTCGTTTCAGCGAGCAGAATTACGAAATTATTTCGTACTTTTGCAAGCGATAGTAAAAATAATGTATGATAGACGACGATTTTGACATACACGAAGAGCGATTCTCACAAGGCGGCGAGAAAGACTTTGAGAACGCGCTTCGTCCTCTAAGCTTCTCGGATTTCAGCGGTCAGAAGAAGATCGTGGAGAATCTGGAGGTGTTCGTGGAGGCAGCCAAGTATCGTGGCGAGCCTCTCGACCACACCTTGTTGCACGGTCCTCCAGGACTGGGTAAGACCACGCTCTCAAACATTATTGCCAACGAACTCGGTGTCGGCTTCAAGATTACCTCGGGTCCCGTGCTCGACAAGCCAGGTGACTTAGCTGGTATTCTGACCTCGTTGGAGAAAAACGACGTGCTCTTCATCGACGAGATCCACCGTCTATCGCCCGTCGTAGAGGAATACCTGTACTCTGCGATGGAGGACTACCGTATCGACATCATGATCGACAAAGGCCCTTCGGCACGTTCGATACAGATTGACCTCAACCCATTCACACTCGTAGGAGCTACTACCCGTAGTGGATTGTTGACGGCTCCACTTCGTGCCCGTTTTGGCATCAATATGCATTTGGAATACTACGAACCCGAGACCCTACAGGCTATCATCGAACGTTCAGCCAGTATCCTCGGCGTACCCATCACGGAAGATGCCGCCTTGGAGATTGCAGGTCGTAGTCGTGGAACGCCCCGTATCGCTAATGCACTGCTGCGCCGAGTAAGAGACTTCGCCCAGGTGAAGGGAAACGGTAAGATAGATACGAAGATTACAAAGATAGCCTTGACGGCATTGAACATCGACCAATATGGACTGGATGAGATCGACAATAAGATTCTGCTCACCATTATCGATAAGTTCAAGGGCGGTCCTGTGGGCATCACCACTATCGCCACAGCCATCGGCGAGGATGCTGGCACTGTAGAAGAGGTCTATGAGCCTTTCCTCATCATGGAAGGCTTCATCAAGCGTACCCCTCGAGGTCGTATGGTCACTGAACTGGCCTATCGGCACTTCGGACGCAATCCCTATAGTGGCAACATCATGGAACCCAATCTATTTGATTAATTTAGGAAGCAAAGTTTGATTGATGAGAACAGGAATATTCGTGGGGAGTTTTAACCCGTTTACCATTGGACATGACTCTATCGTGCGTCGCGCCCTGCCCTTGTTTGACCGGTTGGTGATTGGCGTGGTGGGCGATAATGTACATAAGCCAGACATGCCGTCGGCCGAACAGCGGATGGCAGCTATCCGTGACCTCTATGCCGAAGAGCCCCGTATTGAGGTGAAGCCCTATCTGGGTCTGGCTATGGACTTTGCCAAGGCCGAGGGAGCACAGTTTATCGTTAAAGGTGTCAGAACGGTGAGCGACTTTGAGTACGAGCAGTGGCAGGCCGATTTCAACCGCAGACTTGGCGGCATAGAAACTATTCTGCTCTATACGGAACCAGAACTGGCCAGTATCTCATCAAGTGCACTTCGAGAATTGGCGCATTTCGGCGTCGATGTGAGTGATTATATCCCCAAACAGAAAAAATAATACACCATGATTACGTATAGCACAGAGGGCGTGAAGTTCCCTAACATCAAGAAACGTGAAACCTCGAATTGGATTCACAACGTAGCAGCATCGTATAACAAGAAAATCGGCGAGATAGGCTATATGTTCGTCAATGATGAAAAGATCCTGGAAGTCAACAACGAATACCTCGGCCACGATTACTATACCGATATCATCACCTTCGACTATACAGAAGGAAATACACTCAATGGCGATATTGTCATCTCGCTTGACACTGTATTCACGAATGCTGACAAGTTCGGCCGTCCCTACGACGAAGAACTGCATCGCGTTATCATCCACGGTATCCTGCATCTCTGTGGCATCAACGACAAAGGTCCTGGTGAGCGGGAAATCATGGAAGCCGCAGAGGATAAGGCACTCGCTATGAGATAAAGATATGAAGAAACTCCTGATAGGTCTGACACTTGTAGTGCTCGTGCTACTGATAGCCACCACAGGCGGCAGTTTTTACATGCTCTCATATTCGCTTGCCCCTGACACGGAAAGGGCAGACACGGCAAAATGTTTCCAACGCCTTGCGGAGAAACATCCAGAGGTCATCCCCTGGCTTGATAGTCTAAAAGCCTGCCACGCCTTGCGGGATACCTTCGTCCATATGCCCAGAGGCGAACGCCATCATGCCTACTACATCCGACATGATAACAGTCAGCGTATCGCCATCGTACTGCACGGTTGGCGAAACTGTGCGATTAACTTCATGAATATCGGACGTATCTACGAGCAGATGGGATTTAACGTTCTGATGCCTGACTTGCATGCACACGGCCTCAGCGAGGGTGATGCTATCGGAATGGGCTGGAAAGAACGCCATGATGTGCTGCACTGGATGAACGTTGCATCAACGCTATTCGATGCCAACGATTTTGTGGTACATGGTGTCTCGATGGGGGCTGCTACGACGATGAACGTCTCAGGCGAAAAGATGCCTGCATGTGTGAAAAACATCCGTTTCATCGAAGACTGCGGTTACACAAGTGTCTGGGATGAGTTCTGCTATCAGCTCAATGAGGAGTTCTCGCTGCCGCCGTTCCCATTGCTATACACCACTTCGCTACTCTGCCAAATTAAGTTCGATTGGTCTTTCACGGAAGCTGCACCCCTCGAGCAAGTGAAGCGCTGTCGCTATCCGATGCTCTTTATCCACGGCGACAACGACACCTTCGTTCCCTCGCACATGGTGCATCCGCTCTACGAGGCAAAATCAGGCACAAAGGCACTTTGGATTACGAAAGGTACGGAACATGCCAAATCCTACACAGACTATCCCGACGACTATATTAATCATGTAAAGGATTTCTGCTTCACTAATTGATAAGCCAAGCGCTCGGCACCATCCAGCAAATAGATGATGCCACAATAGCGGAATCCATATTTCTCAAGTGCATGACGCATGATGACATTCTGACGATGGGTGTCAATGCGGATATTGGGAGTTAGAGTGAAACAATGGTCGAGCACAGCTTTCAGTACGCCATGTACCCCCGGTTTGCTTGCCAGACGGTGGATGACATAATAATCGTCCGTCTCATCAAGCCACAGACCCTCATAAATGCGTTTATACGTGATGTCTGGACCCTGAATAAACGCAAATGTAGCCACCGTCTCACAATCATCCTCCACGATATAACTATTGCCATTGGCAATGTCCTGCAATATGAGCTCCTGCCGAGGGTTCCCGTCAGTCCACTGATCAAGGTTTCCTGAAGCCCGCATCTTTTGCCGTCCACATTCTATCAATTCCAGAATACGAGGCAGATCTCTTTCTTTGGCTTTTCGTATAAGGCGCTCCATTGGTTCACATTAATTATACATTAACACCCATTTGCGCAGCAAAGATACAAAAAAATAGAGAGAAACAAAAAAGAATGATATGAATTCACCATTAATCGAAGAAATGTCGTATCTTTGCACACACAATCAAATTAGACAAACAATGAAGAAAGAGATTTATTTAGCAGGCGGTTGCTTCTGGGGAACAGAGCACTATTTTAAACAAATTCAGGGCGTGATGAGTACGGAAGTAGGCTTTGCCAACGGAAATACTGACAATCCCACCTATCAAGAAGTCTATACCGACCAGACTGGCTATGCTGAAACGGTGCACATCGAGTACGATGAACAGGTAGTCGGTCTTGAATTCCTGCTGAATATGTTCTTCAAGGCCATCGATCCCATGAGCCTCAACCGTCAGGGACACGACGAAGGCACTCGCTATCGCACAGGTGTCTATTATGTCAGCGACGATCAGCTCCCTATTATCAATAAGGTGTTTGCTGAACAGCAGGCCCTTTATCCACAGCCTATCGCTGTCGAGAAACTGCCACTTAGGAATTTCTATACGGCAGAAGAATACCATCAGGACTATCTAGATAAGAATCCCGACGGCTACTGCCACCTGCCCACTGCCCTTTTCGATTTTGCGCGTCAGGCAAAGGACACGACGAAATAAATTACTTACATTAAGACCATTGATAGTGCAAAGACACACAAAAATACTGAGAAAGATTGATTATTTCGGAAAAATCATCTATCTTTGCACTTGAAATGGAATGGTGGCAGAAATAAGTTCTTTAGCAAACAGGCAAAGATGGACGAGACAAGGAAGGGATTCATACAACTTCACCTCAGTGTACTCCTGGCAGGCTTCACTGGACTCTTCGGGCGACTGATAACGCTCAATGAGGTGGATATTGTGTGGTATCGCATGCTTTTCACAAGCTGTATCCTGCTGGTATTTACTGGTCTGCCTCGAGTCGGCTGGCGCAAGTTCTTGCAGCTCTGTGGATGCGGCGCTCTGTTAGGACTCCATTGGATCCTGTTCTATGGCTCAATCAAAGCCTCAAATGTCTCCATCGGCGTCATCTGCTTCTCGCTGATCGGATTCTTCACTGCTATCTTCGAGCCGATTCTAGACAGACGGCGGCTCTCATGGGTTGAACTGCTGTTTTCGCTCATCACAGTGGCTGGTGTGCTCTGTATCTTCTCGTTCGACGCCCGCTACCGCTACGGTATTTCCATCGGCGTCGTCTCCTCTGCCGTCTGTGCCCTGTATGCCATCTGCAACAAGAAAGCCAGTGTAGGTGTGCGTAGCCGCACAGTGCTGATGTATCAGATGTCGGGGGGACTCATGATTGTATCAGCCATTATTCCAGCCTATCTCTTTTTCTTCCCAAGTCAGCAGGAGGTCATCGTCATTCCAGAAGGCAACAACCTATGGTTCATGCTCTGTCATGCCCTTTTCTGCACCGTTGGCATGTATCTGTTGCAGATTCAGGCCCTCAAACGACTCTCGGCCTTCACGGTCAATCTGACATACAATCTGGAACCCTGCTATACCATCATACTGGCCTTCCTCATCTTCGGCGAGGGAAGGGAGATCAACTTCTCTTTCTATCTAGGCATCGCCCTTATCCTCATAAGCGTGCTGCTACAGACATGGAGAGTCTGGGATAAATCTCATAAGAAGGTTATTTGTGAATGAATTTAGGATACTATTAAACAATTAAAAAAATTACTGTAAGGGCCAAGAGACAGCATATGCGCCTGCGCCCATACGTATATTATAAGGAAGGAACACTCATACCCGAAAAAGAGGAGAAACATGCTGGTGAAGGCTCTTGGCCTTCAGGTCACACTGCACTGGGATGGACAACAGCTTTGCTGCTGATTGACATCAATCCTGCAGCCACTGATGGGATTATGGCTCGTGCTGAACTACGGTGTACTGACGCAGGGCGAGCTGACCATTATCGGACAGGATGGCAAGACCAAGGTGGTACACGAGGGCGAGGCCGTGGTTGAGATGGTTGGCACCATACACCATGGCGAAAACCGCGGCACCAAGCCGGTTATTCTGTACATGTTCTATTTGTCACAGAAGGACCTGCCACTGGCCGTACAGCACCCCGATATCCCATTGGAGTAACACTCCCCTACTACACATAAAAGAGCGCCGAAGCGGAAAACTGCGGCGCTCTTATATTTTCCTTGTCTAGGATGTATCAACCAATATACGCTAATATCACATTGGCTGCCTCTTCCTCGGTTTTACCATCCATTCTGATAACCAGATCGTAGTTACGGGTGTCGTAACGCGAAGTATGGGCATTGTTCTTCATATACTCCTCGCGGGTTTCATCCACCATCTTAATAACTTTCTTGGCCTCTTTCTCGGTAAGTCCCTGCTTAGCCATCACGCGCTTAACACGATAATCCATAGAAGCCTGAATGAGAACGCTCAGATGGTTGGGATTATCGTTCATAGCAAAGAAGGCCGAACGACCGGCGATGACACACGACTCCTCGCTGGCAATGTTTTGCAAGATTTCTCTTTCTGCCTTCAGGACAGCCTCGGAGGTCACATACCTGTTATTATCCTCGTCGTAATACTCAGAAGAATTGGCTGCTCCTTCTCCCAGAACCAACACACGCTTAATCTCTTCCCACCAGCTACGGTTCTTGCCTTTCAGTTCCTCAATCTGACGATGTGAAAGGTCGAACTTCTCTTCCAAAGCTTTAGAAAGCATCTTGTCGTAATAGGGCACGCCCAGTTTCTCGGCTAAAACACGACCGACGGTACGACCACCGCTACCCAACTCGCGATTAATGGTGATGACAAATCTTTCGTTTTTTTTCATTATAACTAAATTTTTAGTTATTCCATAATAATAAAAAGAGGTAATGGAGACATGTAGTCTCCATTACCTATAAAGAGTTATTAATCGGCCAGCTTGGCCTTGATAAACTCGCGGTTCAGGCGGGCGATGTTGGCGATGGTCTCGTTCTTTGGACACACAGCCTCGCAGGCGCGAGTATTGGTGCAGTTACCGAAACCAAGTTCCTCCATAGCCATCACCATGTTCTTAGCGCGACGAGCGGCTTCTACGCGGCCCTGAGGAAGCAGAGCAAGCTGAGATACCTTCGACGATACAAAGAGCATGGCAGAACCATTCTTACAAGCTGCTACACAAGCACCACAACCGATGCAGCTGGCGCAGTCCATAGCCTCATCAGCATCCTCCTTGGGGATGAGGATGGCGTTGGCATCCTGGGCCTGACCTGTGCGGATTGTGGTATAGCCACCAGCCTGAATAATCTTATCGAAGGCATTGCGGTCAACCATACAGTCCTTAATCACAGGGAAGGCAGCTGAGCGCCAAGGCTCAACGGTGATCACGTCACCATCGTTGAAACGACGCATATAGAGCTGACAGGTAGTAGCTCCGCGCTCGGTCTTACCGTGAGGCGTTCCGTTGATGTAGAGTGAGCACATACCGCAGATACCCTCGCGGCAGTCGTGATCGAACACGAAAGGCTCCTTGCCTTCGTTGATGAGCTCCTCGTTCAGGATGTCAAGCATCTCGAGGAAAGAGGTGTCATCGGGGATGTCGTGCATTTCGTGGGTGTCGAAATGACCTGCGTCCTTGGGGCCATTCTGGCGCCAGAACTTTATTGTAAAGCTTATATTCTTAGCCATAATTCCTTAGTTTTTATAGTTACGTGTCTGTACCTTAATAGCCTCGTACTCCAGCGGCTCCTTGATGAGCTCAGGCTCGTTGCCCTTGCCTTTGTACTCCCAGCAGCCTACGTAGAAGTAGTTCTCGTCGTCGCGCTTAGCCTCGCCTTCCTCTGTCTGGTATTCCTCGCGGAAGTGACCACCGCAAGACTCGTTACGAGAGAGAGCGTCGAAAGCAACGAGCTGACCCATTGTGAAGAAGTCACGGAGGTGGATAGCCTTGTCGAGCTCAACATTCAGACCCTCCTTCGTTCCAGGAACGAACAGGTTGCTGTCGAACTCTTTCTCCAGCTCGTGCATCTTCTTCAGACCTTCTTTCAGACCCTCAGCTGTACGGCCCATGCCGACATACTCCCACATGATGTGACCCAGCTCCTTGTGGATAGAGTCAACAGAGCGCTTACCCTTGATGTTCATCAGACGATCGATTTCAGCGTTGACAGCCTTCTCGGCCTCGTCGAACTCAGGACGGTCTGTAGGAATCTTCGGCCATACAGCCTGGTCGGCCAGGTAGTTCTGGATGGTGTAAGGCAGCACGAAGTAACCATCGGCCAGACCCTGCATCAGAGCCGAAGCACCCAGACGGTTAGCACCGTGGTCAGAGAAGTTACACTCACCGATAGCAAATAGACCAGGAATGGTTGTCTGCAACTCGTAGTCAACCCAAATACCACCCATCGTGTAATGGATAGCAGGATAGATCATCATCGGCTTGTAGTACTTCACACCATTGATCTCGTTGGCTACGTCGCCAGGGAACACATCGGTAATCTCCTCGTACATCTCAAAGAGGTTACCATAGCGCTGCATGATGACATCGAGGCCGAGACGGTTGATAGACTCAGAGAAGTCGAGGAACACGGCGAGACCAGTGTTGTTGACACCGAAGCCCTTGTCGCAACGCTCCTTAGCAGCACGGCTGGCAACGTCACGAGGAACGAGGTTACCGAAGGCCGGATAGCGGCGCTCCAGATAGTAGTCGCGATCCTCCTCAGGAATCTCCCAACCCTGCTTGGTACCAGCCTGGAGAGCCTTAGCGTCCTCAAGCTTCTTAGGAACCCAGATACGACCATCGTTACGCAGCGACTCAGACATCAGCGTCAGCTTAGACTGCTTGTCACCATGAACGGGGATACAGGTGGGGTGAATCTGAACGTAAGAAGGATTAGCGAAATAAGCACCCTTACGATAGCACTGTACAGCGGCTGTACAGTTACAACCCATAGCGTTTGTAGAGAGGAAATAAGTGTTACCATAACCACCAGTAGCAATCACCACAGCGTTAGCGCTGAAACGCTCCAACTTACCAGTAACAAGGTTCTTGGCAATGATACCACGAGCGCGACCATCAACGATGACCACATCCTCCATCTCATAACGGGTGTAGAGCTTCACCTTACCAGCCTTTACCTGGCAAGAGAGTGAAGAGTAAGCACCGAGCAGCAACTGCTGACCTGTCTGACCCTTGGCATAGAATGTACGGCTTACCTGAGCACCACCGAATGAACGGTTAGCCAGCATACCACCATACTCACGAGCGAAGGGAACACCCTGAGCCACACACTGGTCGATAATGTTGTTAGACACCTCAGCCAGACGATAAACGTTAGCCTCACGAGCACGATAGTCACCACCCTTTACGGTATCGTAGAACAGACGATAGACAGAGTCACCATCGTTCTGATAGCACTTAGCGGCGTTGATACCACCTTGAGCAGCGATAGAGTGTGCACGACGAGGAGAATCCTGAATACACAGGTTGATGACGTTGAAGCCCATCTCACCAAGAGAAGCAGCAGCCGATGCACCAGCCAGACCAGTTCCGACTACAATCACGTCGAGCTTCAGCTTGTTCTTAGGATTGACAAGACGCTGATGAGCCTTATATTCCTTCCATTTCTCAGGTACTGGACCTGCGGGAATCTTAGAATCTAATACTTTTGCCATAATTCTTTCAGATTAAAAAGTTGATAATTAGCAGAGGCTCGGAGCGCACTTGAATGCGAAAGCCAGAATCACTACGAGGAAGCCAAGCATCAGCAGCGTCGTGTAGATGAAGCCAATGCACTTCCAACGGTTAAGCCAGATCTTGCCACTCCAACCGAGAGTCTGCAGGGCTGACCAGAAACCGTGAGTCAGGTGGAACCAGATTGCACAGATCCAGATGATGTAGAGCACTACAAACACGGGATTAGAGAATGTCTCCTTAATCCATGCAAAACCGTCAGCAGGGTCAATCTGCTGATAAGTACCGACAATCTCTGCGAACATCATGTTGTACCAGAAATTGTAGAGGTGCAGCAGCAGGCCGATAAAGATGATCAGACCGAGTACGAGCATGTTCTTCGAAGACCACTCCACGATGCCGGGATTGACCTGTGTAGCCACCTCGTAACGGTTGTCACCACGAGCCTTACGGTTCTGCGCAGTCAGAATGAAAGCGTAGACGATGTGAATCACTGCCAGAGCAGCCAGACCAAGCGTTGCCACTACGGCATACCAGTTGGCGCCCAGGAATTCGCAAATCATGTTGTAACCTTCCTCAGAGAAAAGCGCTACCAGGTTCATGGCACAATGGAATGTCAAGAACAAGATCAGCGCAATACCCGTAACGGACATTACAACTTTTCTACCAATTGATGAATTGATTAACCACATAAGTTGTTGAATTTAAATGAATTATTGAATATTAATACTTACAATTAGGTACGTGCATACACGTTTAGGGGACAAAGATAATCAAAAATTATGAGATAGACAAGCGTTTTTCGGGAAAAAATACGGATTTTGGGAAATTAGTCTGTTTTCTGCGTAGTTTTTCGTATCTTTGCTGCGTCTAATGGGCAAATAGATTCAAACAACAGACGAAACAATGGTATCAAGACATCATTGACCAGACAGAAGACCTCACAGCTGATCAGCAGTAGGTGGTTCCCACAGGTAACGCTTCATATCCACACGTCCGTTAGCTTTAAAGCAAACACCTTCTTCCTCTAATAAAGGGCGCTGACGACTCCATCCAGGAGCTGTGCGCCCTTCTATATTGACGACACGATGACAAGGGAGTTGTTCTGCTCCTGGTGTGTAACGCAACGTGCGCCCCACCATCCGCGAATGACTCGGCCAACCCGCCAATGCTGCGATATGCCCATACGTTGTCACCATTCCACGAGGGATCTGACTGACGATATTCAACACATCATCACGAAAGGTGCGCGCTTGTTCAGGCGTCATCTTGTCAGGATAATCATTCATCTGTTTAAGCATTTAGTAATTTTGTTGCTACCATAATAATCATTGAGCATCTGGATGGATTTCTGGGCTTTCAGATACTTGTCGAGTGCTGCAAACAATTCCTTTGTTGCAGCCGAAGCCTTATCAAACTGCTGCTCCATCTGCCTGATACGTTCTATCTGTTCCATATTCTGATTAGCGTTTCTACTTTTTTATAAATAATCGATGCAAATTTACAAATAAAATTTGTATCTTTGCCACCTGAACAATAAAAAAAGATATGATTCTGAAATATGATGTCATCATCATCGGAGGCGGTCATGCAGGTTGTGAGGCAGCTTGCGCCAGTGCCAATATGGGTGCAAAGACCTGTCTTGTCACTATGGACATGAACAAGATTGCCCAGATGTCGTGTAATCCTGCTGTTGGCGGTATTGCCAAAGGCCAGATTGTGCGTGAGATCGATGCACTTGGGGGACAGATGGGATTAGTCACAGACGCGACAGCCATCCAGTTCCGTATGTTGAATGTCGGCAAGGGGCCTGCTATGTGGAGTCCTCGCGCTCAGTGCGACAGAGGAAAATTCATTTGGGAATGGAGACACACACTTGATGCTACTCCCAATCTTGACATCTGGCAAGACCAAGCCGACGAACTACTCGTCGAAGAAAGACCCAATTCATCGGAAGGAGCACGCGCCAGCGCCATCGGCATACGTACCATTTGGGGCGCTGAAATATATGCGAAATGCATCGTCATCACAGCTGGAACCTTCCTCAACGGGCTCATGCACATCGGACGTAAGATGGTACCTGGGGGCCGCATCGCTGAACCTGCCGTAGCCAATTTCACCGAGAGCATTACCCGTCACGGTGTCATATCAGCAAGAATGAAAACTGGTACGCCCGTACGCATTGACAAACGCTCAGTTCACTTTGAGGACCTGGAAATCCAGCAAGGAGAAAATCGCAGCTATCAGTTCAGTTATATGGATAAGGTCGGCACCTTGAAACAATTGCCCTGCTGGACTGTCAACACCAACGAAGAAGTACACCAAGTGCTGCAAAGCGGACTTGCCGACTCCCCACTCTACAATGGACAGATTCAATCCATAGGTCCTCGCTATTGTCCTTCGATTGAAACCAAACTGGTGACCTTCCCAGACAGAGAGAAACACCCTTTGTTTCTTGAACCAGAGGGAGAAGACACCAACGAGATGTACCTGAACGGCTTCTCGTCTTCACTCCCAATGGATGTACAGATTGAGGCGCTAAAGAAGATTCCAGCTTTCAGAGACATCAAAGTTTATCGTCCTGGCTATGCCATCGAATACGATTTCTTCGATCCGACACAATTAAATCACTCGCTGGAATCGAAAATAATTGCCAATCTATTTATGGCTGGTCAAGTGAATGGCACTACTGGTTACGAAGAAGCAGGAGGACAAGGTACGTTGGCTGGCATCAATGCAGCACTAAAGGCTGGATCTACATCGACAGATAATAACGACGATGCCTCCTCAACATTTATACTCCATCGCGACGAGGCTTATATCGGTGTACTGATTGATGACTTAGTGACAAAAGGTGTGGACGAACCCTATCGTATGTTTACCTCACGAGCCGAATACCGCATCCTACTCCGTCAGGATGATGCCGATGCACGCCTCACTGAAAAGGCTTACGAACTTGGACTAGCAAAACGAGAGCGGTATGACTGGTGGTTGGAGAAAAAGAACCATATCGAAGAAATCATAAATTTCTGCCAAGACTTTGCCATCAAACCGAGACTTATCAATTCTGCACTTGAAGCCCTCGGCACTACCCCACTCCAGTTTGGCTGTAAGTTGATAGACCTTGTCAACCGCCCGCAACTGAATCTCAAGAATCTATCGGAGATCATCCCACAATTGAATGAAGTACTGAATCGGCCGACTAATCGGAAAGAGGAGATTTCTGAAGCGGCAGAAGTAAGGATGAAATACAAAGGCTATATCGAACGTGAGCGTATTGTGGCTGACAAAATGCATCGATTGGAGAATATCAAAATACGGGGTCATTTCAATTACGAAGAGATGCAAGGATTATCTACTGAGTGCCGCCAGAAGCTCATGAAAATCCAGCCAGAAACTTTAGCTCAGGCAAGCCGAATTCCTGGCGTATCACCAAGTGACATCAATGTGCTGCTGGTGCTTATGGGTAGATAAATAAAGGCCAATGGGGTCATAAAACAGGAATTGTTCCACGTGAAACATATCAATAGTTTAACAATTATAAAGCACTAATTATGAATAACAAAGTACTGCTTGACAATCTGCGTTGTATACCAGATTTTCCGAAGAAAGGGATTAATTTCAGAGATGTAACGACACTCTACAAAAATGCTGAGTGCGTTAAAATCATGCTCGATGAACTGGAGAGAATTTACAAAGACAAAGGCATCACAAAGATCGTGGGCATCGAAAGCAGAGGATTTGTGATGGCTTCTGCACTAGCAGGTCGCTTAGGTTGTGGTATCGTCTTGGCACGTAAACCAGGTAAACTTCCAGCAACAGTAGTTAAGGAGAGTTTTTCAAAGGAATATGGCGTTGATACCGTTGAAATGCATGTAGACTCCATCGAAGAAAATGACGTCGTGCTAATCCATGATGATTTGTTGGCAACGGGAGGAACAGCGATGGCTGTCTATAAACTCGTCAAGCTGTTCAATCCGAAGAAAATCTACATGAACTTCATCATTGAGATTACAGACGAAGGACTTCACGGACGCGAAGTATTTAAGGGTATAGACCTCACTACCCTTGTGACGATATAAGAATTAAAGTAGCTCACAAGACCTTGTACGGCATGAGGAGCAGAGATTGTTCCACGTGAAACAAAGTTCGTGAAACGCCTTAAATAAGGGCTTGCCAGGATTTACTAGTATGACAAAGGAAGAGAACGAAAAGCGCCTAAGTTATCTTAAAACGATAGTAAGTAGGTTGCCAGAGAAACCTGGCAGCTACCAATATTATGACGAGAATCATACCATCATATATGTAGGAAAAGCGAAGAATCTCAGGTCGAGAGTCTCATCGTATTTCCACGCAGAGGTGGATCGTTTTAAAACGAAAGTACTGGTCAGCAAGATCCACGATATCAGCTATACCGTTGTCAATACAGAAGAGGACGCCTTATTGCTGGAGAATTCGCTAATCAAGAAATACAACCCTCGTTATAATGTGCTGCTGAAGGACGGGAAGACATACCCTTCAATCTGCGTTACAAACGAATTCTTACCACGGATTTTCAGCACGCGTGAAATCAACAAGAAACATGGTACTTTCTACGGGCCCTATTCGCATGTCGGATCGATGTATGCTGTACTTGATATCATCAAGGAACTCTATCACCCTCGCACATGTAAGACACTGCTCACAAAAGAAGGTGTCGCATGTGGGAAATACAAAGTCTGTCTGGATTATCATATCAAAAAATGCCTGGGTCCTTGCGTAGGAAAACAGGCCTACGAGGATTATCAGAAAAACATCATGCAGGCACGAGAAATCCTTAAAGGGAACACCAGAGAGGTGCTACGCGGCCTCAAGGAAGAGATGCTACGACTTGCAGAAGAGCTCCGCTTTGAGGAAGCCGAAGAAATCAAACGAAAATACATGGCTCTCGATGGGTTTGTGAGCAAAAGCGAGGTAGTCAGCAATACCATCGACAACGTTGATACCTTCTCTATAACAAGTGACGAAAAGATAGCATATATCAACTATCTACACGTCTCAAACGGCATTATTAACCAAAGTTTCACCATCGAATACAAGAAGAAACTCAACGAAAGTGACGAGGAACTCCTGCAGTTAGGTATCATTGAACTTCGCAACAGATTCAAAAGTAATTCCAAGGAGATCATTGTGCCTCAGGAATTGGGATTTGAACTGGAAGGCATCACCTTTACAGTACCACAAAGAGGTGATAAAAAGACGCTGCTTGACCTCTCGATAAAGAACGGGAAACAATACAAATTCGACCGTCTGAAACAAGCCGAAAAGCTGAATCCAGAGCAGAAGAAGACACGACTGATGAAAGAACTGCAAGACAAGCTCCACCTACCTAAGCTACCTTATCAGATAGAGTGCTTCGATAACTCTAATATAGCGGGTACAGATGCCGTTGCTTCATGCGTAGTATTCAAGGCAATGAAACCTTCAAAGAAGGATTATAAACACTTTAATATCAAAACCGTAGAGGGCCCTGACGACTATGCTTCGATGAAAGAAGTCGTACATCGTCGTTATACACGTCAAATAGAAGAAGAACAACCCCTACCCGACCTCATCATCGCTGATGGCGGCAAGGGGCAAATGGAGGTCATCAGACAGGTGATTCAAGACGAACTGAACCTCGATATCCCTATTGCCGGCTTAGCCAAAGACGACCGTCACCGTACGAACGAATTACTCTACGGATTCCCACCAATGCATGTAGAGCTGAAAATCAACTCAGAACTGTTTCATGTACTCACGCAGATACAAGACGAGGTACACCGTTTTGCCATCGAATTCCATCGAAAGAAGCGTTCTAAGCGCGCTTTGCACTCTGAGCTTGACGACATCAAGGGCATTGGTCCTAAAACGCGTGACGGGCTTCTAAATGCCCTCAAATCGGTTAAACGGATTAGGGAGGCGAGCACGGAAACACTCAGTGAGGTCATCGGCCCGGCAAAGGCGAAGATTGTGTATAACTATCTGCATCGGGAGGCGGAAGAGAACGAGAAGTAACTTCGAGGTCAACGAACCGTAATACACGAGGCAGAAAACCGTAACATCGTCTATTCAAGCCATAGGAGGCCAAAATGTCTTGCCCTGAAAAACGTTGAATCAAAAACAACGTTTTAAAATGGAGAAAAGAGAAGATCAAGATTTGTTGGAGTTACAAGAACTAGCACTGAGTCACAAAGCGTTTAAGAGACAGAAGACTTTG
>Ga0256405_10000619_pt1 | contig 114608 bp, 87 predicted proteins | sample RumenRJG_02DNA_FD_189096 | JGI IMG/M metagenome (GOLD analysis project Ga0256405, IMG submission 189096) | Bovine rumen microbial communities from Lethbridge, Alberta, Canada - RJG_02 | ecosystem: Host-associated > Mammals > Digestive system > Stomach > Rumen | place: Canada: Alberta...
AACCGTTTGCATCCTGATTCCCGACTCAATGGCACGGATAACCTTGATTTTCACTTGAGTGCTCACTGCTCTCTTTAACTCTGGCATAATCCTTTCGTTTTATGTCCAAGTTTTTCGGGGCACCCCACGAAGCTAATTGAGCAAAAACGAACGACTGATTATGCATAACTGTCTGATTTACAGACAAAGTTACGATTGAAAACCGTTCGCCCCTCAAACACCTCCTAACTATCTAACTATCAATATTTTCAAAGACCTATATATAAATTTTTAGTGGACACTAATGAAGTCAAAATTAAATAATTGTTTGCAATATTCCAACGGTGTCCTGTAACCTAGCGACCTACGGGGCCTGTGGTTCAGTTTCCACTCTATCTCGGCAAGCATCCCGTCGGTCAGTTCGCTGAAGTCCGTACCTTTCGGGATGTATTGGCGTATCAGCCCGTTCGTGTTTTCGTTTGCACCCCGCTCCCAGGAGTGGTATGGACGTGCGAATTCCTTTCCATTGTCAGCCGTTATCGTATGTATCTTGTCCTTATAAGGTAGCAGCGCCTCGATTGCCATGCTGACCGACCAGATCGAGGCCTCCGACTATCCGCACCGGGACACCTTCCTGATGGTCTTGGGAAACTCGAAGAATTTCACTACTTTTGTGTGATTATATAAAAACAGCATATGATTGTTCTCCAGACCTTGACTTTGCTCGGAGCGATGTGCCTCTTCCTCTATGGCATGACGCTCATGAGCGAAGGTCTCCAGAAAGCGGCGGGCGATTCGTTGCGCTCTTTCCTGTCGTCGATGACGTCCACGTCTTTCAAAGGGATCCTGACGGGTATCATCATTACCGCCCTGATCCAGTCATCCAGCGGAACCACCGTCATGGTGGTGAGCATGGTCAATGCGGGCCTGCTGGCCCTGGGCAACGCGATTGGCGTGATCATGGGCGCCCACATCGGTACCACGGCAACGGCCTGGTTGATTTCCTTCTTCGGATTCAGTTTCAACATTGCCTCCTTTGCCATCCCGCTCATTGCGCTGGGATTCGCAATGACCATGTCGCAGAACAACCGCACCAAGAGCTTCGGCCAGTTCATCATCGGTTTCGCCCTCCTGTTCATCGGCCTGGCGACCATGAAAGACTCCGTTCCGGATCTGAACCGCTATCCCGAGGCCCTGGCCTTCGTGAAGAACCTGACCAGCTTCGGCTTCGGCAGCGTGCTCATTTTCACCGTGGTAGGTGCCGTGCTGACCATGATCCTGCAAGCCTCCAGCGCCGCCATGGCCCTCACGATGGTCTTCCTGGCCAACGGGTGGATCAGCTTCGACATGGCCTGCGCCATGGTGCTGGGTGAAAATATCGGTACCACCATCACCGCCCTCATTGCGGCGGCCGTGGCCAACTATTCCGCCAAACGGGCGGCCGTGGCCCATACGCTCATCAACATCATTGGCGTCATCGTGGCCCTGGTCTTCTTCCATCCGCTTATCAAGCTGGTGGGCGCCATGGTAACCTGGATCGGCCTGCCCGACCCGGTGACCACCTTTACCGGCGATGCCGACATCACCCTGACCCCAACGCTGCAGAGTTCCATGCTCTACGGCCTGTGCTTCCTGCATACGGTGTTCAATTTCGCCAATACCTTCCTGCTGGTGTGGTTCATCCCGCAACTGGAAATGGCGGTTAAGCGCATCATCCCGACCCCGGCGGGAGAAGAAGAAGTCTTCCGGCTCCAATACATCCAGGGCGGCCCGCTCTCGACGGCGGAACTCTCGCTGGACGAGGCCAAGCAGGAAATTATCCACTTTGGTGAAATCTGCTACAAAGGCTTCGGCTACGTGCGCAAGGCCATCAACGAACCGGATCCGGCCGCCTTTGCCAAACTTCAGGAGAAACTGATTAAGTACGAGGAGATTACAGACCGGATTGAATTCGAAATCGCCTCTTATTTGGGCGAGGTGAGCAAGGGCGAAATCTCGGCCGTGTCGGCCAGCCGCATCAAGGGCATGTACAAGATTATCGGCGAAATGGAGAGTCTGGGCGATTCCGGCGAAGCCATCGGCCGGATGCTCAAGCGCGCCCACGATCACAACAAGCGATTCGACGAAGCGATGCTCAAGAAACTGAACCGCCTGATGGACCTGCTGGACGATGCGTACAAGGCCATGATCGAGAATCTGAACAAGCGCTACTCCTCGCTGAAGGATATCACCAACGCGCAGGATGCCGAGTACAATATCAACGAGTACCGCAACGAACTGCGCGAGGAGCACATCGTGAATATCGAAAAAGAGAGCTACAATTACCAGACGGGCGTGTTCTATATGGATATCGTGGCCGAGCTGGAGAAGATGGGTGACTTTATCATCAACATTTCCGAGGCGCAGATTGAAGAAAATGAAGACTAGGATTCTGGGCTTGCTGGCCGGGCTTTGCCTGCTGGCGTGCGGCCCGCGGAAAACGGCCGCCCCTGCCGAGGTGGCGTTCCCTTCCCGGCTGGATATTCCGTCCGTGTATTCCGACCCTGCCGAGCGGGCCGCCTTCGTGGCCTCGCACTACTGGGATGCCTTCCTGGCCCTGGACGGCGCCTGCGATACGGCCCGGCTGCACGGAGTCCGGCGGGAGGAGGTGGAGCATGCCTACGGAACCTGGGTAACCCTGCTGGAACAAGCCTGCATCCTGGATGACGCCTCGGCCGCCGTGGCGAAGCTTTTCGAAAAATCCCAGGCCGACACGGCCGTCCTGTCCGCCCTGGACGGCTGGGCGGACAAGTATTTATACGACCCGAACTCCCCTGTCCGGAACGAGGACCTCTACCTCCCGTGGGTGCGTGCACGGGCCGCATCGCCCCTGCGTCAGGCGGCGGACGATTATACCATCAAGATGTGTTCGCTGAACCGCATCGGCACCCCCGCGGCGGATTTCCCGTTTACCGACCTGAAAGGGCGTATCCGCACGCTGTACGGCGTCAAGGCCGATTTTACCGTGCTGTTTTTCAGCAACCCCGGCTGCCCGGCCTGCCACGACATCGTGGAGCGCATCCGGGCGCTGCCGAACGTGGAGAAGGCCATCGAAGAGGGGCGGCTGGCAGTGGTCAATGTTTATATAGACCAGGAAGTGGCCAAATGGCTGGAGCTTTCCGGCGAGTATCCACGCTCCTGGATTTGCGGATACGACCATAACTACCTGATACGCAGCGACGTTCTCTACAACGTCCGCGCCATCCCCTCCCTCTATCTGCTGGACGCGGATAAAAAAGTTCTCCTGAAGGATACCCCCCAGGAGAACGTTCTTGGATTTATCCGCGGCTTATAAGCTAGGCTGCCCCCGAAAACGGACCCTGGAAGGCGCCGTTTTTTTGGGGGTCGTGCTCTCTCCCGTGAAAACCTGCCTGGACCTGGTCCAACAGGAAAGGGTTGCCGTCCACCAAATGAGCCATTTTGGTGGATGGCAAAGGTAAAGCAGCGAACGAAGGCGGTGGGCAGGGGTCGCAAGACGTGCCGGTGCGGCATGAGGCAACATGCCGGCTACAGACGGCTTATAAACCGGCAGGGCCTAGTTCCACCACCAGGTGACGTCGTTGGGGTCCTGGGCTTCGACGGTGGCGGCGTTCGTGGCGCCGATAACCTTCTCCAGGGCCGGGAAGAAGTCAATGCCGACGAGTTGTTCCAGGGCATCGACCGAAAGGGCCATGCCGCTGGTGACCTGCTGGCCGGACTTCTCCGAAGCGCTCCATTCTTCGTGGTTGAAATAGAAGGCGATGGCCTGGAAGCCGTTGGTGCCGAAGGTCCCGCTGGTCTTCCGGCAAAGGATGGCCTTGTAATAGGCCTCCGGGACCTTGATTACCCGGTTCGAGTGGTCTTTTACGTTTTTCGTTGTGGCAGGGTTGATAACGCACCCCGTAACCACGTAGGCCGTGTCACAACTGTTGCCCCAATGGCGGACCAGGGATTCCAGCCTGGCCCAGACGCCCCCGTTGAAATCATTGTTCTGCGGGGTGATGTTGGTGCCGTAGAAGGTCGTGGGGTTGGTCTGCTCACCCAAGCGGTCGGCCGACGGGAGCTGGTGCCCGCGGGCATACCAGCCGGAACCGTTGTCTTTATACCCGCCGGACAGGTCTTGCTGCTCGTCCGCCGAAAGGAGCGGATCCAGCAGGCCCCACTGGTCGGTCCGGGAGCCGCTCTGCTTCAGGTAATAATTCAGCGGATAGGCCACCCAATAGGACATGAACTCGTTCTTGTCATAGAATGCAGACCAGTTGCGGCCGTTGTATCCGCCGGTAATCCCGGCATCGGCCGGCATCTTGTGCGAGAGGAAGACCTTGCCCGATGTGGGGGTATAGGCCGGAATTTCCAACCAGCCGGCAACCACCGGTTTGGGGGCCACGGCGCCCTTTTCGAAGAGCATCGGGAGCTTGTTCTGGGTCTGGTCTACCGTGGCATAAGCCGCCCAGTTGTTGAAATTCAGCGCATGCTGGATGGTCTTTTGCTTCCCTACGTTGACGATGTTCGCCGTTTCGTCCGCATTGAAGGAGACCGTCCACACATAGGCATCCTTCTGGGTGGCGTCCACGTTGAAGGAATTGTAGGTTCCGGTCTGATAGACATACCTTCCGTCCGTCCCCTGCTTGATGGCAAATCCGCCCTCAACGGCCTCGAACACGAATTCATACGCGGGATAGCTGTCATAGATGCCGCCTTCCTTGATGGTAACGGCGCCTTTTCCCATGTACCCGTAGTTCTTTCCCGAGGCAATCGGCACCATGGAAACGCCGTCCGCCGTGGCAATGATGTAAGTCTTTCCGGGGGTGACCGACGTTACCTTATAATAGACCGCCTCCAGCACCACGCCGCCCTGGTTGATGGTAAACTCAAATTCGGGGTTCTCCACACCGGGCGCCTCCGTGGACACGTTCACGGTGTAAGATTTGGGGGTCGTCGCGGTATTTTCCGGGATGGTAACCGTGAGGGTAGCATCTCCGGTTCCGCTCGAAGGACTCACCGTGCCGCCGTCAGACACACTCGCCTCCCACGCGACGGTACCGTGAACCACGACGGTTGCCTGGGTGTCTGATGCCTTCAGGGTCAGAACGCCGTCCTTGGCATCGACCAGGGTTACCCGGAACGGGTCGCGTTTGAGCCACGAATACGGGAACAGCTGAACTTTGGAACGGGAGGCGGTTTCGGCGGTGTAGCAACTGAACAGCGGGGTTCCGTTATTGGGGTTGCACTGCAGGAACTTCTGGGTGTTGGCAGATTTTTCGGCCACGATGGAGTATGTCCCGTCGGTTGCGGCCGTTACCGACCAGTAAGCGTTCACGTCGGGAGCATCCTGGACCTTGAGGTAGTTGCCGCCGCCCACCGCCGCCAGATAGGAACCGTTGGCGTCCCGGATGGTGTACATATCCTTGTAGTCGCCCTCGGTTACCTTGGCGAAGGTCATCTTCAGGGTGTTGTCGTTTTCGGCCGCCTTGATTTCCTGCTTCTCTTTGTCTATGGTGATTTCCTGGCCGCGCAGGTTGTTGTAACCTTCGAACCAGGCGCGCGCCGCGTACCATTTTTCTTCGACGGTTGCCGTCATCAGCCATTCCCCGGTAAGGTCATCCTCCGTGGCGGGCTGGCAGTTTTCCTCTGCGATGCTGAGGTTCAGCACGGCAATGTTCCCCTGCGGGAAGACCATATCGTCCGTGAGCGTGATGGTTTTGGAGATATCGTATTTTTCCGTTTTGGCGGTGATGGTGACCTGGGCGGTCTTGTCTATCTTACCGGGATTGACAATCATCCAGATGGCATCCTGGCCGATTTGGGCGCCGCCGTCCACGTTCACTTTTACCTCGTTGGTGGTAATGCTCCATTTCTTGCCCAGGGTGCGCTCTGCGGCGTTCACGTAGGCGCGGCCGGCCAGGGTGGTGTCTGCCGGAGCGGTGAAGGTCAGGGACGAGACCTTTTCGCCCGCGGCGTAGGAGCCGGTCAGGTTGATCTTGAGCACGGACATCATCCGCTTGAAAATGAGATCCTCGATTTCGGCTTTCTGCCCGTCGGACGAGTAGGCGCACGGAGCGCTCACCAAAATGTCGGCCACCGGGTCGATCTGGCCCGTGGTGGTGTTCTGGATGGCCGGTAGCGCGAGGCCGAGGTTGCCGCCGTTGTAGGCCGTCACGAAGGACGAAGAGGGGTAAACCGCGATAAAGGTGCCCGATTCGGCTGCCGGGGCCGATCCTTCGAAGGTGGCCAGCGGACCGCTGTCGGCGGTGTTGGTCAAAGTGGCCAGAATCTTTGTGGCGGACGTGATTTCGCCCGTGAACATGGCAATCTGGTCTCCTTTGTTCCAGTTGGCGGCATAGTGACCGGTCCCGGACGGGGTCAGGAAGGTCTTGGTGGCCGCCTGGTTAGAGTGGATAATGAACTGAATGTCGGTGGTTTCCGGCGAATGGGCCTCCCGGGCGCAAGAAAGCGCGACGACGGCCATCAGGCAAAGGAATAAACTCTTTTTCATAGCCGTGTGCGATTAATAGTTATACGTGTTTCCGGGATCTTCGTCCAGGTCCGATCCTGGGTGATTGGGTTCTCCGGATGCCAAAAAGGAAGCATCCTCTAAAAGCTCGAACGGTTCCACGTCCGGCCGTAGATAGAAAGCGATTTTTTTCATGTGTGGTTTGCTGATTGTGTGCAAGATACGGATTTTCGGAAAAAATCTGAAATTTTTTTATCTTTGTATATCATCTAAATGATTTCGTTATGAAAATTACATCGGAAGTGTGGGGCCGGACCCCGGAAGGTAAAGAAATTCACCGATATACGTTAGAAAACAGCAAGGGCTGCTTTGTGCGGCTTTGCGATGTGGGCGCCGCCATCGTAAGCATTGGCGTACCGGACCGCGACGGAAAAGTGGCCGACGTGGTTTTGGGTTATCCCGACCCTCTGTCCTATTTTGCGGACGGGCCGTGCTCGGGCAAGGTTCCGGGCCGATTCGCCAACCGCATTGCCAAGGGCACGTTCTCCCTGGACGGCAAGGTGTACACCCTCCCCATCAACAACGGTCCCAACCACCTGCACGGCGGGCCGCAGGGCTTCCAGAACCAGGTCTGGGAAAGTCGCATCCAGGGCGATGCCGTGGAGTTCCTGTATTTTTCGGCCGATGGCGAAGCCGGCTACCCGGGCAACCTGAAAGCGGTGGCGCACTACGAGTGGGGCGAGGACAACGCCCTCAAGCTCACCCTCACGGCCGAAACCGACGCCCCCACGGTGGTAAACCTCACGAATCACGTGTATTTCAACCTCAACGGCGAGGGCAGCGGCACGGTACTGGATCATCAGTTGCAGCTGAACGCATCGGTCTATCTGCCCACCGATGAAACCCTGATCCCGCTGGGCGAGCCGGATCCGGTTGCCGGGACGCCGATGGATTTCCTGGAGCCGAAGACGATCGGCCGGGATATCCAGGAGGATTTCCCTGCCCTGAAATACGGCAAGGGTTACGACAACTGCTTCCTGATTGACGGCTGGGAGGCCGGTCAGCTGCAAAGCGCAGCCACCCTGTACAGCCCCGAAAGCGGACGGGCCCTGGAGGTACTGACCACCCAGCCCGCCGTCCAGATTTATACCGGAAACTGGCTTGCCGGCTGCCCCCGGGCCAAATGCGGCCGGAGTTATTTCGATTACGAGGGGGTGGCCATCGAATGCCAGCACTGCCCCGACAGTCCCAATAAACCGGAGTATCCCACAACGGTCCTGCGGCCCGGGGAAATCTACGAAGAAGCCATCATCTTTGCTTTTTCGGTCCGCTAACGGTGCTCTTTGAGCCACGCCAGGGGCGACAGACCGGTGCGGGCATAGAAATTACGGAAAAATGCCGATTCGCTGGAGAAGCCCGCTTCTTCAGCGATTTCGCTCAAGGAGGGAGCCGCTTCGGCGGCCAGCAGCAGGCTTTTCGCCTCTTCGATGCGCCAGGTGTTGATGTAATCTGAAAAAGACTGCCCGCATTCGCGGTTGAACCATTGCGACACATAGGTGCGATTGCTGCCCACGGCGGCGGCCACATCGGTGATTTTCAATCCTTTCTGCCGATAAAGCCGGTTTTCCACCATCAGCCGGCGGATGCGTTCGCCGAAGGTATCGGCATCGCCCGGCCCCTCCTCCGCGTCCTGGGTTTCTGCCGTCATTTCCTCGGCCGATGACGGCTGACGGCTGCCTACATACAGGATGGCGAACTGGAGCGAACCGAACAGAAGGGACGGAATGGCAATCCGCATGGAACAACTGAAATAATCCCGGCCGATGACGTTGGCGACGAAGGCCAGCAGCGCCAGCGAGAGGAAAATCAGCATCAGGATGCGCACCGGGCGGGTGGAATGGTTCTCGGGATCGGAATAGAACCCCTCGACCCGACGGTCGAACCGCTGCAGGCGGCGCAGGCCGAACCAGGCTACGGGAATGATTTCCAGCGGGGTGAGGATTTTCGTGACGAGCGGCACCGCCGAGGTGTCTTTTCCAAGCAGGAGCAAGACCGCCGCCAGCAGGCTTGTCAGGACGGCGGGCAGGAGCCAGAGCGCATCGCGCCAGGAAATTCCGTCCTTTTCTGTTAACGACTTGATATACAGATAGTAAACTACGTAGCAAGCCAGCGTACAGAAGGTGTAGAGGACATCGACCGGACCGAAGGCCGTGTGCGGCCCCATGAAATGCCAGGCGTGACAGCCATACAAGAGGGTGCACACGAGGGCGTACGCCGCCAGGACCCGCTGTTCGCGCCCGCAACGGGACAGCGCGCAGTCCAGCGTAAGGATGGCCAGCCAAACCAGGCAGATCAGCAAGGGAAGAACGATGAAAAAGGCCTTCATATCCACAAATAGCTTTGACAAAGATAATAAAAAAGAAGACATCCCGCGTCTTTGCGATATGCCTTCCAGGGAATTATAACGGTTGGGTTAGAATTTATTTGACGCAAAGATATCCAATCCCGGTGCATACGCGCTCGCAAATAGTAAAATTGAATTGGCAAATCGTAAAATTACCGGTTGTATTTTGGATTTTGGGAGGAATCCCGTATCTTTACGATATGAAACAATATCTCGACCTGCTGCGACATATCATGGAAGACGGGACGGTGAAGCATGACCGGACCGGCGTGGGCACGAAAAGCGTGTTCGGCTACCAGATGCGGTTCGACCTGAGCAAGGGTTTCCCCCTGCTCACCACCAAGAAGGTACACCTGAAATCCATCATCTATGAATTGCTCTGGTTTATCTCAGGCGATACCAATATCAAATACTTGAAAGACCACGGTGTGAGCATCTGGGATGAGTGGGCCGATGAAAACGGCGATCTGGGACCGGTCTATGGCCATCAGTGGCGCTCCTGGCCCGCCCCGGACGGCCGGAGCATAGACCAGCTCTCGCAGGTAGTGGACCTGATCCGGAATCATCCCGATTCGCGGCGGATGCTGGTGTGTGCCTGGAATCCGGGCGAAGTGGACAAGATGGCACTGCCACCCTGCCACTGCCTCTTCCAGTTTTACGTAGCTGACGGGAAACTCTCCTGCCAACTGTATCAGCGCAGTGCCGATACCTTCCTGGGCGTGCCGTTCAACATCGCCTCGTACGCCCTGCTGACCCTGATGATCGCCCAGGTGACCGGCCTGCAGCCGGGAGAATTCATCCACACCACCGGCGATACGCACATCTACCTGAATCATTTCGAGCAGGTGGCCACCCAGCTTTCCCGGGAGCCGCGTGCGTTGCCGACCATGCACCTCAACCCGGCGGTAAAAGACCTCTATGATTTTAAGTATGAGGACTTTACCCTGGAAGGATACGACCCTTGGCCCACCATCAAAGCCCCTGTTGCCGTATGACAAAGAACCTCATCGTTGCGATTGCGGACAATTATGCAATCGGCCGCAAAAACCAGTTGCTGTGGCATATTTCCGAAGACCTGCAGTATTTCAAGAAAACCACCACGGGCTGCCCCGTGATCATGGGATACATGACCTATCTTTCCATCGGGCGTCCCCTCCCGAAACGGAAGAATATCGTCATTTCCATCTTCCCGTGGCCCGATGCCCCGGAGGGTGTGACGGTGGTGGGTTCGCTCGCCGAGGCCTATGCGGCGGCCGGTGACGGCGACGTCTTCGTAATGGGCGGCGGCGAGACCTATCGCAACGCCCTTCCGACCGCGGACAAACTGTATATCACGCACGTACATACCATCATTGAGGATGCCGATACCTGGTTCCCCCTTATCGATCCGGCCATTTGGGAGGTGGAAAAGACCTCCGAGGTAAAGACCGATCCGGAAAGCGGCTATCCTTTTGAATTCACCGTGTACCGCCGCAAGCGGTAATACGCACCAAACGAACTTAACAGATGAAACCCAGAGAGCATTTCGGCGGCCGTGCAGCCGTCATCATGGCCCTTGCCGGATCTGCCATCGGACTCGGCAATATCTGGCGTTTTCCCTACATGGTGGGTGAAAACGGCGGTGCGGCCTTCATTTTGGTGTATATCCTGGCCACCTTGCTGCTTCTGCTGCCCATGTTCCTGGCCGAGTCGGTGATCGGACGGCGAAGCCGGGCCAATGCCTTTGGTGCCATGAAGGCCCTCGCTCCCCATTCCCGGTGGAAATGGACGGGCCTCTTTGTCGTCATTACCCCCATGATCGTGCTGTCTTATTACAGCGTGGTGGGCGGCTGGGCCCTGGGGTACTTCGGGATGTCCCTGACGGGCGGCTTCCTCCAATCCGACCCGGAAGCCCTGCATGGCGTGTTCGGCTCTTTCCTGGACTCGTCCTGGAAACCGGTGGTCTGCTTTACGGCCTTCCTGGCCATTTCCTGCCTGATTGTGGCGGGCGGCGTGAAGAGCGGTATCGAGAAATTCAGCAAATACAGCATTCCCGTGCTGTTCCTGATGATTGTGACCATGGCGGTGTTTTCCCTGTCGCTGCCGGGTGCGGCCGAGGGGGTCCGCTACCTGATCCGGCCCGATTTTTCGAAACTGACCGCCTCGGCTGTGGCGGCCGCCGTGGGACAGGGGTTTTTCTCCCTCTCGCTGGGAATGGGCATCGTGATCACCTATTCATCTTATGTGAAACCCACCGAGAATCTGGTGGCGTCCGGTTTGGGAACCGCTGTCGCCGACCTGCTTTTCGCCTTGCTGGCGGGTTTCGCCGTGATGCCGGCGGTTTTTGCGGCGGGCATCGAACCGGCTGCCGGACCGGGACTGGTGTTTGAAACCCTGCCTTATATTTTTGCCAAAATGGGCGTGGATCTGCCCTTCCTGAGCGCCATGGCGGCCTTCCTGTTTTTTGCCGCCCTGCTCATAGCCGCCCTTACATCCAGCATTTCGCTGGCCGAGGTGGGCGTGGCCTATCTGGTAGAAGAAAAGGGCCTGAAGCGTGGCTGGGCCTGCCTGCTTACCTTCCTGGTTACCTGGCTGCTGGGGTTGTGCTGTGTCTTCGGACCGGGCGTCCTGGATTTCCTCGACTCTTTCTCGTCCAATGTGCTGATGACCCTGGGCGGCCTGCTTTGCGTGGTTTTCGTGGGTTGGATCATGCCCCGGCAGGATGTTCAGGACGAACTTACGAATGGCGGAACCGTGAACCGGCGGACCTTCCGGCTGTTGTATTTCCTGATGCGTTACCTGGCCCCGCTGGCCGTGTTATCCATCTTCCTTTCTAATCTCGTTTGGTAATGGCGGCGGGCAGGGAGCATTTCGGAAGTCGTTTTGCCGTCATTATGGCCATGGCGGGCAGCGCCATCGGCCTGGGCAACATCTGGCGTTTCCCCTACATGGTGGGCGAAAACGGCGGCGCAGCATTTATTTTGGTGTACATCCTGTCCTCTTTCCTGCTGTCGCTGCCCATCTTCTTTTCCGAGTCCATTATCGGCCGGTCCACGCATGCCAACACCTTTGGCGCCATGCGGCAACTGGCACCCGGAACTCCCTGGCGCTGGCTGGGCCTGCTGACCATTCTCTCCCCCGTCATCATCCTGTCTTATTACAGCGTGGTGGGCGGCTGGTCGGTGGAGTATCTGCTGAAATCGCTTGCCCTTCAGTTCCGGACCCCGGAGGCCGCGGCGGGTTTCGGCGGGTTTATCTCCTCTACCTGGGGTCCGCTGGTGTGCCATACGGTCTTTCTGGCCCTGTGCGCCGCGGTCATCCTGGGCGGCGTGAAAAGTGGCATCGAAAAATTCAGCAAGCTCACCATGCCCGTGCTGTTCGTGCTCATTGTCCTGATCATGATCTATTCCCTGTCGCTTCCGGGCGCGTCCGAGGGGGTCCGTTACCTGGTGAAGCCCGATTTTTCCAAGCTGACGGCTTCGGCGGTGGCGGCGGCCATGGGGCAGAGCTTTTTCTCGCTGTCGCTGGGCGTGGGCACCATCCTCACCTACGCCTCTTATATCCACAAAGACGAGAACCTGCTGGTTTCCGGTGCGGGAACGGCCGCTTTCGACCTGGTATTCGCCCTGCTGGCGGGATTCGCCGTGATGCCGGCGGTTTTTGCGGCGGGTATCGAACCGGCTGCCGGACCGGGACTGGTATTTGAGACCCTGCCTTACATCTTTGCCAAAATGGGCCTTTCTTCGCCCTGGCTTTCCTCCGGCGTGGCCATCCTCTTCTTCATTACCATTCTGGTGGCGGCCCTGAGTTCCGCCATCTCCATGTTCGAGGTGGGCGTGGCCTATCTGGTGGAGGAAAAGGGAATCAGCCGCCGGACGGCCACCCTCGGCCTTTTCGCCTTTGCGTGGACCCTGGGCGCCCTGTGCTCCCTGTCCTTCGGCCCTTTGAGCGGGTTCACGCTCTTCGGAGAAACGCTCTTCAGCTTCTGTGACAAGCTCACGTCCAACTTCCTGATGACCTTCGGCGGCCTGTTGTTCACCCTGTTCGTGGGTTGGAAAATGGACAAGAAGCGCGTGCGCGACGAACTCACCAACGAGGGTTCCCTGCCGGTAAACGGACGCCTGTTCGGCATCATCTATTTCATGATCAAATGGGTGGCTCCCGTGGTAATCGGGATTATCTTCGTCACCAACCTGCTGCTGTAAGTTTCGCTACACAACCGCCTCCGGGGGCCAGGTGTACCTTGAGGGTACTCTCCGCCGCCGAAACCGTGAGCAAACGCTCCTCGCGTTTGTAATCGCAGGCCGCCCGGTGGGCGTTGGCGCCATCGCGATACAGTTCCAGCCGGTATTTCCCCGCGGGCAGGAAGCCCAGGTCGATTTCCACGTCACGCGCGGTCCAGTTGGTCATGGCACCGATGTACCAGTCTCTCCCCTTCCGGCGGGCGATGACGACACTCTCCCCCATCGTCCCGTCCAAGGCGATGGTCTCGTCCCAGACGGTGGGAACGCCGGCGATGAAGCGCGTGCATTCCGGCTCGGCGAGATAGTTGGACGGCGAGTCGCACAGCATGGTGAACGGGGCCTCGAAAACAACGTATTCCGCCAGTTGACGGCAGCGGGTGCCCTGGCTCATCGGCTCGGAATTCACCGGGAAGTAGTTCTTCCGCGTGGCGTTGCGCATGGCCCCCTGGGTGTAATCCATCGGCCCGGCGAACATGCGGATGAAAGGAATCTGCACATCGTAGGTGACCTGATCCACCTCGTTGGGCGCCCACTTCATCTGCTCCAGACCGTGGACGCCTTCGTGGTTGAGCACGTTGGGATAAGGCCGCAGAAGGCCGCAGGGCTTGAAGGCGCCGTGGAAGTCGATGATAAGGTGGTATTTGGCGGCAGTTTGGGCCACTTTCGTATAGAACTGGACCATCTGCTGGTCATCGCGGTCCATGAAATCCACCTTAAAGCCCTTCACGCCCATTTCGGCGTAATGCTTGAAGACGCCTTCGATGTCCCGGTTCACGGCCCAATAACCCGCCCAGAGGATGATGCCCACTCCCTTGGAATTGGCGTAATCCACAATGGCTTTCATGTCGATTGCGGGCACGATCTGGAAGAGGTCGGCCTTCTTTTTCACCGCCCATCCTTCGTCCATGATGACGTATTCGATGCCTTGGGAGGCCGCGAAGTCAATGTAATATTGATAGGTGGCCGTGTTGATGCCGGCTTCGAAATCTACGCCGTAGATGTTCCAGGCGTTCCACCAGTCCCAGGCCACCTTGCCGGGTTTGACCCAGCTCCAGTCCTCTTGGGCGGCCGGACGGCTCAGGCAGAAGACCAAGTCATTGTCCAACAGGTCTTTATCTTCCGGAACAACCGCGATAATGCGCCACGGGAAAGACTCGTTGGCGTCCACCTTGGCAATATAATCTTCGCGGCTTTTGACAAGCCCCTGCAATTGGTTGTGTCCCCCCTGCACCTCTTCTTTGGGATACGGGGCCCAGACGCCTTTGACAGCGGTACCGCCGGCGGCACCCAGGTACATGCCGGGATAGTTCAGCAAGTCGCTCTCCGTGATGCAGACCCGCGCCCCCGAGGCCGTCTGGAAAGCCACTGGCAGGAAGGCGAGGCGATTTTTGTGCCAGGCCGATACCGGATGCTCGGCATACCGGCTTTCGAATGAGTTGAACCACTGATTATCCTCCGGAGTGCTCTCCCGTACGTAGGAAACGGTGGTTTTGACATCGTCCGCAAACGAAAATTCGGCTCGTTCGTCTTCTACCGTTACCGGTTTGTCCAGCCGGGAGACGAAACGGTATGCCAGGCCCGTGTCGTAGGCGCGGAGTTCCAGGTCGAAGGTTTTGTAGCGGAGCGTGAGGGCGTTATAGTGGTTGCGGACCACGGCCCGTTTGTATGCCACCGTCGGAATCAGCTCGTCGCCGGTTGCCGTAAGCGCTTTCTGGAACTTGGCCTTACCGTTAAAATCGTCCGCATCCTCCAAATCCAGGGAAACGGCGCAGGGGTCCAGCACGGGTTTGCCGTCGAAGGCAAGGCTGTAGGTGATGGTTTTGCCCCGCTCGATGGTGGCGACGATGCGCCCGTTGGGCGAGTTGAGGGTGAACGATTTGGGGGCGGCAGCGGCCAGCATGGGAAGCAGGACGGCTACCAGGAAAAGCATTTTTTTCATATTATCCGGTGTATTGATTATAAACCTAATTCAGCTTTCATGCTGCGAAGGAGGTCGAAAGCCTGCATGGGGGTCATGTTGTTCAGGTCGGCCTCGCGAAGCTGATCCCGCAGCGAGGTCAGCGTGGGATCGTCCAGCTGGAAGAGCGACAGTTGAATCCCGTCTGATTCGTCGGAGACCGGTCGGCCCTCGCTCCTGTAAACTTGGGAAAAAGTCGCTCGATCCGTCCCGTCTCCGACGTTCTCTGACGCGAGCACCGACGGCCCGCTGCCAGACTCCAGCGCGGCGAGGGTGCGTTCGGCCTCTGCCAGCACCTCGTGCGGCATTCCGGCCATGCGCGCGACGTGGATACCGAAACTGTGCGCCGTCCCGCCCTCTTTGATCTTCCGGAGGAAAATGACCTGCTTCCCGACCTCCTTCACCGTTACGTGGAAATTCTTCACCCGCGGATACAGGGATGCCAGGTCGTTCAATTCATGGTAATGCGTGGCGAAGAGCGTCTTGGCGCCCTTGCCGAACTCGTGGATGTACGCGACGATGGCCCGTGCGATGGACATGCCGTCGTACGTGGAGGTTCCGCGACCAATCTCGTCCAGCAGGACGAGCGAGCGGTCCGACAGGTTGTGCAGGATCATCGAGGTTTCCAGCATCTCCACCATGAAGGTGGATTCTCCGCGGGAAATATTATCGGTCGCACCCACGCGCGTGAAAATCTTGTCGCAAATGCCGATGCGCGCCGCGTCGGCCGGAACATAGCAGCCAATCTGCGCCAGCAGGACAATCAGCGCGGTCTGCCGCAACAGGGCGCTTTTACCCGCCATGTTCGGACCGGTGAGGATGATGATCTGCTGGTTGCCGGTATCGAGCCGGACATCGTTCGGAACATATTCCTCGCCCGGTTCCATGAGGGTTTCGATGACGGGATGCCGTCCGCCCTTGATATCCAGTACCTTGCTTTTATCCACCACCGGCCGGCAATATCGGTTCGAAAGCGCGAGCGCCGCAAAACCGCTCAACACATCGATCCGCGATACGATGTGGCAGTTGGCCTGGATGGCTCCGATCTGCTTCTGCACCCTTGCAACCAGGTCGGCATAGATGCGCGACTCGATTTCCAGGATGCGCTGTTCGGCGCCGAGGATTTTGGCTTCGTATTCCTTCAATTCCTCGGTGATGTAGCGCTCGGCGTTCACCAGTGTTTGCTTGCGGATCCACTCCGGCGGCACCTTGTCTTTAAAGGTGTTCCGAACTTCGATGTAGTATCCGAAAACGTTGTTGAATCCAATCTTCAAAGAGGAGATTCCGGTGCGCTCGGCCTCCCGTTCCTGCATGGCCAAAAGATAGCTGCGGCTGTCGCCCGAAAGACTCCGAAGGTCGTCCAATTCCGGGTCGATTCCGGCGGCGATCACCTCCCCTTTTCCGAGCATCGCGGCGGGCGTTTCGGCCAGGGTCTTGCGGATGGCATCGACCAATTCCGTACAGTCTTTTCCTCCCTCCAGCAAGGCGTCCAGCGGGCCGCAACCCTTGCCTTGACAGCGTTCCGAAACCGTCTTTGTACGGGACAAACCTCGCGCCAACTGGACCAGTTCCCGCGGCGCGACCCGACCGGTCGCTGCTCGCGAGAGAATGCGCTCCATGTCTCCAATCTCGCCAATTTCCTGCTGTATTTCTTGAAGTAATCCATTGTTTTCCAAGAAGAAAGCAATGATATCATAACGAGAATTAAGTTCACTTACATCTACTAAAGGGAGGGCAAGCCAGTTTCTAAGCAGGCGTGCGCCCATCGGGGAAGCGCATTTGTCGATAACATCTACCAGCGCAACGCCCTCTCCCCCGACGGTGGAATGGAAGACCTCGAGGTTGCGGAAAGTAAAGCGGTCCATCCAGACAAATTTCCCCTCGTCGATCCGAGAAATCGAGCAGATGTTCCCCAGCCGATCATGACAGGTCTGGGCCAGGTAAACGAGCAGCGCACCGGCCGAACAGATGGCCAGCGGAAAGGCGTCAATGGCGAAGCCTTTCAGCGACCGGACACCCAGTTGTTTGCGCAATTTTTCTGCGGCCGCTTCCTGGGAGAAAGCCCACTCTTCGACCGAAGAAATATACCAGCGGTCGCCGAATTTCTCGCGTACTTTTTTCTCGAATCCGCGCTCGACGACGAGCTCCTTCGGCGCAAGGGAAGAGAGCAGGACACCGATGTATTCTTGACTTCCCTGGGCCACCTGGAAGGAACCGGTAGAGACGTCCAGGAAGGCCGCTCCGCATTGGTCGCCATCGAAGGTCAGGCCGGCCAGGAAGTTGTTCTCTTTCTGCTCCAGAAGCTGGTCGCGGAAGGCCACCCCCGGCGTGACCAATTCCGTCACACCACGCTTGACCAATTTCTTGTTTTCGGCCAATTTCGGATCTTCCAGCTGGTCGCATACGGCCACCTTGTAACCCGCCCGGACCAGTTTGGGCAGATAGCTCTCGAGGGCATGGTGCGGGAAACCGGCCATCTCAATCCGGCCCTTTTCCCCATTGGTCTTCCCGGTCAGAACCAGCCCCAGCACCTTGCTAATGAGCACGGCGTCCGATGCGTACGATTCGTAAAAATCGCCCACACGGTACAACAGCACCGCTTCGGGGTACTGTGCCTTTACCGCAAAGAATTGCTTGATTAGAGGGGTGTCTTCTGGAGCCTTCTTCATACTTCTACAAATATAACGAAAAAAATGGTAAAAATCTACGATATCACGTCCCGAAAGAGTGCAGACCAGGAGCACATCAGTTTTGGCAGGGACACGTAAAGACTAGACCGCAACGGACGGGGAAGAAAAAAAGGTCTTCCGTGGAATGGAAGACCTTTTGATAGGTTTGCGGGCTGCGGCTATTAATAGAAGCGGGCGCGGTTGTCTTTAACGTCGGCGGCTTCCATCATGACCGGCAGGATCATCTGGGTAGTGTAGCCGGCCATCTGACGGGCACGGTTCCGGGCGTCGTCTTCGGTGAAGAACGCTCCCGTATCGTGGGACTTGACCTGGAACACGTAGGTGCCGATATTACCGGCAACCGGTCCGCAGATCTGGCCGACAGGGGCGTTGGCCACGGCACCGAGGAACTTCGGATCCAGGCTCTGGGAAGTCAGGGAAGAGAAGGTGACGCCGTCGCGGCTGTTCACCGACGTTCCAAGCTTCTCGGCAATGGCGGCCAGGTCGGTCATACCCTCGATTTTGGCAGCCACGTCGGCGGCCTCTTTTTCGGAACGCTTCTCGGCCAGCAGCTGCTCACGAATCTGCGATGCGACCTCTTTCACATCGGCATAACCCTCTTCATGGATACCCTTCAGGGTTGCGACAAAGAAGTAATTGTTGTCGATGGTAATGATCTCGGACACATAGCCCGGCTTCTTGGCATCGAAGACCCAACGGGTAATCTGCTTGGCGTTATCCACGCCACCATAGGAGGACGTGCTCTCCAGAACATTGTTCATGATGTGGGAATAGACACCGGTGGAATCTACGGCAGCCTGATAGCGCGTATTGCGTTTGCCTTTTCCGCTCTTGCCACGGGCGATATCCGCGAAACGGCTGGCCTGGGCGTAGTAGTCATTGAAGGTCTCCTTGCTGGCCAGGGCGGTCCGCTTCAGCACAGCCACCTGCTTCTTGGCCACAGGGGCGGTCTTGCGGGTCACAACCACGATATGGGTACCATACTGGGTGTTCAGGATATACGGCTTGTTCACCTCGGCGGTGATCACATCCTCGAAGCCCGGAATCATGTAGTTCTGGGTGAGCCAGCCGATGTTGCCCTGTTCGCCGTCGGCGGCAGAACCTTTGTCGGCGGAATACGTCGTGGCCAGGTTGGCGAAGTTCTCACCTTTCTTCACAACCTCCAGAAGGCTGTCGGCCTTGGCAACAGACTCGCCCTGAAGCAGGATGTGCTTCACATAGGCGGAATCCGGCAGCATGGCGGTATCCATGATGCGGGCGGCATAGAACACGTTGTTATCGGTCACGATCTCGGACACGGCATCCTTGGCGGCACCGTCCACGAACACACCGATCTGGCGGTTCACCGGGTTCATTTCGCCGGCCTTATACCAGCGGTTCGACCAGGCCTGCTCCGAATTGCGGGACAGGAAAGACTTCATATTGTCGGTGGAGACAAACTCCTCATACGCCTCAACCATCTTGTCGGAAGCGGCCTTCACATCGGTAGCGGAAGGCTTCACCTCGAACACGACATACTCGATGTCGCGGGAAGCGGGCTGCTTGAAGAATTTCTTGTGGCTGGCGTAGAACTCCTTGATTTCGCTGGCAGAAACCGTAAGCGTGGAATCCGGAGCAAAGGACATGGGCACCATGACGAAATCCACGTCGGAGGTGTTGTTGTTCTCTTCGATGGCCTTGCGCAGCTGCAGCGGGTTCTGGAAGTTGCTGGCAGTGAACAGGGCGTTGTATTTCGCATTCAGCTGCTGGAAATAGACGCTGTTCTGCACATAGTCCCAGTAAAGCTTCAGGTCCGGGTTCTCCTTGGCCTGACGGGCGATGTTCTTCACGGCTTCGGGCGAGAAAGAACCGGTCTCGTCGGCAAAGGAGGGATCATTTGCGATCAGCGGGGAAACATATTCCTCACTGGTCAGCAGGGCCAGGTTTTCCGCTTCACCGACGGCCAGACCGGCGGCTTTCGCGTTCTTGGAGAAAAGATATTTCTCTACCAGGGCCTGCCAGGCGGCGTTGCGCACCTGCATCTGCTCCTGCTCGCCGGAAACGGTGTTTCCGCTCACGAGTTCATGGATACGGGTGTATTTCTCCACGTCGTTCTGGAAATCCTGATAGGAAATGGATTTGCTGCCGATTTTACCCACATCGTACTTGGACGACATGTTCTGTACGGCAGACATGATTTCGCTCGGATCGATGATAAAGAGCAACAATCCGACAGCGATAATAATCGAGGCTGCTACGCCAAATTTGGTTCGGATTTTTTCAATTACCGCCATTTCGTTATGTTTTTTTAATTATTAATCTTGCAATAAGGTTGCGAAGTTAGTGAATTTTCCGCAATTCATCACTATTTTTTCGGAAACGGCCCGATAAAATTGACCGAATCCACCACAAATGCGGTCGTGTCCTGCACGACCACGCCGTAGCTGTTGAAAGGTTTATAGATGATTGCGTTGCGGGCATGTTCGTCGGAACGCATCCCATATCCCTGCATGAAACCGTCCTTTGAGAACATCCGGATATAGCAATCCGTATAAATTTCCTTCTTGGTCTGGTCCCAGTACAGGGTATCCGTTTCCATGGTCTCCTGCTTGATCACATTCTGGATGACGACGTTTCCGAAGGCCTCCCAGCGCTCTTCCGCGCGCCTTTTATAGTTTACGTGCCGGGCCTGGTCGGACAGGATCATGGTTTCCAGCCGGCCCTCTTCGTCATAACCGTACACCTCGAACCCTTCCGGGAAAAACTCGCACGAAAGGGAATCGTTGTCGAACCGCTGCATGACATCGGCCTCCATCCGCATCTTCAAAAGGCCGTTTTCAGACGTGGTGAAAAACATTTTGTTCACCGTCTGCACCGGCACCGATGCCAGGTCGATCCGCTCCGCTTCGACAAATTTTCGTTTGCAGGAAACGACAACAGCAGCAGCTACGGACGCAGCTGCTGCCATCTGGAATATTTTTCGGTATGTGTTCAAAACACTACTTCTGCGTACGAACCGTGGTGGTGGCCCGCATGCCGCCGCAAGCGACGGTGTAGGTCTGGCCATCGGTTACATCGTACATAAAAGCTTCTGCTTTCTGGGGATAGTAGGCGGCATACTGGCCGATGAGCTTGCGGCAGTCATCCGCGAGCGAAGGATCGGCGTTCATGGCCTTCTGCAGATAATCCACGGCCACCCAGTACGGGCTGCGGCGCTGGATTTCGTTGCCACCGCAGACGGTGGAACCCCAGATGGTGCCAATGAGATAGAAGGACTTGCCGGCAAACTCGCTGTTCATGCGGGCTGCTTTCTCGGCATATTCATACGCCTTGGCGTTGTTGCCGTTCTTGAGGCAGTAGGTTGCCAGTTCGAAGAAGTAGCTGCCCTTGGTGGCATCGTCCGTCTCGGGATAGGAAATGGCCTCTTCCAGGTACTTGACAGCCTCCTCGGTGTTGCCCTGGGCCGAATTCAGCCGGTACAGGTTGTATGCCGTCAAAGCGGAAGGCTCCTGCTTGTGCATAGACGTAACAGCTTTCAGGAAGAGCGGCGTCTCAATACCCCCCTCGGTGGAACCCAACATCTTCACGATGTTCTTGACCAGTTCGATGTTGTCCGGATCGGCCTCGAAGCGCGGGGTGAACAGGGCAACGAGGTTGTCGCAGTCGGCCACCTTGCTGCCAATGAAGAGGCTTTCCAGGTCGGTACGGACCTTGTCGGCTTTCTCCTTGTCCTCGGCGGGAGCTTTCTCCAGCAGGGCGATGGAATTCTGATAGGTATTGATTACCGCCTCAGCATCAATCTTGCTGTTCTGGAACAGGTTGATTGCCGTCTGCATATCCAGGATGAACAGGCTCGGGTTGGTCTTCTCCTGATTCTCCGAGATGATGGCGTTGAAATTCTCAAAGAGAACCTCGTCCTGTCCCTTCAGCAGGTTGGCCATATCCATACCCTTGTTGTTCAGGGCCGCCACCCGGTATTTCGGGAAGTTTTCGGCACGCTGGTCATAGAGCATGAACACCGTATCGATCACGGCTTTGCGATACGCTGCATCCAGCTTGGGCTGGCGAAGCAGGTTCTTGAACATCGCAATACCATTGATATAGATGGTCTGACGGGCATTCTTCGGAGCCAATGCATAGGCCTTTCTCCAATGAGGAAGCGCCTCGGCATAATTCTTCTGTTTGAAATACTCCTCGTAGTAGGAAACGTATTTCAGGCATTCATCTTTGTTCGGGCCCCAGTCCACCTGGGCGTAAGCCTTGCTGCCACCCAGGGCGAGCAGCGCAGTCATCAAGACAAGAATTGTTTTTTTCATATCGCTAATGTTTTTAATTTTCTAATCGTACCTGGGTTTGATGAACCAGAGGTCGAAGATGTTCATGCTGATGGTAAAATTCACGTACCGTTCCCGCACGAGGTTATCCCGCTTCGAGGCCCGCTGGCCGATATCGACGCCCAAGGTGATATAATTGTATGCCTTTGCTATGGGCAAGGTAACTCCAAAAGTCACGCCAAAAGAGTCTATATTATTCCCGTCAAGTTTGTAATAGGCTCTGTCATAATACGTTCCGATTCTGTAATCCACCCTCCTCAGATAGTACCGGCTGTCGTTGTAATTGGGGGTATAGCTGAAACCTGCCCGGATGGACTGGGCGGTCGTAGCCGAGAAGGTGGAAGCGCCGGTATTCTTGAAGCCCGTTACCTTATCCATGCCGGAACGGGACCAGTCGGAACGGATATAGTCGATTTCCGCCATCCATTTGCGGCCGGATCGCAGGGCTACGCCGATGGCCAGTTCGTCGCCGAATTTTGCCCGTCCCGCCCCATTGGAAAGGGTATCGGACACATACCGCAGGGTATCCAGCGAGGAAGAAAGCGTCGCAATCTGGATATCATGCACATAGCCGGTCATGTTGGTTCCGAAGCGATACGTGGCGCCAGCCGTAAAAATCAGGCCGTTGTTCAGGGCTTTCTCGTACTGCACACCCAATTTGACCGAATTGCCACGCAGCATCATGGAATAGCCGCTGACGATGTTGCGGTACGACGCATTGGAGAACGTCATGCCCGTATCTTTCTTCAAGTTGCCGAAGAAGTGATCATATTCAATCCCGAAGGACCAGTGGTCCCACAAGGTCACGCCACCGCCGATGAAAAGGTTGTACACGCTGCCGCTGCCCTCGGAAGTATAGGTAACGTTCCCCGTGTGGCCGATGATGGCCGGATCGGTAACCGGCGAGGTGAAATTATAGCCGATGCTGCTGAAAGGCTGCAGGCCGAAATACATCGCGCTTTTCCGATAAACCGGGAAAGAAAAGATGAAATCGTGAAGGTTGAAGGTGTTCTGTGCGCTGTTGACATCCCCCTGCGTAAGCATCTTGTTGGTAGATTCCAGGGCGAAATCCGCCATGATGGAGAGGGTATCGCGGGCCGTGACGGCGGCCGGATTCATGACGTTCACATACCGTTTGTTGCGCAGGGCCACGCCAACCCCGCCCATGCCTTTGTTAAAGGCCGTTCCGGAACGGTACAGGTCACCTACACCAAAGACGGAATAAGGGGTAAAACTGCTGTAGGCGCCATCCTGTGCAAACAGGAAACCGCCACCCAACAGCAGGCAGAATACCAGGACTATTCTTTTCATCCAATCAATCTTCATACTCTTCAGCAATCAAGGCCAACCCCATCAATACCAGATTGCAAACTGCAAAGATGGAGTTTTTCATCCGTTTTGCAAAATAATTTGCATCTCCGCCCGTAAAAACGGCCACATTTTCCGGATGGAGAGCCAGGTAGCCTTCTATTTCAAATAGTATGCCCGAAATCACACCGGAGGCGATGGAACCCTCCAAAGAGGTACCGACCGGGTCGATTTTCTCGGGGGTCGCGATGCGCGGCAGCGACCGGGAATACTTGTTCAACGCCTTGAAACGCGTCCGGCAGCCGGGGGAAATGTTTCCGCCCAGGTAGGAACCGGAGGCATCGATCAAATCCACCGTGAGGGTGGTTCCGAAGTCAAAAAGCGTGCATCCGCGGCCTTGGAAAAGGTGGCGCACCGCCAGGATGGAAGCCGCCCGGTCATAGGTAAGCCACGCCGGAAGGCCGTATTTTCCAAGGATTTGCGGGTGGTTTCCGTCCAGCAGGACCATTTTGCCGCATTCGCGGGAAAGCCGGTCGGCATCGTAGGCGGAAAGGGGATATACGCACGATACCACCATCAGGTCGGGCCGCTCACGGGCGGTGAGGGAGCAAATGTAATCAATTACCTTCTCGCCCTGATAGCGGAAGGTTTTTCCCAATGTCATTCCTTCGGACCACGCCGCCTTCAGCGCCGTATTCCCTATTTCGATCAGCAGATTCGCCATGCTCTTCTAACCACAAATCCTACAAATATACATATTATTGCAGCTTTTTCAAAACGGACAGGGCTGCCGGAATGGAATCCACGCCGCGCGACACGATTTTCAACTTGCCTTCCACCTGCTTCAGCGTGAACAGGCCCGGGTGCTCGCCCACCCGCAGGAACACCTGCTTGAACACCGCTGACTTAAAGTACGGCGACAAGGGGTTGGAAATAAAGAAAAACAACATCATGCCGTTCTTGATGATGATTTTCTCGAAGCCGAGCGCACTGCCCAGGTTGCGGATTTTCACCACGCCGATCAGGTTTTCCACCTCGTCCGGCAGGCTGCCGAAACGGTCGGCCATCTGGGTGCGGAAGCGGTCGATTTCCTTCTCGGACACCATGGAATCCAACTGCTTGTAAATGCGGATCTTTTCGGCCGTTACATCGATGAACGAATCCGGAATCAGGGCCGCCTGGTCCGTATCGATCGTGCAGTCCGTCACAAAATTATCTTTATCCCGTTTGATGGAGATGCCGGTTTCCATTCCCAGTTCCTCCATGGCCTCGGCCAGAATCTTCTGGTAGGTTTCGTATCCCATATCCAGGATAAAACCGCTCTGTTCGGCTCCCAGCAGGTTGCCGGCCCCGCGGATGTCCAGATCCTGCATGGCGATGTTGAAGCCGCTGCCCAGGTCGGAGAACTCTTCGATGGCCTTTAGGCGCCGGCGCGCATCCTCGGTAATGCCCACCAGCGGCGGTACGATCAGGTAACAGAAGGCTTTCCGGTTCGATCGTCCCACCCGGCCGCGCAGCTGGTGCAGGTCGCTCAGGCCGATGTTTTGCGCCTGGTTGATGAGGATGGTGTTGGCGTTGGGAATATCCAGTCCGTTTTCAATGATGGTGGTGCAGAGCAGCATGTCGTAGTCTCCCCGCATAAAGTCCAACATCTTGTTTTCCAATTCTTTGGCCTCCATCTGCCCGTGGGCGATGCAGATGCGCATATCGGGTTCCAGCCGGTGCAGGATGTCGTAAATGGCCGGCAGTTCCTCCACCTTGTTGTGCAGGAAGAAGAGTTGGCCGCCGCGTACCAGTTCGTCGCGGATGATCCGCTTGATTTCCTTTTCCTCGAACAGGATGATTTCCGTCTGGATGGGGATCCGGTTGGGCGGCGGCGTGGCGATGATGGACAGATCGCGCGCGCCCAGCAGGGAGAACTGGAGGGTTCGCGGGATGGGCGTCGCGGTGAGGGTAAGCGTATCTACGCTTTCCTTCATCTGCCGCAATTTCTCTTTCGCGGACACGCCGAACTTCTGCTCTTCGTCGATGATCAACAGCCCCAAATCCTTGAAATCGAATCCTTTCCCCAGTATTTTATGGGTGCCGATCAGGATGTCAATCTTCCCGGCAGACAGGCGCTCGCGGATCTCCTTTACCTCTTTTTCCGTCCGCAGGCGGCTTACGTAATCGATCGTGCACGGCAGGTCTTTCAACCGCGCGGTAAAGGTGGTAAAATGCTGCAAGGCGAGGATGGTCGTGGGAACCAGCACCGCCACCTGTTTTCCGTCCGATGCGGCCTTGAACGCAGCCCGAATGGCGATTTCCGTCTTTCCGAAACCCACATCGCCGCAAATGAGGCGGTCCATGGGGCTGTTGTCTTCCATGTCATGCTTCACCGCCTTGGTGGCCGCTTCCTGGTCCGGCGTATCCTCGTACATAAAGGAAGATTCCAATTCTTCCTGGAGATAACTGTCCGGCGAGAAGGCGAAGCCCTTGGAAGCCTTGCGTTTGGCATACAGCTGGATCAGGTCCTTGGCAATGTCCTTGATCTTGGACTTTGCGCCGGCTTTCAGGGTCTGCCAGGCCTTGGAACCCAGTTTGTTGATGCGCGGCGCCTCCCCTTCCTTGCTGCGAAACCGCGAAATCTTGTGCAGGGAATGCACCGACACAAAGACCACATCGCCGTCTTTGTACATCAATTTCACCACCTCGTGCACGCGGCCTTTGTCATCGCGCATCCGCACGAGCCCGCCAAAGACCCCCACGCCATGGTCGATATGAACCACGTAATCGCCAATATTGAAGGCGCTTAAGTCATTCAGGGTCAGTTGCTCGCTCTTATCAACCGTGCGACGCAGGCTTACCCGGTGGAAGCGGTCGAAAATCTCGTGGTCGGTATAACAGCAGATCTTTTCCGCCTGATCGATGAATCCCGCGTGGAGATTTTTACCGACAACAAATTCCGGCAGCAGACATTTTTCCTGTACCAGGATGGACCGGAGCCTATCCATCTGCGCCTGTTTCTCGCCGAAAATATACACCCGGTAATTGTTTTCCAGTTTCTGGCGGATATCGGCCGAAAGCAGTTCGAAATTTTTGTTGAATACCGGCTGCGGGGCTATCTGGAACTGGATAACCTCTGCTTTTCCGGCTGATAGCGGGGTTTCCAGAAACACCCGCCGGAACGCTTCCAACGAAGGGAAAAACGCCTGCTGGCGATACATATCGGACGAATCCAGCCACACCAGCGTATCGTTCGGCAGCATCGACGCAATGCTCACTCCCTCTTCTTCGCGGACCGACAGGTCGGGCAGGATGTCCACGGCATCGGTTTCCTCTTTGGAAAGCTGGGTATTGACATCGAACATGCTGATGGTTTCAATCTCGTTTCCGAAGAAGGAAATGCGGTAGGGATCGTTCCACGAGAAAGAAAAGATATCCACAATGGAACCGCGGATGGCAAACTGGCCCGGACGCGCCACAAAATCCACCCGCTCGAATCCCAGGCTATCCAATTGCTCTACCAATTTTTTGTGGCTGATTTCCAGTTCTTTACGAAGTTGGAGAGCCGTATTTTGAATGGTTCTGGCTGCGGGAACGGATTCGGATAAGGCATCCGGATAGGTAACCAGGAAGATTTTCTCCCGGGGCGTTGCATGCAGGATTTTTCCGAGCGCAGAGGTCCGCTGGACTCCCAAAGAAGCCTTGAAATTGCTCTTTTCCAGGTTTTTCCCGGAATCCGGAAGATAAAAGACGCAGTCCCCTTCCGTCAGATGATACAGGTCTGCTGCGCAATATTCTGCCGCCTCGCGGTTGGGTAGCACGATCAGGTTGATCCCCTCATGGGCTGCCGCAGATACGACAAACCATCGCGCCGATAGGAAAAGTCCGTTGCAGAAGGTTTCCCGCGCTTGATGAATGGACCGCCGCAATGCTTCGGTCTGTTTTACATTTATCAACAATTCCACAAAAAATTCGGTTGATAACCTGTTTATAACCCTGTTGATAACTCATTTTCGGACGGTTCATAAAACCCACCCGGAAGGTTTCCACAGTTTTTGAAAAGGAAGTTCACAATGTTTTCAACAGTTTTCAACAAGTTAATTTATTCAAAATAAGGAACTTATAGTAGTTTTCAACATTTCAACAGCCACAACAAGCATCAACAAATTTCAAATAAAAAAACTATATTTGTATTGGATAAAAAACGACGACGTCTATGGCCGATTTTGACCCAAGGAAAAGTTCCGCCGACAAAGATAAGGATTTAGACGGAATTATCAGACCGCAAGAGTTGGAAGATTTCACCGGACAACGGGAAATCGTCTCCAATCTGCGCATCTATATACAGGCAGCCAAAATGCGGGGCGAAGCCCTGGATCATGTGCTCTTCCACGGCCCTCCCGGTCTGGGAAAGACCACCTTGGCCCATATTATTGCCAACGAGCTGGGTGTAAATATGAAGGTGAGTTCCGGGCCGATTCTGGACAAGCCCGGAGACCTGGCCGGCCTGCTGACCTCGCTGGAAACAGGAGACGTGCTGTTCATCGACGAAATCCACCGCCTTTCGCCCGAAGTGGAAGAGTACCTGTACTCGGCCATGGAGGACTATGTCATTGATATTATGATCGATAAGGGACCCGGTGCACGGTCGGTCCGCATCTCCCTGAACCCCTTTACCCTGGTGGGTGCGACCACGCGCAGCGGCTTGCTGACGGCTCCGCTGCGGGCGCGTTTCGGAATCAACTGTGCCCTGGAGTATTACGACGCGGACGAGTTGGTGAAAATCGTCAAACGCAGCGCACAGATCCTGAAGGTGGAAATCGATGATGAGGCGGCCCGTGAGGTGGCGCTTCGCAGCCGCGGTACGCCGCGAATCGCAAATGCCCTGCTGAAACGGGTGCGCGACTTCGCCCAGGTGATGGGAGACGGTCATATCGACCTGGAGATTGCCCGGTATTCGCTGAATAAGTTAAAGATTGATACGCGTGGCTTGGATTCTATTGATAACAAGATTCTGAATACCATTATTACCAAGTTCAAGGGCGGACCGGTTGGAGCCGGAACCATCGCCACGGCCATTTCGGAAGACCAGGGAACCCTGGAAGAGGTGTATGAACCGTATTTGATCAAAGAAGGATTTATCCTCCGCACCCAGCGCGGCCGTATTGCTACCGAACTGGCATACAAACATTTAGGTCTTGATTCTCTCATGACTCCCCGTGAAGATGAAGGCAGTCTTTTTTAAGGTATGAGAAAACTATTTTTGTTCATCTGTTTCATGGCTTTCTGTGCCGGAACCGACGGGAATGCATGCACGTCGGCGATTTTTACGGCACGCGCAAGCGGACTGGGACGTCCGGTGATGTTGAAACATCGCGATACCGGCCACCTGGAGAACCGGATTGAACGGTTCCAGGGACCGAAATATGGATTTATCGGCCTCACGAACAGCGACCGCGACCAGGGAAAGAGCGAAGCCCATACTTCGTTTGAAGGAGTGGAAGTGTGGTCGGGTGTAAACGATGCGGGTTTCTGCATCATGAATACGGCGGCGTATAATTTCAAGGATGACGAAGTTCCCGTGGAGCAGATGGACCGGGAAGGAATTGTGATGTATGGAGCCTTGGGTTTATGTGCCACCGTGGATGAATTTGAAGCCTATCTGAACAGCCTCCCGAAACCCTGGGGTGTGGAAACGAATTTCGGGGTAATCGATGCCTTTGGCGGAGCGGCGTATTTTGAGGTGAACAACCATCTGTATGTTCGTCATAATGTGGAAGATACGCCCGATGGATACCTGGTTGTAACCAACTGGTGCGAAAGCGGCCGGCCGGAGGACCGGAAAGGAGTTGACCGGCGGGAAAAAGCGGAAGAAATCATCCGGAACTATCGGTGTTCGGAAACGGATGCCTGCTTCCGGGCCGAGAATTTGTTCAACCTGATTTCCCGGAGCGGCGCTCCCATCCTCCGGAACATCACTTCCGCCTCGATCGTTTTCGAAGGCGTCCGGAAGGGAATGGATCCGAAACACACCGTGATGTGGACGGTACTGGGATATCCGGTGGATGTTGTGGCAGTTCCCTTGCGGATGGATTGTCCGGTTCCCGCTGCTTTGCAGGCCGCTGCCGACGGACACGCTCCCCTGTGCGATTTGGCTATGGAACTCAAAGAGGGGAAGGTGGATGTATTGGATCTGGTACGGGCGGAAGAAGCCGGCTTTATGCCGGCGTATCGTGCCCTTCAAAGCCGGTACGAAGCCGGAAAGGTATCGGAAAGCTATTTTTCAAAAAAATATAAAAAGCTAATTGACAGGTATTTGGAGCATTATATGCGGAATACCGTTCCCGCGCGCGTTGCAGAATTGCCAGAAAATGACTAAACTTGCAGGATAATTCAGATAGTAAGTAAATTATTGTACAATAAAAACAGAAAAAATGGCCGAAAAATTAATTTCCAAGATTCCGGACGGACCGCTTGCCGAAAAATGGACCAAGCGTAAATCCGAGATTCATCTTGTCAGTCCCAACAACAAAAGGAAACTGGAGATCATTGTAGTGGGTACCGGTCTGGGCGGAGCGTCTGCAGCCGCTTCCCTGGGCGAGCTCGGTTACAATGTGAAGGTATTCTGTATCAGCGACTCCCCGCGCCGTGCACATTCGATTGCCGCGCAGGGTGGTATCAACGCTGCCAAAAATTACCAGAACGACAATGACTCCGTTTATCGTCTTTTCTACGACACCATCAAAGGCGGTGACTATCGTGCCCGTGAAGCCAACGTTTACCGTCTGGCAGAGGTGAGTGCGGCGATTATCGACCAGTGCGTAGCACAGGGAATTCCTTTTGCCCGTGAATACGGCGGATACCTGGCCAACCGTTCTTTCGGCGGTGTTCAGGTGAGCCGTACCTTCTATGCCCGCGGACAAACCGGACAGCAGCTGTTGTTGGGTGCCTATGCCGCCCTGAACCGTCAGATTGCCGCCGGTACTGTGAAGAGCTATCCGCGTCACGAGATGCTGGATTTGGTGCTGGTAAACGGTGAGGCAAAGGGTATCATCGCCCGTAACCTCGTAACGGGTAAGTTGGAGCGCTTTGGCGCCCATGCCGTGGTGATTGCTACCGGCGGTTATGGAAACACCTATTTCCTCTCCACGAATGCCATGAATTCCAATGGCTCCGCCGCCTGGCAGTGCTATAAGAAAGGTGCTTTCTTCGCCAATCCCTGCTTTGCCCAGATTCACCCGACCTGTATTCCGGTACATGGCGAGCAGCAGTGCAAACTGACCCTGATGAGCGAATCGCTGCGTAACGACGGCCGTATCTGGGTTCCCAAGAAATTGGAAGATGTGGAGAAACTCCGCAAACATACCATCAAAGCTTCCCAGATTCCGGAAGAGGATCGGGATTACTATCTGGAGCGCCGCTATCCGGCCTTCGGTAACCTGGTTCCGCGTGATGTGGCTTCCCGTGCCGCCAAAGAGCGTTGCGACGCCGGTTTTGGTGTAAATGAGACGGGTCTGGCCGTGTTCCTGGACTTCTCCGACGCCATCAAGCGTCTGGGTCACCAGCGGGTTGCCGAGCGGTATGGTAACCTCTTCGATATGTATGAGAAGATTACCGCTACCTCTCCTTGGGAAGAGCCGATGATGATTTATCCGGCCATCCACTATACCATGGGTGGTATCTGGGTGGATTATGACCTCCAAACCACCATTCCGGGCCTGTATGCCCTGGGTGAGGCCAACTTCTCCGACCACGGTGGAAACCGTCTGGGTGCATCAGCCCTGATGCAGGGTCTGGCCGACGGTTATTTTGTCATTCCGGTGACCATCGGCGACTACCTGTCGCATAAATTTGCCGAGCCGAAGACGGATGTGAATACACCCGAATTCGATGCGGCCGAGAAGGCAGTCCAGGAGCGTATCGACAAGTTGTTCTCCATCAAGGGTAAGAAGACGGTTGATTCGATTCACAAGCAGCTGGGACACATTATGTGGGAGTATGTGGGTATGGCACGTAACGAAGAAGGCTTGAAGAAAGCCATCGAGGAAATCCAGGCCCTCAAGAAGTCCTTCTACGAGGATGTGTGCGTTCCCGGAAGCCAGTATGAGTTCAACCAGGAACTGGAGAAGGCCCTTCGTCTGGAGGACTTCCTGGAGATTGGTGAACTGATGGCCCGCGACGCCCTGAACCGCAATGAATCCTGCGGCGGTCACTTCCGTATCGAAAGCCAGACCGAAGAGGGTGAGGCCAAGCGTGACGACAAGAATTATATGTACGTGGCGGCTTGGGAATACAAGGGCGAAGGCAAGGAGCCGGAACTGCACAAAGAGCCGTTGAAGTACGAGTTTATCGAGGTGAAAACGAGAAATTACAAAGACTAAGGATATGGAATTCAATCTGAAGATATGGCGTCAGAAGAACGCCAAGGAGCAGGGTCATTTTGAGACCTATCACATCTCCGGAATCGAAGAGGACGCTTCGTTCCTCGAGATGCTGGACATCCTGAACGAGCAGTTGATCCGCCAGGGTAACGAGCCTGTTGCCGTGGAGCGTGGCTGCCAGAGTTCCGGTCCCGTGTCTTTCGACCACGATTGCCGCGAAGGCATCTGTGGTGCATGCGGTCTGTATATTGACGGCCGTGCCCATGGTCCGGACGATCACGTGACTACCTGCCAGCTGTTTATGCGTCACTTCAAGGACGGTGCTACCATTACGGTGGAACCCTGGCGCAGCAAGGCCTTCCCGGTGATCAAGGACCTGGTGGTGAACCGCAGCGCATTTGATGAGATTCTGCAGGCTGGCGGATTCATTTCCGTCCGCACCGGCAGCGCCCAGGATGCCAACAACATCCTCATTCCGCATGATGATGCCGAAAAGAGCATGGATGCAGCGGCCTGTGTGGGTTGCGGTGCTTGTGTAGCAACCTGTAAGAACGGTTCCGCGATGCTGTTCGTCGGTGCCCGCGTCAGCTCCCTGGCGCTCTTGCCGCAGGGACGTCCCGAAGCCGCCCGTCGCGCCCGTGCCATGGTGGCCAAGATGGACGAGCTGGGCTTCGGTAACTGCACCAACACCCGCGCTTGCGAGATGGAATGCCCGAAGGGTATCTCCGTGGAGCACATCGCCCGCCTGAACCGCGAATACCTTTCCGCTAAGTTCAGCGAGTAAGGTTATTCCTCGGTAAAAGGATAACAGACGCCTGGCTCATTAAACGTGAGCCGGGCGTTTTCTTCACGGATATCGTCCTTGCTATAGGTAATGGTCCACTTGGGCATGGTCATGAGTTCCCAGATGCGGTCCGCCGTCATGGGGGCGGCGAAACGGACCTGGATGCAAGGCACCAGGGCTTTGTTCAGCGTGAGATAGAGCCCGATGACACCTTCTTCTTTGGAGAGATGGTTGCTCAGGAAGGGGAGACCGCGCTTGATAATGGGCTTCTCGTAATTCTGGTTGGCAATCTCGTAGATGAATTGCGGCTGGCCTTCGTACACATCGGCACGCTTGCGCACCGCGGTGGTATCGCCCGAAGGATATCGGCCGCTGAATTCCGCCGTGAACGGATCGAACATGCGGTGGAGATATTCATCGATGCCGATGCGGCCTTCGCCTTTTTCCATCCGCACGAATTCGAAATCGACCGGGGTCTCCTTCACGCCGCCGCCGTGGACGGGCATCTGGAGCACCTTTTTGTTTACGATTTCCTTGAAGAAAGCCTCGTCGAGTTCCTCGTTCGGAGAGGCATAGACCCGCACGATAAGCGGGCAGTTGTACTCGGATTCCACGCCGAAGATACCCTTGCCGGTCTGGCGGAATTGGAGGCCGAGGTAGTTGAGATCCAGTTTATCGTACATCTTTTCGGTGCGGATGGTGAGGATCTTCAGTTCGGGAAGTTTGGCGGGATCGGGCGACCAGACGCGGAAGTGCGACGGCACAAAGACCTCTTCCTGAATCTTTTCGGCAGTGGTTTTGGCGGGATCGTAGCTGATAATGACCGTGTGGCTGCCCACAAAAGTCTTGACGCCGTGTACGCCGCGGACGTTTTCCATCCGGGCCTTGAAAGCCATGGAACTGCCGTAGCATTTGACGGATTTGAGGTTTTCGATTTTGACGGTCTGTAGTTCCACGCCTTCCGGAATATCCCATTTTTCATCGATGGTAGGCAGTTCGAAACTATTGCGGAACAGGAGGCCGAGCGCTACCAGGGCCACGGCGATGAGGGCCGGCAGCCAGCGCAGCCACTTCTTGCAGCCGGCTTTCTGTGCAGGGCCGATGGAGAGGGCGTTTACGTTGCAGGCGCCCACGCATTCGCCGCAAAGGGTGCAATCCACCGAAGTAATGCGACCGCTGCGGGCAGAAAGGTCGATGGCGTACGGACAGGCTTTGTTGCAGAGGCCGCAGTGGGTGCAGAGGCTGTCATCTTTTACCACATGCAGCATTTGCAGGCGGGAATCCCGTTTGAATACCTCCAGCGCCCAGCCCAGCAGGCAGACCGCACCCAGCAGCCACCACCAGGCCAGTTGTACGCCGGCAACGCCAAGCAGCCACCAGACGATTCCGATTCCGATGAGCGGTAGCCAGAATTTAAGGGTATTGGAAGCGGCACCCAGCGGGCAGATGTACCGGCACCAGAAACGCTTGATAAAGAGGCCGCATAAAAGCACGATGCCTACGGTCGTGAGCGCCATCCAAAGGACGATTTCGCCCTTGAACGCGGTGGCGGTGGCATAGTAGGGATCCAGTTTCTTGCAGAAGAGTTCGCTGGCACTCACGGAGAAATAGAAGACCACGAAGAGCAGGACGTATTTGACAATGCGCAGGATGGCATCGAAAACGGAGCCTTCCTTGGGCCCTTCCGTACGGATACCCAGGGCTTTGCGGATGCGGGTCAGCAGGTCCTCGATGGTTCCTACCGGGCACAGATAGCCGCAGAACAGCTTGCTGAAGAGGATGACCGCGGCGGCCAGGGCAATGCCCATCAGGATTTGGGCGGAGCTCATGCTGCAGGGGAGAGAGCCCTTAACGAAGAAGGTTGCCAGGGCCTGCAGGCCTCCCATCGGGCAGAGGGCTTCAGGGTCGGCGGGATCGGAACCGAAAAGTTTCGATGCGAGTCCGGTCAGGAAGAAGACCAGGGCGGCCAGGGTTCCCCACTGGAGAATGATACGGGGCCAGTTGTGTTGTTTTTTAGCCATAGGTATGCGATTAATTATTTGAGTTCAAAGGAAATGGCCTGGCGGATGTCCTGCGAGGAGGCGCCGATCTGGGCCATAAAGGTACCGGCTTCCGCCGTCCAGCCATGTTTTTCGGCATCAAAGAAAGCGAGGTCGCGCGGGTCGATGTGGAAACTAACGTCGGCACGCTGGCCGGGCTCCAGATACACTTTGGCGAAGCCTTTCAATTCTTTGGCCGGCCGGTCAACGGAGGCTTCTTCATCAGTAATATAAAGTTGGACAACTTCGGCGCCGGCCACATGGCCCGTATTTCGCACGGAAAGGGTGATGGTAAGGCCTTTCCCGGTCTGGGTGTCCGAACGTACGTCTGCGGGCCAGAAACCGGCTCCTGCGAGCGTTTTCGCACTCAGGCGCGGTTCGCCGAATTCGAAGGTGGTATAGCTGAGGCCGTGGCCGAAGGCAAAACGCGGCGCGGTGCCTTGGGTATCATACCAACGGTATCCCACGTACACGCCTTCGGAGTAGTATTCGTCCAGGAGGTTGGAGTCTTCCCGGGGAATGCCGGGGTACTGGCTGGCCGTCGTAACGGGCCCGTCTTCCATTTCCACGGGGATGGTGAACGGAAGATGTCCGGACGGATTTACCTTGCCGGTCAGCACGTCGGCCAGGGAGCGGCCGGCCTCGCTGCCCAGGTACCAGTCCTGGAGAATGACCGGGACTTTCGACGCCCAGGGCATGCCTACCGGGTTGCCGGAAATATTGATAACCACCAGGTTAGGGTTGGCATCGGCCAGGGCTTCAATCACAGCATCCTGGCCGTAGGGCAGGCCGAAGGAGGCCCGGTCGGAATCCTCTGCATCCTGGTATTTGCTCTTGTTGAGGCCGCCGACAAAGAAGACCACATCGGCCTTTGCGGCCGCGGAAACGGCATCGGCGATCAGCTGGTCGGGCGTGCGGGTTTCCTGCAGGTCCTGTCCGGTCGATACCCCGTCAAAGACATTTCCAGGATCGCCCACATAGCCCCTTTCATACACGATTTGCGCCTCGGGCCAGGCTTCCCGGATCCCCTGCAGCGGCGAAATTTCATGCACCGTTTTCAAGGAAGAGGATCCGCCGCCGACGGTCAATTTCTTGATGGCATTTTCTCCCACGACAAGGATGTTCTGCGCGTTTTTGACCGGCAGCAGGCCGCCCTCATTTTTCAGCAGGACGATGCCTTCAGCCCCAATGCGGCGCGCGGCGGCAAAGTGTTCGGGCGAGGTAAACGAGCCGTTCGGGCGGTTTTCCGCCAGGGAAGTCCGGTACATCAGGCGCAGCACGCGGCGCACTTTGTCGTCGAGTTCATCCGTGCCATATTCGCCGGCTTCAATTTTCCGCTGGTAGGGGAGGGCCAGATAGTATTTGTCGTAGGGATTCTTGGCTTCCACGTTGAGGCCGTTGGTGCCGGTACCGAATTCCAGGTCCAGGCCGTTGGTGATGGCCTGGTCCGTGTCGTGGCAACCGCCCCAGTCGCTGATGACGGCGCCGTCAAAGCCCCACTCACCCTTGAGGATATCGTTCAGCAGGTACTGGTTGTGGCAGCAGTGCTGGTCTTTGTAAAGGTTATAGGAACCCATGACGGACCAGGCACCGCCTTCCTGCACGGCCGCTTTGAAGGCCGGCAGGTAGATTTCATAGAGGGCACGGTCGTCCACGACCACATTGGCCGTATGGCGGTGGATTTCGTCGTTGTTCAGGGCATAGTGCTTGACGCAGACGGCCACTTTGTTGCGCTGGACAGCCTGGATGTAGTTCACGGCCATCCGTCCGGTCAGGTACGGGTCTTCCCCCATATACTCGAAATTACGGCCGCCCAGGGGGTGGCGCAGGATGTTCAGGCCGGGTGCCAGCAAAACATCTTTGTGGCGGTAGCGGGCTTCCTCTCCGATGCTCTTGCCGTACAGGGCGGCCATTTCGGTGTTCCAGGTGGCTGCCAGGCAGGTCAGGGCCGGGAAGGCGGTGCAGGAATCGTCCGTATGGTCGGCCTGGCGCCATTTGTCCCACAACACGTCGGCGCGGATGCCGTGGGGGCCGTCGGAGGTCCATAAGGTCGGAATTCCGAGGCGCGGTACACCGGCGCTGCTGAACTTGGACTGTGCGTGGATCAGCTTGATTTTTTCCTGCAGCGAGAGTTGCGCGAGGGTCTCGTCCACCTTCTTTTCGATGTCGGCGGCGGGTTTCTTGCTTTCGCATGCGGCCACGGCCAGTACTGCTGCAAAGAGGATCAGGAGGATTTTTTTCATATGTAGTTTGTTAATTAGAAGTTCAACGTAAGGCCATAGCCATACGGCGTAAAGCCGCAGGCTAGGTTGAATTTGTCTGCGTTTTTGAGGGCGGGAATGGCGGGGATGGCGAGGCTAAGGCCTACGCTGGCCGCCGCTGTTCCGAAGAGCGCCATCCACATTCCGGTAAGCGAACCGGATTTTTCATTGCTGATATATTTTTCCCACATGTAGGCGCTGTCTACGCCCCATTGATAATAGGGGTGGAAACTATCCCCAAAGTAGGAATACTGGCGGGCGGGATTGAAGGAATCGTTCCATAGCAAGATACCGCCCAAAGTGGTGGCGGTTCCCGCTACGGCGAGTGCGGCTCCCCAATAGAAACGCTTCCTTTGCTGTTGGAGCGAGGGGAATGACATCTGGTCAAAATGATGGTTAAAGCGGCGCAGGCCGATACTGCCAACGGTAAGTTCCGTCAGGCCGGCAACAACGAGTGAAAGGCCCATCTTATTGGCTATCAAGGTGCCTGAGTGCATGGAATACTCGAAGTTGTTGGTAATTGCCTCAATAAATGTTTCATCTTCGGTTACCGGATGACGCGAAAGGCTCAAAGAAAGAATATGGGCGAACAAAATGCTTCCGGTGCCGGTCAGGGCCGTCAACAGACCGGTCGTTGCTAATCGTTGTCTGGGGAGAAAACCGTTGTAATAGGCGTTGGTTCCGAGCAGGGAAATCATTTCGTCTTCGTTGAGAGCAATGAGATTCTCTACCTTATATTGTTCGCCTTTTTTGATACTCGGTGCCTCCAGAAGATTGCTGCGGTCAAGGACACCTTTGTCGAACCGCAAGGTAAAGTTGTCCGGGAAACGAATGGAAGAAATATAGTCCTGCGGAAGCTTCTCCATAAGACGTCCGTTGATTGTTGTCTGTTTAAACCGGATGAAGGACTCTTTAATGGTAGTAATTTCCACATCGAATTGTTCTTTGTTCTGGGTGGTAATGGTTACCGTTTGAGCAAAGGATGAGGCGCAATAGATTATTAGACCCAATAAGAATAGAATGCTTTTTTTCATGGCTTAAGGATTAATTTGAAGTAAGACAAACAGAATTTAGGTCCAGTTTCCAGTGGCCGGCATCTTCAAGTGGAAGCATATAGAGAGGCCGATGATTCTGGTAAAGATAGAAGAGATTGCCGTCGCAAGAAATGGAATAAACGTCATTATCTACCCACCGTATTGCAAAGAAATACCAGGAATATTTGTCAATTTCTTTGTTCCGGACAGCATAGGTGCGCCCCTGATGGTTGGCGGTAAAGAAGAATTGTCCATTATTTCGATGAACGGAATCCGTATCCTTGTCGGGAGCGGGATAGGTTTCGTCTATTTTTTCTCCATTTTTCCAGATGTGATATTCCTTATCGGCAGAAATCCGGATGACATAGGCATCGTCTCCTTCTACATACAGGGCGTGTTCTGCATAATAGCCCGTCATGGTTCCTCCGGTAAAAACGGCCGTTCCGTTTTTATAGACCGTACATACACCATCAACGTTGATGGTTTGCCAGATGTCTTCTCCGGAGAGGACGATACGGGAGGAATTATCGGGAACCGGGTGGAGGGAAGGAACTTTTTTAATTACTTCCCCGTTTCGCATGAGGGTGAGTTCCTGGGGAATAGGCTCGACACTGGCGTCGTAAGAGACAGAATAGAAGGCGCCGTTCTGGACATTAGAGGCTTTGACGACGGTCCCTTTTGGGAACGAAAACTCTTTTTCCCCGTTGAACCATACGGAAAAGACCGTGTTTTTCGCTTTATCCGCCGTGTGCTGGAGCAGTACAAAAGTAGACTTATTGTTTACGTGAAGGGCAGCGGCGCGGATAGGAACCTTGTCATCGATGGAATAGATCAGTTGGGTATTGTTATATACCATTACGTGGTATTCCGGCTCTTTTACCCAGGATTGCAAGCCGGGTGTCTTGTAAACGGTAATGGCGGAGTATAAATTCTCCGGCGCCGTTTCTACAAACTCTTTTTCGCACCCGGCCAGGACCAAGAGCGAAAGACAGAAGAGGAAGAGAAATTTTTTCATAATCATTCAGTTTTGTTTCTGTTACCAAAGGAAGTTGTTGAAGGGCCAGCGGCCGGCGTGGATTTCGGCCACCATTTTATAGATGTCGTTGCGTAGTTTTTCGATACCGATTTTCTCCTTGGCCGAGATGAAGATGCACGGGGTCTTTTCCCGGGCGATCCAGCTGTTCTTGAGTTCCTCCAGCGGAACGTTGTCCTTCGTGGGCGGCTCCAGCGAAAACTCATCGTACGGCTCGTAGGTATAGGCATCTATCTTATTGAAAACCACGTAGGTAGGTTTGTTGATGGAACCAATCTCCCGCAAGGTATCCTCTACGACCTTCATTTGTTCCTCGAAGCCGGGGTGGGAGATGTCCACCACGTGGACCAGCACGTCGGCTTCGCGTACCTCGTCCAGCGTGCTTTTGAACGCCTCGATGAGCTGGGTGGGCAGTTTGCGGATAAACCCGACGGTGTCGCTGAGCAGGAAGGGGACGTTTTCAATCACTACTTTCCGGACAGTGGTGTCCAGGGTGGCGAACAATTTGTTCTCGGCAAATACGTCCGACTTGGCCAGCAGGTTCATCAGGGTGCTTTTCCCCACGTTGGTATAACCTACGAGCGAGAGGCGCACCAGGGAACCCCGGTTGCCGCGCTGGGTGGCCATCTGCCGGTCCACTTTCTTGAGCTGTTCCTTCAGCCGGGAGATTTTTTCCTTGACGATCCGGCGGTCCACTTCGATCTGGGTCTCACCCATACCGCCCCGGGTTCCCACGCCGCCGCGCTGCCGCTCCAGGTGGGTCCACATGCCCGCCAGACGGGGGAGCATGTAGTTGTATCGGGCCAGTTCCACCTGCATCTTGGCATAGGAGGTTTTGGCCCGCTGGGCAAAGATTTCCAGGATTAGGCTGGTCCGGTCGATAACCGCCGTGGTTTTGATGACGCGCTCGATGTTTCGCTGTTGCATCGGGGAGAGTTCGTCATCAAAAATAACATAGTTGATTTGGTTTTCCTCGCAGTATTGGGCGATTTCTTCCAGTTTGCCGCTGCGGATATAGGTGGCGTTGTCGGGTTTATCGACCCGCTGGATGAATTTTTTGTCACCCATTGCACCGGCGGTTTCTGCCAGAAATTGCAGTTCGTCCAGGTATTCCATGACCGTCCGCTCGTTGTCGTGCGGGCGGATAATGCCTACGAAGACTGCTTTTTCTGTGTTATGATAGTCCATAACGGCTTTTCTTTTTATCGAAAAAAGGCCATCCGGGTGGGGACGGCCTTATTGTTCTTGGGCGCTCGTTTATCGGAGCTGGAAGATCACAGGGAAGGTATAGGTTACCTTCACGGCGCGGTCACGCTGCTTTCCGGGTTTCCACTTCGGCGAGCTCGAGACTACGCGCACGGCTTCCTTATCCAGCGAGGAGTCCACGCCACGGAGAACCTTCACGTTGGAAACGGTTCCGTCGGCATTTACGGTGAACTGCAGGGTTACTCGGCCCTGGACACCGTTCTCCTTGGCGATTTCCGGATAGACAAGCTTGGAGTTCACCCATTTGGAGAACTCGTTGGCATCGCCACCGTTGAAGGAAGGCTTCTCTTCCACGAGCTGGAAAGGAATCGCTTCTTCTTCAACGACTTCTTCTTTGGTCTCTTCCACATAGTCCATGATCTCAACACCCATGTTGGCGTTATCTTCGAGGTTCATGAACATATCGTCGTCGACTTTGATTTCATCGTCCACAATGTCAATCTGGTCCGAGAGGATGGGGATCTTCGGGGCCTCGGGCGGCGGGGGAGGGGTCTCCTGCGTGATGGGCACCATGTCCTCTACTTCGACAATCTGGTTGTCTCCGTCCAGAATGGATGCGGCTTTTTCTTTCGAACTGTACTCGAAAGCGCCGTAAACGACCAGCAGGGCGATCACGAAACCGATCTCTGTGAAGAGCAGTCTCTTGTTCTCCAGGCTGGCTTTAGCTGACTTTTTAATTTCCATATTCGCGAATTTTTATATCCGGTTCAGGTCCCAAAGTTAGGAATAAAGTTGTAGATTTGCAAAAAATTTTAAAATGGTCAGTTATCATTGCGAAGATATCCGGTTCGAGTTCAAGGGTAAAACCTTGAATAACAAGTGGCTGAAGCTGGTTGCCGAGAGCGAGGTCAAGCGGCTCGGAGACATCAGCATTATCTTTTGTTCGGACCCTTATATCCTGGATATCAACCAGCGCTACCTGCAGCACGATTATTTTACCGACATCATTACCTTCGATTATTGTGAGGGAAAGGTGCTCAGCGGAGACTTGTTTATCAGCATCGATACCGTTCGCGAAAACGCGGCGGAGTACGGCGCTTCCTTCGAGGAGGAACTGAACCGTGTCATGGTGCATGGGCTGCTTCACCTGATCGGGTATGACGATCATACGCCTGAAGAGCAAAAGGAGATGCGAAGCAAGGAGGATTACTATCTGTCCATCCGTAAAATTCTGAAAGGGTAGGGAAGCATGGTTTACGACGTAATTGTGGTGGGCGGCGGTCATGCCGGGTGCGAAGCTGCGATGGCGGCGGCGAACCTGGGGTCGTCGGTGCTGCTGGTCTCGATGGATTTGCGGGGCTTTGCCCGGATGTCGTGCAACCCCGCGGTCGGCGGAATCGCGAAAGGACAGATTGTCCGCGAGATTGATGCGTTGGGCGGGTACACCGGTTTGGTGACGGACCGTTCCACCCTCCAGTTCCGGATGTTGAACCGGTCCAAGGGTCCGGCCATGTGGAGCCCCCGAGCGCAATGCGATAAAATCCAATTTTCTTCAGAATGGCGAAAAATCCTCGAAACTCATTGTAAATTAGACATTTACGAGGATTCTGCGGAGGAGATAACCCTCTCAGAATCGAAAATTTCAGGGATTCGTACGAGAACCGGAGCAATTTTTCATTCTCGCGCCGTTATTTTGACCGCCGGAACCTTCTTGAACGGACGGATGTTCATCGGTCGGACTTCTTTTGAAGGAGGGCGGATCGGAGAGCGGGCGTCTTATGGGCTGACGGAACAGTTGGTGCAGATGGGACTCCGGACCGACCGGATGAAAACCGGAACGCCGCCCCGGATTGATATCTCTTCCGTCGATATCTCCTCGCTCGAGCGACAGCAGGGCGATTCGAACCCGGGTCGTTTTTCTTTCCTGGACGAAGCGTCGGCAATCCAACGCAGCGGAGAGCAGATGGACTGCTTTATCCTGCATACCAACGAACGGGTACACGAGATTCTTCGGACGGGATTTGGCGATTCTCCCCTTTTCACCGGGATGATTTCCGGACGGGGTCCTCGCTATTGTCCCAGCATCGAAGACAAACTCCGGGTCTTTCCGGACAATCCGGCGCACCAGCTTTTCCTGGAGCCGGAGGGCCGCTCGACCACCGAATATTATTTGCAGGGATTCTCCTCTTCTTTGCCGCTGAATGTGCAGCTGGATGCCCTACACGCGATTAAAGGGTTGGAAAACGTGAAGATTTTCAAACCGGCTTATGCGGTGGAATATGACTATTTTGATCCGACGCAACTTAGCGCATCCTTGGAGGTCCGGGAGGTGCCCGGGCTTTTCCTGGCCGGTCAGGTGAACGGGACAACGGGTTACGAAGAAGCAGCCGCGCAGGGGATTATGGCGGGTATCAATGCCCACCAGAAAGTCCATGGATTGGAGCCGTTTATCCTACGCCGTGACGAGGCGTATATCGGTGTGCTAATTGATGATTTAATAACCAAGGGCGTGGACGAACCGTACCGGATGTTCACTTCGCGGGCCGAGTACCGGATTCTGCTGCGCCAAGATAATGCGGATTTGCGATTGACAGGCCTTTCACATGCCTTGGGGCTGGCTTCTGATGCGCGGTATGATGCCATGAAACGCAAATATGAGCACGTTCAGGAGCTGAACGATTGGGCCGATAAGACACTGGTGAAGGCTTCCAAAGTGAATGATTTCCTGGTTTCTGTCGGTTCTGCACCGCTGGATCAGTCTAAAAAAGTGGTAGAATTGGTCGCACGTCCGTCCGTTTTTCTGAAGGATTTGCTGCAAATTGTTCCACGTGGAACATATTCCGAGGAAGAAGTTGAATCTGTCGATATTGCCATCAAATATCATGGCTATATTGACCGCGAAAGGGAGCTGGCAGATAAGATGGTTCGGTTGGAATCGCTTCGCATTCCGGAGGGTTTTGACTTCGATTCCGTGTCCGGACTCTCGATAGAATGCCGTCAGAAACTAAAAAAATACGCGCCCCGCACATTGGCGCAGGCGTCGCGTATTTCGGGTGTTTCCCCCGCAGATATCTCGGTTCTGCTGGTTTATTTCGGCCGTTAAAGCATTTGCAGGGCCGATTTGATGATATCTTCTACACCGGCCGCCGGATTCTTTGCTAGGATGGCGCGTACGGCTTTGGTAACGTTTGGTTTGGCAAAACCCAGCATGACCAGGGCGTTGGTGGCCTCCTCCACCGTAGCGTTGGCTGCACCGCCGCCAAAGAGAGCGCTGGTTTCCCCGTCGCTTTTCCCAACCTTGTCTTTCAATTCCAGGATTACGCGCTGCGCCGTTTTCAAACCAATTCCTTTCACGCCTTTCAGCAGGGTCAGGTTTTCGGTCAGGATGGCCTCCCGGAGAGCAGCTGCGCTCAGGGAAGAAAGCATGATCCGGGCCGTTCCAACCCCTATTCCAGACACGCTGATAAGCTGACGGAACAGCTCCCTTTCGTCTTTGGTGACAAAGCCATAAAGCTCGTGTCCGTCTTCTTTTACGTGGTAGTGGACATAGATTTTTGCGGTGCTTTTGCCCATCAGGTTTTCATAGCCCTGGAGGGTGATCATGATGAAATAACCGACCCCGCCGCAATCGATGACGGCCGATGCCGGAGTTAATTCTGCTAGGGTTCCTTGGATATACTCGTACATAGAGCGATGTGTTGACTTTGTACAAAGGTCGTAAATTTCTTTCAGAAAACCGCTTAAATTTGTTACTTTTGCAAGTTATTATGATGGCAATAGAAGAAATACGCGCGCAATTTCCCGCGCTCGGGAGGACGGTTTACGGAAAACCGCTTGTGTATTTGGACAATGCGGCTACCAGTATGCGTCCTCGTCTGGTGATGGAACGGCAGGAGGAATTGGCGTCTTTGCACAATGCCAATATCCACCGGGCGGTTCATGCCTTGGCGGGGGAGGCGACAGACGCTTATGAAAGCGCCCGGGACGCCGTTGCCCGTCATATGCATGCTGCCTCGCGTCGGGAAATCATCTTTACCTCCGGCACAACGGCGTCCATCAATCTGGTAGCCTTTTCCGTTGGGGAAACGTTCATAAAACCCGGGGATGAAATCCTGGTTTCCGAGGCGGAACACCACTCCAATATCGTTCCCTGGCAGATGATGTGCCAGCGCAAAGGGGCGGTCTTGAAGGTCCTCCCGGTTGACGACGAAGGGCATCTGCGCACAGATCTGCTGCCGAACCTGCTTACGGAGAAAACCAAGCTGGTCGCTCTCTCCCAAATCTCCAATGTCCTGGGAATTCTTAACCCGGTAAAGGATGTTGTAACTATTTGTCATTCAAATGGTTCAATGGTTTTGGTCGATGGTGCGCAGGGCATGGTGCACGGGGGTGTGGATGTGCAGGATTTGGACTGCGATTTCTACGCCTTTTCCGGCCACAAAGTGTATGCGGCGACGGGTACCGGCGTCCTGTATGGAAAAGAAGCCCTGCTGGAAAAGATGGTTCCCTATATGGGCGGAGGAGAGATGATCGGGACCGTGCGTTTTACGGGCACGACCTATGCCCCGCTGCCGGCAAAATTTGAGGCAGGAACCCAGAATTTCAATGCGCAGCCAACCTTGCAGACGGCCCTGGACTTCGCTGCCGGTTTGCGAAACGGCGCCTATTGTAAGCGTGTGCGGGACTTCGTTTTGGAGGCGTTGACGGCCGATCCCCGGATCAAACTGTACGGTGTTCCCCGTGGAACAGAGGACAAGATTGCGCTCTTTTCTTTCACGGTGGAGGGGGCACATCACGAAGATATCGCCCTGATTCTGGATAAAATGGGGGTTGCGGTGCGCTCCGGGCAAATGTGCGCCGAGCCGCTGATGGACCGCTTTGGCGTGACGGGCATGGTGCGGGCGTCCTTCGCGCCGTACAACACCCTGGAGGAGGCGGAAATCTTCTTGAAGGCGCTGGACAAAGCGTTGAAGCTCCTGCGATAAACAACCTGATTAGCAATTAGATAGAATGAGTGCTACTGGAACATTGGAAGAAGCCAAACAGGCCGTCATCGATGATTTTTCGATGTACGACGAGTGGCTGGACAAATATGAATATTTGATTGAACTGGGGAAGGATCTGGAAGCCTATCCCGAGGATGCGCGCACGGACGATCACCTGATCAAGGGCTGCCAGTCGCGCGTCTGGCTGGACTGGAAGGTGGAAAACGGGGCGCTGCAGTTCCGTGCCGACAGCGATGCGATTATCACCAAGGGCATCATCTCGCTGCTGATTCGGGTCTATTCGGGCCGCACTCCGGCAGAAATCGCCGCGGACGATTTCGGGTTTATCGAGTCCCTGGGTTTAAAGGAAAATCTGTCTCCCACGCGCGCCAACGGCCTGGTTTCCATGATCGAGACCATCCGCCGCGCCGCACAGGAAAACCTATAGAAAATGAGCGAAAACAAAGAAATACTGAATGCCGAAGACGTGAAAGAGCTGGCTCCCCTGTATGAGAAGGTGGTCCTGGCCCTGAAGCAGGTGTATGATCCGGAGATTCCGGTAAACATCTATGATCTCGGCTTGATTTACGAACTGAATATCAACAAGCAGCACGAAGCCTTCGTGCGGATGACCTTTACCGCGCCCAACTGTCCGATGGCGGACGAGGTAATGGCCGAGGTCCAGCGGAGCGTGGCCGACGTGCCCGGCATCACCAAGTGTGAAATCGAGCTTACCTTTGAGCCCGCATGGGATCAGAGCATGCTTTCGGACGAGGCGAAAGTTGAGTTGGGCATGGATGTAGATTTGGACACGGAAGATGGCCTTCGTTAGCCTTTATTTTTCCCTGGGCAGCAACCTGCGAGACCGACGGGAAAACATCCTGGAAGCCCTTCGCCGCCTGGACGAGGCCCTTGGATCGCACTGGAAAGCCCTTTCTCGCCTCATCGAAACCAAACCGATGGGCTTTGTGGGTGGGAAATTCCTGAACGGCGCGGTGCTGTACCGGATTCCGGAGGGACCCGATCCCGAACAGCAGGCGAGGGACGTGCTGGCGACCGTCAAACGCATCGAACGGGAAATGGGACGGCTCGATCCGCCCGAATACGACGGTGCCGGGAACCGCATCTACCATTCGCGCATCATCGACATCGACATCCTGTTCCTGGGTGCGCTGCGGATGGATACCCCAGAGCTGACCATCCCGCACAAGGACATCCAAAACCGCCCGTTCGTGATGCTGCCGCTGCTGGAAATCGCCAAACCCACGCTGAAAGCGACATTTCCGGAAATATTTGATTAAATTTGCACGTTTTTGAAGATAAACAACAAAAGATATGACGCAAGACGAACTTTTCAAGGTACTGGTTGCGCATTGCAAGGAGTACGGTTTCATTTTCCCGTCCAGTGAGATTTACGACGGACTGGCCGCCGTATATGACTACGGACAGATGGGCGTTCAGCTCAAAAACAACATCAAAAATTACTGGTGGGAGGCGATGACACGCCTGAACGAGAACATCGTCGGGATCGATTCCGCCATCTTCATGCACCCCCGCATTTGGGAGGCTTCCGGCCACGTGAGTGCCTTTAACGATCCGCTGATCGACAACAAAGATTCCAAAAAACGCTATCGCGCCGATGTCCTGATCGAGGACTACCTGGGCAAAATCGAAGAGAAGATTGAAAAAGAGGTGGCAAAGGGACGCAAGAAATTCGGCGAGGCCTTCGACGAGGCCCAGTTCCGCGCGACCAACCCCAATGTCCTGCGCGAAAAGGCCAAGTGGGACGAGGTGCACAACCGCTATGTGGCCGCTGAAAAGGCCAACGACTTTGCCGAATATCGCCAGATCATCATCGATTGCAACATCGTCTGCCCGATATCGGGAACCTGCAACTGGACCGAGGTCCGTCAGTTTAACCTGATGTTCTCTACCTCCATGGGCTCTACGGCCGACGGCGCGAACCTGATTTATCTGCGTCCGGAGACCGCACAGGGCATTTTCGTGAACTACCTGAACGTGCAGAAAACCGGCCGCATGAAGATTCCGTTCGGTATCGCCCAGATTGGCAAAGCCTTCCGCAACGAGATCGTGGCCCGTCAGTTCATTTTCCGCATGCGCGAATTCGAACAGATGGAAATGCAGTTCTTCATCAAACCGGGAACGGAACTGGAATGGTTCAAAAAATGGAAGGAAACCCGCATGAAATGGCATGTGAACCTGGGAATGGGTGCCGAGAACTACCGTTTCCACGATCATGAGAAACTGGCTCACTACGCCAACGCCGCGACCGATATTGAGTTCAACTTCCCCTTCGGCTTCAAGGAACTGGAGGGTATCCACAGCCGCACCAACTTCGACCTGGGCAACCACCAGAAGTTCTCCGGCAAGAAGATTGAGTACTTCGATCCCGAGGAGAATACCTCTTATACCCCCTATGTCATTGAGACGTCCATCGGTGTAGACCGGATGGTGCTGGCCGTGCTGAGCCATGCTTACACGGTGGAGGAACTGGAAGGCGGCGACTCCCGCGTGGTGTTGAAGATCCCCGCCCCGCTGGCTCCGATCAAGGTGGCCGTGATGCCGCTGGTCAAGAAGGACGGCCTGCCGGAAGTGGCGCAGAAAGTCGTGGACGAGTTGAAGTACGACTTCTCCTATCAGTACGACGAAAAAGACTCTATCGGCAAGCGCTACCGTCGCCAGGATGCCATTGGCACACCCTTCTGCGTGACCATTGACCACGACACCCTGACCGACGGGATGGTGACCGTCCGTGAACGGGATACCATGCAGCAAGAGCGCGTCAAGATTGAAGACTTGCGCGCCCTTATCGAAAAGAAAGTCAGCCTGACAAACCTTTTAAGAAACCTGTAATTAACTTAACGACAGTTTTCTTATCTAAGCTGAAAGATGACCGGGAAGGTGTACGTAACGTTCACAGCCCGGTCTCTTTGTTTACCGGGCGTCCATTTGGGAGAGCTGCTCACCACGCGGACGGCCTCGCGGTCCAGGGCCGGATCGGCACCTCGCAGGACCTTCACTTTTCCCACGGATCCATCCTTCATTACCGTAAATTGAAGGGTGACTTTTCCTTGTACGCCGTTCTCTTTCGGAACCTCGGGATAGACCAGATGAGCGTTGACCCAGCGGGTAAATTCGTTGGCATCTCCGCCGTTGAAGGACGGCTTTTCTTCCACCAGGACAAAGATGATGTCTTCTTCTATCGGGTCTTCTTCTTTTGTGTCTTCCACATAGTCCATAATGTTCACGGGAGTCGCATCTTCTTCGAACGTGCTCACGAATTCATCCACCTGGATGTCGTCGTCCACAATTTGGATATCGTCGGAGATGACCGGCATGGCGGGAGCCTGCGGCGGAGCGGGCGGTGTATCCAGGATAACGGGAACATCGTCCTCTTCGATGGCGGTGGCGATTTCGGCCAGCAGGGTGGCTTTTTTATCGGGTGTCGCATAGGAGAACATGGCCAGCACAGCGGCCAGGGACACGACGAGCCCAACTTCTGCAAACAGGAACCGTTTGTTCTCGGCAGACGCTCTTTCACTTTTCTTCGTTTCCATACTCTTTACTTTTAAGGGTTGATCCGGGCAACATCCCCTGCCGGCGGCAGTTTGGTTGCTGATGCAAAGGTACGGCCTTCCGGGGCCGTTTTCCAAATTTTCGCGCCGATATAATCTATCGCGGCACCCGCGTAATGGGCTGATAATCAACGCGTTGAGCCGGCGAACCGGGCGAAAATCTATCGCGTTTTCTAACCATTTGATAATCAACTAATTACGAGCGCTCACTTTTCTGAATACTTTTTGTATCTTTGTAGAGGAAGATCGGGAAACAGACCCTTTCCCACAAAAGAAACAGAGCAATGAGACTGATTTTGGTAATTCTTTTGACGGCGGCCCTGCAGGGAGACGCCCGGCAATGGTATGAAACCGGTTGCCAACAACTGGAAGAAGGCTCCTTCCACAAGGCGGCCGTTTCGTTGGAAAAAGCGTTGGTACAAGCAGGAAAAGACGAGGCGCTCAAAGGACAGATTTTCAGGAAGTTAGCTTACACGTTCAATGCTTCCGGCGACCAGGAACGGGCGGCCCAGAACCTCTACGAAGCCTATGGCGCCTTTTCCAAAGCCGGACGGCTCGAGGATGCCCGGCACGTCCTGCTGGAATACGGCCAGGCCTTCTATAACCTCCAGGACTACCAAAAGGCGGAACAGGTTTTCAAACAGACCCTGTCCCTGGCCCATGCGGCCGGAGACACCCTGATGGAAGTCCATACCCTTCGCAGCTATGCAGCCATGCTCCTGGAAAAAGAACCTCCCCGCAAGACCGACGTCCAGGCAGCCATTGAAATGTACTCCCGTGTGGCCGACGACCTGCATTATCCCCTTCCCTGCACGGATATGGGCGCCCTGTCCTATGCTTATTCGTTCCTGGGGCAGCCCGGCGATGCCCGTTACTGGCTGCACAAGGCAGTAGAAACCTGCGAGACCAAGGCCGACCGCCAGGCCCTGCGTTTCCGGGAATACCAGGTCTATGCCCGTTCCGGACAGACAGACAAGGCTTTGCATGCCCTGGAGTCGGTGATGCAGGCAGAAAACCGGAGAAACGATGCCGCCCTGCAGAGCGCGGTCTCCCGCGCACGCGAAGATTATTTAAAGAACCAGACGGCCCTGGCCCGGGAGCAACTCCGCTCCGCCAGGCTCAGCCGCCTTGCCCTGGCGCTCCTCTTCCTGGCCATCCTGGGCTCCGTTGTCCTGTATTTCATGGCCCGCAAACTGGCCACCGAGAAGGCCCTGGCAGAAGAGAAGGCCCTGGCCGAGCGCTATCTTGGCGCGGCAGAAGACTTGCAAAACCGGCTCGGGGCCGTCTCGAAGCAACTTTTGAGCGCGGGCTCGGAGAAGAACGACCTGCTGGAACGCCTCTGCGAACAATACTATATTTATGAGGGGTCCTCGGACGAAAAACTGCAGAAGAACATCCTGAAGGAAGTGCGCAGCACCATCGATGCCCTGCGCAGCGACCCCAAAACCCTTTCCGCGCTGGAAAAATCCCTGAACGAGCGGAGCGGCGGAGCCGTGGAACAATTGCGTGCGCAGTTCCCCAAATTCAAGGAAGACGATTTCCGCCTCTACATCCTGGCCGCATCCGGCTTGAGCAGCACCACCATCGCGACCCTCATGGACAAGGATAAAAGCGTGGTTTACAATCGTTTGAGCCGGCTGCGCAACAGAATAGCGGACGCTGCCGTTCCCGACAAAGCCCGCTTTCTGGAAATTCTGGGATAGGATCTATACCTCGATCGCGGAATCGAATTCGCGAAGGAAGCGGAGATCGTTTTCGAAGTAATGGCGCAGGTCGTTTACCTGCCACTTGAGCATGGCGATGCGCTCGATACCCATACCGAAGGCAAAGCCGCTGTATTTCTTGGAATCGATGCCGGAGGCCTCCAGCACGTTCGGGTCAACCATGCCGCAGCCCATGATCTCCAGCCAGCCGGTGCCCTTGCAAATGTTGCAGCCCTTGCCGTGGCAGATGTTGCAGCTCACGTCAATTTCCGAAGACGGTTCCGTGAACGGGAAATAGGACGGCCGCATGCGAATCTGCGTATCGGGACCGAACATCTCGCGGGCGAACAGGAGGATGGCCTGCTTCAGATCCGCAAAGGTCACATTTTCATCGATATACAAGCCTTCCACCTGGTGGAAGATGCAGTGGGCGCGGGCGGAAATGGCCTCGTTGCGGAACACGCGTCCCGGGCAGATCACGCGGATGGGAAGGTCCATTTTCTCCATCGCACGGACCTGTACGGACGAGGTATGCGTGCGCAGCAGCAGCGGATTGATGTGTCCGGCCGATACGAAGAAGGTGTCCTGCATGTCGCGCGCAGGGTGGTTCGGCGGGAAGTTCAACGCTTCGAACACGTGGTAATCGTCCTCAATTTCAGGGCCTTCCGCGACATCGTAACCGAATTTGCGGAAAATGTCCACGATTTCCTGGCGGACGATGGAAACCGGGTGACGGGACCCCAGCGGCTGCGGCTCGCCCGGCATGGTCAGGTCTTCGAGGGAGCCGTTGTCGGCGGCAACCGTCTCCGTAGCGGCTTTCAGCTGCTCGATTTTGGCGGTGGCGGCCTGCTTCAGCTCATTCAGGACCCGGCCGAACTCCCTTTTCATATCCTTGTCCACGTTGCGGAACTCCTCGAACAGGGCCGTAATTTCACCCTTTCGTCCCAAGAAACGCACGCGCGCTTCTTCCACCTGCTTCTGGGTCTGGCACTTGAGATCGTTCAGCTGATTGAACAACGCATCAATCTTCTCTTTCGTTACCATATCTATTTGACTTTTAATTATTTCTGTTTAATGGCAGCCTGTCTCGCCGCTCTTTTTTCGCGGGCTTTCTGTTCCCGTCCCGCACCGCTTTTCAGGTATTTGACCCACTGGCTGTCGTCCAGCACGCGATGGAAGGAATCATAGATCCGCTGCATCCATTTATCGCGGGCATCTTCGTACAGGGCGTTGTTTTCAACCTTGCGGGCTTGCAGGGATTCAAATTCCTCCTGCATGGCCCGGTAGTCGTGCGTAAGGATGGAATCTACATAAAACACCTGCCAGGATTCCAGCTTGAGGGAACTCTCGTAACGTTCTACTTCCTTTTCGATAAATTCGTAGAACTTCTTTTCCTTCTCTTCCGGGGTCAGCTGCTCCTGTGCAGACAGGGCGGGCGTCATCCCGAAACAGAGGGCCAGAACCAGCAATATTTTCAGATACCGTTCCATACGAACAAAAAAATTCATAGATTTGTATTCTGATAGTATATGAGCGACAAAAATAGTGAATTCTTAGAAAAGAAAAAAATGAAAAGAAAATCAGCCTGTTGTATCCTCTCTGTCCTGGCGCTTGTTTTTATGGCGGAATGGCGCGCCGACGCCTGCACCAATATCATCATTTCCAGCGGTGCCAGCAAAGACGGATCGTGCCTGGTTTCCTATGCTGCCGACTCCCATTCGCTGTATGGTGAACTCTATTTCCGGCCGGCGGCCGATTACGCCCCCGGGACCATGCTGAAGATTTACGATTGGGATACGGGCCGGTATCTGGGCGAAATCGCCCAGGTAGAGCACACCTTCAAAACGGTGGGCAACATGAACGAGCACCAGCTCATCATCACGGAAACCACATACGGCGGCCGCGAGGAACTGCTGGACTGCCGAGGCATCATCGACTACGGTTCCCTCATCTATATCACCCTGCAGCGGGCCAAGACCGCCCGCGAGGCCATTCAGATCATCGTGGACCTGGCCAACGAATACGGCTATGCCTCCGAGGGAGAGACTTTCTCCATCGCGGACAAGAACGAAGCCTGGGTCATGGATTTGATTGGGAAAGGCATGAACATCCGCAACGGCGTCAACGTGGACAAGGGTATCGTATGGGTGGCCCGCCGCGTTCCGGACGGATACATCTGCGCCCATGCCAACCAGGCCCGTATCGGGAAATTCCCGCTGAACGATCCGGAGAACTGCCTCTATGCCAAGGACGTGATTTCCTTTGCCCGCAAGAAAGGCTATTTCCAAGGGGAAGACGAGGATTTCGACTTTGCCAAAGCCTATGCCCCGTGGGATTTTGAAACCACCCGTGCCTGCGACGCCCGCGTCTGGAGCGCCTATAACCTCCTGTGCAACGGCTGGTTCACCTATACCGAGGAAAGCGGCCGCATCTTGACGAAAGACGCCTACACCTATGTGGATTACGCCCTGGGCTATGACCTGGAAAACCGGATTCCCCTCTTTGTGAAGCCCAACCACAAGGTGGGCGTGAAGGATCTGGCCAACGCCATGCGCGACCATTTCGAAGGAACGCCCATGGATATGACACAGGATATCGGAGCCGGCGGAAACGGCCTTCCCTACCGTTGGCGTCCCATGCGGTTCGCCAGCGACGGGAAACGCTACCTGAACGAGCGGGCCATTGCCACCCAGCAGACCGGCTTCTGGATGGTAGGACAGGCCCGTCCCTATCTGCCCGACGTGATTGGCGGCGTTCTCTGGTTCGGTACAGACGATGCTGCAACTTCTTATCTGACACCGATTTACACCAATGTGAACAGCATTCCCAACTGCTTCCGGGAGGGCAACGGAGACCTGCTGCACTATTCTGCAACGGCCTCGTTCTGGATCAACAACCGGGTCGCCAACGCCTGCTACAAGATGTATGACCAAATGGCCCCCTATGTGCGGGAGCGGGTAGATGATTTTGAGAACGAAGTCCAGCTGCGGCTGACCCACAACGACGAGGAAGCCCTGAAACTGTATAACAAGATTGCCTTTAAGGCCCAGGAGCAGTACGAAAAGAACGGCAAGGTAAAGAACGATTACTTTGTGTCGCTTCGCCGCCAGCTGACCCGATTCTCGACGGAAACGGCCCAGAACCAGTTCCAGGCCTGGGTAAAACTGGAAGAGACCCTGTTGGTGAAGTTTATTGACGGCAATGTGAAGGCCCAGGACCGTGACGGAAATTTCCTGCACACGGAACATTCCACGAAAATGCCGGCCAAGATGAAACACCCGGGCTATTCCGATAAATGGAAGGCGGCGGTGGCTGCCGACCATGGTGAGGTATTGGTGATTCCGGAAAAGAAGAATGAAGATGAGTAAAAGAATTAATCCGGCAAGGCTCCTGCTTGCCCTGATGCTTTGTTTTGCGGCCGTTCCGGGCCGCGCCGACGAGGGGATGTGGATGATCAACGCCCTGGATGCGGCGTTGGAGAAAAAAATGCAGGAACGCGGCCTGCTGCTGAATGCAAAGGACATTTACGATGCCGATGCGCCTGGGGCAACCCTCTCGGACGCCGTCATCGCCCTGGGGTTCTATTGCACGGGCAGCATGGTGTCCCCGGACGGCCTGCTCATTACCAACCACCATTGCGCCTTTGGCGATATCCACGCGCTCAGCACGCCCGAACATAACTATCTGGAGGAAGGTTTCTGGGCGATGACGCGCGCAGAAGAGCTCCCGGTTCCCGGAAAGCAGGTCTTTTTCCTGAAGAAGGTGCTGGACGTCACCGATGAGGTGGCCGCCCTGAAACAGGAAATGCTCGCGCAGGGACAGGCCATCGGAGGCAGAAAGCTGTCTTTCGTCATGGAAAAACGCTACAAGGAGCAGACGGGCCTGGAGGCCTCGTTGAACGCCATGTGGGCGGGCGAGAAATATTATATGATGCTCTATCGGGAATACACGGACCTTCGCCTGGTGGCGGCGCCGCCGGTCAGCATCGCCGCTTTTGGCGGGGACGAAGATAACTGGGAGTGGCCGCAGCAAAAATGCGATTTCACCCTGTATCGCCTGTACGAGAACGACGCTCCCTATCGGCCCGAAAAATGGTTGAAAATTGCCCCCGAGAGCGTTCGGGAGGGAGACTATACCATGGTGATTGGCTATCCCGGCCGCACCCGCCGTTACGCCTCCTCCTATGAAGTAGAGAACACGGCAACCTTGTCGCACCCCATCACGACCCGCATCCGCAAGGGACAGATGGCCATCATCAACCGATGGATGGAGGCCGATCCGGCCCTTCGCCTGAAGTATTCCGATACGTATTTTTCCCTAAGCAATGTCCAGGAGCTGAACGAGGGCGAGATGCTGTGCTGGCGCCGTTTCGGCGTGGTGGAGCAGAAACGCCGGGAAGAGAAGCGGCTGCAGGCATGGATTGATGCGGATCCGGCGCGCAAGGCCCGCTGGGGAAACTTGCTGAAGGAAACGGATTCCCTCATCCGCCGGAACGCCATGGTCGAGGCCAACCGGATCTACTTCCGCGAAACCTTGTTCCGCGGGATGATCCTCACCCGCAGCATCATGCGGATGGGAAATGCCAGGGACAAACAGGAGGAATTCCGCCGTGCCCTGGCGGAAACCGACCCCCGTGTGGAACATGATCTACTGGTCTATTCGTCCTCGGAATACTTTGCCGGCGTGGATTCTTCCTTCTACGGACCCTATCAGCGCGAGTTGATGCAACAGTTCCACGGCGACGTCACTGCCTTGGCCGAATATCTCTGGGACCAGACCTTCTTTACCCGCCCCGAAACGGTGGTAACCCGGGAGCTGTATGAAAACGACCCGCTGGTCCGCTTTGTGAAAGATGTGGGAGCCGGCACGTTCAATGAACGGAATCATTCGCTCAAGAACCGCAACCAGCTTTCCGACCTGGGCAAAGAATACACGCGGGCCCTCTACGCCATGCGCCAGGAAATGGGCATTCCCCAGTATCCGGATGCCAATTCCACCATGCGCCTTTCGTACGGCCGGGTGGGATCCCTGGAGCCGTGGGACGGCGTTCATTGTTCCTGGAAATCCACGGTCCGCGGCCTGGTAGAGAAACGGGATGTGTCCCGGCACGATTTTGCGTACGACGACAAGTTTGCCGCCGTCCTGGCCGGCGCGAAGCAAGACATGGTTGTCAACTTCCTTACGGACAATGATATAACGGGAGGAAACTCCGGCTCTCCGGTGCTGAACGCGCGGGGCGAACTGGTGGGTCTGGCCTTTGACGGGAACAAGGAATCCCTGGCCAGCGACGCCATGGTCGTTCCCGGGTATAACAAGTGCGTGTGCGTAGATATCCACTATGTCCTCTTTGTCCTGTCTGAATATGCGGGCATGAAAGAGGTGGTGCGGGAACTCACGCAGGAATAGCTCCTATAAATCTTCTTTGGAAAAGAGGCGGGTGTCAGGGGCTCCCGCCATTCCTGTGCTTGCCTGGAAGTGAAGCAGTTTCTTTTTGATGGCTTCGTTGTTGACGGCCGCTTTGTCCTTACACAGATCGCCGACCAGCAGGGCCTTGTGCCCTTTGGGGAAGGCGACAATATCAAAGGTTTCGCCGCTGGCAGGGTTCCACCAGCCTTCTGCCGAAACATAGCCCTCTTCCTGCACGAGTTTGTCGCGGAAATAGCGCTGGGCCAGCAGCTTGCGGTTGTTTTCGGTCTGGGCTGCGCCGCCGGCGTGCAGGAACCACCAGAGCAGCTCCAACGGCTGGATTTCGAACCGGACAAGGTTGCGGGCCCCCTCTTTTGCAAACGGGGGACGCGTCTTCTTCACCAGGCCATAATCCTCTTCCAGCCGGGCCAGGTGACCGCCCACGTTCATGCCCATCCGTTCCTGAATCTGGGGAGCCGATTGGCAGCCTTCCGCCAGGAGCGAGAGGATGGAGGCATACACCGGCGTCAGGCTTCCCAGCGTCCGGTCCAGGAGGAACGCTCCAATGTGCGATACCGGTGATGCCGGATCCAGCGAGGCCGCTTCGATGCGTTCGGCCGTATTGGCCTCCCGGTCCAGCAGCCAGCCGATATACTGCGGAACGCCCCCGGTTGCGGCGTACAAGGCCAGGGTATCCTCCCCGGTTGCATCGGGGTTGGAACGGGTAAGCAGTTCACGGATTTCACGAAGGGTAAACGGGCCGATTTTCAGGTGGGAGTCCACGGTGTTCGGCTGTCCGAAATGGAAGTTCCGGGAAGAGGAAAGCAAGCAAAGGAACAGGGCGGTTTTCCGCTTGCGGTCACGGGCCAGCGTCTCCAGTTTTGCCAGCGCATCCGGTGCCGATGTTTCCAGCCGGTCCACGTTGGAGATCACCAGGATCAGGTGCTCCTCTTCTGCCTTCCGGAACAGGAGTTCGAAGCTTTCGGCAAGGGTCTTGGCTCCCATGTCCAAGCGTTGGACCAGCAGCTTTTCGGTTTGCATTCCAGCGTCGATCCACACCATCTTCCGGCCTTTCAACGCCTCTTGTACCAGGCTTTTCTTGCCGATTCCATCGGGTCCCGTGATCAGGGCCACGCGGGTGTGCTGTTCTTCGGAAAGCCACCGCAGACGGGCAATCTCTTGAATCTCTTTCTTTCGAAATGCAAACTTCATAATCTTGATAAAGAATTATATATAAAAAATAAGCTTATTCCTATTAACTTATCTGTCGTTAGACAAAGATACAGATAAGAATAGGAATAAGCAAATTTTTCTGCGATCAGGCCGCTTAGGCGTTGCCCAGCAGCACCTCGCCGTTGGCCGCATCGACCCGGATCGAAGAGTCCTTGCGGACCGTGCCGTCCAGGATGGCTTTGGCCAGCTGGTTCACCAGGTCCCGCTGTAGGAGTCGCTTGACCGGACGGGCGCCGTAAGCGGGGTCGTAACCGTGCTCTACCATGTAGTCCTCGAAGGCCGGCGTAAAGGTGAGCGTCACGTTGTCTTCGGCCAGCCGCTTTGTCAGTTCGTCCATCTGGATGTGAAGGATGTCGCGGATGTCGTGCCGCGTGAGCGGTTCGAACATGATGGTCTCGTCGATTCGGTTCAGGAACTCCGGACGGACGGTCATTTTCAGCACGTCCATCACCTGCTTCTTGCACTCCTCCAGCAGCTCGTGCCGGCGGGCGATCACGTCCATGTCGGCCGAAGGGTCGCCCGTGGTTTCGGGCAGCCGTTCCATGAATCCCTGGATGATGTCGGAACCCACGTTCGACGTCATGATGAGGATGGTGTTCTTGAAGTCCACCGTGCGTCCCTTGTTATCGGTCAGACGACCGTCGTCCAGCACCTGGAGCAGGATGTTGAATACGTCCGGGTGGGCCTTTTCAATCTCGTCCAGCAGCACCACCGAATAGGGTTTGCGCCGCACGGCCTCGGTGAGCTGTCCGCCCTCGTCGAATCCCACGTATCCCGGAGGGGCGCCGATGAGCCGGCTCACGGTATGCCGCTCCTGGTATTCGCTCATGTCGATACGGGTCATCATGTTCTCGTCGTTGAACAGGAACTCCGCCAGCGCTTTGGCCAGTTCCGTCTTGCCCACGCCCGTTGTACCCATGAAGAGGAAGGAACCGATGGGGCGCTTTTCGTTGCTCAGGCCCGCCCGGTTGCGCCGGACGGCATCTGCAACAGCCTGGATGGCCGTTTCCTGGCCCACGACGCGCTTGTGCAGCTCGCTCTCCATCCGCAGCAGTTTCTCCTTTTCGCTTTCCAGCATCCGTTTCACGGGAATGCCGGTCCATTTGGCCACCACCTCGGCCACGTCTTCCGGCGTAACCGATTCAGTAACAATGGGATCTTCGATAGCCGCCTGGCGGGCGGTCAGGTCATCGATCTGCTTCTGGGCCGCGGCAATCTTGCCATAGCGCAGTTCCGCCACCTTTCCGTAGTCTCCCGCGCGCTCGGCCGCCTGCGCCTCAATCTTATAATCTTCTATCTGCTGGCGGGCGTTCTGCAGGTCGCGCAAGATATCTTTTTCGTTGTTCCACCGCTGCATCAGTTCTTCCCGTTTCGCATTCAGCTCTTTCAGTTCCGCGTCAATCTTTTCCATCTTCAGGGAAACGCCCTCGCGTTTGATGGCTTCCTTTTCAATTTCCAGCTGACGGATCCGGCTGTTCAGGTCGTCGATGGGTTCCGGGACGCTGTTCATCTCCAGGCGCAGGCGGGAAGCCGCCTCGTCAACCAGGTCGATGGCTTTGTCCGGCAGGAACCGGTTGGTGATGTACCGATGCGAAAGGTTTACGGCCGCGATCAGGGCATCGTCTTCGATGCGCACGCGGTGATGGTTTTCGTATTTTTCCTTCAAACCCCGCAGGATGGCGATGCTTTCCGCGGGCGAGGGTTCGTCCACCATGACTTTCTGGAAACGGCGCTCCAGGGCCTTGTCTTCCTCGAAGTACTTCTGGTATTCATCCAGCGTGGTAGAGCCGATGGTACGCAGTTCGCCGCGCGCCAGGGCCGGTTTCAGGATGTTGGACGCATCCATTGCCCCGCCGCTGCGGCCCGCACCCACCAGGGTGTGGATCTCATCGATAAACAGGATGATTTCGCCGGCGCTGTCCACCACTTCCTTCACCACGCCTTTCAAGCGCTCCTCAAACTCGCCCTGGTACTTGGCGCCCGCGATGAGCGCGCCCATATCCAGGGAATAGACGGTTTTGCTTTTCAGGTTTTCCGGGACGTTTCCGTCCACGATTTTCTGGGCGATGCCCTCCGAAATGGCGGTCTTGCCCACGCCGGGCTCGCCCACCAGGATGGGGTTATTCTTGGTTCGGCGGCTCAGGATCTGCAGCACGCGACGAATCTCTTCGTCCCGCCCGATCACCGGGTCCAGCTTCCCCTTTGCGGCCATCTCGTTCAGATTCACCGCAAACTTGTTCAAAAATTGTAAATCCTTATTGTTCATTGCATTTCCTCCTTTTTAACCGGGTGGTCAAAGGGCAAACGCAAGAGAAGCCAGCTGACCACGGGGTCAACCGGCTATCGTCCAAACTCTATTCCAATAGGATTTACGCTGACAAAATGTCAGTCCTGCGAGACGGGAGTACCAGGGAAAGCAGGCTGGCTTTCGGTGGCGACGTTCTCAATCTGGTCGGTCATATCGGCCTCCGTCGTGCGGCTTCCCAGCGTAAAGGAAGACACGATGCTGAGCACGAGGATGAAGGTTACCAGATACCAGGAGAATTTCTCCAGGATGTCGGCCGTCTGGCGGACGCCAAGCGTCTGGTTGGCGGAAACGAAGTTGCTGGCCAGACCGTCTCCTTTACCGTTCTGCAGAAGGACCACAAGGGTCAGCAGCACGCTTGCAAGCACGATCAGAACAACCAGCGTCGTAAAAATCCAATTCATATCTTACTACTTATTAATTATCCAAATTTTCGATAAGGGATGCAAAGTAAGCACTTTTTTCCGGATATCGCAAACTTAAACGGGAATAAATTTTTCGCGACTGCTCATAATAACCCTGTTCCGCATAGATTTGGGCCAGGGTTTCCGTGCAGAACGGACTGTCTGCAACGTCCGCTTCTCCTTCCGCCGAAGCGGTTTCCGCGGCGCGTGCGGCATAGTGCGAAAACACATTGTCCCCTTCGCGCCGGACACCGTCGTACTGGGCCTGCGTGAAGAAATCGCCGCCCACAACGCGCACATCGGATTTCGGTTCCTCCTCTTTCGGGGCGATGAAGGATTTCAGCAGCGCGTCCACATCCTTGTCTTTCCAGTCGGTTTTCCGGGCCGATCGGACAATGTCCGAAATAATGGACCGCGTCCCGATATAGAGGGCTGCGTTGGCAAACTGTTCCTTGCCCCAGCCTTCTCCGCCCGACCGCACCATCCGCTCGCAAAGTTCCCGCCGGGCGGCGCCGAACCAGGGATACAGGTTCACCAGGCCAACCAGCTCTTCCAGCGTGAGGGATCGTATGTTAATATAGTCGAGCGCCATCGGTTACCACTGTGCTACGGTAGCATTGAATATTTCATCCACCAGCTTCTTGATGATTTCCTCGCACAACTGGCCTTCCACGGCACCCAGGTCCTGCATGGAATCGTAATCTTCATAGGCCGTGAAACTCTTGTTGTCGAAGCTGTCCTCGGGATATTTCTTGTTTTCGAACGAGATTTTCACCGTGACGGTGAGGCGGTTCTGGGCGGCCACCTCGTCGGCGGTCACCGCCGTGGCGCGCACGTCATACCCGGTAATTTCGCCCGTGATCTCCAGGTCGCCGTCCATGTCCACCTGCTCCAGGCGCGTCAGTTTGCGGAACTGGTCCTTCACGGCCTCGGTCAGGTCGTTGCTCAGCGACGGATTCACCTTCAGCGCCTTGTATTCAAAATAGTTGATGGTGATGGTCTGCACATCCGGTTGGATGGAAGTTCCTGTAAACGAGTAGATTCCGCAGGCGGAAACCAGCGGGAGAACCAGCAGCAGGAGAATCAGGCGGAGCTTCATTTCTTGGTAGGTTTGGTGTCAAGGCCGAACTTTTCAATCTTCCGGTACAGGGTCCGTTCGGAAATCCCCAGCTCTGCGGCCGCCAGTTTGCGGTTTCCGCCGGAGCGTTCAAGCGCCTTGATAATCAATTCTTTACTTGCATTGTTGATGGAAAGGGACTCGTCCAGGATCTGGGGCTGCTCTTCGGCATCGTTGTCCAGCGACACGGAGCGGACCTCGCCGCTGGAAACGGGGACCCCCACGCCCTGCCACTCTGCCTCCGGCATCTCCGGTCCGGCCAGCTGATGGGGGTGCGGGATCGTTCCCTCGCCGCCATAGACGGTCTTTTTCAGGTCTTCCACTTCCTGTTTGATGTCCAGGATCGCCTTGATGAACATTTCCCGGTCCGATGCGCTCATGCCCCCCGCCTCGTGGCCGCCGGCGGCTACCGGCAGGGTAACCGGCGCCTCTTTCGGGAGGTACTGCTCCAGCGTGAGGGAATCCACCATGCGGCGCTCGGCGCCCGGGGTGAGCTTCTCTCCCTCCAGGGCCGCTACGGTCTCGGCCACGTTTTTCAACTGGCGGATGTTGCCCGGCCAGCGATAGTTCGTGAGCAGGCGGATGGCATCGCTGGTAAGATTCACCTTGCCCATGTTGTATTTCTCCGAAAAATCGGAGGTAAACTTCCTGAACAGCAGATAGATATCTTCTTTGCGGTCGCGCAGGGCGGGCAGGGAGATCTGGATGGCGCAGAGGCGGTAGTAGAGGTCTTCCCGGAACTTGCCCTGGCTCACGGCGTGCAGCAGGTTCACGTTGGTGGCCGCAATGACGCGGACATCGGTCTTTTCCACCTTGCTGGAACCCACCTTGATGAATTCGCCGCTCTGCAGGACGCGCAGCAGCTTGGCCTGGCTGGCCAGCGGCAGCTCCCCGATTTCGTCCAGGAAAAGGGTGCCCCCATCGGCCTCCTGGAAATACCCCTTGCGGGTTTCGATGGCGCCGGTGAACGAGCCTTTTTCGTGGCCGAAAAGTTCGGAATCGACCGTTCCTTCCGGAATGGCCCCGCAGTTGACGGCGAAATACTTGCCGTTCTTGCGGCGGCTGTTCTGGTGGATGATCTTCGGGATGTTTTCCTTGCCGACGCCGCTCTCGCCCGTGATGAGGACCGTCAGGTCCGTTGGTGCGATGGCCATCGCCGTTTCCAGGGCGCGGTTCAGTGCCGCGTCGTTCCCGATGATGTCGAATTTATTTTTGAGCCGCTGTAATTCTTGCGTATCCATTTTTTTTCAACTTATCGCAAAGTTAACGAATTTCCTGAAAATAATTGTTATCTTTGCCTAATTGAGAATTAAATCTTAATGCGAAATATGAAAAAAGGAATCAGAATTTTTGCAACGGCAGTCCTGGGACTGGCCCTTGCTGCCTGCTCCTCGGCCGAGAAAATGGCCCAGCAGGCTGAAAATGTTACCGTAAAGTGTACCCCCGTGGTTCTCGAGGCCGTTGCCGGCAATGTGGACGCACAGGTGGCCGTAACCTATCCGAAGGACTATTTCCACCCCAAAGCCATCCTGGAGGTGACGCCGGTGCTGGTTTATGAAGGCGGCGAAGCCAAGGGAAAAACCTTGATGTACCAGGGCGAAAAGGTGAAGGACAATTACAAGGTCGTCCCCACGGCCGGAACCACCGTCAGCGAGAAACTTCATTTCGATTATGTAGAAGGGATGGAGAATTCGCACCTCGAACTCCGCGGCGTGGCCCGTTACGGCAAGAAGTCCGTCAACCTGCCCGTCAAGAAGGTGGCCGACGGAGTGAACACCACGTACATGCTGGTCAAGCGTGAAGGCCAGCTGGCTTTTAAGAAAGACAACTACCAGTCTGTCATCAAGCAGACCGCCGAAGGCCAGATTCTCTATCAGGTGAACTCTTCCGAAGTGCAGAACAAGCAGCTTTCCAGCCAGTCCGTGAAGGACTTCCAGGCCGCCCTGGACGAGATTGCCGCCAACGAGCGCAAGACCATCACGGGCACCGAAGTGGTTGCCTACGCTTCCCCGGAAGGTGGTGAGAAACTGAACGCCAAGCTTTCCGACAACCGTTCCAAGACGGGCGAGAAGGCTTTCGAGAAAATTACCAAGGGCAAGGAAGTCGGTACCCCCGAAGTCCGCTCCATCGGTCAGGACTGGGAAGGCTTCCAGGAACTGGTGGCCAAGTCCGACATCCAGGACAAGGACCTCATCCTGCGCGTCCTTTCCATGTACAGCGATCCGGCCGTGCGGGAAAGCGAAATCCGCAACATGTCCCAGGTCTATACCTCGCTGCAGAGCTCGGTGCTTCCCGAACTGCGCCGCGCCCGCTTCATCGCCAATGTGGAATACCAGAACTACACCGCGGAAGAGTTGGTGGAACTGGTCGATAACAACATCAACGTGCTGGACGAGGAAGCGCTCCTCCGTGCCGCCGCGCTGGTGAAGGACAACGCCAAGAAGGAAGAGGTCTATAAGAAAGCCGTGGAGAAGTTCGGCAGCGACCGCGCCCAGTACAACCTGGCCGTCTGCTACCTGAAGGACGGTAAGCTGGACAAGGCCCAGAAGGCTCTCCAGGCCGTGAAGGAGCAGGACGGTGACGTCCAGAACGCCCTGGGTGTGGTGGCCCTGCGCAAGGACGACCTCGAGACGGCCAAGAAGTGCTTCAAGAAAGCCGGTACGGCCGAAGCCAAGGCCAACATGGGTGTGGTTGACATCCTCTCCGGAGACTATGCCAAGGCCGTCCAGGATCTGGCCGACACCAAGGGCTGCTGCCACAACACGGTGCTGGCCTACCTGCTGAACGATCAGCCGGACAAGGCGCTTGCCGCCGCCCACTGCAAGGATCCCAAGGTGGCCTACCTGAAAGCCATCATCGCCGCCCGCCAGGGCAAGGCCGCTTCCGAGGTGAAGGGTTATCTGGAGGCCGCCGGCAAAGACAAGGAGCTGGCCGAGCGTGCTGCCAAGGATATCGAATTCGTAGATTATCGCTAGGTTCTTGCCGAATCCGTTAGGATAATCAAATTTTATTCGTATATTTGCAGTCCCGGTTCGTTCAGCTAAGGGCCGGGACTCTTTTTAGGAGAGGTGGGTGAGTGGCTGAAACCAGCAGTTTGCTAAACTGCCGTACTCTATCAGGGTACCACGAGTTCGAATCTCGTCCTCTCCGCATTTAAGATGCCAAAACCCCATCTGAACGCTTTCAGGTGGGGTTTTCTTATTTTTCAGCCTAAAAAAGTTGCACCAAAAATGTACCAAGTGTGCATCTCTCCCTTTTAATTATCACTTCTCCATCCATCAAAAGTTTGTTTCCATCATCTTCTGATTGGACTTTGCCCTTTTTTTTCTCTTTGAAATTGCATACCTTTGCAATAGACTAAAAAAAAGAGTTAAGTGTATGACACAGATTGTACTTACAGTTCCCAATGGAGAGGTTTCCTTCCTTTCTACTCTTGCAGAGAAGATGGGGTGGAGTTTCCAGACCAGTGAGAACCTTGTCGAGAAGTTCATCGCTTCCTGTCCGACAGATGTCAGTATTTCAGATGAAGAGATTCAGGCAGAAGTGAATGCTGTCAGATACGGAAGATGAAAGTAATACTCGACACAAATATTTAAACAGCTTCTAATATAAGTAATGAAAAAGAGTCAATTAATCATGCTGGTGGCGGCAGTCCTTTGCTGCGCCGCGGCGAGTGTCTCCTGCAAGAAAGACAGCGAAGACAGTTTGGCCGATAAGCTGATGGGCAGATGGATGGTTGAGGCGGCGAATGGCAATCCCATCCCGACCGATGAGAAGCTGGTCGTGAATTTTGCCTCGCCCACCCAGGCGTACTTGAGCGCCTTGTATAGCGCTGATCCGGCTTTTCGCGAAGTCAAGATGCAAAAGCAGGTAAACGATGTCGTCTTTGACGGAAACAGCGTTTCCTTGACCCATCGTTATACGCAGCAAACCGTCATGAAGACCACCTTCCAGATTTACACGGTCTCCCGGATTTACACGGTCAATAAGGTAGCCTTTGATGCCGACCAGGCGCTCGACCTGACTTTAAAAGAGGAAGAGATCCATACCGTACAGAAGAGTGTCCGTTATGTTAAGGTTGACAAAGACGAGTCCCAGTCCATCATCGGCACCTGGCAGGGCCGTTGCACCAGCGACGGATCGGCTTATGACGACGGTGAGGAGCATCGCTGGCAGTACCTTCCCGACGGATCCTTCGTCTATTATGTAAAGGACGGAGACAACTGGGTCCCCGGCGAAAACACGGTGAGCGAATATTTTGTGGACGGTGTCCTGCTCTGCACCCGCTGGGAAAGCGGAGAGTTGGAGTTCCAGGAAGCCTGGGAAGTCTCCATCAACGGCAGCCAGATGAATTGGAGGGCGCTTCGCCAAAGGGAAGACGGCAGCACCTTTACCGTCACCTTTGAGATGAACCGGGTCCTGTAATGAAACCCCAGGCCCCCGCCATCCTTCTCCTGACGGTCTTTCTTGCCTTGTCGGCTTTCGGCCAGGAAAGAAGGGCCGTCATCCGGACCAACCAGCTGGGCTACCTGCCGGGGGCCACGAAAGTGGCCGTCTATCTGGGCCCGGCTCCGGCGCCGGAAGAATTCCAGGTGGTGAACGTATTCAGCGGCGATCCGGTGCTTCGGGCAAAAACCGTTCCCACGGGGCCCCTGGGGCAGATGGCGGCGACCGCCCGGCTCGATTTCTCCTCGCTCGTGACCCCCGGCTCGTACCGGATCGTCGCGGGCGATGCGTGTTCGGAAACCTTCCCCATCGGCCCGCAGGTCTATGACGGGGCGGCCGATTTCGTGCTGCATTACATGCGTCAGCAGCGCTGCGGCTGGAATCCTTTCCTGCGCGACAGCTGCCACACGAAGGACGCCATCATCGTCGATCATCCCACCCGGAGCGGCCAGCACCTGGACGTGCGCGGCGGGTGGCACGATGCCTCGGACTGCCTGCAATACACCGCCACCACCGCCAATGCCATCTACCAGATGGCCTATGCCTACGAGCGCAACCCGGAGGCTTTTGGCGATGCATACGGCACCGACGGCACCCCCGGGGGCAACGGCATCCCGGATATCGTGGACGAAATCCGCTGGGGGCTGGACTGGCTGGACCGGATGAATCCTGCTCCGGGCGAGTTTTACAACCAGCTGGCCGATGACCGCGACCACGTGGGCATGCGGCGTCCGCCGGAAGACCAGGCCGATTACGGCTGGGGCCGCGGCGGGGCGCGTCCGGTGTATTTCTGCACCGGGAAACCGCAGCAGCGGGGGCGGCACGGGGGCGTGAACGCCACCACCGGCATCGCCAGTACTGCCGGGAAATTCGCATCGGCCTTTTGTATCGGAAGCCGCGTACTGGAACCGTTCTACCCGGAACTGGCGGCCCGCATCCGGGCGAAGGCGGCCGATGCCTGGGAGACGGGAGAAAAGCATCCGGGCGTATGCCAGACGGTATCGGTCGTAAGCCCGTACATCTACGAGGAAGACAACTGGACGGACGACATGGAATTGGCGGGCGTGGAGATGTACCGCCTGACCGGCGAGCGGACCTACTTGAAAAAAGCCATCGAATACGGGCGGGCCGAACCGGTTACGCCCTGGATGGGGGCCGACAGCGCCCGGCACTACCAATGGTACCCCTTTATGAACATGGGCCACGTCCGGCTGGCGGGCGAAGGGCGGGAAGAATTCATCCGGAACCTGCGCAGCGGCATCGACCGGGTATGGGACCGCGCCCAGGGCTCGCCCTTCCTGTACGGCATCCCGTCTATCTGGTGCTCCAACAACCTCACGGCGGCCATGCTGTCGCAATGCATCCTGTATCGCCAGCTCACCGGCGACCGTCGGTACGAGGTGATGGAAGGGGCGCTGCGCGACTGGCTGCTGGGCTGCAATCCGTGGGGCGTGAGCATGGTGGTGGAACTGCCGCGCGGAGGCGTGTATCCGCTTCAGCCTCACTCGTTTATCATCAACGAAAAACTAGGAAACACCACCGGCGGACTGGTGGACGGTCCGGTCTATGACACCATTTTCGGGTCGCTGCTGGGCATCCATACCGACGGCGGGAACAACTACGAGGCCTTTCAGCCCGGGCGCATGGTCTATCACGATTCCACGCACGATTATTCCACCAACGAACCCACGATGGACGGCACCGCCAGCCTCACCTTCCCCCTGTCGGCCTACCAGATGGAGGGGCGGAACAGCTCCCTGCCGGCACCGTCCGGGGTCTCTCCGAAGAACGTCTTCAACCAGGGCGGCATTGTCCGGACCGATCCGTCGCAAAAACGCATCTCGCTGGTTTTCACTGCGGCCGATAAGGCCGATGGCGCCCCCGCCATCCTGTCCGCGCTCCGCCAGGCCGGCGTGAAAGGAGCCTTTTTCTTCACGGGCGAGTTTTTTGAGAAATTCCCCTCCGTGGTGCGCGACATCCAGGCCGGGGGCCACTACGTCGGGAGCCACAGCTACGGTCATCTGCTCTATTGCCCCTGGGGGAAGGGACGGGATTCGCTGCTGGTCACGCGGGAGGAATTCGAAGCCGACCTGGTGCGGAGTTACGCGGTCATGGCACCGTTCGGCATCACCCCGGAAACGGCGCCGCTTTTCATGCCCCCGTACGAGCATTACAACGCCACCATCGCCTCCTGGGCGCGTTCCATGGGCCTGCAGGTGGTCAATTACACCGGCGGGACCTATACCAACGGAGACTACACCACGCCCGACATGGCGCACTACTATAGCAGCAAATTCATCCTGGACAAGGTTTTCTCCCTTGAGGAAAAAGAGGGGCTGAACGGCCACATCCTGCTCATTCACCTGGGCACCGTACCCGAGCGGACCGACAAATTTTACAACCGTCTGCCCCGCCTCATCCGCGCCCTGCAACGCCGTGGCTATGAATTTGTTCCGCTTCAGGCGGCCATCCGATAATTCCTTCAAAAAATTGCTTGAGATTTGAAAGGGAAATCGTAACTTTGTATCCCGTTATGAATACGAAGTATATCTTTATTACGGGCGGCGTGGCATCCTCGCTGGGAAAAGGAATCATCGCTTCGTCGTTAGCCAAACTCTTGCAGGCCAGAGGCTTGCGGGTGACCATCCAAAAATTTGACCCCTACATCAACATCGACCCCGGGACCTTGAATCCCTACGAGCATGGCGAATGCTATGTGACCGAGGATGGCGCCGAGACCGACCTGGACCTCGGACACTATGAACGCTTCCTGGGCGTCTATACTTCCAAGGCCAACAACGTAACCACCGGCAAGATTTATCACACGGTCATTACCAAGGAGCGCGAGGGCGCCTACCTGGGGAAAACCGTGCAGATCGTCCCGCATATTACGGACGAAATCAAACGTCGGATGCTGTTGCTGGGCCGCACCGGAGAGTACGATGTTATCCTGACGGAAATCGGCGGAACCATCGGCGACATGGAATCCCAACCTTTCGTGGAAGCGGTTCGCCAGTTGCAGTGGGAACTGCCGGAAGAGGATACCATGTCCATCCACCTGACGCTCATCCCGTATTTGAGCGCCGCCAAGGAACTCAAGACCAAGCCCACCCAGCACTCGGTGCAGGCCCTCCAGCAGGGCGGTGTGTGGCCGGATGTCATCGTGTGCCGCACGGAACACCCGTTGTCGGCGGAACTGCGCCGCAAGATTGCCCTTTTCTGCAATGTCCGTCCCGGCCATGTCATCCAGAGCATCGATGCCTGGAGCATCTACCAGGTTCCCCTCAACATGCACGAGGAGCATCTGGACGAATTGGCCGTCCGCAAGTTGCAGATCGATAATTTTGCAACGCCCGACCTCTCCCGCTGGAAAGAATTCCTGAAACGGATCAAAAACCCGACCCACGAAGTGGACATCGTCCTGGTGGGCAAATATGTGGAACTGCAGGATGCGTACAAATCCATCCTGGAGGCATTCGTGCACGCCGGCGCGGCGAATGACTGCCGGGTCCACGTGCACACGCTGCAGAGCGAAAACGTGCATGCAGAGAACGTGGCCGAACTGCTCAAGGGGGCCGATGGCATCCTGGTGGCGCCCGGCTTCGGCGAGCGCGGCCTGGAAGGAAAGGTGTGCGCCGTCCGGTATGCCCGCGAGAAAGGCATCCCCTTCCTGGGCATCTGCCTGGGCATGCAAATGTGCGTGGTGGAATTCGCGCGCAACGTACTGGGATGGGCGGACGCCGCCTCCACGGAGGTAAATCCCCAATCCGGCCATCCGGTCATCTGCCTGATGGAAGACCAGAAAGCCACCACCATCAAGGGCGGAACCATGCGGCTGGGGGCCTATTCCTGCCAGCTGGAAGCCGGTTCCCTCGCGGCCCAGTTATACGGCACCACGGAGATCTCCGAACGCCATCGTCACCGCTACGAGTTCAATTCCGACTATCTGGAGGAATTTGAGAAGAACGGCCTCAAGGCAACCGGACGGAATCCGGAAACCGGCCTGGTAGAGGTGGTGGAACTGCCTGGCCACCCCTTCTTCATCGGCTCCCAGTTTCATCCGGAATACAAGAGCACGCCGGAACGTCCCCATCCGCTGTTCACGGGGCTGGTAAAGGCCGCCCTGGAGCACCGGGGCTAGAGGTAATAACACCAGCCGTGCGTGTCTTCCCGTTCGCCGAACTGGACGCCGGTAATGTGCTGGTACAGGCGGGTGCAGACGGGTCCCACCTCGCCGTCGGGCCGGAACCGGAACACCCGGGTCACCTCCGGTCCTTCCAGCACCGGTTTGATGTCAATATGGGAGATGGGCGTGATGACCACGGCGGTTCCGCAGGCGCCCACTTCTTCGAATTCGGCCAGTTCCTCCACCGGGACGGGCCGTTTTTCTACTTGCATGCCCAAGTCGGCCGCCACCTCCTGCAGGGTCTTGTTGGTGATGGACGGCAGGACGCTGTCCGACAAAGGGGTGATGTACTTGTTCCCCTTGATGGCGAAGAAGTTGGAGGAACCGAACTCGTCCACAAACTGCCGGGTGGCCGAATTCAGGTACAGCAGTTCCGTATAGCCCTGGTCGTGTGCCATCTTGTAGGGCTTGAAGGTAGAGGCATAGTTGGCGCCAATCTTGTAACTGCCTGATCCTTTGGGTGCTGCGCGGTCATAATTCCCGGGAATCACGGCCGAGAAGGAGCGCAGGTGCTCGCCGTAGTAGGAACCCACGGGAGCGCACATCACGGCAAAGACGGCTTCGGGATACGGGACCAGTTGCATCTGCGGATGCATGCCGACCAGGAGCGGCCGCAGGTACAGCGACGCCCGGTGGCCGTAGGGCGGCAGGAACTCCAGGTTGTGCTCTACACAGGCCGCGCACATTTGGAGGAAGAGTTCCTTCGGCGGGCAGGGCATGCCCAGGAAATCGGCGGTCCGTTTCATGCGGGCGGCGTTCTGGTCCGGCCGGAACAGGGCGATGCGGCCGTCTTGCTGGCGGAAGGCCTTCAGCCCTTCGAAGCAGGAAATCGCGTAATGGAAGACCTGGGCGAAGGGGTCGAAGGTAAAGGAAAAGGTTTCCGTGGTCTCGAAAGGCGACCATTGTCCGTCTTTGAAGTGGGAAAAGATGACGGTTCGGGTGCGATAGGCGTCGAAGCCCAGGGCATCCCAGTCTATGCCATTCATGATAGGATGTAATTAAGATCTTGTTTTATACAATTCTGCTTTCAATGATATTCAGCATCTTGACGGTCGCTTTGATGGCCGCTTCGGTCTGGTCGGAATCAACGCCCCGGGTTTTGAACGAATAGCCGTCCAGGTCCCAGGAAATGGAGGTTTCCACCAAGGCGTCGGTCTTTCCTCCCGGGGGAATCTTGACCACATAGTCCGTCAGGTGAGGATGCCGACGGCCCAGCCGGTCGTAGATTTTCCACAAGGCTTTCATAAAAGCGTCGTACTGACCGTCTCCGGCCGAGGATTCTTCGTAGGTTTCCCCTTGGATGCGGATGCGGAGGTTGGCCACCGGGCGCATGCCGTGGGCCAGCTGGAGGCTGTAATTCACCACGTGGACCAGGCCCTCTCCGGGGGCGTGTCCGCCCTTCAGGACATCGGCGATGATGTAAGGGAGGTCCTCCGGGGTCAGGGATTCCTTCTTGTCTCCCAGTTCCACCACCCGCCGGGTAACCAGCTGCATCTGCTCGGGCGTAAGCTCGATTCCCAGGGTCTCCAGGTTCTTGACGATGTTGGCCTTCCCGCTGGTCTTGCCCAGGGCGTAGTGCCGGTGGCGGCCGAAACGCTCTGGGTGCAGGGCATTCTGGTACAGGCCTCCCTTCTTGTCGCCGTCAGCGTGCACCCCGCTGGTCTGGGTAAAGACATATTCTCCCACCAGCGGCATGTTGGACGGGATGCGCACCCCCGAAATGGTCTCCACGTAACGGCACACGTGCATGAGCGAACCTTCTTCCAGGGAATTCTCCTGCTTCAGGTGGTCGTTCAACAGGCCCAGGGCGCTGGCTACCGGGAGGTTGCCGGCCCGTTCGCCCAAACCGTTCACCGTGGTGTGGATGCCCCGGAATCCGGCTTTGACGGCCTCGTAGGTGTTGGCGGCGGCCAGGTCATAGTCGTTGTGGGCATGGAAATCGAAATGCACCTGCGGGTAGCGATCCACCATCTGGGAACAGAAGAGGGCGGTCTGGGTGGGATTCAGCACCCCCAGCGTGTCCGGCAGCATGATGCGGTTTACCCCGGCGTCCTGCAGGTGATCCACCAGGAAAAACACATAATCGGGCGAGCCGGCCATTCCGTTGGACCAGTCTTCCAGGTACACGTTCACGGAAAGACCCTTCGTCCGGGCCAGCGCGATTTCCCGCCGGATGTCCTCCCAATGCTCCTCCGGGCTTTTCCGCAGTTGTCCGGTCAGGTGATGCAGGGATCCCTTGGTGAGCAGGTTGAGGCAGCGGCCGCCCACGTCGGCAATCCAGTTCACCGAGGCACCCTTGTCCACAAAGCCCAGGATCTCGACCTGATCGGCATAGCCGTTGGTAGAGGCCCAGCTGCAGATTTTGGTGCAGGCTTCCTTCTCGCCGGTGGATACGCGGGCCGACCCCGCCTCGATCCGGTTCACCTTCAATTCTTCCAGCAGCAACCGGGCGATAGCCAGTTTCTCGTCCGCATTGAACGAGACCCCGGCTGTCTGCTCCCCGTCACGCAGGGTGGTGTCCATCACCTCAATCATTCTCGGGACGGAGTTTGCGTACGGTTGCACCGGTCTGCCACAGTTCGCTTTCGCGCAGGGCCTTCAGTTCTTTCTCCAATCCCTCGCGATAGCCGGGTTTGGAGTTCGCGTCGATGGAAATCTGGGCCTCGGTGCCATCGGCCACCTGCTTGTACAGTTTCTCAAACACCGGCTTTGTGGCATCGTGGAAAGGACCCATCCAGTCCAGGGCGCCGCGCTGGGCGGTGGTGGAGCAGTTGGCATACATCCAGTCCATGCCTTTCTCGGCAAAGAGCGGCATCAGCGACTGGGTCAGTTCCTCGACGGTTTCGTTGAAGGCTTCGGACGGCGTGTGGCCGTGCTCGCGAAGGACCTCATACTGGGCCAGGAAGATACCCTGGATGGCACCCATGAGCGTTCCGCGCTCACCGGTAAGGTCGGAATAGACCTCGCGCTTGAAATCCGTTTCGAAGAGGTAGCCGGAACCCACGCCCACGCCCAGGGCCAGGGTGCGTTCCAGGGCCTTTCCGGTGGCATCCTGGTGGACGGCGAATGAGGAATTGACGCCCCGTCCCTGCAGGTACAGGCGGCGCAGCGAGGTGCCGGAACCCTTCGGGGCCACCATGATTACATCCACATCCTTGGGCGGAACAATCCCGGTGCGGTCGTTGTAGGTGATGCCGAAGCCGTGCGAGAAATACAGGGCCTTGCCCGGGGTCAGGTGCTTCTTCACCACCGGCCAAACCTCGATCTGGGCCGCGTCGGACACCAGGAACTGGATGATGGTTCCCCGTTTGCAGGCCTCTTCAATCTCGAACAGGTTTACCCCGGGCACCCAGCCGTCGGCCACGGCCTTGTCGAAGGTCTTGCCTTTGCGCTGGCCCACGATCACATTGAAGCCGTTGTCTTTCAGGTTGAGGGACTGGCCCGGACCCTGGACACCATAGCCGATAACGGCGATCACTTCATCTTTCAGGACCTCACGTGCGTGATCCAGGGAGAACTCTTCGCGGGTGACGACATGTTCGTCCACTCCGCCAAAATTAATTGTTGCCATACTGTTAGATTAATTTAGTTGTTTTTTGACTCTTTCTCGTTTGCGCAGGAATTTCACGACGGGCTCCTGCTCGGCCCGGGAAATGGCAATCCGTCCGGAACGGATGAACTGGAGGATGCCGTAGGATTTCAGTTCGTCATACAGGTGGGCGGTCTCCTCGGTGGTGCCGGTTTTCTGCAAAACCGTAAAGCACTTGTTCATTTCCACGATGCGGGCGTGGTGGCGGTTCAGAACGGATTCGATATCCCCTTCCAGCAGGCTGGGCGTGGCCACCTTGTAGAGCGCCACCTCGCGATAGACGATTTTGTCGTGGGTGTAGAAGAACGCCTTGATCACGTCCACGCGCTTTTCAATCTGCTGCACGCTCTCCTTGACCTTTTTCTCCAGTCCGCTGGTGACAATGGTGATGTTGTGGACGCCTTCCATGGAGGTGGCGCCGGCCGAGAGGCTCCAGATGCTCAGGCCGTGCCGGGTGAACACGTTGGTAATCTGGGAAAGCAGGCCGATCTGGTTTTCGGTATAGATCGTTACCGTATATTCTTTTACTTCGTTGTCCATATCTATTCGTACCATTCGTTTTCTGAAAGCATAATCTGGTTGATGCCTTTGCCCGGGGGAATCATGGGCATGACATTGCTCTCCTGCATGACATGGATGTCAACCAGGACGGGCGCGTTGTCGGCAAGGCTTTCCCGGACCGCATCCTCGAGTTCCTCGCGGCGGTTTACCACGATGCAGCGGATGCCGTAGGCCTGTGCGATCAGCCGGTAGTCCGGATTCAGCATGCGGGTCTGGGAATACCGTTTCCCGAAGAAAAGTTCCTGCCACTGGCGCACGTTGCCCAGCCAGTTGTTGTTGAGGAGGAAGATCTTCACGCCGATGTTTTCCTGCATGATGGTGCCGAATTCCTGGAGGGTCATCTGGATGCCGCCGTCGCCGACAAACAGGCACACCGGCCGGTCCGGAGCCGCAATTTTGGCGCCCATGGCCGCCGGGATCCCGAAGCCCATCGTCCCCAGGCCGCCCGAGGAAAGGAAGCTGCGGGTCTGCGAGAAGCGGGAATAGCGGGCGGCGATCATCTGGTTCTGTCCCACATCCGTGACCACGATGGCCTTTTCGTCGGAGAGGCGGGAGACGGCATCGACCACCTCGCCCATGTGGATATCGCCTTTGGCGGGATGCAACTCGGGCCGGATGACCTTTTCCTGCTCCACCTCGCGGCAGCGGCGGAAGCCTTCCAGCCACTGGGGATGCTTGCGCGCCTGCATTTTTTCGGTGAGGAGGGTGAGCACCTTGCGCGCATCGCCCTTGATGCCCACCGTGACGGGGATGATTTTCCCGATTTCGGACGGATCGATGTCGATGTGGATGACGTGGGCCTGCGTGGCGTAGGTGTTCACGGTGCCGGTGACCCGGTCGTCGAAACGCATGCCCACGGCGATGAGCAGGTCGCACTGGTTGGTCATGATGTTGGGCGCCACGTTTCCGTGCATGCCGATCATGCCCTGATACAGCGGGAAGTCAGAGCTTAAGGAGCTCAGCCCCAGCAAGGTAGAGCCGGCGGGGATGTCCCCTTTGGTGAGAAAATCCTTCAGCGCCTGCTCGGCGCCGCTCAGGATGACGCCTTGTCCGAAGACCACCAGCGGCCGCTCGGCGCGGTCCAGCAGATCCACGGCCTGGCGGATGCACAGGTCGGAAATCTTGGGTTCCGGAATGTAACTGCGGATGTAGTCGCATTTCTCATAATGGAAGTCGGTCAGGCCCACCTGGGCGTCCTTGGTGAAGTCCAGCACCACGGGCCCCGGCCGGCCGGTCCGGGCGATATAAAACGCCCTTGCAACGGCCCAGGCTACGTCTTCCGCACGGCGGATCTGGTAGTTCCATTTGGAGATAGGACCGGTAAGGCCGGTAACGTCGGCCTCCTGGAAAGCGTCCGTACCCAGGGCGGCGGAAGATACCTGGCCGGTGATGACCACCAGCGGCGTGGAATCCGTGAGGGCATCTACGATACCGGTCACCACATTCGTGGCGCCGGGACCGGACGTAACAATCACCACCCCCGGCTGACCCTTGATGCGGGCGTAGCCCTGGGCGGCGTGGACCGCCCCCTGCTCGTGGCGCACCAGAATGTGCCGGATGTCTTGCTCAAAGTCGCAGAGACTGTCATAAACCGGCATAATCTGGCCGCCGGGATAGCCGAAGACGGTATCGACACCCTCTTCCATGAGAGATTTCCACAGGGCTGCAGCCCCACTTATCTGATTCTTTTTCATATTTTCCTGATCGCTCCTTCATCGGCCGAACTCACGGCAGCCGCATAGCTGCGAAGACTGCGGGATACGCTGCGCTGGCGTCTGGGCGGGGTAAAGGCCGCCTCTCCACGGGCCAGTTCTTCCTGGCGGCGCTGTTCCAACTCCTCCGCCCGCAGGCACACGTTGATGGAGCGGGCCGGGATGTCAATTTCAATCATGTCTCCGTCGCGGACCAGGCCGATGGCGCCACCGGCCGCCGCTTCCGGCGAAATGTGGCCGATGCTCAAGCCCGAGGTGCCGCCGCTGAAGCGACCGTCGGTGATGAGGGCGCAGGCCTTCCCCAGGTGCATGGATTTGATGTAGGAGGTGGGATAGAGCATTTCCTGCATGCCCGGACCGCCCTTGGGGCCCTCGTACACGATGACCACCACGTCGCCGGCCTTCACCTGACCGCCCAGGATGCCCTCACAGGCCTCTTCCTGCGAATCGAACACCTTGGCGGGACCTTTGAAGCGGTACAGGGAGGCATCGATGCCGGCGGTCTTGATGACGCAGCCCCTCTCGGCGATGTTTCCCTTGAGCACGGCCAGGCCGCCGTCCTGCGAATAGGCGTGGGAGAGGTCCCGGATGCACCCGTTTGCCCGGTCGCGGTCCAATTCTTTATAATAGGTGGATTGGGAGCCCATCTGGATGCTGAAGCGGTTCGCGGGGGCGCAGGAATACACTTTTTCGGCTTCCTCCGACGTCTTTTCACCGGTAATCCGGTAGCGGTCCAGGGCCTGGGCCAGGGAGAGGCCGTCCACCCGTTTCACCGTGGTATCCAGGAGGTTGCCGCGGTCCAGCTCGTTCAGGATGCCCAGGACGCCGCCGGCGCGGTTCACGTCCTGAACGTGATACAGGGGCGTGTTGGGCGCCACTTTGCACAGGCAGGGGACTTTGCGGGACAGCCGGTCGATGTCTTCCATCCGGAAGTCGGCTTCCGCCTCGGCCGCCACGGCCAGCAGGTGCAGCACCGTATTGGTCGATCCGCCCATGGCGATGTCCAGCGACATGGCGTTGAGGAAGGCCGCCCGGCTGGCGATGGCGCGCGGGAGCACGCTCTCGTCCCCGTCGCGATAATATTTATAGGTATTCTCCACAATCACGCGGGCCGCCTGGCGGAACAGTTCCGTCCGCCCGGTGTGGGTGGCCACGATGGTTCCGTTTCCGGGGAGGGCCAGGCCGATGGCTTCGGTGAGGCAGTTCATGGAATTGGCGGTGAACATACCGGAGCAGCAGCCGCATCCGGGGCACGCCGCCGCTTCGATGGCGGCCACTTCCGCATCGTCCTTGGACGGATCGGCCGACTGGACCATCGCGTCAATCAGATCCAGGCGGTCTTTTCCGCGGACGCCGGCTTCCATGGGCCCGCCGGACACGAAAATGGCGGGGATGTTCAGCCGCATGGCGGCCATCAGCATACCGGGGGTAACCTTGTCGCAATTGCTGATGCAGACCATGGCGTCGGCCTTGTGGGCGTTTACCATGTATTCCACGCTGTCGGCAATGATGTCCCGGGAGGGAAGGGAGTACAGCATGCCGTCGTGTCCCATGGCAATGCCATCATCCACGGCGATGGTGTTGAATTCGGCCGCAAAGCAGCCCAGCTTGCCGATTTCTTCCTTGACCAGCTGCCCGATTTCGTGCAGATGGGTGTGGCCGGGGACAAACTGCGTAAAGGAGTTGACAATGGCAATGACAGGCTTGCCCGCCTGGTCGGGTTTCATCCCGGCCGCGTGCCAGAGCGCCCGGGCTCCGGCCATTCTCCTGCCTTCGAAGGTGACAGAACTTCTGAATGGATGCTTCATAATGTTTACAAAAAAAACCTTCCCAGGCCGCTTGGACCGGGAAGGTTGTGATATCGTTTGGTCGTGTTCCTTATAGCCTTCCCGGTCCTGGTCCTACAAGAATCAGAACAATAAGGGAGAGGATAATCAGGCTACTCAGATTCATCTCTATTTTGTTAAGCGAAGGCGAAGTTACGGAATATAATTTTAGAAAACAAATAATTTTTCAAACTATTTTGCTGATATTCAGATTCTTAAAAAATATTCAAACCGCCGCTTAGAAAGCAGAATCGCAATTTTACTTACAATTTGTAAGCAAATTGCAGGCAGACCGGCCGGAGATGTACCACAGACCCCGAAATAATGCTAAAACGCAGCACGGAGTACATCCGTGATGTTTTGGGATTTCCCCATGGTGTAAAAATGGATGGCGGGGACCTGGTGTGCCAGCAGGTCCCTGCATTGTGTGATGCACCATTCAATCCCCACGCGGCGGACCGCTTCGGCCTTGTCTCCGGCCTGGCGGATGGCCTGGGTCAGTTCCCGCGGAATGTCTATGGAGAACGTCTCGGGCAGCACATCTACCTGCTTCCGGGTGGTGAGGGGTTTTAAGCCGGGAATAATGGGAACGGTGATGCCCGCCGCCCGGCACTTTTCCACAAAGCGGAAGAAGACCGCGTTGTCAAAGAACATCTGGGTAATCACATAATCCGCGCCGGCATCGACCTTCGCCTTCAGGTATTCGATGTCCGTCTCCAGATTGGCCGCCTCGAAATGCTTTTCCGGATAGGCGCCTACGCCCACGCAAAAGCCGGCCTGTTCCCGGATGGCGCGCACGAGTTCGCTGGCGTGTGCGTAACCGTCCGGTTCCGGAGTAAAGCGCTTCTCGCCTGCGAGGGAATCGCCCCGCAGCGCCATCACATTGTCGATTCCCATGAAGTGGAAATCCTGCAGCTGCCATTCAATCTCCCGGGCGGTGTGTCCCGAGCAGATGATGTGGGGCACCACTTCTACCGGGAAATGGGCCTGGATGCAGGCGCAAACGGCCACGGGGGACACGCGGTTGCGGACCACCTCGCGTTTGTAGCTGCCGTCCGGAAGCGGGGTATATTGGAGTTCATCCCGATGGGTGGTCACATTGATATACCGGGGCTGGAAATCCATCAAGGGGCGAATGCTGTCCAATAGTTCACGCTGGGTGATTCCGCTCAGGGGCGGAACGATTTCCAACGAGGGAAAGGGGTGTCCGGAAGAGAAAAGATCGGTGATTCTCATAACAGATGGGATAAGAAGGTCCGGGCTTCTTTCGGGGAGAAGCCGCGAGCCTTTGCATATTGTTCGAATTGGGTAGGGGAAATATGGTGGATATCGGGATAGCCGCCCTGTGGATGCAGGACCACGAATCCGCAGATGGAAGCGTCCGGCTGCATGGCGCAGCTTTCGGTTAACGAGATGCCCAGTCCGGGAGGCAGCAGGGCCAGGATGTCCCGTTTGAGGCTGTGGTCCGGACAGGAGGCATAGCCGGCAGCGGGCTTGAAAACGGGAACCCCCAGGGGCTCCAGCTGCTTGTCCAGCCAGGAAGAAGCGGCTTCGGCCAGGGTTACGCGGACAGCATGCCGCATCATGCTTTCGTATTCGTTCCGGCAGGCTTCGCAGGAGCAGCCTTTGGGGTGATGGCCGTGAACGGCCAGGGCAAAAATGCCGAAAGGACCGCTGCCGGTGGCCGGAACAAAGTCGGCCAGGGATCGTCCCGGCCCCTCTTCCTGCCGGAGCATGGGCAGGCGGACTTTGTCCAGCAGCAGGGTGTCGCCCTCGCGGCGGGCGGCGAAGAAGCGGGCGGCCAGCCGGACCTCAACGGACGGGTCCCGGACCATGTCCGCCAGGATGGCCCGGCCTTCGGCCTCCAGGGCCGGGGACGGTTTTTTCATGCCCCAGACGGCCCGGAAGAGCGTCCAGTCAAAGAGGGGCACCAGCTCGCGCAGGGGGATTCGGGTGAGGGGAATATCGGCCGGAATCCGGGTCAGATAACTTTCCGGCGGGAACGTGACGGGGGTCAGCGGATGGGGTTTGCGGCCTTCCCGCAGGGCGCGGATTTCTTCCTGGCGGGCGTGCTGCTCCGCCTCGAACGCTTCCCGGTCCTGCAGGCAGCGCTGCGCCATCACGGCTCCGGCCGACGCGTCCGGCGCGTGGAAAACGTGCGCATAGAGCGGGGCCAGTTTGACGGCCGTGTGCAGGTCGGAAGTCGTGGCACCGCCCACAAAAAGCGGGATGGAAAGCCCCCGAGCGGTCATTTCCCGGCACAGCTCTTCCATCTGGTACAGCGAAGGGGTAATGAGGCCGCTTACCCCGATGAGGGCGGCGTGATGCTCCTGTGCGGCCGCCAGGATGGATTCTTTGTCCACCATCACCCCCAGGTCGATCACGTCAAAGCCGTTGCAGCGCAGGACGGTGGCGGCAATATTTTTCCCGATATCGTGCACGTCTCCCTTGACGGTGGCCGAGATGACAACGGGGCGCCTGCTGCGTTGGCCATCGGCCTGGATATGGGGTTCCAGGATGGCCACGGCATCTTTCATGAGTTTGGCGCTCTTGACCACCTGCGGGAGGAACATGCGGCCTTCCCCAAAGCGGCGGCCCACTTCCTCCATGCCGGCCATCAGGGGGCCTTCAATCACTTTGACGGCCGACCCCAGCGCCTGCATGACCGTCATCAGGTCTTCTTCCAGCGAGGCGGAACGGCCGCTGATGAGGGCCTCTTTCAGGCGCTCCTCGGGCGTTCCCTGCAGGGCTTGGGGGGCGGCGGAACCTTCCGGGGCGGGAGCCAGGGTCCGGGCGGCCACGTCCAGGAGGCGGGCGGTCGCATCCGGCCGGCGGCACAGGATCACGTCTTCGGCCGCTTCCCGCAGTTCCGGTTCTATGTCGTCATACTGCTGCAGCATCCCGGGGTTCACGATGGCCATGTCCAGCCCGGCCCGGATGGCGTGGTAGAGGAAAACGGCGTGCATGGCCGAGCGGACCGGATTGTTGCCGCGGAAGGCGAAGGAAAGGTTGGAAATACCGCCGGAGGTATAGGCTCCGGGCAGGTTCTGTTTGATCCAGGCCACCGCGTCGATAAAGTCCACGGCGTAGCGGTCGTGCTCGGCCATCCCGGTTCCCACGGACAGCACGTTCACGTCGAAAATGATGTCGTGCGGGGGAATGCCGATGCCGGTGAGCAGCCGGTAGGCCCGCTGGCAGATTTCAATTTTACGCGGATAGGTCGTGGCCTGCCCCTGCTCGTCGAAAGCCATTACCACCATGGCGGCTCCCAGGCGATGGATCTCGGCCGCCTTGTCCAGGAAGGCCAGCTCTCCGTCCTTGAGGCTGATGGAGTTGACGATGCATTTTCCCTGTGCGTTTTTCAGGCCTTTCAGGAGGGTCTCCCAATGGGAAGAATCAATCATCAGGGCCGCCCGGGCCACGGTCGGGTCGTTCTGCAGCATGCGCACAAAGGTCTCCATCGCCACCGGTCCGTCCAGCATCGCATCGTCCATGTTGATGTCGATGATGCCGGCGCCGCCTTCGATCTGGTTGGCCGCCACCTGCAGGGCTTCCTCGTACTGCCCGGCCGCGATGAGTTTGGCAAACTTCCGCGAACCGGCCACGTTGGTGCGCTCTCCGATGAGGGTGAAATTCCGGGTCCGGGTATCCACCGTCCAGGCCTCCAGGCCGCTGACGGTCAGCACGTTCCGGTCCGATGGAAGGATCCGCGGGGAGAGGGTCGGCAGGCTTTTGATATGGGCGGGCGTGGTGCCGCAGCAGCCTCCGATGATGTTGACCAGGCCGTCGAAGCCGGCGATTTGTGCCGCCATCTGTTCCGGCGTCTGGTCATAGCCTCCCATCTCGTTGGGAAGCCCGGCGTTGGGGTAGCAGATGATGGGCACGGGACACCAGGCCGCCAAACTCTTTACCAGGGGCAGCAGTTCTGCTGCGCCCAGCGAGCAGTTGAGGCCGAAAGCCAGCAGGGGATAGTGGCTGACGGCGGTGAAATAGGCTTCCAGGGTCTGGCCGGTGAGGGAGCGTCCGCTCCGGTCGCTGACGGAAACGGAAACCATCACCGGGAATCCCGGATGCACTTGCTGGATGCCGTACAGGGCCGCTTTTGTGTTGAGGGCGTCAAAGGCGGTTTCCAGGAGGAGAAAGTCCACCCCGCCTTCGATCAAGGCCTGTGCATGGGCGGCGTACGCCTGTGCCATCTGGTCAAAATCGTACTCCCGCCAGGCGGGGCGGGAAAGATCGGAACAAAGGGTAAGCGACTTGGAACTGGGTCCCATGCTCCCGGCCACCCAGACCTTTCGCGGAGCGGCATCGGCCACCTCCCGGGCCAGTTGTGCGCCGATGCGGGCATTCTGCGCCGCATGCTCTCCCAGAACGTTGAAAGAGTTGGTTTCCAGGATATCGGCTCCAGCATCTACATAGGCCTGGTGGATGGCTTTGATAACGTCCGGGTGAGAGAGGTTCAAATCCTCTCCGGGCTGCAGGCCATGTTGCTGGATTTGTGTGCCCATGGCTCCGTCCAGCCGGAGCACACGGGAGGTAAGTTCGTTTTTAATCATTGTCAAAGCAAAGATATAGAAAAATTGGGAAAGTTTTGCAAGAGCCGGAGAGTATTACTATCTTTGAAGAATATGATAAATGAGAATCCCTTTTCCCAGGACAGTCGCCAGCAGAGACTGGCGTCGCTGAATGAATTCGGGAAGACCTTGAAAGTTACGGCCTTGCCCAGCTATCTTCTTGCCTGTACCGCCCTGCTTCTTCTGGGCGCCTTTTTCGTGTGGGGATTTCTGGGAACGGTCTCAGACAAAGCATATTACAGCGGCGTGGTATTCCCTTCGGAAGGAACCACGGACCTTTCGTTGCCCAACCGGGGCATGGTCCGGACCATCTTCGTCCACAGCGGAGACCATGTGAGCCGCGGACAGACCGTGGCCCTCGTTTCCATTGACGACAGCTACAGCATCCTGACCAGCACGGTGGAAGGGACCATCATCAACACCAAGGTCGATAACGAGGCGTTCGAGGCGTTCGAGCCCATTGTCAGCGTGGTGAGCGGCAACGGAAACCCGGTGCAGCGTTCCATGCTGATTGCGTTTATCGACAACGCCGGCCAGCGGTACCTGCAGGAAGGCATGGTGGCCCAGGTGTGGCCGGAAAACGAAAAACGGGACGAAATCGGTTATGTCAAAGGCCGCGTGGCGCGCATCGACCGTTACCCTGTATCGGCCAGTGAAGTGCGCCAGACCCTCAAGAACGAGGAACTGGCCGCCCGGCTGCTTTCTTCCGGAGAGATGATGTACCAGGTACACATCGACCTGCTGCCTTCGCCGGACAACCCGTCCGAATATTTTTGGTCTTTCGGTCAGCCGGAAGATGTCAACATGAATGTGGGAACCTACTGCTCGGTGCTCAGTGAGGTCCGGCGCCGCAGCATGTTCCGATACCTGTTCGAAGAAACCAGGACACGCTTCCGGGCCGCCAAACTCCGTGCGGAATGAGGATGAAAAAGGGGAATAAGTCCACGGCGGCGCTTATCCGTCACTTCATGCGGGGATGCATGGCCTTCTTCTGGGTCACGTTCCTGCTGTACTTCGTGGACATTGTCGCCTACCTGCTGGCACCGTTCTTCCAACAAATCTACACGGACAACGTCATCACCCGCAAGAACCCCGAGTGGTTCGGGCCGTTGGTCACCTGCTACATCGTGCTGTTTCTCCTGGAGCTGGGTGTATGGATGTCCATGAATCTCCTCCGCAGACGGCATTTCACCAAGATGGGGCTCCTCAGCTCATCCCGCTTCGTGCTGAGCATCCTGGAGCTGCCCATGCTGGTGCTGGACCGTTTCTCGTCCGGCGAACTGGTGGCCCGCTACTCCAGCATCACCAGCATCACGCGCACGATGGACCAGTTCTCCATCGGCCTCATCTTCATCGTGCAGTCCATCATCAGCGCCGCGCTGCTGATGATGTACAGCTGGAAGCTGGGGCTGGTCGTGCTGGTGTCCATGAGCCTGCTCGTGCTCGTGATGCAAGTCACGGCCGACAGCATGAAGAAGAAAGCCAAGGGTACGGAAGTGACCGACGCTCATCTGCAAGGGGTCACCATGACAGGCATCAAGAATATAGAGACCATCAAATCCATGGGCGGAGAGCGCGCCTTCTACAGCCAGTGGGAGGAGGCCTTCGTCCATGCCCTCAACGTGCGGGTCCGTTCCACCATGAGCAACATGGGCACCGGCTCCCTGCCGCTGCTGGTCCTGCACCTGAGCAACGCCCTCATCCTGATTCTGGGTGCCTGGTACATCCTGAAAGGAGAACTGACGCCGGGTATGCTGCTGGCTTCCCAGGCGCTGGCCGCCAGCATCATCTATCCGATCAACTCGGCCGTCAAGTCCACCCAGAGCGTCTATCGGAGCCAAGCCGCCATGGAGCGCCTGGAAGAAGTGGAAGACGCCTGCCAGGGACATCACCTGGAGCTGTCCAGCCCGGAAGAACTTCCGGAACAGCCCAAGTTGCGGGGAGATGTGGAACTGAGAAACGTCACCTTCGGCTACGACCGCAGCCTCCCGCCGGTCCTCAGGGATTTCTCCCTGAAGATCCCGGCAGGAGCGAAAGTCGCTTTCGTGGGCTTCTCGGGCTGCGGCAAGAGTACCATCGCCAAGCTGATTTCCGGGCTCTACGAACCCTGGGAGGGCGAGATCCTGCTGGACGGAATTCCCGTGCAGCAGGTGAACCGCGCCGTCTTGATCAATTCCCTGTCGGTGGTCAACCAGGACATCACCCTCTTCGAAGGCACCATCGAGGACAACCTGAAGATGTGGGACAAGTCCATCGAGAATTTCTCCATGGTGATGGCCGCCAATGACGCCCAGATCCACGAAGAGATCGCCGAGCGCCCCGGAGCATACCAGTCCATGATGGCCGAGAACGGCAAGAACTTCAGCGGCGGCCAGCGCCAGCGCATGGAGATTGCCACCGCCCTCGCCAAGGATCCCTCCATCCTGATCATGGATGAAGGCACCTCGGCCCTGGACCCCAAGACCGAGGAGAAGGTGATGCAGCATATCGGCAACCTGGGCATCACCCTGATTATGATCGCCCACCGCCTGAGCACCATCCGGGACTGCGACTGCATCTACGTCATGGAGAAAGGCAGGATCCTGCAGCAAGGCACCCACGAGGAACTGATCCAGCGGGAAGGACTTTACCACGAACTCATGAAATACGCCTGAGCCATGAACAACCTGTTTTTCGAACAATTGGTCCAGCGTATTGAAGGAGACCGCAAGGCAATGAACCGGGCGGTCGATATCTTCCGGGGTATGATCGACCGCAGGGTCTGGAGAAGACTCACCCTGAAGCGGGAGATTCCGGAGGATATCGAGGAACTGGAAAAGAGTTTCTACCGGCAGCAGATCTTCTTCCGCCAGATTCAGCTGGAAGGCAAATGGTGGCGGCGCTGCTCGGGCAAGCTGCTGGCGTTCTCGGCCGATGACGACACACCGGTCATGCTCTCCCCCGGTTTTGCAGACTACACCTTCGTCGATCCGCGGACCGGGCATCGATGCAACGCCCGCAAACACATGGATCTTCTCAAGAAAGAGGCCTTCTCCCTTTCCTATCCCATGCCCGTGGGGAATCTCACCATCAGTTCTTTCATCGGGCACGCCCTGCGGCAACTGAGCGGATACGATGCCGTCTGCGCCCTGCTGGCCTGCCTGGGCGTGGTGTTGCTCACCATGTTCACCCCCTACGCCTGCAAGTTGCTCTTCGACGAAGTCATCCCTTCCGGAGATGCCGCCCAGGTGGTCCCCATCGCCGTTTTGCTCTTCAGCGCGGCCGCCGGGCTGGTGATGGTGCAGATTTCCCGCAACTACCTGGTGGTGAGAATGAAAGATAAAACCGAGTATGCGATGCAGACGTCGCTGATGACCCGCCTGCTTTCGCTGCCCACTTCCTTCTATAAAAAGTACTCCCCGGGCGAACTTTCGAACCGGGTCCTGTCGGTGGTGCGCTTCTCCACCCAGCTTACGGAGGACATGCTGTCCACCATCCTCACCCTGATTTTCACGGCCATGCTGTTCCTCCAGTTCTTCACTTACGGCGGTCCGCTGCTCTGGACGGGCATCCTGGTGATGGTGCTGTACATGCTCACCATCTATGTCCAGTATTCATGCCGCAAGAAGGTGCAGGATCAGGCCAACGTGTGCGCGTCCAAGCTGACGGGACTCATCTACAACCTGGCGGCCGGAGCGCAGAAGATCCGCACCAACGGTGCAGAAATCCGGGCCTTCCACCATTGGGCCGAGGCCTACGAACCGTCCGACCCCGACGGCAGCCGCTATCCGGCGCTGTTCAATTACAGCAATTCCATCAGCTACAATTTCCGCATGGTCCCCCTGATCGTGACCATGATAGCCGCCTGGCACTACGGCCTGGGCCTGTCGGATTACATCGCCTACTGCAGCGTGCTCACCATCGCCACCGAAGCCATCCAGCAATTCCAGCGCATCACCAAGCTCCTGGCCCAGCTGGCGCCCGAGATCAAGCTGTGCAGCCCCATCCTGGAGGCGCAGCCGGAGACGGACGAGGGTTCCGTCTTCATCAAGGACGTGAGCGGCAACATCGACATCCGCGGCCTCAAGTTCCGGTACGATCCGAAAATGCCCTACCTTTTCAACAACTTCAACCTGAAGATCAATGCGGGCGACTATGTGGCCCTGGTAGGCCCTTCGGGCTGCGGCAAATCCACCCTGGTGCGCCTGATGCTGGGATTCGAGCACCCCGAAAACGGCTCCATCTTCTACGACGAGCACAACCTGACCGATATCAACAAACCCAGCCTGCGCCGCTACTGCATCAGCATCTGCCTGCAGGACGGCCAGCTGGTGGAGGGGACCATTCGGGACAACATCCTCTTTGGAAACGACTTCTTCTCGGACGAGGAAGTGTGGGAAGCGGCCCGTAACGCCGCCCTGGAAAAGGATCTGCAGGGCATGCCCCTGGGCTTGGATACGCCCATTTCGGCCGACGGGCAGGGCGTTTCCGGCGGGCAGCGCCAACGCATCCTCATCGCCCGTGCGCTCATCCGCAAACCGCGGATCGTCTTCCTGGACGAGGCGACATCGGCCCTGGACAACATCAGCCAGCACATTATTACGGAAAACCTGGCCCGGATGAACTGCACCCGCATTACCATCGCGCACCGCATGAGCACCATCCGCCAGTGCAACCGCATCGTTGTCCTGGCGGGCGGCAAGGTGGCTGAGGACGGCTCCTACGACGAACTGATGGCCAAGGGCGGATACTTTACGGAAATGATAAAACGGCAGACGGTATGAGAAAGGTTTTGATGGTTTTCCTTTGCGGTTTCCCGCTGCTCTGCCAGGCCCAGAGCCTGGAGCAGGTGATCCGGCTGGCCCAGGACAGTACTCTCGCCGCCTTCCGGAGCCGCTACGAATACGAGTACCATACCCAGCAGTTTGCCCGGTTCGAGGCGTTGCGAAAGCCCCAGCTGGAGCTCAGGCTCACGCCCAACTACTACAAACTGGTCACGGATCCCACCCGGGACTACGTGTACATCCGCAACTTCAATAGGTTCTCCACATCGGCCCAGCTGATGCTCTCGCAGAAGGTGCTGGGACTGGGCGGAGACGCCTTTGTGAGCAGCTCGGCGCTCTGGAGCGAGTATTTTATGCATGACCAGCGGGACATGCCCCGCGAGTTTGTGACCATGCCCGTGGTGGTGGGGTATCAGCAATCCCTGGTGGGATACAATCCGTACCGCTGGGAAAGGCTGGTGGAAAATGCCCGGCTGGAAGCTGCCCGCAAGCAGCTCAATTACCAGCTGCACCAGATTGCCGAGGAGGCCACCCGCCGCTTTTTCCGCCTGGCCTGTGCGCAGGGAATGCTGGACATGTGCGAACGCAACAAGCAGACGGCCGATACGCTGTACGCCATTGCCAAGGAAAAAGCCGGCATTGCCATGGTCTCCCTGGCCGAACTGCGCTCGCTGGAACTGCAGCGGCTCAATGCCGCCAACGCCCTCCACAGTGCCCGCAACGAAGAGCGGGTGGCGCGCGAATCGCTCGCTTCCTACCTCCGCACGGAGGACTTTCCGGAAGGCAGCCGCCTGACCGTTCCCACCCTGACCCGTCCGCTCACCCTTTCCGAAGAGGACGTCCTGGCGATGGCCCGCGCCAACAGCCCGGCCATCCAGGACCAGCAACGAGCGTTGACCGAGGCCCTGCAGGAGGAGGAGAAAGCCCGCAAGGAGCGGGGCGCCAAGGTGGGGGTAGATTTGAGCGTGGGCATGCAGCAGCTCAACTCCAACCTGTTCGGCACGTTGCGGGATCCCCGGTTCTATATGATTGGAGCCGTTACCTTGAGCATCCCGCTGATGGACCACGGCGCCGCCCGGAAGGGACAGGCGGCCGCAACGGCCCGCAAAGATCAGCAAACGCAGGCCCTCCGGGAGGTGGAACGCTCCCTGGAGGAGGATGTCCGCATCACCCTGGACAACCTGCGCTCGCATCAGCAACTCCTTTCGCATACCGAGGAGGCGGTTTCCCTGGCCGACGACGTCTTTGAACTCACGGCCGAGAACTATGCCAACGGCCTGTGCGACATCAATACGTACTCCCTGGCGCAAAGCCGCCGGGACAACGCCTACAACCAGCATCTTTCGGCCCTGGCCGGTTACTGGACCACCTACTATCACCTCCTAACCCTTACGCAGTATGAATAGGTCTCTTCTTCTCATAACCCTTGCAGCCGCCCTTGCCGCCTGCCAGTCCCGTTCTTCGGCCCCGGCAGCGGGAGATCTTTCCCAAGTCGTAACGCCGGCCGTCCCGGCCGCGGACACGGCCGGCGCACCAGCCGTCCCGGCGCAGAACCTGCAGCAAACCATCGAGGCTGAAGGCTTCTCCAGCAAGGGGACCATCCAGGCCATCATGGAGGTTCCCGTGTACAGCCGGATAGCCGAGCAGATCGTCAGTTTCGACCTGGTAATCGGCCAGCGGGTGCGGAAAGGAGAGGTGGTGGCCAGATTGAACCAGGACGTCCTGCTGGACAAGATCAACCGCAACAAAGCCGAATTGGAAAAGGCCGATTATCAATATCAATCCATCTTGATGGGGCAGGGTTACAAGCGCCAGAATCTGGAACAGGCACCCGAGGAGCTCCGCAACCAGGCCCGTGTGAACAGCGGCTACAATACGGCCAAGGCGTCGCTCCGGCAACTGGAACGCGAGCTGACCTTCTGCACCATTACGGCGCCGCTCACGGGGGCCGTGAGCCGGATCGAGGCAACGCTGTACAGCGCCGCCACTCCGGGCGTGCCGCTCTTCTACATCGTGGACACCGAACACCTGAAGGTCTGTTTCGATGTATTGGAAAACGAGCTCCGGAAGTTTGAACCGGGCACCAAAATCCTGGTTTATAGCGTAGCTTATCCGGCCGAAGCCCATGAAGCCTGGATTTCGGCCATCAGTCCGGTGGTGGAGAAAAACGGAATGGTGCGACTGGAGGCCAACCTCCAGCCGCACCCGCATCTCATGCCCGGCATGACGGCAATCGTCACCAAGGCGAAGTAGCCCTACTGGAATAGCAAGTCGGAAGCACATTATAGTACGCTATTTTCAGCGGAAACATACGTAAAATTATAACTTTCCGCTGAATATAAGGATATATTTGCTATATCTACAGCGGATTTTGCGTTGTAGCCTTAATAAAAAAATCCGGGCGATGAAGCCCGGATTTTAGCCACCCTTCAGGTGGCAGTTATCTTCCATCAAGAATTACAACGGTTCATTGGCCACTTTGACCAGGCGGATAGAATAGTAATTATTGTTGGAAGTACTGGAGTGGAATCCACCGCCAATTGTGCCATTGGGGTCCTCTGCAAAATGGGCAAAGTACGGTTGTAGTACCTCCTCGGAGGAATATACATTCGACTCATAGAAAAACCCTTCCGAACGATCTCTCCAACCATAATCGGTACTGTAGTATCCGGTAGCGGGGAAGAAGAGGCAGCCATTGCTGACCAGCTCATTATAATCATCCATGGTCAAGGTGTTGTCTGCATAAGTCGCCATGGTGCCCACTTTGTCGGCATTCAAGTGGGAACAGGTAATGGTAGAGCCATCCCGGAACAACAGAAGACCATTATAATACGTGCTATTGCCGGCATCAATCCTCGCAAATGCATAAGCCCCGGCATATTGGTCATACGGTGGATGAGTATGGGTATATTGTTTCCCATGTAACTGCTTTCCGTTGACATGAATGGGGGATTTGGGTTCGTCTTGAAGGATTTTATCCCAAATGTTGCTGCTTGGTATCGTCCAGCCGGAGGGGAGCTTGCTGCTGTCCGCTTTGAGATTGTTTCCATCGGCGCCTAATTCATCGGCTCCCTTTAAAAAGTTCCAGTTAAAATAGTAGGTATATTGGCCTGTATTCACATCGTAGCTGGATGTCTGGCCATAATAACCAATGGATTCGAATGGATTGAAGGAGTTTCCGTCCCGCAAGTTGGTTAGACCGTAATTGCCGGTATTGTCGCGATACAGCAGACCCGGTGAAATCCAGTAGCCGCGGAACGCCGTATTCAAAGATGAACAGCAATTGACGGTTGCCGAAGTGGAGGCGGATACGCCATCTGCAACACAGGCCGGGTCAACGGAGGCGGTAACCTCTGAAGAACCATCTGCCACACCGGTAGCTACGGTAGCGTTGCCGCTTGTCGGGGAAACGGATACAAAGTTGGTAGAACCGGAGACCCAGGAAACGGTCGGCAGGACGCTTACGGTGCCCAGATTCGTATGGGTGAGCGTGGCTGCAAGGGAGACTGTTCCGGTCGGGGCGACAAAAGCGCTTGCCGGGGTTATGGAAATCCCCGTTACTTCGTTGACATAAACCGTATAGGAAGCTTTGGTCGATCCACTGGTGGCTTGACGCGTGGCCGTGCCTGTAATCTTGGCCGTTCCGGATACGCCGGAGAGAGTAACGGCGCCGTTGCTGGAAACGGTTGCGACGGAGGTGTCGTCAGATTCCCAGGCAACAGAATAGTCTGTTATGGGATTGCCATCCGTATCCTTTACGGTAACATCCGGGGCCGGCAGGGAAGTCTGGTTTTTCCAGAGGGTAACGCTTGTCAGCGGGTTCCCGCCGCGTGTCAGCTCAAGGGTGCCTATGACGGTGGCGTTATCGGGTAGATCGGTGTTGGTCGGATCTGTATTCACCCAGCTCTTGACCTCGGCGTCGAGCTTGACGCTGGTCAGGCCCAGATGGAGATTCAAGGCATAGCACTTGCCGGCGGAGAGAATCAACTCGGGAAGGCTCTTGGAGATGACATTCTCGATGCTGACGCCGTGGGTAACCCCGTCGCTGAGGTAGCCGGACAGTTTCGGGTCGGCCGTCTCAATGTCATAGACGATGGTTACCGAAAGGGGAACACCCGTTACGGGAACCACCATGATGGGGGCCGATGCGGTACTGCTGGCAAAGAGGTTGACGGGCTGGTGCTTTACCCCGTCCAGGATGGCCGGGTTGTACGGCTGCGACTGGATGATGCCGGCGTTGAGGCCTGCGGGGGTTTCGTTCGGGTCCAGCGCCGTGGACATGCCTTCGATTCCGTCCGTACGGCCATCATAGATGGTTACCGGGTCGCGTTTGACGCGGCCGGTACCCGAGATGTCGAACCATGCCGGTCCGTTTGTCTTGTTGCTGTTGAGGTTGAGGGAACCGCGCAGTGCGAAGCCGTTGAACGTAACGGAGCGCACATATACACGTGTTCCGTCGTTGGCGAGTTCGTCGCCACCATGGCTTTCTACGTCAATATCAGCATCGACCTGGACATTGAGCTGGGCCAGGGCGTGGTTGAAGTCGAAGGCAATGCGGTCTCCGGTCTTGGGTTTGATTACGTTGAGGAAGGGCGCTCCTTTCTCTACGTGATTCTGGCTGCCATTTACAGAGGAGGTGAAATCGTCGGCGGCCACGCCCCAGCAGAGATCGACGCCGTTTCCGGGCACCAGGTTGGCTTCGTACATGACCATCGGGTCGCCAGCGGCGATGTTGCGGGTCAAGCCGATGATGCCGGTGGTGGCGTCACCGGTTACCAGGCCGGTGGAGGGTGTAACCGCCACATGGGGGGCGTACGCGAAGAAGGTAAGGCGGTCTACCGCTTCACTGGAGGCTTCTTCTCCATATTCATTGGGCCAGTACTTGACGGGTTCGTATGTCCATTTGCTGGTAGTGCCGACGGTCTGGTAGGTAACTTTTTGGTTGTACATGAAGTCGGGCTTGGAGGTCTCGTTGTAGAGAACGCCGTTTCCGTAGTAGGCGAAGACGCCGAAACCGCCATCGGCCTCTTTGAGACGGTCGGTGGTCAGTTCTCCGGTCAAGCCTGCCTTTGTGGAAGCGCTTTTGTTCACGTAGATGCTGAAGTTAACGGCCTCGGGGTTGCCCGATTTCGGATTCTTGATGGGGTCGTCCTCGACGTTAACGGAGCAGGAGGCCAGAAGCGCTGCCGAAGCTATAAGTATATATAATTGTTTCATATTATGTCTGAAAATGTTATCAATCATATATCTTGAGAAAGACTATTGGACGTTACGGACATATCGGACATGATCTCTCTGTCGGGTCGCTTCCCAATCGACTTTAGGACCATTATCAGGCCAAGTAAAATAGTACCGGTTGCTACTGTTATATATAGCCCAATAAAATCCTTGCTTAGCAGAGTTTGTGGTTGCTTCTCCCCAACTGAACAGTTTGCTTTTGCTGTTATAGATTGCTCTATTTGTGTTAAACAGAAGCACAAATCCCTTTCCGATATACTTGGCATAGTCAGTGACCTCACCAGCGGTTAAATCCTCACCAATATCGGCAGACTGTGTCTCGTCAGGAGGCAAAAGCAAACAATACTGATGACCGGGAATGGTTACTTTATAATAACGCGCAACGTTATCGCTCATCGTGCGACTCTTAACAAGATAGTTCCATTCATATGTATCAACCGATGAACCCGCTCTATTGGGACTTCTCCAACCTGCGATTCCGTAAACAGTACCGCTCGTTATTACCGCATTATCGTAATATTGATCAAACCACACCCGCGTTGCCGGTTGTTTGGCAGCATCATCATAAAATGTTGTATTTCCATGTGCCCATGTCGTAAATGGCTCTGTAAAAGAATATACGCCATTATCAACACCCAAGTCCCCAGGGGAAAAATAAAACTTATTACCACTATTACCACTTCTCATGGTAAAGGTATAGGCTTTGACATCCACCGTCAGGTCATACGAACCCATCGGGAAACCACCGGTTGGGGCATCATAGAGACCGGAATAGACTTTGCCGTTAGCGTCGATTACTTGGAAAGCCAGCTGGTCGCCATCGTCCGGACCGAATTTCAGTGTGGCTTGAACGGGGTTAGCCATATCAGCTTCACCCGTATCGCTAGAAACGGTATAAGGACCAAAGGTGGTGGCACCATTATACAGCTTGTTCTGGCAGGAGAACAGACGAACAAATCGGAGTCCACCCAAATTGGTTTGCGTATCCACATCCCTGAAAGTAAAGGAGAAAATACTCTGGTCAGTTAGCGATGTGGTCTTTTTGACACCTTTTGTATTGACTGCCATGTAGCTGAATGATATTTTGTCAAATGAAACCACATTACCTCCGCTGATTGCATCATACGCATAAACGGTTATCTTAGAATAATTACCAACAGGCAGAGGAATGTTCGCTACCAGACTGGTTACACCCAACGCTACATCCGTACCATCCTTGGTGATAGTGATGACCGCCGAATTGCTTCCGCTGGCATCATCCAAAGCTATTGTAGAAGAGCCGTCACCTTTAGGGTCAGATATAGCAAAATTACCCGCTACGTTTTTACCGTCGAAACTGATCTCCAGTCGCTTGGCGCCGGCCGGAATGTCGTTTACCGTCAGGCGGAGCAGGCTGCAGAGCTGGTAGAAAGTCCAGCCGTCGCCTGCCGTATTGGTGGCAATCATGGGACAGGGGGATACTTCGCCCTGAACCTGTGAAAGTGTGTAACTGGAGGGAAGTGTCACGTCCAGCGGAGAACCGCTTTGGCCATAATTGGCAGCGGTTGCAGATACTATCGAGCTTGGGAAAACTGCAAATGCATCGCGGGAGTATCCTGATTCATACGTTACCGAGAATGAAGCCTCGGCTTCTGCAACAGAAGCACCTCCTGTACCGGATGTGAAGACATATTTGTGGCTGTCTCCGTTGGAAACATGAATGGCGAGATTGTCTCCTACGCTCCATTTGAAAGAGGCGTCGTCATCTGCAATCGTTGCCTTGGTGGAAAGGCCATAGGTTCCGGAAATGGTTTCCGTAACCATAGGTGTAACATCTTTTTCCAAGCTTTCCGACGTACAGGCAACCGCCGTAGCTATGATGCTGAAATATAGGAATATCTTTTTCATATTGACATCATTTTAAAGTTGATCCCATCCTTCGGTAAAGCCATTGCCTGAGCCGGTCAGGTTACTGCAAGTGAGCGTGCACGTGTTGGACACACCGGCAGTAGAGGAAGCGACATAGTCGTTACCTACGTTGGCCGTAATGGTGGCCTGCGTGCCAACCGTGGCATCTGAGGCCGCCGTGGCAGTAGTGGTGGCAACGATATCGTCACCGACTTTCGCTGCCGTGGCAGGAGTGGTTACCGTCACTTTCGCATAGTCCGATGTCCAGGCTACGGTGGGCCAGGTGGCGATTGTTCCGTTGATGTCATTGCCATTATTGAGGGTCAAGAAGGCTGTCAGTTCAAGACCGCTGCCAACGAGGATGCTGGCCGTGGCTGGAGATATGTTGACACCGGTTACGGCGTTGACATAGACCATGAAATCGGCCGTTTCGGTATCCGCCGCTGTCGTGGCGGAGGCGGCGAGGGTAGCCGTGACGGTCAGTGTTGCCGTACCGGTACCCTGAAGCGTGATAGCACCGTCAGTCGTAACAGTTGCGACAGACGTGTCATTCGACGACCAAGCCAACGTGACGCCAGTTGTCAGAGTGCTGCCATCCGTACCCTTAACTGTGACTGTCGGCGTGGAAGCACCCTGCAAGAGCCAAACCGTGGTGGAAGTTGCACCCAAGTCTATATGGTCAATAGCGATCTTATCCACACAGGTAAGCGTGGCCGTGCCGGATACATCGGAAGAAGCGGAAGGAGTGCTTACAGCTGCCGTTATCGTGGCTTGGTTATTGGTTTCCGCGTCAGCCGCTGCGGAAGCAGTCATTGTTGCCACAATATCGGATCCGGATTGAGCAGCTGTGCTGGTTGCGCTCACGGATACTTTATCATAGTTTGATGACCAAGATACAGTAGGCCAGGTAGCAATAGTACCGTTGACAGCGCCGCCGCCATTAATGGTCAGTGTTGCCGTTAAGTCAAGAGACTCTTCTTTTACAATGTTTGACGAGGCAGGAGCAACGGTGACGCCCGTAACGTTGTTGACATAGACCATAAAATCGGCCGTCTTGGAACTGGCTTTCGTGGTGGCCGAGGCGGCCAGGGTGGCCGTGACGGTCAGTTTGGCTTCACCGGTACCGTTCAGCGTGACGACGCCGGCATCGGTTACGGTTGCGACAGACTCATTATTCGACGCCCAAGCCAACGTAACGCCAGTTGTCAGCGGATTGCCATCCGTTCCCATGACGGTGACGGTGGGCGTGGAAGCTCCTTCCGAGAGCCAGACCGTTGTTTCGGTGGCACCCAGGTTAACCGAGGCGATGGCCGTCTTGTCCTCGCAGGTGAGGGTGGACGTGCCGGAGACTTCGGAGGCCGCGAAGGGGGTACCGACGGCAGCGGTAATCGTTGCTGCGGTGGCTGCTACCGCGTTGGCCGCTGCCGTGGCGGTTGTGGATGCCACGATGGCGGTTCCGCTATCCGTCGCGTCCGTGCTGGCGGGATCTACGGATATTTTATCGTAGCTGGAAGACCAGGTAACGGTGGGCCAGGCGGAGACGGTTCCGTTCACCGGGCTGCCGCCGTTGATGGTAAGCGTGGCCGTCAGATCGACGGAATTGGTATTGATGATGGAAGAAGTGGCCGGTTCGACGGAAACGGCTGTCACTTCATTGACATGCAGGGCAAAGACGGCCGAACCGGAAGCACGGTTGTACGTTGCCGTGGCTTTGATATTGGTGTTGCCGTGGCCAACCGTCGTGATCTCTCCGGTAGTCTCGTCAACGGTGGCGACGGAGGGGTTGGACGACGACCACGTGATGGTGGCGAGGTTGGTCAGGTCGGTTCCGTCCGTGGCGGTGACGGCGGTAACCGTCGGTTTCGTGACCGAAGAACTGCGCCAGACGGTGGCTTCCGTCGCACTCAGGGTGACGGACTCGATGCCGGTGGTGTTAATCGGCAGATCGGTATTGGTATAAGAGGTGTTGTCCCAGTCGGCAACGGTGGCGTCGAATTTAACGCTGGTGAGGCCGAGATGGAGGCCGAGGACGTATTTCTTCCCGGCTTCCAGGGCCATGTTGGCTCCGGAAAGCTGGACGGTCTTCGTGATGGTGTTTTCCACGCTAATGCCGCGGGTCACGCCGTCGCTCAGATAGCCCGGAAGGCTCGGGTCGGCGGTCTCGACATCATAAACAATGGTCACTTTCACCGGAACACCCGAGGTGGGGATAACCAGAATCGGGGCCTCTTTCTCGGTGCTGTTGAAGAGGTTCACCGGCGTATTGGTCACACCCACGGTCGTGCCGTCCTGGACGATAGCCGGGTAGAGACCGGACGGGACCTCGTTCACATCGGCGGCGATGGCTTCCAGGCCGTCCGTGCGGCCGTCAAAGATGGTAATGGGGTCGCGTTTCAGGCGGCCGGAGCTGGAAAGGTCGAACCAGGCCGGACCGTTGGTGGTGTTGGCGTTCAGGTTGAGGGAACCGCGCAGCGTGAAACCGGTAAAGGTAACGGAACGTACGTAGATGTGCGTTCCCGCGGCCAGCGAGCTGGTAGCATGACTCTCTACGTCGATGTCTGCATCGACCTGCACGTTGAGCTGTGCCAGTGCGTGGTTGAATTCGAACTGAAGCCGGTCGCCGGTCTTGGGTTTGATGACGTTGATGAAAGGAGATCCTTTGTCAACGTGATTGTTGTCTCCGTCCACGGACGAGGAAAAGTCCGCGGCGGCTACACCCCAGCACAGGTCCACGCCGGCGCCCGGTGTCAGGCTGGCGCTGTACATCACCATTGGATCGCCCGCTGCAATGTTGCGGGACAGACCGATGATGCCTGTGTTCGCAGCTTCGCCGGTTGCCGTCACGATCCCCGTCGAGGGTATTACCTCGGCATAGGGTGCGTAGGCAAAGAACGACAGCCGGTCCACCGCTTCGCTCGATGCGGCGGTGCCGAATTCGTTCGGCCAGTATTTGACGGGGTGATATTCCCACTTGCCAGAACCGGCAGCATACGTAACCACTTCATTATACATAAAGTCCGGTTTGGATGACTCATTGTACAACGCGCCGTTCCCGTAATAACCGAATACACCGAAGCCGCCGTCCGCTTCCTGAAGGGTAGCGGTTGTCAGCTCGCCGGTCTTGCCTGCTTTCGTGCTCACGCCACGGTTTACATAGACCCCGAAGCCGATGGCCGTCGAATCGGCCTTCACCCTCGGTTCTTCCACGTCCGCTACGTTCATGTTGCACGAAGCCAGCAGTGCGGTTATTACAGCAAAAGACAAAAGTATTCTTTTCATCTTTATTGATTTGTCAAATTGATATTGATATTCAACCTCTTACCTTCCTGTAGAAGGCCTTTCAGCAGGAGTTCACTGGAAGCGCTGCGCTCTACGGAAGGCAGGGATGGATTGTCATAATCCACCACATAGGTGACATGCACCGTGGCCTTTTGCGGATAGCCGGCGGCTTCTGCCGGGATGCAGAATACGCCGTTTCCTGCAAAGGTTGCGGGCAGGGCCTCATTGCCGTCCGACAACAAGGTCATGCTCCGGGTGGTCACCACTTCCTCGCTCTGTACGACCGACCAATTGGCCGCTCCGCGATTCCATAGGATAAGACGCGCTTTGGAAGTGAGGGTGTAGTCAATCTTCACGTCTTTCAGGCGAACTTCGAAACCTGTACCCACGGTGGCGTTGCTAACGGTGACCGTGTCTCCCACGCAAGCCAGTGCATGCTTGAAGGTAAATGCCAGTTTCGACCCTGTCTGCGGTTTTGTCTGGTCCAGCAGCGGCTGGGCATAGAGCAGGTCGACCTGGCTGGCCACATCGTCCGACAGCCGGTACAGGATCCACGGATCGCCCACTTCCTGTTCCAGGATGCAGGCGTGGATGCAGGGGTTGCTGCCGTTGCTATAAGGCGCGTAAGCGAAGAAACTTACATAGTAGGGGCTGGCACCGGTAATGTCCGTCGCTTCCCCCTCGCCGTTGGGCCAGTATTTGACGGGGTTGTATTCCCATCGGGCGGAGTTCCATTCCAGCCGCTGGTTGTACATGAAGCTGGAATTGGCGTTACTCTCGGCGTATTTGTGCAGGCCCGTGTAGCATGCAAAGACACCGAAGCCGGCCGCCTGGAGGTGGTCTGTGTCGCCGATTTCATTCGCGGCACGCGTGAGGGGCATTTCCCCAGACACGGTGGCGGAGAAGACGATGGGCGAGCGGTCCTCCGGCTGCGGCTGTTCTGCCTTCGTGCAAGCCTGTCCTGCCAGCAGGGCCAGCAGGAACAGGACTGTTATGGTACACGGGCTGCGCATCCTATATAATTTATTATTAGTTGGCGTTCTGCGGGATGTCCAGGTCGGTATTGGTGCTGGAGGCGTCCCAGTTGCTGACGGAGGCGTCGAACTTGACACTGGTCAGGCCGATGTGCAGGGCTACGGTGTATTTCTTGCCGGCCTCCAGTGTGAAATCAACACCGCCAATCTGGATGGTCTTGGAGATGGCGTTCTCTACCGTGCTACCGTGGGTCACACCGTCGGAGAGCAGGGTGGAGAGTTTGTCATCTTTGGTCTCTACGTCATAGACGATGGAAACCTTGAGCGGCTCGCTGGTAGGGATGACGAATACCGAAGCACCGGCGGTGGTGGAGTTGAACAGGTTGACGGGCGTCTTGGTCACACCGGCTGCCAGGGCGGCGGAGCTGTAGGGCTTTGCCTGGATGAGCACCGGGTTCAGACCGGTCGGGGTCTCGTTGCGGGCCTCTGCACCTTCAACGCCTTCCTTGCCGTCGCGGCGGCCGTCACAGACGGTAAGAACTTCGGCCAGGGGAGCGCCGTTGCCGGTGAAATCGGTCCAGAGCGGGCCAGCCGTCACGGTGCTGTTGAGGTTCAGCGCACCCTTGGTGGCCAGGCCTTCGAAGCTGACGGAACGCACGAAGATGCGGGTATTGGGATCTACATCCGTACCGGGAGTGGTTGCATCCACGGCGGCATCGATCTGCACGTTGAGGGCCGACAGGGCGTGACGGAAGTCGAATTCGATCTTGTCGCCGAGTTTGGGTTTGACAACATCGATGTAAGGAGCACCGGCAGCCACGTGGTTGTTGTTGCCGTCAACCGAGGAGGTCATGCCGTTCTTGGATACACCCCAGCACAGGTCTACGCCCTTGCCGGGATCCATGTCCACGATGTATTTGACGATCGGGTCGCCACCGACGCTGTTGCGCGAAACGGCCGAGATGCCGGAGGTGTTGTCGCCGGTAACCATACCGTTGGACGGCGTAACCTCTACATACGGGGCGTATGCGAAGAAGGTTAGGCGATCCACCTCTTCACTGGAGGCTGCTGCACCGAATTCGTTGGGCCAGTACTTGATGGGGGAATAGACCCAGACTGCGTTTCCGGCGTCGTAGGTCACTTTTTCATTGTACATAAAGCTGGGACCGGCAACGCCCGTATACGGTTCATCGGCCGTATAGTAGGCAAACACACCGAAGCCGGCGGTCGCCGCCTGCAGACCGGTCGTCGTGAGTTCTCCGGCCATGCCGGCTTTGCTGGTTACGCTCCTGTTAAGGTAGGCGTTGAAATCGATTGCCTGGTTTTGATTCGCCGAATTGTTCTCGGGTTCGTCTTTCAGACCGCAGGAAGCAGCCATTGCAACTGCTACTGCCAAAATAAAGAATCGCTTCATTTTTTGATAAATATTAATTTAACTATTATTTGTTTACATATTTATACTTGCATCGCCGCCTTCTTCCCACGGGGTAACCGAGGCATCGAATCCGGCCGAGTCTTTGGCGTCCACGTACGGAAGATCCACCTCAATGGGAATCTCCACGCGGGCAACCAGTTGTTCTTCTATAATGGTGACATCCTTGGCTTGGACGTCGAAGTGGTAGTACAGGACGGTCTCTTCGTCGCGCAGCAGGATGCGTAGATTCAGCCGCAGTGACGGGATGTCCGTTATGTCTAGTTCTGCACGGGTGCGCGTCTTGCTCGGAAGGCCGAATGTGTGGATGGTCGTCGTGAGGATGCTGGTGCTGTTGTCAAAGGATTGAATCTTCCAGTTCTCCAGGGGGTGCAGACAGGTCGTGGACGTGTGCTCCAGCGATCCCAACCATACGCCTTCCGCCAAGCCGGCCACTGTTCCCTGTACGCTATGCATATACTCGATACCCTTGATGTGGATGTAGGCGCGCAGGGCCCAGGTAATGGGCTGCGGCTCGCTGTAGAAGGTCTGGGTGATGAGCGAGGATTCATATTCGTCGCGGCTATCCCAGGGGATGAGGTCGCCCTCCACGCCGGTCCGGATGTTGATGTGTTTGAGCGTATCGGCGCACATCGGATCGGGCGTTACAGAAAGGACATGCATGCCGGTGGCTTCAACGATGGGCACCTGTACGTCTGCAGGAAGGGCCCTGATGCCGTAGAGGTCATCGTCGCGGTCGGGTTGTACGACGGCAGGGCGAACCCGGACGAGCGCACTGTCAGGGCGGGTCATTCCCACAAACACCTGGTTGGCGTATTCGGCCGGCGACCAGTCGAATACAACGCCCGTGAAGCGGCCGCGGGGCAGGTTGAGCCAGGCGTGGTCCACGTCCGATGTGGTGATGCAGCGGTTCCGCCCGTCAAGGTCGTCGGAGAAGAACCAGGCTGTCATGCCGTCGGGCCGGCTCTCGCATAGCGACCAGTCGGTATAGAGCTCCACCTGGCGGAATTCGTCGGTGTAAACCCAAAGCTCCCGCCGGCACCCGGAGAGTGCCAGTACGGCAAGCAGTGCCGTCATCAGACTATATGTGCCATGCGTCCTCATCTTGTCCGGGTCTTTATAGCCGTTCTGGTCTTATAGGGAAATACATACACGAGCGAAATGTTTGCGTGGCAGGGGCCGGGCCAAATGAAATAGCCGTTGTCGTGCCAGATCAGGTGCTGGTCCCACGCTTCTTCGCGTCCTTCCGGATAAACGGAGCCGCCATAGTAGTGCCGGTATTGCGTGCCCATGGCGCCCACTCCAACGCCCAGGTCCAGGGCAAAATGCTCACCGATACGGTGCTGCCATCCAATGTTGAAATACGTGTTGATGTATTCTCCCTGATAGCCTTCGTTTTTCTTCCATTCCCAGTCGTAGTAGCCGCCGGCAACGGCCAGACCGAGATGCCAGCCGTCCAGCCAGCGGTGGTACTGGCGATTGCCCAGCCAGAGACGTCCCTCTACGCCCAGGTTGAGGAACTGGGAGGCATGGGCATTGTTGGCCCAGATCCACCAGGGTGCAAATACTTCGCATTCAAGGCTCCAGCGATTGTTATTGCCGAGCGGAAGCTCCACTTCCAGGTTGGGTGCAACAACGCCCCAGAGTGCGAGATTGGTCTTCAGGGCCCAGGCCGGCGTCTGATCGGCAGGCTGGCGCACATGCGGCGCTTTTTTATCGGATTTGTAATAGTTTTCGTGAACGATAACCAACGTGTCCCGGTCGCGGGGGGGCGGGCTGTTCACGGACCACGACGGTCTGCTGGATCACGACGGTGTCGCGGATCACAACGGTATCGCGTTCCGGATGCCAAGTCACGACGGCGGTGCCCACGGAACTGCTACCACTGCGCAGTGGGGCCAGGTATTTTTCGAGAAGGACGGGCCAGACGGCTCCCTTGTTAAGGGCACGAAGCCGCATTTCGCGGGGATCAAGATAACGCGGGTCAGATTTTACTTTCGAGCGGATGATGCGCAGGACATCGTCGCGCCAGGGCTCGTCGCTGGCTGCTACCAGGTCGTAGAACTCGTCCCAACGGGGACCAAGGTTGTGCAACTCCAGGGTGCCGGCCATGTCTCCCAGCCGTTCTTGCAGGAAGGAAGCAATGGCTTCGCAGCGTTTCTGGCCCAGCCGCATGTTGTGGTTGCGGGGGCCTTCGGGTGAGGCACCTGCATAAATGTCGATCTGGATTCCGGCGGGATTGCGTCCCTGGTACTGCTGGAGGAAGTCCTGTTCAAATTGTTTCAGACGGGCCGCATTGCCGTCGTAGGATAAATCAATGGAAGTGCTGTCCAGTTGAAACCGGACATAAAAGGCATTTTGCGCGCGCGAAAAAAGAGAAAAACAAAGAAGCAGCAAGGCTGTTGCGAGGATCCTGACGGTCCCCGTAACCTGGTAGAGAATGCTTTGCAACTTGTTTGATTTGAGCATTTTATGTTATTATCGAGCGTGCTTTTCTCAAAATTATTGGGGGCAAATATAGTGTTTTAGAAACTAATTGAAAAACATTTTCCATAATTCTTTTGACAACTTTTTTGAATTCTTGATTATTTAAAACGTATTAATAATCGCCGGGGGGGGGCAAAAATCATGTTGAAAAAGCGCAAATTATGGGCTTGTATAGGCCGTTCGGTGCGCTTGTTGCCTAAAAATTCGGTCTTGCAATATGTTGTGTGTATAAATTTCTGTTTTTTAAATACTCTCAATTGATACATCCACAATAATTCTTAAAAATTTTTTGAGAATTTTGTTTTTGTTTCTTATTTCCTTACTTTTGCAACAGATTTGAAACTTATGAACTATTCGGCTTTATTTATCTTTCCGGCGCTGGTTTGCCTGTCCTGGATCTTCATCCATCTGTTCATGGCCTCCAGGGTGGTGACCTTTCGTCTGTTCGTTATTCTGTTTTCTTTCATCATCCTTTCTATTGTGGGAGACGTGGTCCTGATTCCCTTGTTGGGTTCTGCCGCCATCGCACATATCGTCATTACGATGTCCGTTCCGGCGGTGATCCCGTTAACATGCTATTATTTCCACTATCTGTACAAGCCCTTTCAGTACAGACCCCGTCATTTGCTATGGATAGGATTCCCGGTTCTGCTTACTACCGCTTCCGTCATTCTTACCAGTATCATGGGACTTCCGGAAACGGATGCTTTCCTGGGTCGCATGCACACCCTCGGATTTGATATCGATGACCCCGTTAACACGGAACTGAACCGCTTATATTATTATTGGTGTGTCGTCCTGTTTCGGGTAGTCCTCTGGCTCGAGTTTATCTATATGATTGGCGATATCATTTTCCTGACTGTCAAATGCCATCTTTACCCCGGCCATTTTTTCAGGTTTTTGTTCAAAGGAGAAAGCATCCGTGTCCTGAATCTGCAGGCCTTCATTTCCTGCCTTCTGGTCATTGTCATTCTGGTCAAGATAATGATGCATGAGGACGTCTTCCACGAGGATCCATACTGGGGGCTGTTTTTTTCAGCGATCAATAGTGTTTTGTATTTTTTCTTCGGTTTTTTTGCCTTGTTCAGCGCGAAAGGATATATCTCGTTGCATGACATTCCTTTGGCGTTCCGCTTCAATTATAAGCCCGAAACACGTTCTGCCGTATCGGAGGAGATTATTTCGGACATGGCCGGGTATTTGAGTGTGGAATCGTTGATGCGGGTTGTTTCACGCCTGACGACGCAGCAGGGGGTTTCTCCCGGACGGGTGAGCGCAAATAAGGCGGGGACAGGTTCTTCGCTATCATCGGCCGTTTTGAATGTTATGTCTCATCCGCAGGACGAGCACGGGCTTGCCGCGCAGTTCCAGCAGATGATGGTTCAGGAACGACCCTATCTGAAACCCGGCTTTACCCTTTTGGATGCGGCCGAACGCCTCCATACCAACAAAACATACGTATCCAGAATGGTTAATCAGACCTACAAGATGGGCTTTCCGGAGCTGCTGAACATCCAGCGGGTAGATCATGCGCAACGCTATATCCGTCAGCATCCGGATGCGTCCCAGGAAGAGATTGCCAAGGCGAGCGGTTTCTTGAACGCCTCTGCGTTCAACACCACGTTCAAGCGCATCACGAGTTTTACGCCCAAGGTCTGGGCTGCCCGAAACGAACTGTCCGGCCGATAAGAGTTCCGCTTGCGTTTCCCCTTAATGTCACCATAGACAGATGGTTCCGTCACCCACGCTTGGGGCCTGGGCGGTTACCGGACGGGTCGGACAGAATCAAAAACCTTGACTTTATCCTTATCTCCACTACCGTTATTTTGGGGGACTCGTAAAAATAGCGTCGTTTCGTGTTCATGTGGGTCATGTAACAATTTTTTTAAAAAACGGGAGAGTCCGGAGAATTATGCTTATCTTTGAGTTGCTGAAGCGCTTGCGCAGGTAATAATCACGATGATACGTCACAGAATCCCTATACCGGCCCTTGGCCTGGTGGCCGTGCTCCTGTTATCGGTCCTGTCCTTCATCGGATGCCGGAGCCGGGCCGGCAAGTCCTCCAGTCCGGAAGCCTCCGCCATGGTCCTTGAGGCCTCAGAGGCAAGAGATTATGCAAGGGTCCAGTGTTTGGCAGACAGCCTGGGTAAGGCCGGAAAGCTTTCCAAAGGCGAGAGCTATTACTGGCAAGGCTACGCCAATTATCATCTGGGCCAGAACGAATTGGCCGAATACTTCTGGGAAGAGGCCATCCGGCTCTCGGAGCACGCGGATGACCCCAATGACCTGGCTTACTATGCCAAGTCGGGCAACCGCCTGGCCAGCCTGCTTTGCCGTCTGGGAGAATATGCTTCGGCCCTGCATCAGACGCTTCCGGTCATCAACCGGCTGGAGAAGATGCAGTGCGACACCACCAGCGACTATACCAACCTGCTGATTTTTGCCGGCTGCAGCAAGACTTTCTTCAACAAGGAAGACTCCACGGCCACCGAAATGCTGGAACGGGCCTACCAGATGCATCTCGGCAATATCCATCAGAAAGCTTCCAGGGAGGCCTATCGCGATGCCGTGGCCGGCATCATCAATGTTGCCTATATCTGGATCCTGGTAAGGGGGTACGAGGAAGGGCTGTTCTGGACAGAACGCCTGGGAAATTTGGTCAAGGAACACATCGGGCTGTTCGGAAACGACAAGAGTTATAATGACAAGCAATGGGCCCGGTACAAGATCTTCCAGGCCATCTCCCTGGAGGGCGTAGGCCGTCACCAAGAGGCCGAAAAAGCCTACGAGGAATACCTGCAGACGCAATTCTCGGGAACCATGGAAGGGCTCACCAACGCCAGTGACTATCTCACCGTGGCCCAACGGTGGGACGAGGCCGCAGCCAGCTACCGGAGCATCATGGAATACCTCCAGAAAGAACTCAACATCTATTCCCTGGACAATATTCATCGCTATCTGCTCAAGAAGTACCATGCTTACCAGATGCTCCATCAGCAGGATTCCACCAATCTGACGGCGCGGCAGATTTGCGATGTATTGGATTCGGCGATCATCAACAACCGGCGCCTGGATGCCAGCGAACTCCATTCCATCCTTGTGAGGGATATGGAGATTGTAGAGGCTGAAGCCCGATCGGCCCGCCAGCGGCAGATCTACACGGCCGTGATGGTGGTGATCCTGCTCCTCGCTTTTACCATCTACATCCTTTACCGCCGCCGGGCCGAGCAAAAACTGCACAAGGCCCACGAAGCGCTTAAGGTAGCCTACGACCAGCTGGAAGAAACGACCACCATCAAGGAGCGCATGGAGAGCGAACTGCGCATTGCCCGGGACATCCAGATGTCCATGGTACCCTGCACGTTTCCCATCTATCCGGGGCTGGACATGTATGCCTCCATGGTGCCTGCCCGGGAGGTGGGGGGAGACCTGTACGGCTATATGCTCACAGACCACGCGCTCTATTTTGCCGTAGGAGACGTGAGCGGCAAGGGCGTGCCCGCCTCCCTGTTCATGGCGCAGGCCACCCGTCTGTTCCAGACGCTGGCCAAGCAGGGCATGACACCGGCGGAGATTTGCACACGCATTAACGATGCCCTCTCGGGAGAAGACAACGAGGGCAATATGTTTGTTACCATGTTTCTCGGCCTGCTGGATCTGCAGACAGGGCACCTTTCATACTGCAATGCCGGTCACAATCCGCCCATCTTGGGAGACCCTGAAAAAGGATGCGGCTTTATCACCATGCATCCCAATGCTCCCATCGGCGTACTGCCGGGACTGACGTTCCAGGGGGACGAGATAGCGAGCATCAAGGGTCGTCCGCTGTTTGTCTATACCGACGGACTCAACGAGGCTGAAAATCCCGCCCACGAGCAGTTTGGAGATGACCGCCTGCTCAAGTTCCTCAGTGAGTGCAGCTTTGAATCGGCCCGCCAGGTGATCGAGGACATCACGGTGGATATCGAGCGTCACAGAAACGGGGCCGAGCCCAACGATGACCTCACCATGATGTGCCTTATCATCAAATAAACCGCTTAGGAATCCATCAATCCAAACATATGACTAGGGGAATAAGATTTAAAAACAAGTCGGACATTTCCAATGTATTGACTACCATCATTGCCGCGGTGGTCTCCGTGGGCATCATGCTTTACGGCGTGTGGCATTTCGGGTTGGAGAATGCTTGGCCCGAGCTGGTGCTCAACCTGTTCTACATCGCCTGCATCGTGATCATGTGGATGTACTTTTTCAATGGTCCTATTACGACAAAGCAGTTCAACTACTGGTGCACCGTCAATGTGGGCATCACGGTGCTTCTGAGGGATATCCTCTTCGCTCCGCACATTGCCTGTTATTCCATCCATCTGGGGTGCCTGACCCTTTCGGTGCTGCTCATCATCATGCTCACCTACTTCTATGCTCGCAAAGACTGGAAAACCTATTCCAAACGCAACCTGTGGATGATCTTCATTGTGGACATGCTCATTGCGGTGCTCTACAACGTGGTCATCCTTCTGGAACCCGGCGACGAATACACTGCTTACATGCTCACGGAAATCTGGATCCGTCCCACCATCACATACGGCCTGGTGGCATGCTTTATTAAGGAAACAGACCGCATCATACCGGGCCGGTCGCCCCATCAAATTGACTAACAATCATGCTATCTCTCGGTTTTGTCAAAGCCTAGGCAGTTATTCGTCTCGGTTTTGTCGGATTTTTTGTGCTTTTTCCTCTCGGTTTTATCAAAAAGTGCTATATTTGCCATTGGAACCATAGAACCGAGAGGGTATGTATATAGAAAGACCGATAGACGCATTACTTTTGGAGTGGAAGAACAGTGCAGTACGGAAACCGCTTCTTCTCAGGGGTGCCCGCCAGGTGGGAAAGTCATGGGCGGTGGAGCACCTTGGGGAGACTTTTGACTATTTCATAGAAGTGAACTTTGAGAAGCGTCCGGAAATGCTGGATGTTTTTCAGAAGATTCACGACGTGCACGAGCTGGCCGCTACCTTGGGAATGTATTACAACACTCCTGTGATACCGGACCGTACACTACTATTCCTTGACGAGATCCAGAAATCGGCTGATGCCATCCAGAGTCTGTGGTCTTTCAAGGAGGATTATAAGGAACTGCATGTCGTGGCGGCGGGATCGTTGCTGGAATTCGCCCTTCAGGAATTGCCGTCATTCGGCGTTGGAAGGATCCGTTCGCTTTTTGTCTATCCTTTCTCTTTCGATGAGTTTCTGGTGGCCGAGGGTAAGGCCGACTGGGTGAAAGCCAAACAAGAAGCAAATACGGAGAAACCGCTTCTCACTCCTCTGTACAATGACCTTGTGCAGCATTTCCGAACCTTCCTTATGGTGGGTGGAATGCCAGCCAGCGTTGCAACTTGGGTAACAACGCATGATTACAGCCAGTGTCAGGCTGAACTGGATGACATCCAATTGACCTATTATGATGACTTCCCTAAATACGCAAAGAAAGTTGACCCCACGCTGCTTCGGAACACTTTACAGAGTGTCGTAATGCAGATTGGAGACAAGTTTACCTATAGTGAAGTGGATGGCGGATACCGGGCAGACGATGTGAAAAAAGCTTTGAAGCTTTTGTGCGATGCCGGTATAATCAAGAGGGTGAGTTATACTTCCGGGAACGGACTTCCCCTAGGTGCGGAAGTGAATGACAAATTCCGTAAGTATATCTATCTGGACAGCGGCCTTCTTCTGCGCATTCTGGATCTGGATTTCGGTGGAGCCCGCCAGTTGACTGAGAGGATTATCGCTGGCACGTCCGAAGATTTGGTGAATAAAGGTGGCCTCGCGGAAATGGTCCTTGGATGGGAACTTGTGAAGTATAACAATCCCCGAATGCAGCATGACCTGTTTTATTGGGAGAATACTGCTGAGGGTACACGTTCAGAGGTTGATTATATCATAGCCAGAGACTTGAAGGTCCTGCCCATAGAATGCAAGGCCGGGACCAGCGGAAAGATGAAGAGTATGTACGAGTTTATGCACCAGAAACATCTGGCGGAGGCTATCCGCTGTTCACTGGAGAACTTTTCAGAGTTGGAGCGCATAGACAAAAAGGACCAAGACGCAGTCCGCCACGTTCAGATAGTCCCGCTTTTTGCGATATCCAATCTATTCGGTGAATAAAAAAACAAAGACTTGTTGTGCCTCTTTGGGCATCACTTCCCATTACCGTGCATACAGCCTGAGGTGCAAAAATGAGTGCATACATTAGAGACTAGCCAATAAAGAATCCAACTCCTCTTTCCCCGATATTGACGTGCCTTTACCTTCGGCAATGCTCTTTCGAGCCTCATCGATGCGCGCAAAGAACTCCTTCTTGCTGACAAGGCTATCATCTTCCGTTATGGGCACAATCTTGAAACTGCCTGTGCGGGACGTTAAGATTACGCTCTCCCCACCGGCGGCCAGCTCGAGATACTTGCTCTGGTTTGCTCTGAAATCTCGTATGCTAACAACAGTCATAATGAATAACTTTTTTCAAATATAATGAATACCATTTTGGTATCCAAATTTTGTGCTATATAAATGCAAATGAACTAAAAAAGTGACCAAAAGTGACCAAATTATTCTATCAATAATTGTGGCCAGATGATGCGCGATATAAGAATATTTCTTATCTTTGTTGCAAATACTGATAGAAATGAAAACAACTACTGTTGCATTAGGGGCTCATTTTGACGAATTTATCCAGGCCAGCGTTCTTGGCGGCCGTTACACGAACGCCAGCGAGGTGATTCGTGCCGGGCTAAGGAGGCTGGAAGAAGATGAGCAGAAGATAGCGGCTCTCCGTGCTGCCATAGAGGAAGGAGAAGCAAGCGGGTATGTCGAAGACTTTAACTTCGAGTCCCACTTGGAGGAGTTGAGGGCAAAACGGAGGTGCAATGGCTAAGATCAGATTATCCAGGAAGGCAATTGCCGATTTAGATGGAATTTGTGACTATACCGCCCAAACCTGGTCGGAAGATCAGGCGGTCATCTATTATCGGCAGATATATAGCGCGATCCAGGGACTGAACAGTTTGCCTGTCTTCCTTGAGCGGTCATACGATGTCGTAAAGTCCGGGCTTTTTGGTTTCAAGGTCGGGCATCACATTGTCTTCTACAAAAAGGGGAATGACGGTTCTATAAGCGTAGATCGTATTCTCCACGAAAAGATGGACTATCAAAGACACCTGTAATAATTGTTTTCTATAAATCGGGCTTTGAACCGCTATTAGTGCTATGAAGAATATGTTTTCCATTAAAGCACGACTTGCCAGTTTCAAGAACGCCTGGAGGGGAGTGACGGTATTTGTTCGTCAGGAGCATAATGCGTGGATACATTGTGCCATGACCGTTCTAGTCATCATTGCCGGTTTGCTTTTCCATATTTCAACAGTTGAGTGGATAGCCGTTATCTTCGCTATTGGGCTCGTTTTGACTGCCGAAGCTATCAACTCTGCCATTGAGCGATTATCCGATGTCGTACAGCCGGAAAAGGATGATAGAATTCGCGATGTGAAGGATATTTGTGCCGGCGCCGTTTTGATTTGTGCTATCACGGCTGCTATCATCGGCAGTATTATCTTCCTTCCCAAACTGCTCATGCTTTTCTGATTTATCTTCCATTTTTTCGGTCACTTGGTTCTTCAGCCGGGGAGAAAATAGTGACCAAAAGTGACCAAATTTGGGGGATACAAAAACAAGACTTTGTAAAATGCTTTATAATCAGCAACTTACAAAGTCTTGTCGTGCCTCGGATGGGAGTCCAACTAATATAAGAACCCGAGCATCCAGAGAGGAAGTTTGGAGCCGTCGGGCATATCCCAGTCATCGGCAAAGATATATGAATCTGGGATTCCGGCAATTTGCGCGTAATCCTTGCCCCTGCCACCAATTTCAAACGTATATTTACCATCTACCTTGAAATCCCCCTGCGCCTTTCCGTATTCTACTGTATGGGACTCAGACAGGCTGCTGACTGCAAAACTTTCCCGGGCAGTGCCGATATCTACTTTTCCGGGTGAAAGAGCATAGAGCAGATTGGGGTTTTCCATATATACTTTGTCCGGCTTGGCAAGTTTACCCACCTTCTTTTTATCTGAGTAGAGCAGGTTCAGGACCCTGGCATCGCCCAGATACTTAAGGTATTCTACCACGGTATCCCTACCAATTTCAAAGGCAGACGCAATCTTATTTGCATTCAGTTCAAACGGGACCTCGTCGCATATAAGCTTAATCAGTGCCTGTATCTTCCGGATATTGGATATATCCACTTTGCATATCTGAGGCAGTTCGGTCTCAATAATGTAGTTGATCATCTGCTCGATGCGCGTATAGTATTCGCCTTCTCCCTCCAGCAAAAAAGGATAGTAACCTTTTTCCAGATACTCTTTGAAAAGCGCTACAGGCCTGCACTTTGCTGTAACCATTTGCCAGAGTTCATACGGAAGATAATAAAAGTGTTGCGCGCAAACAACATTTTTTGTAAAAAATGCTGACTATATAATGCAATTGTAGCCTTTATCGTGTGAATCTCTGATTTTGGAAGCGCTCGATGACCATAAGGAGTTGTCAAGGAAAGAGATAAATGAATTACTGTCAAAATCTTTATCAGATATATTGACAGAAAAGCAACGGTATGATAAGATTACAAATCTGTTGAGGAAAATGAGATTGAGAGGAGATATTGTAAATAGAGGTGCGGGTAATGTATCATATTGGAGCAAGCCCAGCCATTCGTAATTACAAACAAATTACAAATGGAATACGAAAGGTTTTACGAAAGGGATTTGTGTTAATGTTCTGATTTATAATCATTTATTCGTTTGTAGGAAGGGGCTTATTTGAGAGAAATACGAAAGGAAGCCCTTCGGGATGCTTACAAGATGATGGCTTATTACCGTACACGGGTGTCGGCAGTGGTTTTATCCGGGTGCAGGAACTGGATGACAAGATAGAAGTACTCAACGATGAAAAGAGATAGAAGTCATAGTTACTTTCTGGCGCGAAAGTAACCAAGGAAGTGTCAGAGTAACGGAGCAAAGTAACGGAGTGTCCAAGAAAAGTAACGAACCTGAACGAAAAGTAACGGACCGCGGTAACGGAGTAACGGAGCAGAGTAACGGAGCTAAAACAACGAAAGATAAGCTGACAGGAAAAACCAATGATATTATTAATTTTTGTACTGTTCCAAGAACCGCAGGCGAAATACTTGCAAGAATGGGGTTGACAAATCAAACAAAAAAACAGAAAGAAATACATCAATCCTTTAGTTGAGGCAGGGCAGCTTAAACTGACTATTCCGGAAACTCCGAATGCCCCCAACCAGAAATACGTGAAGGTATAGTCTAACCCGAAAACTTGCACAACTCAATTATTTTACGGAATTTTGTATCGTTGCACGGCATAAATCCATGCAGCGATACATATTTTAAACACAGGAAAAAGATGGAAGCCTGCGACAGTCTGATTGACTCGCTGGAGAGCGAGTAGGAATCAAATAACAACTTGTTGAATGGATAATCAAATGAAAAAGTATATTATTTCCGCAGCCCTGCTGTTTTCCATCGCTTTGTTCTCCCATGCCCAGACCGGAACCTGGTCCGGCAAACTGGATGTCCAAGGCACAAAAATATCCCTTGTTTTCCATCTTGACGAGGAGAATCCAACGATGGATTCGCCGGACCAGGGCGCAAAAGGGATTCCCATAGAGGTTACGAGGACGGCTACCGGAAGTATTACCATCAAGGTGCCTTCCATCGGAGCTACGTATGAAGGCCTTTGGTTGATCAAGCAAATTGCGGGGACATTCAAACAAATGGGAGCTTCTCTGCCCCTGACACTTACGCCGGGTGAAGAAAAGCTCAATCGGCCGCAGACCCCTCAAGGGCCTTTCCCTTATGCTCAGGAGGAGGTCTCTTTCGCCAATGGTGACGCTGTGCTGAAAGGAACGCTGGTACTGCCGGAGGGCTGTTCCCGCAAGACGCCGGTCCTGATTATGATTACCGGCAGCGGCCTCCAGAATAGGGATGAGGAAATCTATGAGCACAAGCCTTTTGCGGTGATTGCCGATGCCCTGGCCCGCGCCGGGATAGCCACGCTGCGATACGACGACAGGGGCTTTGGCGAGTCCACCGGGGACCTCGTCAATTGTACGACGGAGGATATGAAAAACGATGCGATTGCTGGCATCGGCCTGCTGAGGGAACGCTTCGACAGGGTGGGTATCATCGGCCATAGCGAAGGAGGCACCATCGCGCTGATGCTGGCCGCGGAAAAAAAGGCCGATTTCATTGTTTCGCTGGCCGGGATGGTTGTGTCCGGCAAGGAAACACTGCTTTGGCAGAACCGCGTCTCTCTTGCTGCGGCAGGTATTCCTGCCGAAACCATCGACAGCTATTGCAAGGCGCTGGAGACGGTGTTTGATGCCAGCACGGCTGGGATGCCGCTGCCTTCGACATCTCAATTTAATCTCCCTGCGGCTCTGTCGCAGAATCTCTCCGCTGTCATGCGGCAGCTCAGCATGCCCTATCTGAAGCATTTTGTGACGCTGGACGTTCGCCCGCTGCTGGGCGGCATCAGTTGCCCCGTACTGGCCCTGAATGGGACCAAGGACATGCAGGTGGAAGCCGAGAGCAACCTGGGAGCGCTTCGGAGCGGCCTGCCTGACAACCCTTGTAACAAGTTCGAAACGGTAGAAGGTGTAAATCACATGTTTCAACATTGTCAGACAGGGATGACCACTGAATACCGGGACATCGAGGAAACCTTTGCACCGGAGGTGCTTGAGACGCTGGTCGAGTGGTTCTCTAAATTCAAGTATTGAGGTAAATTCCAATTCCCGGTCTCCCGGTTCTTTTATCTGGAAGAAAAAGTGACCAAAAGTGACCAAATTTTGAAAGAGGTGACCAAAAGTGACCGAAAACTAGAAAAAGAAAATCAATACTCTATCGTTTCAGGATAGAGCTTAAAACTTGGGTCGGCTTTACCTATCCGTTTACTGATAAGGCGTACATTATTCGGGCTCCTGTAAAGATATGTTTTGGAGCAGTGATATCGATAGTGAGTTAAATCACAATCAGGTGCTTGCTGGGGGGCCTCATAATGGTATAAACGCTCAAAGGCTTCCCAAGGTTTCAAAGCTGACATATTGATTATAGAGGAAGGATCCCAGTCAGCTTCAACCAAAACGTGCTTCTTTCCATATTTATAGAGGCCTATCCAATTTGGTTGTCGAGTCTTTACAGAATCAGCAACACTCGCTGGAGGCGGGCTTGTATTGTAATCACAATTGTCGAATAGTGATTCAAATAGACTATCATCTAACTCTAAACTAGTCGTGTCTACAAAAGAAACGTATTCCCATAAGGCTGCGTTGGCACTAAATTGAATCAAAGAATCCTGGTCGGTCAACCAGAAACTTACAGCATACAAAGATGGGGCACCATAGGAGTTGGGAATACTGTCAATTCTTTCTAAGAAACACAGTAGTGAGTCTTGGATTGCGGCATCTTTGAAGAGAGGCACGTTTCCCTTGTTATTGTGGCACCCTCCGATAGGAAGCAGAAAACATAAGGCCCAAATGATTGTGAAAACTCTCTCTCTCATATTTGATGCAAATGGTAAACCCAATACAAATATAGGATTATTATTGGATGGAATTTGTTTCAGCACCTGATAATTTGTGACCAAAAGTGACCAAAATCTGGTGGATAACTGTGGTCAAAACGTGGTCGATGCTGTTGAAAAGAACATATCTAGGTAATTTTGTTTTCCTCCTGCGAAAATAATTGCGTGAAATAGCATTACTTTTGTAAGGAACTGTTATGGTTAATCATCTTCACGATATATTATCTTATGATCATGCGCCTTTTGAAGAAATCTCTACTCGTTCTGTTTATTCTGTCAATAATCATCACGTTGGTTTTAGGCTTCTCAAACAGAATAGTATGTACGAGATACACTATCGACAGCGATAAGATCACCGGCAGAGTTAAAATAGTAGTCGTTGCCGATTTCCATGGGTGCAGATATGGTGAACATAGTGAACCGATACTAAAAATCATATTAGAGGAAAATCCGGATGTCGTGCTTCTTTGCGGAGACATATACGATGACGAACTACCTTTTGACAAGTCAAATGACCTTGTCGGCCAACTATCAGAAGCTTGGCCGGTCTATTATGTGAGCGGAAACCATGAGTACTGGAGCGGCCAAATCGATTCAATCAAAGCAATGGTAACCCGTTATGGCGTGCGTGTCCTTGAAGGCACAGGGGAAGAAGTTCATATCGGTAAAGATACGATATTCATAGGGGGCATAGATGACCCGACATATTTGGGAATGGAAGCTGTGAAAAGTCAGGCCAATAGCATTATTTTTCCGTCAAATCATTATTCAGTATTGCTAAGCCATCGACCGGAATTGACGGAACTCTTTTCAGCGATTCCCGTTGACCTTGTCATCTCTGGTCACGCACACGGAGGCCAGGTCAGGATACCCTATTTGTTGAATAGCGGCCTGTTTGCACCAGATCAAGGATTTTTCCCCAAGTATACTACAGGTATCCATGAGCTGAACAGTCGGACATCGTTGCTTATCAGCAGAGGCTTGGCCAAAGAAAGTACCAGAGTGCCTCGTTTCTTTAATAATCCAGAAATACTCTCAGTGACGTTGACGTCGGGCGCATGTAAATTGCCACCGAAAAGTGAACAGTTTTGCCATCGAAAGTTGAACAGTTAGAGATCATCTGCAAAGGTATTCATTTTTCTGGTTTTTGCTTCATTTTTCGTTCATTCATCCATTTTTCCGTA
>Ga0256405_10000620_pt1 | contig 114522 bp, 105 predicted proteins | sample RumenRJG_02DNA_FD_189096 | JGI IMG/M metagenome (GOLD analysis project Ga0256405, IMG submission 189096) | Bovine rumen microbial communities from Lethbridge, Alberta, Canada - RJG_02 | ecosystem: Host-associated > Mammals > Digestive system > Stomach > Rumen | place: Canada: Alberta...
AAATTCTCGAAAATATTAAAAATAAGGGTTCTTAAATGAATAAAACAAAAATAAAAGGCAAATTAATAGTCAAATAGAAAAAATAAGTAAAATAATCAAATTAAGGATTTATTGACAAACCCCTTAATTAAATAATATTTAAATGATGTTAATAACATATTATAATATTGTTAAAATAATTGTTTGAAAAAGGTGATGATAAATGGAAAATAATCATAAGATACTTATTGCTGTTTTGATAGGCATTATTATCATATTGGGAGGAGCTATTGCAGGCACTTTATTAAAAGAACCTGTTAAAACAGTTGAGCTATTTAAAAATGGTACTACAGTGGAGGTGCCTGAAAACACCCATCTTGAAAGTCAGGATGAATTCAGTACAACCTATGTTACAGGTAAAAACACCACAATTATTGCTGTTGATACCAATGGTTTTGTAGGGGCGTTAGCGTCTAAAATGTTATCCTCTCTCATTGTTGAAAAAGGAGAAAAGCAGGATAATGGATTATATTTGCTTGATAAGAGTAGCATTACTGAAATTGGCGATCAGTTAGGTTTCGGGTATGATGAAAATAATATAAAAGATGTTTATGTAGGTATAAAGCATAATAATACAGTTAATCAAAGCATAATCATAATAGGAATTGATCAAAATGAAATAATCAGCATCTTAAACAGTATTCATTGGAAGTTGGGATTGCAATCAAATGCGTCCAATACTGCTGAAGTTAACATTAATAATTCAGCATCCAATGGATTTACAATGGACCTTCCAGATGATAATAGTGTAGATAATGTAATGAGCGATAATCAGGGGTCATCTGATGAAGTAGATGATTATGAATATGATCCTGTTGATTATGATGCTATTCCTGGAGGCAATTCCTATAGTTCATCATCTAATGGTGGAAGTAGTTCACAAGCGGAGGCTGGAACAGTTGATTCCTCCAGCAGTAGTGGAGGTAGTGATTCACAGGTTGAGACTACAACTGGATAATTTATAAATCATGTGTTGTAGCAATTAAAAATTTAAAAATTATTATACTTTGATGCAAAAGGAAAAAGGTTCGAGGAGAACCTTGTTTCTCTCTTTTTTTGGTTAATTAAAAATTGGCGTATTATTTTACAAACTTTAAATTTTAGAATTTTTTATCCAATAAACTGTTATTGACTAATGATCATATCATGGTACATATATGTTTTGGATAGTATGCAATACGCTCTCTAAGCTCAAAATATGTTTCGCTTGTCGGCTGACTTCAATGTATTCTCTTAAAAACTTGATGGAGTCCAAATATGGATTTTCGCTGAATTGTTTAAATCCTTTTAGTATATTGGTGATTTCGGTTGTCATGATAATATAATGAAGTCTAATCTTAATTAAGTTTGTGAAAAATGATGTGGGAATTTTTACTATATGTTTATTAAGTATTTCAGTTAGTTAGGTTCATATTTTTATATTAAACCAAAATTATATAACATAATATGTTAATAAATAGTTAATAGAAGTATTATATAATGAGTTTAAAATATGAATATCCTAAATTTAATCTGTCATAGAAAACCTGAAAGAAGTTTTTTCATTAAAGGATATCAATTTCCAGTATGTGCAAGATGTACTGGTTTTTATATTTCTTTAGTCGCATATTTCATATATGCTTACTATTTCTATGTGGATTATAATTTCTATTTGATTTTATTAGCAATTTCATTATTAATACCCTCCACAATAGATGGGATAACACAATTATTTGAATATCGAGAAAGTAATAATCTTTTGAGATTTTCAACTGGTTTATTAGGAGGTTTAGGTTTAGGAATACTCATAAAAGCATTGAAATACTTCATATATCTAAAAATTAATGGAGGTATTTAATTGAGTTTTTTAGATGATTGGAAAGAATGGAGCACTGCAAAAAAAGCTATATCCATTATTGTTGTTTGTTGTATTGGATTAATAATTGTAGGATTGTTAATTGGGGGATTTTCTTCAGATAAAAATACAAGCCCTGACACTACAATTAAAGTTAGTGATTTGGCAATTTCCAGTTCTGGATATGGAGGATATGACCTTACATGTAAACTAGTTCCAGATAAAGATTACAGTTATCTTGAAGCACAAGTAATTTTTTATGATTCTGATGATGCAGTAATAGATAAAAGTCCTTTAGTTTGGAATATGAATGATGTTCATGCAAATCAAACAATCAAAGTTAATGGAAATGCTTATGTTTCAGGAGATAATAATCCCGCAAAAGCAAAAGTATTATTCTTCGATAGTTCATTAAATTCTGAAGAATCAGATGCTATATTTACTCAAGAAGTGGATGTGTAATACTGCTTGAAATGGAGATATGGGAGTTATTCTCCCATATTTTATTAATAAATGGTGTGTTTATGTATTGTCCAAAATGTAATGAAAAAGTAGACCAAGATACAACATTTTGTCCGTCTTGTGGTGAAAAAATAAATGAAGATGACTCAAAAAAATGCCCAAATTGTTCTACATTAAATGATGCCAAAGCAAGTTTTTGTAATAGTTGTGGTTATAATTTTACAAATTCTTTAGAATCAAAAGATAATAATATTAGTCGTACTCCTGAATTGATTTTAGGAATACTTGCTGCTGTTTTAGGTTTTTTTGTTTCATTCATTGCATTATTTTTTTCTGCATTTTCTGAAAGTGCGGCATGGGTATTTGTTAGTTTAGTATTCTTTTCTATTTTAGGTATAGTAAGTACAATTTTTGTCAAAAAATATAATGACTTAGGTGGAATTGGAATGTTAGTGTCAGGTATTTTTTTATTAATTACTGGAGGAACATTAGGTATTATTTCATCAATTCTTTACATAATTGGAGGTTTATTAGCTCTATTTCGAAAATAAACCATTTTTTATTTTATTCTTGTACTTATTTTATAATTAATTAATTTCATTTTTTCATAACTAAAATATTGACCCATTTTTCATGTTGTCTTTCAAGTCTTGCATCATTTGTAAGCCAGGTTTTTATGATTTCAAATCCAGCATTTTCAAATAATTCCTTAGCAGTCTTTTCAGTAAAGTCATTGAAAAACCTTCCGTTTCTCTCTCCTTCAAAGTCTCCCAACTTGAAGGATGCATAAAATATACCTTCATCTTTTAATGACTTTTTCAATCTTTTTAAAACATCTTCCAGTTCCTCGCTTGGAACATGCAGGAGTGATGCTGAAGCCCAGATTCCGTCAAACTCATTGTCAAACTCGATTTCCTGAAACTGCATGTGTTTAACGTTTACTCCACTATGTTTGCTTGCAAGCTCACACATCTTCTCGGACCCATCGATTGCAGTCATATTATAACCTAATGACTTGAATTTTAATGTGTCCCTGCCGGATCCGCATCCTGCATCCAATATGCTTCCATTTTCCGGAATTAATGCTAAAAATTCATCATAATGTGAGCTCATGTCAGTGTTCACGGTGCCATCGAAGAATTCCTGTCCGTTTTCATCATAATAGTTCATTTTAAACCTCTTGTCTTGTAATAGTATAATGTCCTGTATTCAATAATATCCTTGAAATGCTTCTTAAATGTTTCCAGGTGAATGTAGTCCTCAAGTTCATCTGCCAGTGCAAGCTCAAAGCCTTCCTTTTTGATGAAGAATTGGCCTGCAGACTTGTTTAAAAACTTAATTGGGTTCCTGCGGGCAAGTGACAAGTACTGCCTTTTGCCCCATGACCGGTAATTTTTGGTGTTCTTGTCCTTGAGCATGTCTACTCCGTTTGATGCGTTATTGTAAAAGTTATTGAACTCCCTGTAAACGTCATCTTCCGTAATTTCCATCTTGATGTCGCCGTCATTGTAGAAGGCCTTTAATATCGGCATCTTGTATGATTTGGTTATGTTGGTGGTTTCCAAAGTGTTTAGAAACTCATGAGCTATTGAATTCAAGTAACCTTTTTCCTCTGGATCTAATTCATTATTATCACTTAAAAATGATATATAATCTCTAAAGAAATTATGCTTTGTGTTTCTTTTCATTGCAGAGATTATCTGCTCATCCATCTTGAGGAACAATTCAACCCTTGACGGCCTGTGCTCCAAATCCTCTTTTACGGAGTTGAACTCTAGAAGGATTTTGTCCTTTATTTTCAGCTCCTGCTTTGCCTGAATCTTGAATATGTCAATCAGCTGGAAATCAAAATCGATATAGCAGTCTTCAGGATATTCAAACTCCAGCACGGATTCGTTTAGAAGGGTTTTTGTATTGTAGGCAGAATCGCTCAACAAAAACGGAACCAGATTTGCCTTTTTATAGTTTCCAATAAAGTCCAATACGGTCAGGTGGGTCTTGTTTTCAGACTTTCTCAAGCCCCTTCCAAGCTGCTGCAGGAATATTGTCGGGGACTGTGTCGGCCTTAAAAATAATACCGTATCGATTTCAGGAATGTCGACCCCTTCATTGAACATATCAACTGTAAAGAGTATTTTCAGCTCACCACTTGTGAGTTTATTGATTGCCTTTTGCCTTTCCTCACTGTACTCTCCCTGCTCACCGCTGTATACTGCAGCGGAGGGAACATCATGGTTTGTAAAGTAATCTGCCATATACTCTGCATGATTTATTGAAGAGCAAAAGCCGATTGCCCTTGTGGAATTGTATTTTAGGTAATGATTCAATACCAGTTCAGCCCTTTTGTTGATCATCAGTTTGGTCTCCAGGTCCTTTTCGTCATACTTTCCGTTTCTCATGCTGATGCCGTCATAATCAACGGTGTCGTCATAGATTCCATAGTATCTGAAAGGTGAAAGGAATCCCTTGTTTATCGCTTCCTTTAGTCTGATTTCATAAACGGTGTTATAGTCGCATAATGCGAAAACGTCCCTGCTGTCAAGCCTTTCAGGGGTTGCAGTCAGGCCAAGCATGAATTTTGGGGTGAAATAGTCAATGATATTGATGTAGTTTCCTGCAGCCGCATGGTGGAACTCATCAATTATGATATAGTCGAAGTGGTCCTGTTTAAAGTAGTTTTCGTTAAGATAAGACTTTTTACCCAATGTCTGAACAAGGGCAAAGGTGATGTAGGCATTAGTGTCCTTGAATCCATTGTAGAAAAATCCGATTGACTTGTCCTTGTGAATGTTTTTAAAGGATTTTGAAGCCTGCCTTATGATTTCTTCCCTGTGTGCAACGAATAGGATCTTTTCATATTTGATTGAGTCAAAGACTGCAAGATATGTTTTCCCGGTGCCTGTGGCCGCCACCACAAGAGCCTTGTCAAAGCCTTCCTCACGGGTTTTATTTAATTCATATAATGCTTCAGTCTGTGCAGGGTTAGGCTCGAATGTCCTGTCTTCAGTAATGATTTCATATTCCTCTTTTGGTTTTTTCCATGATTTTGAGTAGTTTCTAAGAACTTCATCTGTGATTTCCATTGAATGGTTTGTGAATAATTCTTCAAAATTATCCTGAAAATCATTGAAGTCTTTTTTATTGTCATTTTTGGTGAAATGGTAATTCCACTCGATTGAAGTGGTGAGAGCTCCCCTTGAAAGGTTTGAAGATCCGACATAAATCTCTGAGTAGTCTTTGCTGTGGAAAATGTATGCCTTAGGGTGGAAACTTTTGTTTGGATGACTGTAAAATCTCAAATCAAGATTATCTCCAAGTTCTTTTTTAAGGATGATGAGGGCTTCAGGTTGAGTGATATTGAGGTAATTGGTTGTCAATATTCTTATTTTTGCATTGGAATTTTTTAAATCGCTGATAATTAGATTTACACCGGATTTCATTAGAAATGAAACTATAATGTCAATTTGTTCTGCATTTGCAATGCTTTTTTTGATTTGATTTAGAAATTCCTCATTGTTTCCGGTTAATGCGTTTTGACTCATAATAATTTTCCTTTGATTATTTAATATGGTTTTTGTCGTTTATGGTTAATTAAATTTTTTAAGGAATTTTTTGAGTGAATTAGGTTCTTATTTTTTCATTTCGCCAATGGTAATTCACACTTAACTTTATGATATTTATTATTTCTACATGTAATCCATTTAATCTATAATTGAGGTAAATTATTTATTTAAAATGTTATAAAAGTATGTATATAAGTTAAAGGATTGTTAATGATGGCAAATATGTGGATGGTTCGTGCAGGTGAAAATGCATTTTTAATAGATGATTTTAAAGAGTTGAATATTGTAGCTATCGGATGGGAAATTGGAGATTTGGCAGATAAAACTCCAGATGAAATTAAAGAAATCATGGCTAGAACATATCCCGATTCAAGTAAAACCGCTCTCGGTTTAAATTCAGGTCAGGTTATTCGTTTTGTTTATGATTTTCAAATCGGTGACTGGGTTGTTTCATATAATCCTCAAACCCGTAAATATTTGGTTGGCAGAATTACCTCCAATTATTATTATTCTTCAAAGTTGGCTGAAAAATATAATCAAACAGGAGAGTTTTACCCTCATTTTAGAGATGTTGAATGGTTGGGTGAAGCAAAAAGGGATGATTTGTCTGATTCAGCATCAAAACCATTAAAATCCATAATGACCGTTTTTTACTTGAATGATTCTGCAAAAAATAATATTTTATATTCAATTAATCCTGATGAAATTACATGGGCAGATTTTTACATGGAATTTGCTGATAAACTTTTAGAATATAAAAATAATCGTACTGAACTAATCAACAAATTACAGAATGTTTTTAATAATTTAAACATGAAATTGCCAACACTCGAAAATGATGAAAATGGTAATACGATTGTCCCGTTTGATATTGATCCGTTCACGGTTTTTGCACTTTTTAACAAACAAATTTCTGCCGAAAACAGAATGAATATTACTCGTGAAATTAAAAATGAGTTTTCACTTAAAAATGATTCTCCAATAACTTTCAATGGAATTGCAGTTGTAAATAATTTAGGTGCAGCATTTTACAGATTTCAAGCTGACCGTGGAGAAAATGATATAGATAACTTATGGAAACTTTTTACCAGTGCACTTGAACTCTCAAAAAAGGATAATTCATTTAACCGTGAAAATTTTATCAGTACTTATGATATAGTTTCAACTCAGTATAAAATAAAATGGAACATAACTATGGCTTTGAATTGGATTAGGCCATTTGATTTCATTGGTCTTGACCAAAACAATCGGGAAATATTATCTCATGAGGATATTTTTTCTGATGAATTTAAGGAAGAGATTAACTCTTTAAAAACACCTCCAAAAGGAGAGCAATATCTTAAAATTTGTGAAGAAGTTAAATTTAGTTTAAACAATTTGGATAAATATAATTCATTTCCAGAATTATCTCATAAAGCTTATATTTCAAAATATAATTCTCCGGATAATCCCGAAGGTATTGGGGATAGTGATGTTCAAACAACTAAATACTGGTTAATTTCACCTGGCCAAGGTGCATATTTGTGGGATGAATTTTATAAAAATGGTGAAATGGGTATTGGTTTTGATGGAACCGGTGATTTAAGTAAATATGATTCTAAAGAGGAATTGAAACTTAAGTTTCAAGAAATGTATAATGATTCCTCTTCTCATGTAAATAATGTCCATGCATGTTGGCAGTTTGTCCATGATATACAAATTGGAGATGTCGTTTTTGCTAAAAAAGGAATGAGTGAAATTATAGGTAGGGGAATCGTTGAAGGTGATTATGAATATGATACAAGCAGGCCTTATCACAAGATTAGAAAAGTAAAATGGACTCATAAGGGGCATTGGGAACCAAAAGACAAATTGCCTATGAAAACATTAACTGACATTACTATTTACACTGAATTTGTCAATGGAATTAAGGAATTATTCGTTAATGAAGAAGATGGAGAAGAGGAAATTCCTGAAAGGGAATATCCTATCTATACTCCTGAAAAATTTTTAGAGGAAGTCTACATTTCAGAAAATGATTACAATACATTGGTTGATTTGGTTCAAAACAAGAAAAACCTGATTGTTGAAGGTGCACCGGGTGTCGGGAAAACATTCATGGCAAAAAGATTGGCTTATTCCATTATGGGCGTTAAGGATACCAGCCGTGTTATGATGGTGCAGTTCCATCAAAGCTATTCATATGAGGACTTTGTGATGGGTTACAGGCCCGCAAAAGATGGTTTTGAGTTAAGGCAGGGTTCATTCTATAACTTCTGTAAAAATGCTGAGGAAGACTCTGAAAACGATTATTTTTTTATCATTGATGAAATCAACCGTGGAAATCTTTCCAAAATCTTCGGTGAACTATTCATGCTTATTGAAAACGACAAGCGTGGAGAGAAAAACAAGATACAATTGTTATACTCTGATGAGCTCTTTTTCATCCCAAAAAATGTTTATATTATCGGTTTGATGAACACTGCTGATCGAAGTTTAGCAATGATTGACTATGCATTAAGAAGAAGATTTGCATTCTTTGACTTGAAACCGGGCTTTAACTCAAATGGTTTTAAGGATTATCAAAATGAATTAGAAAACACCAAATTCGATAATCTAATCAACATTATGAATGAATTAAACGAAGACATTAAAGAGGATGAAAGCTTAGGTGAAGGCTTCCGCATTGGTCACAGTTACCTGTGCAACATCAAAGCTGATGACATTGATGACAAGTTGAACTACATTGTTGAATATGAACTGATACCATTATTGAAGGAATACTGGTTTGATGATGCTCAAAAAGTTGAATTCTGGTCAGATAAATTGAGAAGTGCAGTAAATGATTCATGAAAACTCGATTTACATTAAAAACATTTACTACATGTTGGCATATGCCTTTCGTGTATTGAATGAAAAGGAATATAAAAAGGTAGAAACCGAAGAGTTTGACAATATTGGCGAGTTGCTCTCAGAGATTCTCTCAATCGGTGTTGCTTCACAGATTAAGCAGGGTCTTGTCAAGGATTACTTGGAAGTTAGTGAAACCACCTCCTCAATCCGTGGTAAAATCAACATTACCGAATCCATAAATGAGCAAAGCTTCATCAAAAAGCAACTGAACTGCACTTATGATGAGTTTTCTCTTAATTGTTATCTAAACCAGATTATAAAATCAACATTGAATCTGCTGGTAAAATCAGACTTGGCCCGTGAGAGAAAAAAGAAGCTTAAAAGATTATTGATGTATTTTGCCGATGTGGATTTGATTGATGTTAAAAACATTAACTGGAAGATAAGGTTTGATCGAAACAACCAAACATATAAGATGCTCGTTAATATATGTTATTTGGTGATAAACGGCTTGTTGCAGGGTGAAAAGTCAGGTGATGTCAAGCTGATGGACTTTGAAGATGATCAGCTGATGAGCAGCTTGTATGAGAAGTTTCTTTTGAATTACTTTAAAAAGGAACATCCCTACGTTAAGACTCATGCTCCACAGATTGATTGGCAAATCGATGATGGATGGGATGTTCTACTGCCTAAAATGAAGACTGATGTAACATTGGAGTATGAAAACAGGATTTTGATAATTGATGCAAAATTCTACAAGGACAACTTAGCTGAAAACTATGGAAAGAATATGCATCACACAGGAAACTTATATCAGATATTCACATATGTCAAAAATAAGCAAGCAGAGCTTCAAGGAAAATATGTTGAAGTCAGTGGAATGTTACTTTACGCAAGGACGGATAAAAATATTCAACCGGATAGTGATTATGTGATGAGTGGCAGTGAGATTTCGGTAAAAACTTTGGATTTGAATCAGGAATTTAGTGATATTAAAAATAAACTGGATAATATTGTTGATGGTAATTTGTTTAATGGCTATTAGGTTTAATTTTTTTATCATATATGGGAACATATATAATTTTTACTTTTTGTTTTGAACATTTTATTACTTAAATCATGTTTTTAGTATGCTTTTGATATTTTAGGTTATATTAACTATCTTTCAAGTTCTTCTGTTTATTAAAGAATATAATTGTATTCATGTGATACAGAATCATTTGACCCATATTTCGTAATGCTATTAAAACATTCCGGAAATATACAGATGGATCTGGCAAAATCAAAAGGACCAGTTTATATGGGTGTTGAATATGGTATCTTCGGTAAGTTTAGGTTTATGACACAGGCAGCATATGATGCGTTAAGTAGCTATGATGAGGATACAATTTATTTTGTAAGAAGTTCATAAGTGATATTATGGAATTGAGTGATGAAATGTTAACAGAAATTAGTTATGTAAATATCTCAAAATATAGGACAAAGGTAATGAAAACTTTGGATGGGAAGTAAAAATACCAACAGTCATTGCAAGAGATTCAGGCATTAGAACAAATCATGTTTCAAAAGTTCTAAGTGAATTGAAAGCGCATGAACTTATTGAATGCATTAATCCAGAAGCTAGAAAAGGTAGGTTATATAGATTAACTGATAAGGGTGATGATTTAGTTAAAAATTTAAAATAAAGCTATATTGTTCCAATATAGCTATTTAGTATTCAAAATCTCTTCTTTTAATTTGTTGAACTCTTTATCAGATATAACTGGTTTACCTACTAGTTTAATAGGCTTTTCTACATTAGCATATATCATGCCTCTGGTTTTTTTAAGCATTTGGGGTTCATCAAGTTCATAAACTCTTAAAATCCATATTTTAGCTGTTTTTCTTCCAAGATAATCTTTAACATGTTCACGAGTCCAAATATGGAACTTATTAAATGCACCAATTCTTGTTGAAGGTTTGTCAATAACTTCTTCAACAGTTGCATAGTATTTTACTTCATAAGCATCATCGCCATTAGGTAATAAGTTATCTTTAGCAAATTGTTTATCCTGAAATGAATCTAAAACATTATCTTTGATAGCATAACTAACAGTTGGGTATAGTAAAAATTCATTCAAGGTTGTACCATATTTTCTTATTAATATTGTTTGTTTTCCTTGACCTAATGCTTCAAGTGTCGCATTCCATTCGTTTAAACATTTTGTTATTTCAGACATTGATATCACTCTTAATAAATATTTTAACTATACTATTAATTATAACTTTAAATAAATATAATATTATAACTTCAATTTATAATTTTGACAAAATTTAATTATAATGGTATTAATAAATTATTAATAAAGGGTGAATTTCATTGAAGTATAGTGCGGGGCTTGCAAGTACTTCATTTTGGTTCATTGAATCAAAAAAGATTGCAGAGCTTATTTTAGATGGCTATTCAAAAAAAGAAATAATGAAAATGGCTTTAGAAGAGAATATATTCCAAGTTGAAACAGATACTCGTATTAAAGAGATCGTTAATGGAGTTTATAGAAGATTAAATTCATTTCCTAAAGAGATATTAGAGTGTTTTATGAGTGTAGATGTAAACTCCGGAAAAGTATTTGTGTTGATTTCAATTTTAAAAAATGATAAACTATTTTTTGAATTTATGTATGAGGTATTTAGGGAACATATTTTAGTTGGTGATTTCACTCTTAAACCTAGGGATTTTGACATATTTTTTGATAATAAATCTTTTCAAAGTGAAATTGTTGATAATTGGGCTGATGATACTGTTGCTAGACTTAAAAGAGGTTATAGCAATATGCTTTCAGAAGCAGGGGTGTTAAATACTTCAAAAAAAGAAAAAGAAATAACAATTCCTTTTATTGATCTTACACTTCAAGAACTTTTAATTAATAATAATTTAGGTCCTTATTTAAATGCAATTACTGGTGAACAATAGATTAAGCGGTTGATGATAATGAATATTGATGAAAGATTAAGTAAAATAGAACATATCATACGACAACCTTCTTTTTTGAATAATGAAGAAACAGGAAATGAAATAGGGTATTATATTTTTGATTATGATCCTAAAGATGAATTATTAGTTAGAAATGAAGTTAAACATCTTAAAGATAAAATTAATGATAATCCAAATTATGGATTCCAAATTTTGGAATTTGATTTATTTGAAATAATATGTGATATTCTTAAAGAGAAAGGATATTTAGAAAAAACTTTTAAATTTGAAAAGAAAAAAGGAAGAGAACATGCTAAAAAAGCAATAACAAAAATGTTAAGATTGAGTACGGATTCTAATCTAATTGTTAAATATATTAAAGATAGATTTGTGCCAAATTCAGTTATTTTTTTAACTGGAGTAGGTAAAGCATACCCTATACTTAGGTCACACAATGTTTTAAATAATTTAGGTCAACAATTAGATGAAGTGCCAGTTATAATGTTTTATCCAGGCAAATATACCGGAAATGATTTAGTATTGTTTAATACTATAAAAGATAGTAATTATTATAGGGCTTTTCCATTGATAGAATAAAGAGTGATTCTGATGAAAATTGGCGAAATGTTTGATAAACCAATTAATCGGGAGATTAATGGGGTAATTAAAGTTGGTCAAAAGGACGAAGAAAATATATTTCAGGAATTAAATGAATATGTAGTGACTGATGAATTAAGAAAACACTTCAAAGAATTCTTTTCAGTGTACAATTACAGTTTAAACAATCCTACAGATAATATTGGAGTATGGATTACTGGTTTCTTTGGAAGTGGGAAATCACACTTCTTAAAGATATTATCATATATTCTTGATAGTAATCTCAAAGTAGAGAATAAGGATAATCCTGGAGAAATTAGGAGACCAATTGATTTTTTTAAAGAAGATAAAAAAATTGAAGATCCCATGGTAATAGCTGATATGATTAATGCTAGCAATGTTAGCACGGATGTAATATTATTCAATATTGACTCAAAAAGCTCAAACTCTGAATCTGAAAAAGATAAGATTTTAGATGTATTCTTAAAAGTCTTTAATGAAATGAGAGGATATTGTACTGAATATCCATTTTTAGCAGACTTTGAAAAAAAATTAGAACAAGAACATTTATATGAAGAATTTAAAACAACATTTAAATCTATTAATGGTGACGAATGGGAAGAAATAAGGGATGATTATTATTATATAAGTGATGATATTGTTGAAACAATTGTTAAAATAGGGTTCATGAGTGAAGATGCTGCAAATAATTGGGCAGATAAGGCAGAAGAAAATTATAGTATGTCTATAGAAAAATTTGCTCGTGAAGTAAATAATTATTGTAATTCTAAAGGAAAAAATCATCATGTAATATTTTTAGTGGATGAAGTTGGACAATACATCGGTGAAGATACAAAATTAATGTTAAACTTACAGTCAATAACAGAAGATTTAGGTTCAAAATGTAAAGGAAAAGCCTGGGTTGTTGTTACAAGCCAAGAAAGTATAGATGATATAATTGAAGTAAAAGGAAAAGACTTAGATAAGATTCAAGGAAGATTTAAAACAAGGCTTTCATTAACTTCTTCAAGTGTAGATGAAGTAATTAGAAAAAGAATACTAACTAAAAAAGAACCAGTTTATAAATCTTTAATAGCAAAATATCCTCAATATGAATATCCTCTGAAAGATGCTTTTATATTTACAGATAGTGCAAACATGGGTCATTATATTAATGCAGATGATTTTGCGGCAATATATCCATTTGTTCCTTATCAATTTAATTTATTACAAGCAGTATTAACTGCAATAAGAGAACATGGTGCGTCAGGAAAACATTTAGGTGAAGGAGAACGTTCTATGCTTGCAGTATTCCAAGACTCTGGAAAAGCACTAATGGATAAAGAAGAGGGCTCACTAGCACCATTTAATGTATTTTATAATCCATTAGCAAAATTTATAGATCATTCACATAGTTCAGTTATAATAAAAGCTGCTAAAAACCCTGAGTTAAAACCGTTTGATGTTGAAGTTCTTAAAGTACTATTCTTGATAAAATATGTAAAGGAAGTTGAAGCTAACTTAAATAATATAGCTGTATTAATGATATCTGAAATTAATCAAGATATGGCTACTTTAAAAGATGATATTAAAGATTCTTTGGAGAGATTGGAGCATCAAACTTTAATTTTAAAAAATGGAGAAACTTATTCTTTTTTAACAAATGAGGAACAAGATGTTAACAAAGAAATAAAACATGAAAATGTAGATGAAGGGGAAGTATTGTCAGAAGCATCAAAAATGATATTTTATGATATTTATGGCGACAAGAAATATATGTACACCAATAAATATAATTTTAGTTTTAATAAAGCAATTGATAATTCTAATGAGGGTATGCGTAAAAATGATATAGGAATACGTGTTATAAGTCCATTCTATGAATTTAATCATGAAGTTTCAGAACAATCTACATTATCTACAGTATCTGAAGAAGATAAAAATCAAAACAGTCTTAAAGCATTATCTGAAAAAAATAATGAGGTAATTATCTATTTAAACGAGGAATTTGATATATTTAAAGAAATACGAGAAATTTTACAAATAGAAAGATACCTCAAGAAAAATAGTATAGAAATGGACCCAACTATTAAGGCTAACAAACAAGAGGAACTAAAACAGAAAAAGAAAAGAGTTTCAATATTACTTCAAAAATCTCTTAAGCATGTAGATATTTTTGTAAATGGTTCTAAAGCAGATATTGGTGAAAAAAATCCAAAAGAAAGAATAGAAGACGCTTTAGAAATGCTTGTAAAAAAAGTATATCATAAATTAAGTTATATGGATTTTTCACCAGATGATGCGGATATATTAGAAGCTATCTCTGAATCTTCGCAAGAAATTCTTAGTAGTGGACAAACTGAGGCACACAATGCATTAGATGATGCGGATAATTATATTAAACGGCAATCTGATAAATTCATTAAACCGAGTTTAAAAACAATATTTGGTAGATTCACTTCAGCACCTTATGGATTTAATGATGTGGATGTACAATGGATAATAGCAAAATTATTTTCACAAAATAGAATTACATTATTATTAAATTCTGAACCAATATCTTTGAAGAATTATAAATCTGAAGAAATTCTTAATTTTTTATCTGCAAAAGAGTATAAAGATAAAATATTAGTTGAAAAGAAAAAAGAAACTCCTAAAAAGAAAATAAAAATAACTAAACAAGTTTTTAAAGATATTTTTGGAGATATTGTAAATTCTGATAATGATGAAGTTATCATGGATAAATTTATCAGTGAATCTAATAAAAAATTAACAGAAATCAATGACTGTTTGTCATATTACAGGACAACAATAAATTATCCTGGACAAAATGTATTAATTAATGCACAAGAGTTACTTATGAATGTTGTATCAAAAAAATCAACAGAACAATTTTATAATTATATTTTTGATAATGAAGATGATTTGTTAGATATGGGTGATGAAACTTTTCCAGTAATCCAATTTTTCAATACAAATCAAAAACAATACTTTGATGAAGCATTTGAAGTTCATAATATTTTTGAATCAAATAAAAATTACATTGATGATGTTGATTTAATTAATATTGCTGATGATATAGAAAAGATATTAATTATGGAAAAGCCATATTCTAAAATTCCAGATCTTCCTAATTTAACTGATGCATTTTTAGAAAGACATAAAATTATTATTGATAAAGAAAAGTTAACTCCTCAAAATGATATAAAATTAGAATTTGAGGAAGTTTCCGATGTTCTTAATATGGATTATGAATACAAGGGTGAATTAAAAGAAAAATATCAACAAACATTTGAAAATGATTTTGATAGTTTAACTAATAAATTAAATAACACTAATGATATTGCAACAATTAGGGGAATAAGTGATCAAGCTTCTATCTTAAAAAATAAATGTCTTGATAAAATTAATGAATTTAAAGAATCTAAAACTGGTGATGGAGATGAAACTTCGGGACCTAAATCTGTAGATATATCTGTTAAATTTATTACTTCACAATCAAAAGTCAAGATCAAAAATGAAGCTGATTTAGACATGTTTTTAAATAAAATAAAGTCAGAAGTTATAAAACAATTAGAAGAAAATGATATAGTAAATTTAAAACTATAACTCTTTTTAGGAGATTAAAATATGGATAAAGTAGCTATTAAATATTTTGCAACTGAAGCACGTCGAAAAATGATAGATAATGTTGAATATCGAGCTAGTTTAATAGGTATTACTAAAGATATAATTAAAGATCCTATTTCTAAAGCAGAGGGTATGGAAACTTTTGATTTTGGTGCAGGTAACTATACTATTTATGATTCTGACATTATAAAAAGAAAAGAGTTAATAAGAGAAATTAAAGATAAAGGTTTTGAAAATGTTGTTGAAGAAGTTGCTTATACTTGGTTCAATAGGATTATAGCAATCAGATACATGGAAGTAAATGATTATCTCCCCAGCCGTACACGAGTATTATCTAGTGAATCTCCTGGAAAAAGAGAACCGGATATTATTACCGAAGCTTTGGACTTAGATTTAAATTATACAGATAGTGATGAACAACATATTATTAAGCTTCAGGATGAAAACAAACTTGATGAATTATTCCAGTTTTTATTTGTGAAACAATGCAATGAATTAAATACTATTTTGCCATGTTTATTTGAAAAAACAGATGATTGGATGGAATTACTTTTAGATATTAACTTCACTAATGAAGATGGGGTCATATATCAATTAATAAATACTATTCCTGAAGATAATTTTTATAACCAAGTTGAAATTATTGGATGGATGTATCAATTTTATATTTCTGAACGTAAAAGTGAAGTCATTGAAATTTATAAGTCAAAAGCGATTATTAAAAAAGATATTCCTGCTGCAACACAGTTATTCACTCCTAAATGGGTTGTAAAATATATGGTAGATAACTCATTAGGTAAATATTGGATTGAAAGGAATGAAAATTCAGATTTAATTAATTCTTTAGATTATTATTTTGAGGAAGCTGAGCAACCTGAAATCATTAAATCTGATTTAAATAATGTGAAAAATGAAAATATTGATGTTATTAATTTAAAATTTATAGATCCTTGTATGGGTTCGGGAAATATATTAGTTTATGCATTTGATGTATTTTTTAATATTTATAAAGAATTAGGATATTCTGAAAAGGAAATTCCTGAATTAATATTAAAAAATAATTTATATGGTTTAGATATTGATGATAGGGCTTTTCAATTAGCTTACTTTACTTTATTGATGAAAGCTAGAAGTATTGATAGAAGAATATTCAAAAAAAATATAACTCCTAATGTTCGCTCAATAAAAGAAAGTTCCGCGATAACTCCAGATGTTATCAGTTATATAAAAGATTTTGACTTGGATTTGGGTAATAAAATTTCATATTTGGTGGATATTTTTAAAAATGGGAAAGAATTTGGGTCATTAATTAAGATAAAAAATTATGATTTTGATTCAATTACATTAAAATTAAATCAGATGTTAGATGAATCTAATAATAAATTATCAGACGTATTTTATAAAAATATAATATTAAATGATGTTTTTTCATTGATTAAACAATCAAAGATATTAACTTACAAATATGATGTTGTTGTGACTAACCCACCTTATATGAATAAATTTGATAAAACCTTTAAAGAATTTGCTAAAAAACATTATAAGGATTATTCAAAAGATTTATTCTCAATGTTTATTTATAGAAATTTTGATTTCTGTAAAGAATATGGTTATTCTGCTTTAATAACTCCATTTAGTTGGATGTTTTTAAAAAGTTTTGAAAAATTAAGAAAATTCTTAATCAATAACAAAACATTTTCATCATTGATTCAATTGGAATATAATGCATTTAATGAAATAGCTATGGTTCCTGTTGGTACATTTGTTTTTAAGAACACTAATAAAAATAATTTAGATTATAATGGAACTTACTTAAAACTTTCAGAATTTAATGGAGGCATGGAAGTTCAAAGGGATAAAGTTTTAGAATCAATTAATAATTCAGTTGATTACAAATATATTTCAAATAGTAAACGTTTTCTCAGTATTCCGGGCAATCCTATTGCTTTTTGGGTTTCAAATGAACTGGTTGAGGCATTTGATAATGGAAAAGCTCTTGTTAATGGTGCAGATATTAAATCAGGCCTTACAACTGGAGATAATAATAAATTTTTAAGATATTGGTTTGAGGTATCATTATTAAAAACTAAGTTTGATTGTAAGAGTTTAAATGAAGCTAGTACTTCACAATATAAATGGTTCCCATTAAACAAAGGAGGTTATTTCCGTAAATGGTATGGAAATCATGATTTTGTAATAAATTATGAAAATGATGGGCATGATCTAAAAAATTTTAAAAAGTTTTCTTTTGGAAATGCTGAGTTTCATTTTTTAAGTTCAATAAGTTGGTCTAGAGTAACAAGTGGACGTATTGCATTTAGATATTATCCTGATGGTTTTTTATTTGATAATACTGGAAGTTCATTATTTATTCCAAAATGGAATAAATGGTATATTTTTGGTTTTTTAAATTCAAATGTTTGCCAATCTATTCTTGATTTAATTGCTCCGGCATTACATTATGAAGTGGGAAACATATCATCTATTCCAATTTTATTTGATGATAATCCTATGGTAGAGTCAACAGTAAAAGATTGTATAAAGTTAGTTAAAGAAGATTGGGATGACTATGAGTATAGTTGGAACTTTAAAAAACATCCTTTCTTTAATTTTTCTAATAACTTAATTGAAGATTCATTTAATCAATGGAAATCTCTAAAAATAAATAATTTTAATTCATTGAAAGAAAATGAGATTAAATTAAATGAATTCTTTTCTGAGCTTTATTCTGTAGATACTAATTGTGATGTAGAAAATAAGCATGTTTCAATATCTTTAGCTAATTATGAAAATGATGTGAAATCATTTATTTCATTTGCAGTGGGGTGTATATTTGGAAGGTATAGTCTTGACAAAGAAGGTTTAATATATGCGGGAGGAACTTTTGATTTAAGCAATTATTCAAAGTTCAATCCAGATGATGATAATATTGTGCCAGTTTTGGATAATGAATATTTTGAAGATGATATTGTAGGTCGTTTTATTGAGTTTGTCAAAATTAGCTTCGGTGATGAAAATCTTGAAGAAAATTTAGATTTCATTGCAGGTGCTTTAAACAAAAAAGGAAAAACTAGTCGTGAAATAATCAGAAATTACTTTTTAAAAGGTTTCTTCAATGATCACATCCAAACATATAAAAAACGCCCTATTTACTGGCAATTTGATAGTGGGAGGCATGATGCTTTTAAATGTTTAATTTATATGCATAGATATGAACCGGATATTGTTGCTCGTGTTAGAACTGATTATTTACATAAAACTCAAAAAGCTATTGAAGAAAATTTAGCTCATTGCGATAGTATTATTGCTAAACCTTCAAACAATTCCGAATTAAAAAAAGCTACAAAGGATAAAACTAAACTTATTAAGCAATTAGATGAAATTAAAGAGTATGATGAAGCTTTAGCACATATTGCTCATCAACAAATTAAAATTGATTTAGATGATGGTGTTAAAGTTAATTATGATAAATTCCAAAAAGTTGAAATTGCTATTGGTGGTCAAAAAACTAAAAAGATAAATTTACTTAAAAAAATTTAATTGGAGTACATATTAATGAATCTTAGTTCTGTAGAAGATAAAATTAACGAAATATTTTCTAATTCAGAAGATAGAAAAATTATATTGTGGTATGATGAATCTAAAGAGTTTATTGATGAGATTGGCGACATTAGATTAGATAATGCAGAATTATTCAAATTAGAGGATGATAATTGGATATATGCTAAATATTACATTGAATTAGTTAATGATAATGTTAATTATTTAATTTATGCTCCATTTAGTAAACCTTCAGATAAAGAAAATTATCTTGCAGATATGTCTCATTATGCTACTTTATTTTCTGCAGATAAATTAGATATTATTTTACAAGAATTAAATATTCCAATTGAACTCAAAGAAGTTATGGAATTATATCCTAACTTTTGGAATGCTAACTCTAGAACTGATCCATTCAAAAAACTTAATGTAAATGAGTATAATCGAGATTCAATTGAACGTGGTATTTTAGCTGTTTTATCAAAGGAAAAATCAATTAACTTTGAATATATTCTTCGTAGTGTGATTGTAAATTATTTTGAAGGAAATAACTCTTTTATTGATGATTTTGATAAATATGGCATATTAAATAGATTTTGGGAACTCGTTTATCAACATTTTGGATATACTGAAGATAATCCAAATATTAATAATTTAATGGCTTCATTAATTTTAAATTACACGGCATATTTATTTGATGATGAGGTTCCCAAATCATGGAACAGATTTTTAGTAAATGATAAGAATAATCATAAGGTATTTATGGATAATTTTATGAATAATACCAATTATATGGATATTTATGACAATATTGCAGGGGATATGGCTTATAAATTAAAAATAGCTGAGGATATTAAAGATTTTGTGGTGGATGCTTATATTCACTGTGATAGTTTTGATGTGTTTGATTGCAATATTATCGGACATTATGTTAATACATTATATGAAACCAAAGAAAAAATAGACCTTGATGATGTTTTAGATTTTAGAAAAAATAGTCATTTTTATGACAAATATGAAAATGAATATGAATTGCTTAAATGGGCTAATAAGTTCATATATTATTTTAAAGAGTTTCAAAGAGAAATATTGCCCGATAATGCTAATGAATTAATTAATATGTATGAAAACAGATTTGCAAATGTGGATAAATGTTATAGGAAGTTTTATTATTATTATGATAAAATAAGTGATGTTGATTATATTGCAGATTTGCGTCAGTTAATTGAAAATATGTATAATACATTCTTGTTGGAGATTAATTCTAAATTCACATCAATTATTGATGATTTAAATACTATAGACATTCCAAAACAATGGAATTTTTATAAACGTTTTGTTTCTAATAAAGAATATAAAACTGCAGTTATTATTTCTGATGCTTTAAGATATGGTTGTGCTATTGAGCTTAAAGATGAATTAGATAAGATATCAACAAGAAACAATAAAATTGAACCAATGTTATCTACTGTTCCGTCATATACTGCTTTAGGTATGGATGCATTATTGCCTCACAAAAAAATAAAATATGATGGTAATAAGATTTTAGTTGATGGTAAACCTCGAATATCTACTGAAGATAGAGATAAATTGTTAAAACAATATAATTCAAATGCTATTGCAGTTAAATATGATGATATCATTAATTTAAATAAAGATGAGCGTAGAACTATTTTTAAAGGCATAAAATTAGCTTATATTTATCATGACCAAATTGATGCAAGAGGAGATAACGCTTCAACTGAAAATGAAGTATTTGCAGCATCTCAAGAAGCTATTGATGAAATTATTAAGCTTGTTGCTAAATTGACAGATGAAGTTAATTTTGTTAATTTTATTATAACTGCTGATCATGGTTATATTTATAAAAGAGATACATTAGAAGAAAGTAGTAAAGTTAACTTAGATAAAATTAATGCAATTTATAAAAATAAGCGTTTCTTACTTACAAATGATGAAACCAATGTCTTAGCTACAAAATGTTTCTCTTTAGAGTATATTGATAATGATGATGTGTTTGTTACAGTTCCTGTAGGTGTTGATGTTTTTAAAACTAAAGGGGCTGGTTTAAATTATGTGCATGGAGGTTTGTCATTAGAAGAAGTTATTGTTCCAGTGCTCGAGATTAATACTCGTAAAGGTAATAAAAATCAGGAGCCAGTGAAACTACAACTTGTTAGTTCTATAAATAAAATTACTAATCATGAGTTCATGTTAACATTTTTCCAAGAAGAAAATGTTTCTAAAAACGTTTTGCCATTTGAAGCTTCGATTTATTTCATTGATAGTGATGGAAATAAGATTTCTAATGAAGTAATTATTTATGCTGATAAAAATAGTGAATATGCAGAAGATCGTAAGTTTATGAGACAATTCACTTTAAAACGAATTAATTATTCAAAAGATAAGCGATATTATTTGCGCATTGATAATGCAAAGGGTGAAGAAGTTGATCATTATGAATTTATAATAGATATTGCATTTCAGGATGGATTTAATTTTCTATAGGTTGTGATAGTAATGGTTGAGTATACTATGGATGATGATTTAAATACTAAATTAAAACATTATTTTGATGGAAGAATTGTTAGGAAAGATTTAACAAAAAGAGTAAAGGAAGGTGCTAATGTTCCTGTTTATGTTTTGGAGTACTTATTGGGCAAATACTGTTCCCAAGATGATTTATTAGTTGAACAAGGAGTTCAAAATGTTAAGGATATTCTTGCTAATAATTATGTAAGGCCCGATGAGGCTCAAAAAATATTATCTAAAGTTAAAGAATTAGGTTCTTATTCCATTATTGATGTTGTTTCTGTTAGATTAAATTATAAAAAAGATATTTATGAAGCTACATTTTCTAATTTGGGTATTAAAGAAATTCCTATTGCTCCGGAATTTCCACAAAGATTTGAGCGACTTTTAGGTGGAAACTTATGGTGTATGGTTAATTTAGAATATGAATTTGATGAAGCAGATTATTCAAGAAATCCAATTAAAATACGTAATTTACAACCTATACAATTGCCTAACATTGATTTAGATGAAATTTTGATTAAAAGAAGAAATTTTACTAAAGACGAATGGATTGATATTATCTTAAGGTCTTGTGGTATGGAACCAACACAATTTGATAATCGTGTTAAATGGTTATTAATAGCAAGATTAATTCCATTAGTTGAAAATAATTTTAATTTATGTGAACTTGGACCTAGAGGGACTGGTAAATCTCATATTTATAAAGAAATCTCACCAAATTCCATTTTAGTTTCTGGTGGTCAAACTACTGTAGCTAATTTATTTTACAATATGAATACTAAACAAATTGGTCTTGTTGGTATGTGGGATTGTGTTGCTTTTGATGAGGTAGCTGGAATCAAATTCAAAGATCAAGATGGAATAGCTATTATGAAAGACTTCATGGCATCAGGTTCATTTTCAAGAGGTAAAGAAGAAAAAAATGCGAATGCATCTATGGTCTTTGTTGGTAATATTAATCAAAGTGTAGAATCATTATTGAAAACTTCCAGCTTATTTGATCCGTTCCCTTCAGAAATGGGTACTGACACAGCTTTCTTTGATAGGATGCATTGTTACATTCCTGGTTGGGAAATACCAAAATATAGGCCAGAATTCTTCACTGATGATTTTGGGTTTATTACAGATTATTTATCAGAATTTTTCCGTGAAATGAGAAAACGTTCTTTTTCAGATGCTTATCATGATTACTTTAAATTGGGGCATGATTTAAATCAGAGAGATACTATTGCTGTAAATCGTATGGTATCTGGTCTTGTCAAATTAGTATATCCTGATGGTAACTTTGATAAAGAAGATATTCGTGAAATATTAACATTAGCACTTGAATCTAGAAGAAGAGTTAAAGAACAACTTAAAAAGATTGGTGGAATGGAATTTTATGATGTAAACTTTTCTTACATTGATTTGGAAGAAGATAGAGATTATCCTGTAGGTGTTGAAGAACAAGCAAGCAGCACTTTAATTCCAGAGGGCGACTTAAAACCAGGCCATTTGTATTCTGTCGGACCATCTGAAAGTGGAAAACTTGGTGTTTATAAATTTGAAACAGAAATGTTAAAAGGTAATGGTAAATTTACACCAAATGGAATAGGTTCTAAAAAAGATGTAAATGAAGCAGTTAAAATAGCTTACCAATATTTCAAGTCAAATGCAAGTTCAATTAGTGGACAGATTTCATACAAGGATAAAGATTATGTAATGCAGGTTAAAGATTTACATGGGGTTGGCATAACAAATCATTTAACTTTAGCAACATTCATAGCATTATGCAGTGTTGCAACAAATCGTCAAGTTTTACCTTCACTAGCTATATTAGGAAACTTTTCTTTAGGTGGAACTGTTGAAAAAGTACAAAATTTGGCAGATGCACTTCAAGTATGTTTGGATAGTGGTGCTAAAAAAGTATTAATCCCAATGAGTTCATATGCAGATATTGGATTGGTTCCTCCAGAATTATTCTCTAAATTTACAACAATACCCTACAATACTCCTGAAGAAGCTGTTATGAAAGCATTTGGCGTTGAATAATTTTTATTAATCGAGGATTAAATGGTAGAACAAGGAAGATATGCACAAAAAGGATATACATATCAAAAAGATTTTTACACATTATTAGTTGCAAAAATGGATGTGTCTGATAATATTAAGTGTGTAGAACTTGAAAAAATTTTTTCAGATGCAGAAAGGAAAGTTAATAATTTTGATGATTGTTATTTAGAAATTAATTCAGATAAATATTATTTTCAAGTTAAAAATGTTAAAAATCGGAAAGGTAAGTGTGTTACCTTAGAAGATATCAAAATCTATGATTCAAAAATTATTGTCGGCCCATATGAAATTTTTTATAAAAAAGACAACCTTAATATCTTGATAATTAAAACTACTGAAATTCAAACAAATACTGAAATTTTAGGATTAGATGCACTTAATTATAATGGAATATATATTGTTCCAATAACTTCTGAAGAGATAAATAAATCTATAAAGGATTTATATTCTGATGTGCGAAGAGTAAATGAAATAAAAGATTTCACATCTGAGAAAATTAACAATGAAATTTTTAAATTAAATAAAGAAGATTTGCCTCCAGTTAATAAAATTTTTTCTACAAAATTAGATGACAAAACTATACAATTAAGAGCAAATTTAATCCCTGAAATTGAAAAAGGAATACAAATAGTAATTGGAAAACCTGGAGTAGGTAAAAGTCATTTTGTTAATGAATTAAGAGAAAATTTTAACCCAGATGCATTATATCGTTTTTGGACTAGTTCAAATGATTCCTATAAAAAAAGAAGATTGGATTTCAATGAATTTATTAAAGATTTAAATCGTGAAATTTTTAACTCACATGGAAAGTTTACTTGTGAAGAATTAGTTAATGAAATTAATGAAAAAGAGTTAACTGTAATTATAGATGGTTTGGATCACATAGAAAATAATAATTTTGAAGAATTTGATAGATATATCAATTTTATTGAAAGTTGTTCTAATGGAAAAATCTTGGTTTTATCAAGACCATTAAAAAAAGATTTAAAATGGAAAAGAATTGATTTGGATAACTGGAATCGTTCTCAAACTCAAAAATATTTAAAAGAGGCACATGAAATTGAAAAATTTGACATTATTGAAAAAATTTTCAATGTTGGAAATGGATATCCAATTATTACAAAATTTTTAGTAGAACATTATAAATTACATGGAGAAATTCCAAATTCAAATTTCATAGAAATTAATGATTATTATGACGCATTGTTTAAAGGACAATCATTTAAAGTAGAGATGTTAATATTTTTATTAAATGATTATTTTATTCAGGAAGAAGAATTAAATTTGTTTTTATCAGAATATGATAGAATTAGGATACATGAATTCATGAAAAATACACCTTATTTATTTAATAGAGAATTAAATAGAATCTCTTTAATTCATGACAGTCTTAATACCTATCTTAAACAAGATAATTCGTATTTAGAAACTTTTAAAAAAGGAAAACTAGAAATTGTTAAAGAAAGTATTGATAATTTTGAAATTAATTTTTTATCTAGATTTGATGGTTTTGGATTTGAAGAGGATTATATTAAAGAGATATTAATTAGATTTGCTGATTTTGACAATTTTGAAATATTATTAAATTCTACTTTTGATTTTGAGTCTATTCAAGAATTTTATAGGCAATTAAAAAGCTTATTAGATATTTATAAGAATTTAAATGTTTATCAAATCTATTCATTCATATTAATTTGTTTAATAGTTGAAAGAACTACCTTGGAAGGTTATTATTCTTTATTATATCAAATTTTCACATATATGGATAATAATTCTCTTAATCAAAAAGATATCTTTAGTAAAGGAATATTTTGGAAAATGTATACTTATTTCAGACAATATCAAAATCAGGAACCAATGATTGTAAATTTGGATGAATTTTCATATCCCCACAATTTTTATGAAAAATTTAATAAGGAGTATAGCTATTGGAATGATTTGACAAAGGACGTGGAAGATGAATATATTGATTTAATTACGTCTGAAAGTCAATATGAAAGTAAAGAATTATTAATAAAGTTATTTACAAACATTAAATTTAACGAAAGAACAAATTCAAAATATTACTCATTAATTGATGATTACTTAAATAAAGGGAAAAAGTTTATTTTAAAAGATTTAGAGAACATATGCATTGAATTTAATATATCTCTTTCTTGGATTCCAAGTATTTTAAATAAACTAACTTATAATCTTAAATCATTAGGAATAATTAAAACGGACAATATGTTCATTGAAAATAGTTTACAAGAACTAATTGAAGAAACGGCTCATGAAGGTTTTTTTCATGTTCAAGACCATATTCTGAAATATTTCAGACTTAAAAATCATAATGGTGAGGTGATTGATTTAAATTCAATAAATAAATTTCAAGGAATGTATTTTGAACGTAAAGATTATTCAGTTATTACAATTAATGAAGCTTTATGGACATTCGAGAATAAAAATCTTATAAAAGAATATGATTCAGTCGATTTAATTAGTAATTTGATGGATCAATCTGAAAAAGGAATTCGACATATTTTAACGGATTATTTTAATTTTAAAGGTCCTAGTTTTATAAAGAATTTTTTAAATGAAAGAGATTTTCCACATGATTATATAGATATTTTTGATTTGAATCCTGATTTGATTAATGAATGTTCTATTAATGATATAACAGATCCCTTAATTAATATTTATGATTATAATTCTTATAGTAAATCAATAAGGTATGAAGATATTTCTAATGGGTTAAAATCAAAATATAAAAATAGTATTCTGGATAACATCTCTTTTTTTGGATATTCAGTTAATATTCCTGAAGAAGATATGATTGATAATGAATATGAATATGTTCCTTTTAAGTATGGTTTTATTCATTTAAATGATTTAGAATATATTAAAGAAAATAATTTGTCCTGCATTGAAATTTCTAAATATTGTAGTCATAATTTTCAGAGTTTTTGTTATTTAGAATTATATCAACATTACCCTATTTCTGATTTAATAGAAAATTTCTTTGATATAATTTATACTTCAATGTTTATAAATTCATTTTCTGCTTATGCTGGATGGTCTTGTTATTTGGGCAATTTACCGATGTTTTTAGATAAATTAGGATGTAAAGTGGATTGGAATAAATTATTTGATATATTCACTTCATTTCTTAGAATTTCGTTGATTAAATTTTAATGTAAAAATTACATTTTGAAAGCAATATTGATGTATAGTCATTAATCAATTAATTATTAGTGATTAAAATGAATGAAGATAAAATAAGAACATATGATGAACTTAATGTTGATGAAAAAGAAGTACTCGATGTTTTCAGACAAATGAAACTAATGTCTGATTACAACAAGTTCAGATTCTACAATTTAAAAGTTGAAACGTTAATAACAAAATATGAACAATTAAAACAGCTCCGTGAAGAAATCCAAGGGGATTACTTTTCAATCTACGATGAATTACTGTCTGAAGAGTTAATTGAAGGCGAACTTGATGCCAGTGACTGGGGCATTACTCGAGATCATGAAAATGAAGTTTGGGATGCAGAACTAAGACTAATGAGCGAGATTAAAGCTAGTTTTGATTTAGCTATTAAAATGATTGAGTCTGGTGAAGCTGACCAATCCATTATTGATGCTGAAAATAATTTATAGCATAAACAACTAATATTATACTGAAGACATTACTCCTATTGTTTTCCATAGAAATAAGTCATCATGAATTTCACAGTAATCCTTATCAATATTGTTTAGTGGCTTATTTCTATTCTATCCTTTATTTTACAATAACAAAGCAATATCAATTAATTATCCTAATTTTCAACCGTTAATGTCAATTGTTAATGTTATTGTCAACCTTGCTAAACTTTTAAAAAAATAGCCATTATATATAAATCTTTATATATTATAAATAATAAATTACATAATAAAGATTTAAGTGGAGGACATATTTAATGGCAGATTCTATTATATTATTGGAAGAAAGAAAAGAAGTCACAACTTTCCTTTTGGATGAAGGTACAATCACTGCAACCACTGTAACAACCCCTACTGGTGAAACTCCAGGTTATGAATATGCAGGAGACAAAATCAAAGTTGATGACGCCGTAACTTTATCAGCTAACTCAGATATTGGAAAACCAACAGTTAAAAAATACACTGCAGCTCAAGGCGAAATCATTTTAGGCGTTGCAGTTAATGATCCAGTTACCATGACTGGAGGGAGAAGAAAAACTTCAATATTGGTATTGGGACATTTATTTAGATTAAAATTAGCTAGTGGATTATCAAACATTGCCGTTAATGATAGAATAGCTTTAAGTAGCACTGGAGCTATCAAATCTGATGATGGAGAATTTATTGCAATGCATCCAGTGGAAAGTTCAGACGATTACAATTACATTGAAGTATTCAGACCATATGACATAACCTAAATGGAGGACAATTAAGAATGATTACAAAAGGAAATGATACCAAAGTACAAAACGAAGTAATAGCTCAAACTATTACTGATGAATCAGCTAAAAGATTAAGGCTGGCCAGACTCTTTCCAAAACAGGAAATCAAAGAAAACTCTGATTACTATACTTACTTCAGACAAAACATCAATCTTGACGAAGCTATTAAACGTGGTCTTCTAGGTGAGGCAAAAGATCTTGCACCCGGTGCATCTTTGCAGGAACTCAACATTAGAAAACCAGTCACAGACACTATTTCAATAGATACTGTTGGTGGAGTCTTAAATGTTAACAAAGACGTCTTTGACAGTGATAGAATCTCCTTTGAAGATTTACTCGCAGATGTGGCAACACTTATTGCAAATAAAATAGAATATAATATCTACGACACTATTGTTAATTCACCAAAAGTTCCAACATACAATACAACTCAAACTGAAGACACAATGGAAGCTTTCGGACAGTTTGTAATCAAAGCGCAGGAAGCATTCAAGGGAAAATCAGGAGCAGGTGCTGATTTAACAATAATGGTGGAATCATATAGGACATTAAGCTACATCAAACAGCTGGCTTACATCTCCAACAAGTCAGTGCAGCCAATAGAAGAGATACAATCCTATTATGGTGTGGACAACATTGACTTTTTGGGAACAACTCATGCAGATGGAGGTTCAATGCTTGGAGAAAAAGATTACATTGCATTCGATATCAGAAATGCACCATTGACAGTATTGTATTCCAAATCTTCAGGAACTACTGTTGCACCTATTACATCCGATCCGGAAATTGCTGACTTTTATCCAATCATTGAAATCATGAGAAAGGACATTTACGATGAATTGCCACAATATACTAAGCTATTCATTCAAAGTAAAGTTGGTATATTGTTAAATAAACCGCATCTTGCATTGACAGGTACATGCAGACCATAAAGGAGGAATTATTTATGCTTATAAAAGGAAATGATGCTAAAGTTCAAGACGAAGTGATGGCACAGATTGTAGCCGATACTTCAGCAAAGTGGATGAAATTCACAAGATTAATTCCAAAGCAGGAAATCGAGGAAAACTCACAGTACTACACTTACATGTCCCAAAGAGTTAATATCGATGAGATAATTGACAAAGGACAGTTAGGGGAAGCTAAAGACATTGCACCGGGAGCAACCCTGCAGGAATTAAACGTGAGAAAACCTGTCAGTGATACTGTATCCATTGACACCATTGGTGGTGTGTTAAATGTCTCAGCACAGATGCTTGACTCCAATTTAATCAGCGTGCATGACATGCTGCAGGACGTTGGTATTCTTATCGGCAGAAGCATTGAACAGGCTGCCATCAACATGATTTTAAACAATGATAAAGTACCTACTTACAACTATACTGCAGGTGATGACAGTGGAGTTACAATTCTAAAGGCTCAGGAAAAGTTCAAGGAGTCTGCTGGTAGCTATTGTAACTTAAACAGTATGGCAGTTAACTATAAATCATTAACTACATTAAAATCAGACATGTTTGCAAATAACAAGCAGGTTGAACCTGTAGAGGCCATCAAATCATATTACGGTGTGGATAATATTGATTTATTGGGAACTGCAGTCTGTGACGGCGGATCTGAAATAGCTGATAAGACCTACATAGGTATGGATTATCAAAACCCTGGAATGAAACTCCTATACTCAAGAATTTCAGGAACAACCGTTGCACCACTTGGGCCTGACGGAGACGTATATGATTTCTATCCATTGATTGAATTCATGAGAAAGGACATTCGTGATGAATTGCCGATGTATACAAAGCTATTCATACTTACCTCTGTTGGAGTGTTAATGAATGCACCTAACAGAATTATCAAAGGTAAATTCAGAGCATAAAATCATAATTTAACTCCTAAATATATTTACCCTTTCGTTAGGGATGCGTGTAGGGATAAATGAATATAAAATCCCAATGTTGATATTTAGTGAAGTTTCAATTGCTTTTCTTCACTAACATCTTCTGCTAAGAGTTTTTTAACTCCAAATCCTTGACAAGCTGGGATTATCACCCTTTCCCAGCTTTCTATTTATAATATTTAATTTTTGAACTCAATGATATCCAGCAGTATTTCAATAGCTAATGCATTTAATGGTTCTGATAAGTCAACTACTTGATCTATGGATGAACCGAACCCTCCAATGTATTGGCCAAAAGTTATTTCATCACCTTCAATAATAATTCCATAATCTCCTTCCATATCACCACAATAATATTCAGAATCTATTATTAAATCACATTCGCGTACACAGGAATCTACACCAATAGTTACATAATCATCCTCATCGAAGTCATCATTAAGTTCATATCCATAAACATTGTCAGAATTACCGCCAATTTCATCTGTTGCATATACTGCATGAATATAAATCTGTTTACCTTCCTTTTTGAATTCTTCAAGCTTATCATAGAATTCATCACTGAACAACTCAATATTTAATTCTGAAAAATCCCAACCATAATCTTCAACTTCTACGCTCATCTCATGATTAATGCCTATATCTTTTGATAAGACTTTTTTAATTGTCTTTTTCAAATCTATTTCTTTATCTTTTAATTCCAAGCCAACGTCAGAAATACTTTCAAATTTAGGTTCAAACTTTTTAATATTCTCAGCCATAATTACCACATCAAAATATTTTCTATAATTATATTTATACACATCTTATAAATATTATCTTTAAAAAAATATATGTAATAAGTAGCCATATTATATAATAGAGGCTATAAAATGAAATTATTTTTAGATAATAAAAATTCGTGTGCAACAACAATAACAGTTAAAGGTAAGGAAATAAAATTACTATTAATTGAATCCAGTATATTAATTGACAGTTCTCAGATAGCTAAGATATTTGACAAGAAAGAAAAAACAGTAGCTACTAAAGTTCAGAAAGCTAAACTGGAGAAATACGAAACAAAAAACGTGAAGATATTAAAGAAATATGGACTAATGAATCCCGATGCAGTTAAACCAAGACCATTTTATGATTTAAGGCAGATGCTGGAAGGACCAGCCAAATATTACTTCAAACAAAATGATGAACTTGATTTAATAGATGTTATTGTTAATGTTGCCGTTGGCAAACACCGTGAGTGGATTCATAACAGAGACATTGATAAATTTTAGTTCTTCATCTTATTAGAACACTCTAACATGTTCTACTATTACTTTAGCATATAAATTTTTTCTGACATTCACTATGATGCATTGACCATTATTAATCGGATTTATTACTTTCCATGGTTTAAATCGTTCATCAGACAAAATATCTTCATTAAGTTCAGGTACAAATTTTATTCCTCGAATCTCATCAGTTGAAGTTCCTAATCTAGCTATTGAATATGTTTCTTTATAATTAAGTTTTTCAGGAGGTTCAATATTGATTTCTTTAAAGTCAGATTCAAGTTTGCCATCAAAGTAATCTTTGTCTTCAAAACATTTAATGACTGTATCTTTTGAAAAATGAGGGTCAGATATAAACATATCTTTATCAAATATACATGCTTTTTCACCATTCCAGTCAGCAGTAATCGAATTATCTTTTTCTATTTTAAACGGAATTGTTTCTTTTTTTAACTCATTTGAACAGAGAGGACAGAAGTTAAATTCTTTATCAAATTCTTCCACACAGTCTTCACAAACACTTTTTGCAGACTCACTGAAAAACTCTTCAATTGATTGTAAATGCCTTTGATACCAATCATTCTTTAAAACATCCCCACAGTAAGGGCAGTAAATAAAATCATCTTCGTCCTTGAAATTTTCATTACATTTATCGCAGTACCATGTATTATCAAAAGATATAAGACCACCCATATTCTCACCAATAATCATTAATTAATTAAAAGTTTGATTTCTTATTAATTTAATTTTTCTAATTACTACATTGAAATTTCACTCTCTACAAAATGAAATATAATCGTTAATATTAATCTTGAATTCCAACAAATTTATTATCTTGTTTATATAAATAATATAATATGTCAGATAATAAATATATTAGTTGGACAAGTTATTGCCAATGCATGAATTCAATCGCCTACTGGTTACTCCAGAACAAAAAGAAGTATAAGAAACGTGATTATTATCAAATATTAACATTGAAAGGTAACTGTAAGGATATTGAAAAGAAAGCGAAGAAATTAGGAAACGATAAGCTAGTTGCAATGTATACTATGGCGTTAATTAAAGACAACAAGTCTTTAGATTTCCTTCCAAACTACGTAACATTAAAAGACGGAACTCAAATCGACAAAGCTGAATATGTAGATATTGCCATAAGGACAGAAGCCTACATTAGAGCAAACAAAAGACTTCCAGCCATAGTATACAGAATGTCAACCCTTCCAGACTACAAAGATTCCACAATGAAGCTATTTACCAATACATTCAACTTCAAAGGAAATACTATTGATGAAGCTCTAACTGTTATAGCAAAGAAGAAATTATACAGCAAATATTTTGATTCTCAAAAAACAGATAAGAAAACAATTAATGATGCTAGTCAAGGCAAAGGTTCCAACTGTGTGGACTGGGGACAAGTGTATTACAGAATTGCTAAAAGTTTAGGCTATGATGTGCAGTTTGTCCATGTTAAATGCAGAGTATCTGGAACAGGCCACATCAGATTAAGACTCAGACATAAAAAACATACTGGGGGAAACTGGATTAATCGTGATTCGGCTGCAGTGGCAGATATCACAGACGGTAATGTCAGATCCATCTGGTGTGATGACGGTTATCTTATAGCTTATGATCCGTCATGGATTTTCACAGATTTATATTCGAGTTAACAGTCAATGTTAACTCTTTTTCCTTTTTTAAATAATTACAACTTAATTTTATTAACATTAATTCTTTTAATTAAATATTCTAATTGAATATCTCCAATGCATCCTACTTGTAATTTTATTTCATATATATCAATGAGGACGTTACAAAATTCTTCTATACTTGCATTAATTTCTGCGATTTTTTTAGAAACTTTATTATGCTTAATACGGTTGTTATCATCAGTATACTGATAAATATGAATTAATTTGATAATTATTTTATTATCGATATATTCTATATCGAAATAATAATCCTTAGCGTCTATATCAATATGTCCATTATCTCGAACTTCCCTACATGGTTCTAAGATTGTACTTAATTTTATCATATAAATCACTAATGTTGGTTTTGATTAAGTTAATTGATTTCCCATCCAAGTTCATTGACAGTATCTTCAAATTTGTTTAGTAATGCAATGTTAATATTTAACCTAATTAAAACATCAAATTGTCCTTTAATTTTATTTAATTCCATTTTTTCAACATCAATCATGAAAAAGTTGAGTTTATCCAGCATATTATTTAATTCATGGGATTTTATTTTTCCATTAATTTCCACATCAATTTCATCCTTTTTAGTTCTAGAATAAGACACAATTACCTTATTATTTGTTTTAATTATTTTTTTAGATTTTTTAGTTTTTTTAGGTTTTTCAGGAATATTAAAATCATCAGGAAGTTTAATATACTTTTTAGCTTTATTATAATCTCTTATTCCCCACATAAGATTATTATTTACAACTTCTTTATAAAGTTCATAAATATTTTCATTTTTCATGGAAACATGTTTGCCATTAACATTTCTTTGATAATAAAAAGAATCGGCAACTATTGAAACCCAAGCAATACCTGTTTTACTTGCTTGTGTAGGATTAAAACGACTTTCATACTCTTCAGGTAGAGGATTTAAGATGCCTGTATCTTCACTAGTTTCAATAAAGGGAGAATAGATATTCTTAAGGAATTTCTCAGCTATGTTAAAGTCACGAACCCCCCATGGCTGATTATGTTTAATCACAGTTTCATGTAACTTGAAAATATCACTTTCACTGAAAGTAATGGTATTATTTTTAATATTTCTTTGATATGTCCAGGTGACTCCATTATAACTAATCCAAGCAATACCACTTTGATTCATTTGTTTTGGATTAAAATTATTGGCATATTTTTCATCTAACGGAGTTAAGATTTCTTTAAAATCATAATCTCCATCAGTAGCTGGTTCAACACGGTTTTCTTTTATGAAATTATTGCAGGTAACTATATCTGAAAAGTGATAATTATCGGTTAATTGATTTTTAACCAGTAAATCATATTCCGTTAATAATTTAACTTTGGAATTGGCTACAAGTTCATTTTCAAAGTATTTGTATAAATCTGTAGCTGAAAATTCAGCACCAAAACCATAAATGTCAATAAGTTCCTCTAAATCTTTTGCGGCTGCAATTAGTTTTTCACAGTCTTTACAGTAGTCTTCTGGAGAATATGTGGTATCTTTATAATTAGCGAAATTTGAAATGTCTAATTTTTTACCACATTTCTTGCAGGTCTTTTTAATTTGTAGGGAAGTATGATCTCCAGTCATGTTCAAACCTCTATGATTTTAAATCATCAACAGTATAATTAGTATTCAATTTCTTATTAACGTTTTTCAATCTTTTTTCAAACCATTCATCGCTAGCTTCACTAACTTGAATTGGTGGATTAGTATAATATAATTTAATGGCTTCCAATTCACGTTCATAGTCTTTAAGCTTTTCTAAGCAATAACAAAGCCTTTGATAAGTTCTATAAAAATTAAATTCATTATCAGCTATGATTTTTTGATAATGGGTTACAGCAAGTTCATAATTTCCCACTCTTTCATAAACACGCCCAATCTCTTCTAAAGCATATCTTTCTTGACGATAATTAAAATACTCATCAGTTATAACTAGAACAGTATTATCATTTAGTTTCATGAATTTGTCTGCTAAAAATTTATTGGATTTACTCTCATTTAAAGCTCCATGCGATTCATAGTACTCAAACCATTCATTTACTTTATATTCATTAACATCCACTTTTTCTAAGATTCTTCTTACCTTTTCGCTGAACCATACAAATTGATATCTATTTAAATAAGTCCTGCTGTGGAATAATTTTTTAATGTTTATTAAATTAGTATGATAATCCTTTATTTTGTCATATATGATTGTTAACTGCCTGTAAGGATACCAATCATTTGTAAAATAGGTATTATTGCATAAATATTTGTAATATCTTATTGCATCACTTGTTTGTTTATTTCGAGTTAATAATTTTCCATATTGTATTAGGATATTTTTTCTTTTCATGTTTTCCAATTCATTTAAATTTGGATCATATTCATAAATTGGAGGCTTAGTTAAATTTAATTCATCTAGGTTAAAAGGAATTTCGTACACATATTTATTTTCGAAATCTGAAGCCTTCGGATATTTTCTTTTCTCAGGTTTCTCTTTTTTAGGCTTTTTATTTTCAAGTTCTGCTATGCGTTTTAATAAATCTTCCTTTTCTTTTTTTAAGGCTTTAATTTCATCTTTTAACTCTTCAGTTTCAGATTTAGGGTTTTTAATACTTTCAACATCGCGTAATCTTTTTTCAAACCATTCATCACTAACTTTAGTTCTAGTTGATTCACCATTCATGTACTTATTGATAACTCTTAATTCATTATCATAATCATTAACCCTTCTGTAAGCCACACATAACTTCTTAAAATAATCATATCTATTATAACCTAAATCATCTATCATATAATTTAATAATTCAATATATTCCCCATATCTCTTTTGCCTATTTAATTCAGTGCACCTTACATCATATTCATATTGTTTTTGTTTAGTTTCATAGTCCTCTTCACTTATAACAACAATTTCTCCATTTCGTTTTCTAATTCTATCAGCAATAGGTAATGGAATGTTTGCTTTATCTTTATTGGCAATTGAGTGAGTTTTAAAATAATCTGATAATGAATCAATTTCTTCAGGAGTTATATGACCTTTTTCTGCTAATGTCCTTAGTTTATTCCTGAACCATAGAAACTGATGGTTATTGCAGTAAATGCCCCTTTTAAAAAATGTTTTAATGATATCAGTCTTTTTATCAAATTCTTTAGTTTTTTTATACATTAAAACTAATCTTCTATATGGCCAAAAGTCATTGATGAAATATTCATGTGTCAAAAGCCCATTATAATATTTGATTGCTTCTTCAGGTTCAGTTCTTTCTAAATTCAAACCTTTATCCTTCATTTGGTATTTATCAATATAATTAGCCATATACTCACCCTAATTAATGTGTTTAACACAACTTAATATTAGTTTTATATTTGATATTTTATATTTGTTTATGTTAAACTATTGATGCCGGAGCCAGATTATATTTATAAAATTATATATTGCTTTCACAACATAATAATAACTAGTTAATACTATCATTAAAGAATATTAAACTGGGTGAAAAAGCATTATGTTCTGTCCGAATTGTGGTATGCATAAAAGCAATTGTATTTGCGGATATTATGATAAACCAACTGAAAATAATCAGGAACCAGAAGAATCACCGATTGATTCTCCTTCAAAAATTCAAAAAACAAAATCAATCGATAGCTATAATATAAAACCTAATTTTAATGATGTAAAAGATGTTCCAAATCAAACAACAGAACCTTCTACTGGAGAAATACAATTTAAAAATTATGCTCAAGGTAATCTGGAGTTTATAAATGTCAGCACCAGAATAAATAAAAAATCAGACAGACCATTATTCCTCTTTGAAGATGAATACTACAAAAGTGAGGAATTTGTCATCAAATATTATAATTCCAATGGATATGATGCATTCTTTAGTGAAAATGATCCCTGGAAAAGATTATTAAGAACTCTATTCAAGGATATCTTTAAAGAATTTAAAAAGATTTCCAAACAAAAAGGATACAGATCTGGTTTTTATGACAATGAGTTTTTCATGATTTGTCAAGATGAAATAAACGATAGAATCAATTATTTAAAAAACACCACCCTTGTTGATGAAATTGAAAGAAATAAAGTTAGAGCCCGATCAAAAAATAAAATTCTTAAAATTTGTGAATTATTGGACGATGATCAGATATTGTCAATTTTGTATTATATGCTTCAGGACTATAATAACAGAATAAGAGGATTTCCAGATTTATTGGTTTTCAATGATGAAGGATTCTTCTTTTGTGAAGTTAAAGCAAATACTGATGTATTATCAGCATATCAAGTTAGAAACCATGAAAAATTATTGAATACCGGAATTGATGTCTGTCTTTTTTCCATTAACAAATCCCAATCATTTATCAAAGAAGAAAAATGGAAATACTTCAATGAAGATTTTTATGATGTAGACAACTTCAAAGAAAAGTACGATTTTAAAGTAAAAACAGCCAATAGGATTCATGAAGAACTTAAAGATTATCACATTGATGAAATAAAAAATAAATTCTTCAGCACTTATGATTTAGATATTTATATGGGATTTTTAAACATAATGAAAGATTATCCTCTAAATAAAAAAGTAGACATCCTTAAAAATATTGATGAAATTATCCTGAATCAAGCTAAAAAGGAAGGAGCTAAAATTAAAAACCTTCGATATCTATCAAAAGGAATGTATTATGAAGAGAGAGGATTATATTTGCAAGCTATTGAAGAATATAAGAATGCAAATGATTTTTATGGATATAATCAGTTATGCATCTGTTACAGAAAGATTAAAGACTATGAAAATGAAGTTAGTTTAACATATGATGCGATAAATAATATTTCAGGAATTCAATCCGACTGCAAAGTATATTTCAAAACTAGAGCTCAGAGATTTACAAAAAATAAAAAACGCATAGCAGTTTTTAAAACCAATAACAAATGCCCAGTTTGTGGAGGTAATGAAGTAGTTGTTGTTCTTCAAAGAAGAAACAATCTAAAAATAAGAATCTGTGATAACGGAAGTTGTTATTGGTATGGCGGAATATATGATTCAGATTTGAATCAATTAGAAAAAGTAACTGATTTGAAAGATTTCAATGTTGATACCAAATTAAGAAAATCTGTTTCAAAGTTAGGTAATAGACAAAGGCGCAATAAACAAAAGAGTCTTTTTGAAAAAGAAAGCAAGCCAGAAAGTGATGGAGATTATGCTAAAAATCTTGAAATAAAATATGAATTAATATTGAAAGGAGAGTCACTACTTAATAATAAAGATTATGATGAATCTCTTGAATTTTACACTGAATTAATGAATCATGAATTATTTATTAATGATTATTATCCTTATGTGATGTTAGTTAAGTCATATAAAGGATTAAAGCAGCATGATATGGAAGTTGAAGTAATTCAAGAATTTTTTAAATCTGGAAGATATTGTAAACAGTCTGCAATTAAAAGATTCAAGAAAAGATTGCAGGAACTAGATGAAATGGGCTATTATGATTATTCAACAATTAATGAGTTAGAAGAAGAATTCATGAACAATGGATATAAAAACATGAAGCAATCCAGAGTTCCGCTACCTCGTGCTCGTGATATCAAATCAAGCAAGAACAGATTAAAACAAAAACCACTTAAATACTCACCAGACTATTTCGATTCAGAAGTCGAATTTGATGTAAACAGTAGCTATGATGAAAAAATCAAATTCAAACAAGAGTTAATATCAAAAGGAGAAAGCTTATTTAAGAAAAGGAAATATGGTAAAGCAATTGCTTTTTACACTCGTTTATTAAACCATGAATTATTTGCCAACGATTATTATCCATACTTCCAATTAGCAAAAGTCTTACATAAAGATAAACGGTATGATATGGAAATTGAAGTAATAGAACAGTTCTTTAAAGCAGGAATTTATTGTGATGAGAATACAATGAAATGGTTTAAAGGCAGGTTAAGAAGATTAACTAGATATGGATATTATGATTTTTCCAAGTTCCCCTCTTTAGAATACGAATATGATACAAATGGAGCATTAAAAGAAGAATTATCAAATCAACCAGTACCTACTGTAAATAAAATTAAAGAAATGTATAAATGAAGATTAATGGAGGTTTATTAATGGACGAGTATATTTTTAAAGGTTTAGATGTTTTTGGATTAATAGAAGATATGGCTTATAGAAGTAGTCCAGAAGATTTAGAGGTTTATAAATTAACTGGAAAGGCCAAAGAACTGGAAGAGCAAGGAAACTATAAAGAAGCTAAGGAATTATACATTAAAGCTGATGAAATTTATTATCCATTACACAAAGAGGAAATGGAAGAATTAGCTAGGGAATATGGAAAAGGAGATTATTTGTGCCATGCAAAACTTAAAACTAGAATACACGTATGCAATACAATGATGAATAGTGGTAAAATAAAAGAATTAGAACCAAAAGCTAAACGATTAGAAGAAACAAATCCTAAAGAAGCTATAAAGATATATGAAGAATTAAATATACTAAATCCTGGCCTTAAAAAATATAATAAAAGAATAAAAGTATGCAAAAGCAATTTTAAAAAATTAACAAAGAAATTGGAGTCCGAAGCTAAAGAAATGGAAAAAATAGATCCTAATAAAGCTATTGAAATATACAATGATTTAAATAAAATAAATCCTGGATTAAAAAAATATGATAAACGAATAGAAATGATGGAACGTAAATTAAAATGATTTAATTAACTAGTGAGGTTATTATGGCATACTATAAAAAAAGTATTAAAGATGTATTGGAGGATATAAACCATGGAAAAATGTATCTTCCAGCTATTCAACGAAAATATGTATGGAAAGACTCTCAAATTACAAAATTATTCGATTCAATTATGTTAGATTATCCAATTGGGACATTTTTGTTTTGGAAAGTAAAGAAAACAATTATAAATGAAAAAGACTATTCAATGTATGAATTTATTAAAGAGTATCATGATAGAGATAGGAATAAAAATGAACCTGCACCACAACCATTTATAATAGGTTCAGAAGATGAAACAATGTGGGCAGTTTTGGATGGACAACAAAGACTCACATCATTATATATTGCTCTTCAGGGAACCATGAGTAGAAAACTTCCAAGAAAAAGATGGAATAATGATGATGCTTTCCCAAAAAAAGAATTATATTTTGATTTGCATAGTGAAAAGACTGATGATGACGACATCACCTATAATTTTAAGTTTTTGACTACTGAAGAAGCTGATAAGAATAAAGATGGAAAAATTTGGTATAAAGTAAAAGATATTCTTCAATATCCTCATGAAAAATTGATAACAAAAGTCATAATGCCTCTAGGTCTGATAGAAGATGAATTGGCGATAGACAATATTAATCTATTACATACAAGATTGGTAAAGGACGAAATAATCAATTATTTTGAAATCGAGAAAGATTCAATTGATGAAGTTTTGGATATTTTCGTGAGGGTAAATTCAGGAGGAACAGTACTATCAAAAAGTGATTTGTTGTTTTCAACCATTGTTTCACATTGGGATAATGCAAGAGATGAAATTGATAATTTACTTTCAGACATTAATGGAATTGGTAAAGGATTCAACTTTTCTAATGATTTTATAATGCGTACCTGCCTTTATCTTTTAGACCTGCCAGTGACACTAAAAGTGGAAACATTCAAAAAGGATAGTGTCATGAAGATTAAAGATAATTGGGGAGCCATTAGTAAAGCTATCAAAGACACAGCAAAATTGTTGAATCAATTTGGATTTAATTCAGAAAACATGATTTCTTACGTTGCTGTATCTCCTATGGTTTATTACATATTTAATGGAGGCAATTTAGATGCAGACAGTCAAAGGGAATTAAGAAAATATATTGTTATAGCACAAGTAAAACAGATTTTTGGTGCAGCAACTAATTCTGCATTGACAAGCATTAGAAAGGCATTAAAAGAAGCACCAACAAATTCGTTCAACATGTCAAACCTTAATAATATTAGGTTTACAGGTGACAGAACCCTCCGATATACATCAGATGAAATTGACTCCATGTTTGACACATATGAGATAAATCAGTATACATTTATGATTCTATCTCTTCTTTACCCTAACTTGAACTACGGTGAAATTGAATTCCATCAAGATCATATGCATCCACACGCCAGTTTTGAAGAGAATAACATTAAGGACTTGATACTTCCAAATGGCGAAGTGATTAATGAAGATATGAAAGAAGATTGGCGTAGGCGTAGAAACACATTAGCAAACTTACAAATACTGGAAGGAAGAAAAAATGAATCTAAAAATGCAATGTCCCTTGCTGATTGGCTGAATGATGATAAAAATAAAGAGAATGCAAAATATATTCCAAAAGGCATATCGTATGAACTTTCTAATTTCGAAGAGTTTATGAATAAACGACAAGAATTAATGAGTAATGAGTTAAAAAAGATATTGACATGATTTAAATTTTTTCTTTAGACGTGATTATATGATGTGGGATTATGATGAAGAACATTTTATAAGGTATGTGAATCTTGAATATTGGAAGGATAATTATGAAGAGATTCTTAAAACCGGATTTGAGTTTCCAAAAATATTCATATCTTGTATCAAACATTATTATGATGTCGATAATGAAAAAAGAGATAAATTATTAAAGGAATATTATCCAAATCATAAAAAAGAAAATGAGTATTATCCTCTTTTAAAATTAATAGAATTCACTGAGAAATATCCTGAGTTTCAGGATTTGGTAAAACCTTTTGCATTAAAATATCCAAATAGTGTTGCTTTGATATTTTCAAAAACGCCAAGATACTGGGGTTTAAGAGGAGATCCATATTTCTGGACATATATGGAAGAGCAATTTATCAAAGCTTCCATCCCCTTTAAGGTTAATTTCTTGGGAAAGATTATTCAAAAAAATTATTTTGAGCTTAGTGGCGGTAAAAGAATTGGTGATGAATCTTATATTAAGGAATTTGCTCATGGAGGAATGTCCAGCGGCAGTGTATCTGATTTATGGTTAGATTATATTCCTCTATTAAAATACAGATTAATTCAACTGAATAATAAGTATTATTTAAACCATAAGGAATATTCTAAAGAAATTCACAAACCTGAAAAAATAATTCGAATGACAAGATGGGGTTTAGATACTCTTTTAGAGAGATATGATGAACCAAGGTTTAGAGGACTCTAAATGTAATAAAAAATATCTTTTTAATATTAATGTTGAACTTTAGCTATTAAAGACTTTCTTTTTAAAACTAATGCATATATATCGCAGTTTAAAATCAGATTTGATTTTTGAAAAGGTGTCCGTTAATGTTAAAGTGATACTCACAAAATTAAAATAAAAATAATACATTCAATTTAATTAACATTAACACCAATAATATAACAAAGAGCATTTGGTTTAAATTGTTAATTTATATTTAATGAACTATTCAAAACGGTTGGTGGAGCTAATGATTGATGAAGATATGATAAATAATATTTTAGATGACGCAGACCCTAATTTTTATTTTTTCGAAGAAGATAAATTTGTAAAAATTACTGATTCGGTGGTATGTTCAGAAGATTTATTTGATGACTTTTCTTTTGAATATGATTTTGATTTGGATGAAGATAAGCCATTATTCTTAGCTTCTAATTTCATTAAATACGATGACTATTATGCTCCATTATTTTTTATTCCAATACTTTACTATGATGGAGTTATAAAAAGAAATAATAACTGTGATATTTTATTTAATGAATTATTATCATTAGATTTTGCTGAAAATAATATAAATTTTTTAAATTTTACAAAAAATGATAATCATCTTGTATTCTATGAAAATTTAAAAAAGATAAGTGGATGTGAATTAAGTGAAGATATTTTTGTAGTTGATTTTGATTTTGATTCATTATTCACTTATCTTGATTTGAACAAAAATTGGAAAACTTTTGATAATAAAATTGATGTTATTGAATCTGGAAGTGACTTTATAAAATATTCAAAAAATATATATAAATTAATTTTTGATTCAGTATTAAATAATGAGAAGATTTTATATATTTCAAATCCTTCAAAATCATATAACTCAATTTTATTTAACAATTTATCATTGAAATTAGGTTATAATTTTGATAATAACTACATTTATGATTTAAAAGTTGGAAAAGATATTTTGGTTTCAAAGGAAGGTTTTGATGATTTAGTTAAACAAAGAAATAATTATATGGCATATTTTAATTTCGTTTCTAATTTTAAAAAACAATATAAAATTCATCCGAATTATTTCCAAGCTTATCGTGAAGAATGTATAAAGAAAATTGATGATTCAGGTTATAAAAAATATGAATTATATGATGATAACTTTTCTTTGGTCTTTATGCAAAATTATGCACTTCCAATAATTAAGGAATTTAAAAAGACTATTTCCTTACAGGGGTTTTTGGATCTTGATTTATCAAATGATTTAAGCAATCTTCTGTTAAAAGTAATTTCATTTAAAAATTTTTTAGTTGTGAATGATTTAAACAATATAAAATTAATTTATAAATCATGTGATGATTTATTAACCTATTTAAATAGTTTAGAACCATATTTTGTTTATGTTGATTTGACAGATAAGGATAATTTAATGGATTTATTTGTCCGTGAATCAAAAGATATTAATCCATCAGAGATACTTAAAAAACTTTATCCCCGGTTGTATAATAAAGAAAAAAGTTATGAAAATATTACAGATACTATTGAAAAAAACAGATTTGTAGAATTTAATAAAACAAAAATTGATAATAACAATGATTTGGAAAAGTTTATTGGAGACATTATAAATATTATCGGAAAAATTTCTAAAAATAAAGAATTTACTGAGTTCAGTACTGAAATGTCAATAACCGCCATTTTTGATTTAATGAATCAAATTGTTGAAAAATATCCTTATATTTACTGGTATTCATTGATGAATGCAAATAATTATTTAAAGGATTATATTGCTTTAGTTTTAAATTATAAAATTGATAGGGAAGTCCTGGAATTAAATTTTCAGTATAATATAGCCAATAATTTTATTCATAGCTTGACAAAAAACTTCCCTTTCCTTAAAAATGATATTAAATCGGATATTGTATATTGGATTGAGTTTAATAAAGTCAATGAAAAATATTTAATAAATGAGTTTTTACAGGACAATCAAAAAATCGAATTAACCTACTCTGATGAAAGAATAGATGGTATATTGGCAAAAAATAGAGAATATTTTAAAATTAATAGGCCTATTTTTATAATGCCATGCACTTCATGTTGTTTATTTTTAAATGAGGATTTTGAATCGTTTTTTGATAAAATAATTGTAGATGATAATGTAAATTTAAACGATGAAAATTATATCTCATTATTATTGAGATCTAATGAAAATATAATTTATAAACGTAAACCGAAAACTGAAATTAAAAATACTGAGTTTAATGTTGTGGATGATTATGTTAGTATTAATGATGGTAAAGTATATGGTGACGGTGAGTTTGGACCTAGTAAAGGAGATTTGCGCCATACTGCACCATTATATGATGATAGGTATTTTAGGGAGTAATAGTTGAAATAAATAATTTCACTAGTTCATTAAATTAAAACTAATATTACATACATTAATATTGTCAATTTATATGATTAGAAACTAGGATTATGAAAACAAGAATTGGATATAAAATTAGTGTTATTTTTAAATCTAATAATTGATAATTTTATATAATTGAAATAATAAAATATTATATTAATTATTATATACAGGTTGTAATAGCTATGGTCAATGTTAATAATACATCATCCTACATGGATGAAACTAAAAAGCAAATTATTAAAGAGTCCAATTATACCTATAGGGATGCTCTTGAAGTTTCAGCATATCTTATCGAAACAGGTAAGTTCGAAAGATTCTACAAGGAAATGCAAATCCACGACCTTCAAAAAGAACTTGACGAAATGGAAGAATAAAACTTCAAAACAAAAATCTCAGGTAATAACTCTAAAAAGAAACTATTTTTGATTTCAAAGGTAATAATAAAAATTATTATTACTTATATCAAATGGGAATTAATATTCCTGTTGGGCATTAAATTAAACAGTTATTATGATAATATTTATGTTAGTTATAACAAAAATATAACAAGATTAATACTTGGCGAAATAGGGCCAATATTTGTCCAAAATATCAAAACAATATCTCAAATATTGTAATCAGATTTGTAACAAATATACATGTGGAGTGAAATTAAATCTTCAGTATTTATTTTGTCAATTATATGCTATCTTCGCTAGGTTTGATTATTTATGGTTATGTTATCCATTTCTTGAGGAATAAATAGAAGGGAACAAATATGGTTTCAAAATGTAGTAATTGTGGAAAGGAATTTTATAATACTAAAGGATTTTGCCCATATTGTGGAATAGATATAAATGAGAATGAATATGCAAAATTCATATGTCCCATATGTAAAGATTCTGTAGATTATAATTCTGATTTTTGTGAAAATTGTGGTTTTAAAATAACAAAGGATATTAATTATGTCATTAAAGAATCAAATTCCAAGTCCTGCCCTAGTTGTGGCAGTAAAAACAATATGGGTGCCGAATTTTGTGAAAAATGTGGAAAAGACTTGCCTTTAACATCAGATTTGCAGTTAATTGAATGTCCTGATTGCAAACAGATGGTGCGTGATGATGTTAATTACTGTAGATTTTGCGGACATAATTTCTTAAAAGAGAAAAAATCATTATTCGGTAAGAAACCTAAAAGAAATTCACGTTTTTGCCAAAATTGCGGAAAACAAATTAGCGATGCAGACCAGTCTAAATTTTGCAATAATTGTGGCACAAGAATACCGATTAACACAAAACATAAATTGAATAACTTCATCCTTCATGAAGAATACATATCCATGTTAACAAATAGATTATTAGTTCCATTATCTAATGAATATAATGTAAATTTTAGAAAAACAACAATTAGAGAATACTTCAATATAACTAAAGAACAAGAATCCCATATATTTTATAGATTAATTGAAAAGAATAGGGTCTCTCCTAATGAAGACCTTGTTCAATACTTCAAGTCAATCCTTGATGAAACAAAAAACAACTCTGACAATACTGTAAATGAAATTATCCGAGTTGCAAAAGAATCTCTAACAAACTCATTCAATGGATCTGGATTGACAAGCACAGAAGTTCTTACAATTAAAGATGATTATTATGAAACTGTTGAAACACCAGTTTTACAAAATAAACATAGCGGTTTGACTAAAGGTATAGCAACATTAGGTTTAGGTTTAATAGGATATGCTGCCACATCCGGAGTAAAACAAACAGTATCCACAAAACAAGTATTAAACAAAGGCGATTATCTCCATAGTTTGGTAACAATAAGTAAAAAGTATATAACAGTCAAATCATATACCGATGACTCAAGTGTCAATAAATTCAACTCATCTAAAGGGAATCTTAATAAAACAGTAATATATTGGCAGGATGTAAATTGTGTGGACCATGAAAATTATTTAATATTAAATACGGGTGAAACATTCAAATTGCCTCAATATGATGTGGAAGACAGAATAAATAAAGCTATTGACAAGGTTGTCGGAACATTGGATTTTGATTTAAATAATGAATTAAGAAAAATGTACTGCCCTCACATATTTCCGGTAATTAATAATCTACTTCCAAAGTTGATTAATGAAACCATAAAAAATACCAATGAAGAAATTAGTAACATTGATGATGCTATTGCAAATGATTTAAATGATTTAAATGATTCAGAAAGCCAAATACAGAATAGTGAAATGTTGAAATGTCCAAATTGTGGTAAATTAAATGACAATAACAATAAATTTTGCGGAGAATGCGGATTCAAATTAGAAACAAGAAATGATTACTGTCCTAATTGCGATAGAACATATAGTGATGGTGAAAAGTTTTGCACTGAGTGTGGGACAAAATTAACTACAAAAAAATAAAATCCCTATGGTAATGTTAACCTTTAGTCCTTCGAATCATAAAATGAACTGTGAAATTAAATTAATAATTATTTAAAATTATTTAGTTTGCAAAAGGATAATCAATGCGAAATAGTGGTAACTGTCGCAGGAAGGGTAAAAAGACTGGGTTTTTCATTAAAGATTCATTATTTGATTTTTCATGATATTTGTGCAGATAAATTATTTTTAAAATTTCGCATTAATCATTTAGGAATCATTATATATAAGATTAACACAATTTAATAATATTACATTAAGGAGGATATTTTTTTGGAAAACAGGAATATAATTATAGTTTTAGTTGCAATAATTATTGTCCTTGCTGTTGTTGCAGGGATGATGTTTTTACAATCAGGAAATGTTAAAAATCCATCAAAAATTAATATTACAAGTGACAAGGAGCAATATGAAGGCGGAAAACTGTCTTTACAATTGACTGACTTGAATGAAACACCAATTTCAAAGGAAATAGTTAACATTACAATAACCAATAGCAAGGGCAAAGTGGTTGTTGATGATGTTGTAAAAACCAATTCTAAAGGTAAGGCAAATCTAGATTTGGACTTGAAGAAAGGAAAATATGTGGTTAATGTTACTTATGGTGGAAATGATAATTTCACATCTAACAGTTCATCACAAAAGCTGACAATAAAAGAGGAAGTTAAAAAAACACAGGTTGTTGAATCAACTTCCAAATCATCTTCAAAATATCCATATGATATCAATAATTTGCCTCCAAGCAATGATCCCTATCCTGAAACAAACAGATATTTCATTGATGAATATCATGTTAAACAGGAGTATGCGGACGGTTACATGAGAACTGTAGATATAAGAACTGGTGAAATACACAGTCTTGGATTTTAATGATGATGAACTAGTGGGTGCAGCTGCATCTGCTAACCATTTTTTTTAATCATAATTTTTATAATAATTAAAACACTATTATTTATCATGATAACTTGTCCAAACTGCGGCTCCATAGTAATGGAAGGTGACCCCTACTGCACCCACTGTGGAACAACATTCCAATGGAGTGATGATGATGAAGAAATGGAAAAAAGGCAAAAGGTAATTGAGAGCGGGGAGTTATGCTTCTGTCCGTATTGCCATTATGAGGTGGATGAACTTGACATCACCTGTGACAACTGCGGAAGAGACTTATGGTGGGATGATGATGACTAGCAATAAGAGATTCACTAATCCTAAAAAAGACCCTCACTGCACAACATAAGGCAGACGATGAATTCAAATAATTATTAAGGTGAAAACAATGGTGCAATGTCCAGAATGCGGCGAAGAAATTAATGAAGAAGCAAAGGAATACGACTGTCCGTTTTGCGGATATGAGGATTATGGCGAAGGATTTTACGAGTGCTTCAACTGCGGTGCCCTTTTCGATTGGGCTGGCGATTTGTGGGAATGTGAAAACTGCGGCAATGAGGGAATCTGCCTTCCACAGCGCAGATACATTCCCTACAGCGACTATGACGATGACGAATACTGTGAGGACGGCATCCCCGACGTCAATCAGGGATGGGTCGGAGAACACTACGGATAGTGTCATGACAAAGCAATGCTTTTACTGCAGCTACCCGAACAGGGACGATGCGAAAAGATGCGTCAACTGCGGAATGGAACTTAAAAAGTACTGGGACAAGTCATCTTCAAGGCCAAGGCTTGTCGATGAAAGGGATGATTGAAAACAAATCAAAATTGTGAATTTGTACTTGCAGACAATGAACCGTATATATTTTAAGCCCGAAAGTGGACTCGATTGATAATGTTATATAAAATTAAAGATAAAAATACAGATAAGATTAATTGTGTGATTTTATGCAAGATGTGATTTGTCCAAATTGTCATAAGAAAAATGAGATACATAAGTTCTGCATCTATTGCGGCTATCAACTCTTTGATGATGACCAAATCAGACTGCTTCTTGACAATCCTGAACCATATTGTCTTAACTGCGGAAGGCCCGTTAAGAAAGGCCATCTGACTTGTGAGTGCGGATATCAATTCTCAGATATTGCATGTCCCGAGTGCGGCACAAAGAATGCCTATGCCAACAGGTTCTGCATTTCATGCGGCAAAATGCTTTGGACATCTGACGTGTATCATTACACATACCCCGAACGTCTTTTTGAAGAGCATCTTTTTAATGAAAAGCTGCCATTTGCACTTAAAAACACTTCACTTGAAAAACGCGTCCAAAAGGGCATTGGGAAAAATCTCAATCAATACCTCAGCTCCAATTTGACGGAAGATCTCAAATCCGTTGACGGAAATTTAAGTGAGATATGCTCAAGATGGAAAGTGGCATCACCTAACTTCTGCATCAATTGCCTTGGCATAATCAAACCTGATCAATATTCATGCCCAAATTGCCGAACACAATTTGATGAAAGAAGGGTTGAGGCACTCAAAACCAGAAATAGTTATGTCAAACCTGTTTTCACAGACAATGAATTGAAATGGACTCGAAAAAACAGTCGAGATTATCTTGGCTCCCTTGCTCCAGCCATCGGCGAGTCCCAATTTGAATATCGTGAACGATTGAAATGGGAATTTGCAGAAAACAACAGGTTTAAAACAATTATAGGAAATGCAATCAACCATAAAAGGCAAGCTGAAGAGCAAAAAAGACGTGATGAGGAACGAAAAAGACAACTTGAAGAGCAAAAAAGGCGTGAAATGGAATATATAAGACAATACGGCGGGGGCTATTGTGGTTTCAATTGCAGACATTACTATGAGGAATTTTTTGACGATCATGGGGCAATAGTGGGAGATTTTGACGGCGGAGGATATGTTGAGTATAACTGCAGGTTAGGCCATAGCGTATCCAATGGGGGATTCTGCAAGGATTTTGAAAGGTAGCAAAAAATAAGATTTTCTGTAATTTAAAGTTTTACAACACTTTCAGCTTTTTTTAATAATTAGTTGTCAAATTTATCTAAATAATCCAGGAATACCATTGCACAAATGGAGATTGGTTTTCAAATACTCTCTGATGAATTTTAAATAGTATCAATACATAAAAATAATAAATGGCAATGAAAAAAGTTAATAAGAAATCTTTTTAACCAAGTTAAAAAAAGAAAACATTAACAAATATAAAATGGCCCGAACATTCGGGACGAGGAGGATAGCACGGTAATCTATACTCATTAGAGTATACGGCCCGTGAGTAAGAATCCTTAACTTCAGTTCAAACAAAAGGAGATATTATGAATTTCATGAATAGCGATGCAAACATAAAACAGTTTCAATTGGTTAAATACATCAATGAAACTTCCACAGATGATCATGTAGTATCAAAGATTTCAATTGTGCTTCGCCGAGACAAGATTGAAGCCCCTTATTATATGGTAACCAAAATCAAGCTTTCCTCATGCCTTGACAAGCCGGATAATGGTGTGATTCATGCGATGGATGTGCTGAATCATCACAGAAGGCATAACCTGAGTGAGGAAAAGTACAATGAAATCAAATCCCTGATTGTCGAGGGTGATGAGACCGATAGGGTGAAAATCACTGAAAACGAAAATCAGCTGAAAATTGTTCTGATGTCTTTAAATGATGAGGAATTTGCAAATCTCTTGAAAAACCACGGCGAACTGTTTGATAAGATTGACAATCTGGTTGAATAGAAGAGGAATTAAATGGAAAATTTAATACATGAACTGGATGAGCTGAACATTTCCATCAGGGAATTGCAGGAAAAAATTGAAGATGCAAGGCTTGAAGCCGAAAGAAACATCAAGCCCTTAACTGATGAGCTTGATGAAATCAGACAGGACAAGAGGAAGTTTGCATCCAAAAATGACCATGAATCCATTCAGTCCTGCAGAAGAAGGGAGGAAAACATCAAGTTCAAGATAAATGCCCAATGGAACCATCATTCAATCCTTAAAAATGACCTGGTCAAGCTGAACAATAAAAAGCATGAATTGGAAAACCAGATACAGCTTAAAAGAGACCAGATTAGAAGAAACGAGGAGATTTCTGCACAAATTAATCTTGTTTTAGCCAATTATAAAAAAAGCCAAAACCTGAAGCAGGCTGCAATCGACTCTAAAATAGACCCTGAACATGTCGAGCAATGGCTTGAATGGGGAAAAAACGATTTCAATGAAACCTATGCCTATTTCTACTCACAGATACTTGAAATCGATGATTACTTTAAGGGCTTGGAAGCACAAAAGCTCAAGGATCAGATGGACAGCGTCGTTGAAGCGTACAAAAAGACAAATTCCCTCAAGGAGGCTTCAAGGATTGCAGGCGTCAGCTATGATACGGTCGAGTACTGGTATGATTGGGGATCAAGGGGTTTCGGTGAGGAAAACGCTTATTTTTACAAGAAATTGAAACCGCTAATTAAAGATTAGCACCATTATTTGCAAGTTCGTTTTCATGCAACAATAGATAACTATTAATGCCTATGATACATATAATCTATCATGGGTCTTAAAGACTTTTTTACAAACTCCTCAAATGAAACCTACAAGCAGAATATGGAGCTTTTGGAAGACTATGACTTGATTAACCCAATGGGTTCGCCGAATAAACTATTTTTGAAATTCCTGAAATCCAAAAAGCTCGAGATTAACCGTGATGAAATCACCACAGATTTGATTGAGGAATTTGAGGATTCAATCGACTCCATCAATCTGAGACTTGCCAAAAATCAAAGGGAAAAGGAATTGATTTTTAAAAACAGAAGCGTTTGGGTCAACATATGCCTGAATGGCCAGTGGACCGGAAGCGACTTGATTTTAGAGCATGAGTCCATCACAATACAAAAGACCGGTGAGGAAATCCTCTACAGGGACATCATGGACATTGAAGTCGCCGATGGAGGATGGTCCAAAAACAGGTTCACCATCTACACCGACGGAAGCAGATATCTTTTTGAGATAAATGAGAACAAGGCCCAGCCGTTAAAGGAAATCATTGAGGAAAACGTTTCCCATCAAACCCATGATGAGATTGATGATTTGCTTGAGCTATACTCATTGTTTGATGAGGGTAAAATCTCCGCCGAAGAGCTTGAAGTCAGAAAAGCGCTGATTTACAGTGATGACAGGTACTGCACCAACTGCGGTGAAAAGCTTGACATTGATGCTGAGTTCTGTCCCAACTGCGGTGAAAGGGCAGAGGATTAAATCAAAACGTTTATAAACAACTTGCCTACAATATATATTTCACCAAAACATTTTTAGGAGTTGATAACCATGACCAGATTTGTAAACTGCTCTTTAAGGGGTGTTAGCTGTGATATGCGCTAACTGCGGAGGCACCATTCATATAGGCAAGCCTTGTGAGGATTGCGGCATCGAATACAAGACAATGATCAACAGTATAAGCCATCCCGAGATGAAAAGGCTATTTAAAAAGATAGATGAGATTCAAAATCGTCACGGAAACATTGACATGGAGTCATCGCTTATGGCATGCGAGCTTTTGAACTCTTCACTGATTCTTCCGGCAAAAGTTGAAAAGGACGCCTTGGGCATTGTTGAATTGCCTGGGCCTAAAAACAAGAAATTCATCGCCCTTGCAACTGACATGGATGAATTCAACAAGGGATTTGAGGAATTGACTCCATTGACAAATTCATGGAATCTCTTTTTGGACTTGCTTCATGATGGTGTTGAGGGATTTGTGATTAATCCTTTCAGTGAGGCTGTTGTTTTGGGAAGGGGATTTTTAAATCCATATTTTGAGGTGTAGCATGATAACCTGTGATGTTTGCGGACATTTGAATGATTCCAGTAGGGCAACATGTGAAAATTGCGGCTCTGACTTGTCAGACAGTCCCGACTGGGGAATATATGATGATGAATACTATTAAGGTAGTGAGGCAATAAGTGGGAGTGGAAAAATCCTATGGTTAAAGGCCGATATAGTCAATGATGTGTTTGATTTCTTCTTCGCTTAGTATTTCAAGGGATTTTCTTTCACATTCATTGATTATGCTTTCAATTTCGTCAGTGGAATATCTTTTGATGAAATCATAGCCGTGATGGGATGCTACCATCTTTAAAACATAGCTTGAAAGGTAAATGTCGTCAATATATCCGTATGGGCCGTAAATTTGCTCGGAGATTACGTCGTCCGGTGTCACATAGTATGCGATTGCTCCGCAAATCGGCAATTTGAGGGACCTGTCAACGTCACTGTTCAGCAGGTCGCATAGCAATTTAAATAATTTAGGTCCGTAATCGATGAATGATTCGTATTCTCCGGTATATGTTTCCAAGTTTTCAATTAAAGTGTCGTAGAAATCCTTAAAGGTAGCTTCCATTAATCCTCACCTATACTAATTTATAATTCCAATCATATTTAAATATTATTTAAACACAATATTAATACAGAGGTGTAAAAGTGTCTAATTTTGATTTTTTAAAGGACTTTGACAGTAAGTTATACAAGTTAGGAAACCGTATTGAAAAACAAGTAAATACATCTCCTTCCGGTGTTAAAGCAGATGCTACTACATTTCTAGAACATATTCTAAAAGAATTGCTTAACCAGGCAGGGTTAAAGTACAACTCTAGAAAACCATTCACCGAACAAGTAGATGCAGTGTTTCGATCAAATCTGAAGATGTCGAATGCATATAGGGAGCGCATAAAAAGCGCTTACAATTACAGAAACAAGATTCATGATGATTTTGATGAGATAGAAAAGCATGAGTTTGAGGATGCGGTGCAGCTGCATGAGAAGCTTTTCTATATTGCACGGAAGTTCTATCGTGACTATAATGATGACTATGACGAGTACAAGGGAGTTCCCGATTTCAAGCCATTGGAATTGGATTTTTCAGATGATGAACTCGAGTTGGTCAAGGTCAAGGATTTCAATGAGATAGTTGACGTAAAATACGATTATTGCGTCGTGTGCGGCGAGCCCAATCACCTGAACTATTCCATATATTGTCATAAGTGTTCAAGAAAGCTCGACAATGCCAATAATTTCATATCCGTCAGAAATGCCTTTGGAAAGGATGCCAGGTTCACCAAGGAGGACCTGATTGAGTACGGCATGGTGGAGGGTTATGTAAACCAGTTCATAAACTCTATGGTACGCGAAAACATGCTTAAGGTTGCGGGGCGTTTCATCACATTCAACAACATGTATTTGGATGAATACCTTAATCGCATTGATGACTATATTGCTGTAGGGGAGCTGATAACCCGTTTTAAGGAGGATAAAATCAGTCCTGATGAAATCAGAAAGTCCAGGGAGTATAAGCTTGGAAGCCTGAAGCAGGAGCCATTCTATCAGTTCTACAAGATTGTCAAAAGGGAAATAAAAAAGAAATTCGAAAGGGACTTGCTTGCGACTGAAAACATATGGGAGAGCATAGACTACACAACAATTACAAACAAGGAACTTGAAAGATGGTACAATATAAACATGGCAAGTTATAGGAAAGGTCAATATAATGAATCATTCAATGTATTTAATGACTTGCTCATGAAAGATTATCTTGAGTTAAAGAGTGAAGGTATAGTTGAAGGTGAAATACGCAAGACTTTGCATGTAACCGATAAGGTATATGACTTCTGGTGCGAATACAATCCTGACTTTGAAAAGCAGCTAAAAGAAATCAAAAGGCAATTGATATTGCAGGCATATGAAGAAAATAAAAGCAGAACTGAAGCAATCGAATTTGCCGGCTTGACAGAGAAGGAATATGATGATATTGTCAAATACTCCGAGTTCAAGGGAGATGAATTTTCAAAAATTAGAAATAAGGAGCTTGAAACAAGAAAAGAAAAGCTTATAGAATATCTCAAACAAAACGATTTGAAAACTTCACTTGATCTTGCAAAAATAACAGAAGATGATTTCTATAAGATGTATGAAAAGGATATGGCAGGGGAATTTTACCTGAATTCCACCAGAGTATTGATGCATAACTTCCTTAACCAAAGAAGAAAAGGCAAAACTAAAGTTCAAGCTGCAGAAGCCATTGGTATTAAATACAAATATGTTGAACATTGGCTTAAAAGAACAATGGACATCTGTGAAGAGTTTAAAAACAAACACATTAATGTAATTGTTGAGTTGATATATAATGGATTTAAAGAGGGCAAATCAAAAGTGGAAATATCAAAATATGCTGATGTGAGTGTTAATCGCATTAACTCATATTTGAAGTTAGGTCAAAGGGGATACGGCACATACAAAAGGTTATATGATTATTATGAACTTGAGGTCATGCCAAAACAACTAAATAGATTCTTAACTGAAATCAAAAACAAGCCACTTAAAAAGGCTCTTGAATTATCTGAACTCACACAGGAGGAACTTGATTACTGTTGCAGTGAAGGATTGGTGGGAAATCCAAAATATGTGGAATTTTATAAGTCTTATTATAATTTAAAATTAAATGTATATTTAAATAAAATAAATAAAGGCAAATCAAAATCAAAGGCATTAAGAAGTGCAGGATTATCTAAAAAAGAATTAAAAGACTGTTATCAATTGGGAAAAGATGGCGATGAGAGATTCATTGATTTTTACCATAAATATCTTGACTTAAAAATTGAAATTTATTATGAAAACATTTTTAAGGGTAAATCACAATCAGAAGCATTAAAAAATGCTGATTTGAGTGAAAATGAATTGCCGGAAAATGTTGATGATGTGATTTTAGATAAAAAATTGGAGATTGTAACAAAGTCCATTAAACAGGATTTAACTACAAAACAGGCTGCAAGAAAAGCAAACGTTAGTGTTAATGATATATATGATTGGTTTTTAAAAGGAAGAGATGGTGATGAGAAATTCAAGGAATTTGCAGATGTATACTATGAGAACTATGTATCTCCAGGATCTCATTTTGTTCAAAAAGGGATAAATGATGATATTCCATTGAGTTTTATCTTTAAAAAGGCAAAAAGTCTCTTCACTCGTGAAGATTATGATTTTTGGTTGGAACATGGATTTTTAAAGGAAGCACAAGAGGAAATTGATAAGGAAAAGGAGAATGATGCTGAAGAATTGGATTCATCTATTCTTCAAAAATAATTCTCTTTTCATTAAAAATCCCAATAAAACCAAAAACTATATATACTAATTAATGACAAATATGTTTAGTACCCGTTAACAATCAATCGCCTTTATACGAACACCATATTTAAAAGGAAATCATCCCATGAATAGTGAATTCAAAAAAGATTTAGTCAATGCTAGCGAACTTAAGACTGTTGGAAAAAACAAGGAAGCTTTAAAATTCTATGAAAAGTGTTATAATGAAGACGCTGAGGCTTTCACAATTAATCAGAAAATAGATTTTGCATGGACATTGTATCATGTCAAAATCCAGAATTTCAAAAACGAAAAGGAACTCCTCGATTCAGCCCAATTCATCACCGAAATGCTTCCACAAAAGGACTTGAACGCCAACCGCAACTGTGCATATACCTCTTCAATCTTCACCGTGTTAAAACATTTGAACGATGAAGAGAAATACTTCGAGATGTGTGATTGGATTGAAAAGCTTGACCCGGAACTGTTGGATGAAAGGCCATACAGAAATTACGGACAGCTTCAGAAATCCAAAAAGGAAAAGTACTATGATTGGGCAACAAAAGCATACCTCAAAAGCATGGAATATGAAAGATGCATTGAAACATCCAAAAAAGCCCTAAACACCTTTAAGACATTCCTCAATGACGGTGATGTATGGTACAAATGGAGAATTGCAAAATCCCTGATTGAACTGAACCGTCTCCATGATGCCTTGGAATACTATCTTGAGGTAATCAAGGTTAAAAACGACTGGTACATGTACAGGGACGTTGCTGAAATATACTATAATCTAAACAAGCCAATGGATGCATTGAAATACCTCTGCCCTGCAGTGCTCACACATATTCCGGCATCAAGCAAGGCCAGTGTCTACTACTTATGCTACAAGGTATTCAGGTCATTCAATCCGGAAATGGCTTTAAAGCATGCTCAACTGTTCTACATCCTTAAAATGGAAAAGAACCATTCCATACCATATGAAATAGAGCAATTGGATATTGACACAAATGGCTTAAACAAGAGAGAACTTGAAGATGAAATCACCAGATTATGGACCCAGTACAAATACAAGGACCAAAAACGCCAGAATGGAACCGTCACCAAATTCATCCAGGACAAGAACTTCGGATTCATCAGGAATGATGACGGCGATGAGATATTCTTCCACAGGAATGACTTTTCAGGAAGGGACATCTACATAGGCCAGATGGTTTCATTCTATACCGAAAGGAGTTTTGACAAGGCGAAAAATAAGGAGTCAATCAAGGCCGTTAATGTTAGAGGTGAATGATAATGTCATATAAAAAGAATACCAAGACCACACCAATCAGAATGACATACAACAATGGAATTGCAGTTGGAGAGGGAATGAGCGTTAAAGGCGGAAAGCAAAGAAGAGGAGCTAGAAGACCGTTTGTCTGTAAGTATTAGAAGGGGGAGATAATTGTGATAAAAGCATTCATTAAACACGAAAATTTGAAAAAATCATTGGAAGAGCTTCAAAGTGATGACTTGACCGATGAGATGATAGACAGGTTTGTAAATGAGCTGAAGCATTCAAACTTGATTATGGCAGCGGACATCGGCGAAAGCGAAATCAGAATGGCACTGGTTAAAATTGAAGGCAAGGATTACGGATTCCTCTTCACTGACATGGACGAGTTTAGAAAAACAATCCCTGACGGTGAATGCGGATCACACTACTATGACTTCAATGCATACCAGGCTGTTGTGGAAGACTCCATGGTTGACGGTTTTATAATAAACCCTAGTAGCATTGGTTTTGTGCTTAAAAAGGAGCTGATTCTTGCAGTTGATGACTTGCCGGACCATGACTTTACTGCCGAGGAGGTATACTCTGCAAGCGAGTTGAAGCATCTAAAAGATTCAATGGACAATGCGGATTTGGAGAATTTCATAAGCGATTCGGCCAACATAGGAAAGTATGAGGAACTCTTTGAGAAGATGTCAAAATCAACAATGCTCACACTCATGCTTTCAAATGAGGACCTGACAGGTTACTCCGAAAATGGCATAATCAGTCTTGAAAAGACAGGTCCAATCGGTTTTTTATACCTTGATGAGATCGGCGGTGAGTATGCTACAGTTTACACTTCAGAGGAAAAAATCGACAATGTCACAACCAGTCTGAACAAGTATTCCCAGATTGTCAACTTCTCACAGATGACCAATTTCATCCTAAATGATGACATGGACGGGATAATCATCAATCCAAACTCCGAGCATGTTCTTTTGACACGTGATGTGCTTTTGGAATATTCTTCCCTTTTGGAGGAGACCTGCAACGACACCAGGTTGAACACAGCAATATTTCACATGTTCCTGATTGGAGGTGAAGCATGAGTGAAGTAATCAGGCTAACCATACAGGAAATAGTTAAGGATTTTGAAGATTTGAACCGATATGATGAAAGATTGGATGTGCTTTTTGATATGCAAAAGGCATCAGATGAGGAAATCAATGACTTTTTCAGCCATATGCTGTTTTTAACAAGAAAGTACATTCCAAATTTCCAAAGACAGGTAGGTGAGAAGTACCATTCGGAGGAATCCACAAAATACGACAGGGCATTGATACTCTATGAAATGCTATATGAAAACTTCAAGGAAATGTTTTACAAGTTGGTTTAGATAGCTAATTCAACTTACTTATTATTTTTTTCAATGATGGTGCAGGCTTTTTCTCCAATTTCGGTGCAATAATAAATTCTGCCTTTTCGGGTTTTTTCATTAACGCATTTAACCAATTTCTTGGCCTTCAATTCTTTTAAGGCTATTGATACCTGTGATGGTGTTAAATCTGTTCTTTTAATTATTTCCTTCGGCATTAAGTGTTCGTTTTGTAATGTCATAATTGTCTTGAAACGTGCTGATGAAATTTTGATAAAACCAATTAAATCCCATAATTCGTCTTCTGTTATGCCATTTTTCATGTTATATTCATTTATTTAGCATATAGATATTGTTTATTTATAATATTTTTTTCTGATAATTTTTATTTTATTTTCACTTAATTTTCACTTAATAACAAGGTTTTATATAAATAATCAAAATCATATATAATACTATGGAAGTAACTAACCGTCATTTCAAAAAAGTTATGAATCAGGCAAGCAATTTTCTTTTAAACGGCACTCCATTGCCTGAAGACTTGGCATTTATTTTTGTTGAGGAGTTGAAGGTAACTAATTTAATCATTCCCGCAGTTATAAATGAAAATGGCATCAATTTCCCGCAGGTTTTGGCTGATGATGATTTGCTGCTGCTGCCGCTTTTTACTGATGGAGATGAATTTTTAAAGAAATACAGAGATGAGTATCTTCCCCTTGCTAATGAGCTGGAGTTTTATGTGAATATGATTAATGATTTGGATTTTGACGGAATACTGATTAACAGCGAAAACGATGAGTTTGTTGTTGACAAGCAGCTGCTTAATCAAATAACTCCATATAGCAGAAACAACACCGGAAAGTATGATGCATCAAAATTAAGGCAAATCGGTGCTGAGGTTTCAAATGACCTGCTCGTTGAAGCTATCCGAAAAGGCGAATATGACGGGGATATCCTTGAGCTTCTTGGAAAATCAGTATTGCTGAATGTCGTTTCAAGCAGCCAAGAATGTGAGGACGGAATCCTTCACCGTCATGATGCATTTGACTTCAAGTTCACAACTGTTAAAGAGGGTAAAAGTGAATACGGAGTTCTTTTCACAGGAATCGACAAGATTAAGGAATCCTCATACAATCAGGACAATTACTATTTCCAGATTACAAACTACTTTGAAGTGTTCAAGTATGTCCTGATGAATGATCTCGATGGGGTAATCATCAATCCGGGCACTGATGAGTTTTATATTGAAAGGCATGTCCTTTTAAGAATCTATGAGGATAAAAGATTGGAAAATCCTGATTTGGCAAATTCAATCGACTATGCATTTAAAATTTAAATATTATTTTAATTATACTATTTTCATGGATTCAAAAAGCTTTTCATTAATGAAATTTGCCGTGATTCTTCTTGTAATATTCATTTTACTTTTAATAGCCTCTTCACCATTAGTGTCCCATCAGCTGACGCCCTATAAGACGGTTGATGAATCATATATTGACAACCCAAATTATAACGAAAAGGTGCAGTTTGAGGCCACATATATGGGAATTACCTCATGGGCAGATGACAATATCAATTATTATATGCCTCCAATCGAGTATGACGTGCTTAAGGTCGGTTCACACTACATTATCCTTGAAGACGACTATTCCAATCATAATCTCTATGGCAATGAGTCATGCCACCTCCACCTGGAAGGTGTTTTCAACACGACCGAAGTGACATTTCAGCCCTTCAATGATGCAATGATTGAAGTGCATGTCTTTTCAGCTGAAAAAATCGAGGTGCAATAAACACAAGTTATATAATCTTTCAAGTCAAAATTATTTTTAGGTATGATTATGTTGGAATGGACCATTTGTACAAATTGCGGCAAGGTTTTGGATAATTCAAAAATAACCTGTCCGACTTGCAATGAAAAAACGGATAAGCTAAACATGGATTTTTTAAAAAACCATTTGGCAAACTTGACATTCATTATTAAAACATTGGATATTCAATTGGTTAAGGACCAATGCCCCCAAATCAAGGCCCAGGACACTCCACTTGAAGTGCTTGTTTTGGATGATCTTTTCAAGTACTTCAGCTTTTTGGGACTTGGCGATGGGGTCATAACAGACAATGAACTGGAATTCATAAACGAGCTGCTTCAGACAAGCTATACTTCCGATGACATACTGAAACTGTCCAACGATGAGCTTCCTGACGTGCCGGTGTCATTCGAGTGCCTGCATGAGCTTGACATGTTTGCCCAAAGCTTTGAGATGAACCGGGTGAGGTCATGCAATGAGCTTTTTGAATCATACAAGTTTCTCGGCAAGTTTTTCATAACAGTGGACGGGCAATTGGATCATGAGGTTTTTGAAAAGTACACCTCATACATCACCAGATTGAAGGACAATCTGGGAGACTATCTTTTTGACGATTTTGAGATTAACTATAATCTGGCCAAGGATATCGGCGAGGACATTCCAGAAGAAAAGCACAGTCTTGACGAGTATCTTGATGAGTTGAATAGGCTAATAGGACTTGAAAAGGTTAAAAAGGATGTCAATTCACTGATAAATCTGGTGCAGATTAGAAAGCTGAGGGCTGAAAGAGGCATAAAGCAGCCTGCGATGAGCTTGCATCTGGTTTTCAGCGGAAACCCCGGAACCGGAAAGACCACAGTCGCAAGACTATTGTCAAAGATATACCATGAAATAGGACTTCTCTCAAAGGGACATCTCATAGAAACCGACCGATCAGGCCTTGTGGGAGGATATGTCGGCCAAACTGCAATAAAAACACAAGACGTGATATCACAGGCAATGGGAGGGATACTCTTCATCGATGAGGCATATTCACTTGCATCAACATCTGAAAATGACTATGGCCGTGAAGCAATAGACACAATCTTAAAGGCAATGGAGGACAATCGTGACGATTTGATTGTGATAGTTGCAGGATATCCTGAACTTATGGACCGCTTCCTTCACTCAAATCCCGGTCTGGAGTCAAGGTTCAACAAGTTCATATACTTTGAGGATTATGATGCTGAAGAGCTTTACAACATATTCTGGCTCATGTGCGATGAGGCCAACCTTACAATGGATAAGGCGGGAGATGAATACATAAAGCAGTACTTTGAAGGCCTATATGAGCATAAGCCCTCAAACTTTGCAAACGGCAGGGCAGTGAGAAACTTCTTTGAAGAGGTAATAACCGCTCAGGCTAACAGGCTGGCCCCACAGGACAACATAACCGATGATGAATTGAATACATTAACATATGAAGATTTTTTAGTTGAGGAATGAACATGTCAAATGAAGTAGCATTGAAAGAAAACAGAGATTTAATCCATAAATTGTTTTACTGGTCATATCCTGAAGGAAATGTGCTGTCAAAAACCAAATTGGCATCAATAGCCGTATTTTTATTCTTATTTATAATCTGGACATTTGCTGGAACCACCTTGATATATATCCCATTGTCAGTATTTTTTGCTGGAATCACATTCTTATTGGGTTTGGCATTTCACAAGATGGTGGCAAAGCCATCAGCGCTTCAGATTAAAAACAATGATTTAGGACTTGTTGAGGATATAAAGAACTTGCTGTTCTTTTGGCAGGACAAAAACGGCAACTACATTCCATCAAAGACCAAAATAATCTCATTTTTAGTCTTTGTGGTGATGTTTATATTGGAAGCATTCACAGCAAAGCAATATGTTCTATTCGTATCAATAGTCTTTGGTTTGGTATTTGAAATTCCAGCGTTTATGGTGGGTTTTGCTATTCACAAGCTGACATTTAAGGATGTTCCTAAAAAGGAACTGCCAAAAAGAAATGAGAAACCAAAACCAGTTCAAAAAGTAGCGGAAATTCCACAAAAGCCACAAGTCATTCCAGAATATCTTAACTATCAAATCGAGCTGGATAGATTGAATTCAAATTTCATCAAAAAGGAAAAGTCCACACGCAGTCTAATAGAAAAACGTTTCGAACCTCCTCAATTGACATACAATCGTTTCATTGGAGGAGTGGACAAGTCAGCAGAACTGTTTAAAAAGAATATGGATTCTGCTTACACAATGATAAATCTTGCAAGCGAATATTCTCCAAGAATTGCAGGTGAAGTCGAATCAAAAATAGATATATTAAAGGCCATAATTCAAAAACTGGATGATTTGTCAAATGAATTGGTATTGAATGAGGACTTGTCCAAAAAAGAGGATGTTGACAATTTAATCAGCGAAATGGATGATTTGATTCAGTCAGTTAAAAACTATGATTCATGATTACTTTTCAAATGCTCTCTGGTTAATTTAAATATATATTAAAATTAAAAATATCATCTAATGTGGCAGTATAGCAGTTACTCGCAAATAAAACCGGAAGTCAAAAGGAATTTTCCATTCAAGCACCCGAGGCCTGATCAGCTTGAGACAATTTCAGAGATTGTTGATGCAATCAATCAGGGCTATAAATATATAGTTCTTGAAGCGGGAACAGGTACTGGAAAGTCAGCTATTGCTGCAACATTATCATCAATTTATGATTCTTCCTATATTTTAACCGTCACCAAACAGCTGCAGGATCAATATCTTGAGGACTTTTCAAACTTAAGTCTAGTAAAGGGAAGAAAAAACTTCCAATGCAGAAGAGATCTGGACTTGAGTTGCGATGAGGGCAAATGCATACTGGGCGAGGATGCATGTGAAAATCCGAATACGGATTGCGATTATTTCATGCAAAAGTTCAATGCCCTCAATTCCAAAACAATAATCTCAAATTATCATTACATGTTCTTGGAACTCAATTATGTTGGGGATTTTACAAAAAGAGAGCTTCTAATTTGTGATGAGGCCCATAATCTTGAAAACACATTGATGAGTCAGCTGAAGCTTGAATTTGCAATTGATGACTTGAAGGATTATCTTAAATTTGACGTCACCGATGAAATTCTCTTTGAGCTTGAAAACGGGGATTATGACACATGGCTGATATTCATCCAGGAAATCAGGAGCCTTTATGAAAAGGAACTAGATAAAATAAAGAATGTCAATAAGATTCAAATACTTGAGAAGATTTCATTCATCAAAAGGGAAATTGGAAACTGCAACCGATTTATTGAAAACATCACCTATGACCCCTACAGTTGGGTTTTTGACTATGATGAAGATTATGAGATCATTGAATTCAAGCCTTTAAAAGTTGACAATTATGCCAAAAACACCCTGCTTGACTATGGGGAGGTCTGCATATTAATGAGCGCCACCATCCTTGATTATAAGTTCTTTTCAAAATGTCTGGGTTTAGGGGAAGATGAGGTATATGCAATCAGGCGAAAATCGCCATTTGACTTAAACAGAAATCCAATCAAGAGCTTTGACGGGTTCAATTTGTCCCACAAGACAATTAAGGATAATGCACCAACAACACTCAGTGTTGTAAAAGAAATATTGGACAGGCATAAGAATGAAAAGGGCATTATACATACAGTAAGCGGGCAGTGCAAGGATTATCTCATTTACAATTTAAACGATGAACGCTTGATAGAGCATAACACTCAAAACCGTGTGGAGCAGCTTGATAAATTTAAGAATTCATCCGAACCCTTGGTCTTGATTTCACCGTCGATGAATGAGGGTGTTGATCTTCCGGGAGACTTGTGTCGTTTTCAAATCATATATAAGCTGCCCTATCCCGACCTTGCAGACAAGCAGATACGCATGAGGGCAAATGCCGATGAGGATTGGTACAACTATAAAACTGCTTTGAGCCTGATTCAAACCTACGGCAGGGGTATGCGGTCTGAGGATGACTATTGCGTAACATATTTCATTGATTCGAGAATCGGGGAATTTATTAAAAAGGAGAAGTTCCTACCGGATTCATTTAAATATCATCTAAAACAAAATACTTTTGATGACTAACCACAAACACCTAAGAGTAGTTATTGAAGATATCTACGCAAACAATAATCAATTGACTGAAGACCTTACTTTAAGGTTAATCCATGAATTTCGATACTCAAACCTATATATTCCAGCCAAAAGGGATGATTTTACACTTAACTTTATTATATATGAGGATGATAACGGCTTAAAGCTCACTCCCCTTTTCACAGACCCCGATGAATTCAAGAAATTCTTTAAGGATGAGGAGGACATTGAGCTGATGCAGAATTCCTTTGAACTGTATCAGAATGTATTGATGACCAGTGACATAGAGGGCTATATATTAAATCCGGCCACTGAAAAGTATGTATTCACCAAGGAATTCATTTTAGATATCAAAAACACTCCAAAAACCAACTACTACTCTACCAATACGTATTCAATCGATGAGCTCAAGGCCCTGAAGGATTCCAAAAATGAGAAGTTGGAGAAATTCATCGCCAATCGGCAAAATGTAGGCGATTATGAGGCTTTATTCGAGCAGCTGTCAAAATCAAATCTCTTGACATTGATGGTTAGTGATGTTGATTTGGCCCCAAAAGCTAAAGACGGTGTCATCTCAATGATGGATTCAGGTCCTCTTGCGCAAATGTACACAGACAATGTTGGCGGCGTGTATGCGACAATATTTTCAAGTGAGGACAAGATGAAGGCGGTCAATACCGACAAGTTCACCTACTCTCAGGTCATTAATCTTTCCATGCTTGTCAATTTTGTTTTATCAGAGGATATGGAAGGCATCGTTTTAAATCCCGAAAGCGACAATGTACTGATTCCTCGTGTGACCCTGCTTAGGTATTCCTTAGGTTTTGAGAGATTTGCAAATGATGAAAAATTATCTGATTCAATATATTACATGTTTTTAATGTAGTTATATGAATATTGGAGTTAGTATATATTATTATATTGAATTTGCAATATTGTAATGGCTTTATTTCGTAAAATATTTATTTGATGAGATTAATAGTAGTAATTGGGATTGTAGATACAGTCCCAACTATATATGGTGATGGTTGGAAGGAATCTCATCGGTCAATTTTTTGTACTATTTTTTAATTTCCTGATTCTATGAGCCGGTGAGGTTCTTTCATCTAAAATTTTAATACTGACCTTTTTTAAATTAATTATTATGTCTGAATTATCTGAGTTAATTAGAATAAATAAAAATATTGAAAATCAAAACAAGGAAATTATCCGTCTTTTAAAAATTATTGCCGGTGAAGGCACATTCGTGGACAAGTCAGGTTATGTCTATCCTGAATTTTTTGATGAGGAAGAAGAGGAGGAAGAGGACATTTCACTAAATTTCACCTCCCTTTTGGACAATGAAATTGAAGTTGGTGAGGTCTATTTCGTTGATGGTGACATCTTCAAATTATCAGTTCAAAATAATGAAAAAGTCATTGAGAATTTGATGGGTGATGGCAAAAGCACTAATTTTAACATAGCTGAAATCATATCTGATGAATCCATCAAAAGAAACCAAAGTTTGGATGACTCTACAGTTATACTTACAGACTCAAGTAAGGGAAATTTGCCGAAAACCTTGGAGATGTGCCACAGGCAGGACGCAAAAAAAGTCTTCATTCCATGGGATCAGATGCTTGAGCTTGTAGGAGCACCGGATACATTGCAAAGAGTCTTAAAACTTAACTTCTACAGAAAACCTGAAGAACTGATTGAAAAGCTGTTTACAACAGAATAATTGATAATATGTCAAAATTTTGCCCATCATGTGGGGAAGAGCTGGTTGACAGCGCCAGATTCTGCAAAAGTTGCGGTACAAATCTTGAAAATCATGAACCTCCAAGGCAATCCAATCAAAATCAGCAGTTTCATGTTCCAAGAGTAGAGGAAAAACATTGGATAGCGATAGCCATAGGATATTTCTGTGCAATTTTCACCCCTTTAATTGGTTTAATAATTTCTATTTATTTGCTTACAAGAAAAAACTCAGAAAATGCAGGAAAACACGGAAAATACATATTGATAATAACTGTTATAAGATCACTATGGTCTTTTATACGTATCTTAATATAAAAAAAGAAAAATTATGATGATTTGTTAAAATCATCTATTGCTGAGTCCACCAAATCAATTACGGATTTGGCCAAGTCAGGATATGAATCATCTATTGCAACAGGTATGTTGTCACAGTAAACAACATCAAGTCCATGTGCAATTGCATCCTTTGTTGCAACGTCAACGGCAGCCGCTTTAAGTTCGGTTAACATTACGTCTGCCTTATCCATATACTTCTTCATGTCCTCGCGAAGCAGTGGCCTGTTTGATAAGTGTGCGGTTGTGCCGACAACCTCACAGTTATAGTTGCTTTCCAGATACTCAACCAGTTTGTCCTTGACGGATTCAGGGGCGGTTGTTGCAAACAATACCTTTTTGCCTTCAATGTTGTCCAATGGTTTTGGCCTGAATACTGTTGAAATCACGACGGCATCAGGGTTTATTTCAGCCACGAAATCCTCTATTTTTTTAATCTTGTCGGATGAACACATTGGCTCTTCACACATTGTAAGGATTACAAGATCTCCAAGGCCAACCCTATATGGTCCGAAGTATGTGGTTAGGTTTTCAATCGGCTGGTTTGCTCCAATGAGTGCAATTTTCTTGTTGGTTTTAATCGGTGGGATTGCCGCACCGCTTCCCTCAAATATTGCAAATTTGGAGTCAACTTCATTTGCCAATTTCGCTCCCTTTTTCATGTTTGTTAAGAATACCTCACCGGCCATTCCTCCGCCGCAGCGTCTGCAGCCTATGGTGAGAATTCTGCTCATAAGTGCATCTTCCCAATGGTCACTTGCAGCGTGAACTCCTTTTTCTGATTGTTCAAGCAAGAATTCTGCATTGATTTCCAATTCTTCACCATGCACGATTTCAGGCTCTTCAGGTCCTCCCCTACCCATGGCGATTACGCATGGTTCATAACCGTTTTTATCGATTAAACGAGCGACAAATCCTGAAACTGCTGTTTTTCCTATTCTTTTTCCTGTGCCTAGAATGGTAATGGATGGCTTTTTCATGATGTCATATTGGGAAGTTGGCTCAAACTTGAAGTCCGGTCCTTCATATGATATTCCTTCATTCAATACCTTGCATGCGATCTTGAATCTTTTCGGATAGTCGAGAATAGGCTCATCGCTTAAATCAAAGACTGTTTCGATGTCATACTTGCGTATCATTTCCACTATTATGTCATATGGTATGTCCTTGTCCTTTGCAAACTGGACAGGTATTCCAAGCTTTTCAGAGTAGGACTCTTCTGAATCGTCCCTGAGTTTCTCTGTTCCGCCAATAAATACCGCACCAGATATGTCAATGTGTTCCAAATTGTTTAATGTATCTATTGCCTCTTGTGTTACTGGTAGGTAATGCTCACCATCAACTAAACAGAGCATTTTAGTTATAGATTTCATAATAATAGTATAACTTTAATAAATAAAAGTTTAATTATTAATTATGGAAATTGACATTGGCGAGACTCATATAAGATTGAAAAGTGACTTGGACAGTCATGGCCTTAAGGATTACATTTCATCAATCAGGGCAGATTTGAAGCAGCATATTGCTCACAATCAGGATTTCTTGCTGTCTATGTATCCTATTGAAAACAATGATGATGATTTGCCTGAAATAGTTCGCAAAATGTATGAATCATCTTTTCATGCTGATGTGGGTCCAATGGCTTGTGTTGCAGGCACAATTTCTGAGCTTTCACTTGATTATTTAATTTCCCATGGCTCAAAAAATTCTATTGTAGAAAATGGAGGAGACATTGCATTGGTAAATGACCGTAAGATTTTATGCGGCATATACTCCAACAATCCGATTTTAGGCAATGAAATTGCTTTTGAGATTAAAAAAAGACATAATCCATTGGGAATATGCACTTCATCAGGTAAAATTGGTCATTCCATAAGCCTGGGAATGGCTGATAGCGTTACAGTATTGTCAAAATCACCTTCACTTGCAGATGGGCTTGCAACAAGAATAGCCAATGACGCTTATGGCGATACAAGTGAGGATAAGGTTTCCAACGCCCTTGAAGCTGCAGACAACTATATTGAATTTTTTGAGGGAGCACTGATAATATCCGATGGAAATGTTGCAACTATCGGCAGATTGCCGAGAATTGTGGAAACGTCTAAATTTGATTTTAATAGAATTTAAACATAGTTTGATTTGCTATAATATGTAATGTATTTTTGAATGCAAACTTTAAATATGATTAATTTATAATATTTATGTATAGAATTTAGGAGTTAATTTTTAACTAACTGAAATTAGTTAATTTAAGGGTTTAGATATCATGTATAAAGACGAAATGATACAAATGCACCAATTTTTAGTATATGTTTTAAAATACTTAGCAGAAGATGACGAAATAAAAAACGACTGTAGTGAATATATATCCCTGAAAATAAGCCCTCATCATATTCATAAAACAAAAGCAGAACATAAGCATGCTATTTTTGTATTATGTAAAATCATTTCTCAAATAATTGCTGAAAGGGATGATAACCCAATCCCTGAAAATGTTCGCAATTCATTATCAGATCTGGTTGCACGTTCAGAAAATGAACTTCACGCATCCTAAAATCTTTTTCTATTTTTTTATTATATAACCCGTTATTCTTTTTTTAATTTTGTATAACACCCTTTTATTGCCTGTTAAAAGCAAAGTCTTAATAATATTTAAATACTATTATTGAATATTTATTAATACAATAAAATTTAACACATGTGATAATTTTGAAAGCATTTGAATTTTTATCAACAAAAAGAGAAGAAAAACCAAGAGAATACGGAATAACCATGGTGCTGGACAAAGGACTGGGCCTTGAAACTGCAAGTAGCCTGATGGATATTTCAGGCGAGTACGTGGACTATATGAAATTCGGATGGGGAACATCCATAATTCATGATGAGGAAATAATAAAAGCCAAGGTTGAGATGTACAAATCCCATGACATAACACCATATACAGGGGGAACATTGTTCGAGCTGGCTTATATGAACGACAAGCTGGATGAATTTTTCGCCCGTGCAAAAGAGCTGGGCTTTGAAGCAATAGAAATATCAGACGGATCAATACCACTTGACCATGACGAAAAAGTAAGGTGCATCAAACTTGCAAGGGAAAACGGATTTGAAGTGCTTTCTGAAGTCGGCAAAAAGGACCCGAATCTTGATAAGGAATTAAGCCTGGATGATAGGATAAGATACATGCAGGAAGAGCTTGATGCAGGTTCCTCTCTAATCATTGTCGAAGCACGTGAAGGCGGAAAAAACATAGGCATATTCGATAAGTCAGGAAATGCAAAGGAAGATGAAATAGACTATATCCTGGAAAACTTTGAGGAAAGCAAAATCCTCTGGGAAGCGCCAAACAAGGACCAGCAGGTATTTTTCATACTTAAGCTTGGAAACACAGTTAACCTGGGAAATGTCTCAAGCGATGACATCACCTCCCTTGAAACCCTAAGGCAAGGCTTAAGGGGAGACACTGTCGGCAAAATTTTATGATCACTATTTAATTTAGGGCTTAATTAGTTTAAAAATATATAAATGAGGGTAGTTAAATTGACCAAAAAAACAATAAGCCAAATCAATGAAAGAATTGAAAAAGGCGAAGCTAATATATATACCGCAGAAGAATTCAAGAAACTCATAAAAAAGAATGACGCTCCTAGTTTTGATGAAGTGGATGTTGTGACATGCGGAACATGCGGAGTGATGAGCGGAACTGCAGCAATACTCAATTTCATCATCTCAGAGCCGGGAGAGTTCATAAGGGCAAATGAGGTCTATCTGAATGGAGTGCCTGCATATGCAGGACCATGTCCAAACGAATGGCTAGGCTCAGTTGATGTCATACTTCATGGAACAGCACATTCAATATATGATGATAACTATGGAGGAGGATTTCTGCTTAAGGACCTGCTTGAGGGGAAATCCGTTGACGTCAGGGTTGAAAGTGCTGAGGGAAAAACTATAGAAAACACCATAACCATCGATGACATTACTCGTGGACAGATTATAGGTGCCCGTATGGCATTTAAAAACTATACTGCATTCACAAATCCCAATAATGAACCCGTCAAGTCAATATTTGCCGCAACACCTCTTGAGGGAAACCTCGCCGGTTTGACCTTTTCAGGATGCGGAGACTTGAATCCGCTTCAAAACGATATCCCTCACAATGTCATAAGGGAAGGCTCGAAGGTTCTTGTAAATGGGGCTCAAGGTTATATTTTGGGAGACGGCACAAGGTCTAGTGCCGAAAAGCCTAACCTTATGCTTTCAGCAGACCTGTTTAAAATGAATCCATACTATATTGGAGGATTCAAGACAGGTCAGGGTGGAGAGATATATGATACTGTAGCCATACCGATACCTGTATTGACCCAGGAGATATATGAAAACCTTCTTGTAACAGACGATAAGATTGACCTGCCGGTTGCTGATATTAAGGGACGTCATCTGCCTCTGGACAATACCGATTATGACAAGATGTGGACAGGCCATGACTTAAGGCCTAAATATGATGAGTCCAAGTGTTCAAATTGCCAGACATGTACCGTTGAAAGCGCATGTCCGACAAATGCATTCAAGAACAAACGATTGAACATCGCACATTGTTTCGGTTGCGGAATGTGTGCCCACCACTGTCAAAACGATTCCTTTGAGATGAACACAGGAGATGTGGACTTGACAATTAACGGAAAACAAGTCAATATTCCAATTATCTGCAGGCAATCAGACAGGCTGAGGGCAAACAAATTATCATTAAAGCTTAAGCAATTGATAGAAAATAATGAATTCAAATTGTAGGTGTTTTATGACAACTCAAAAGATTACAGACTCCCCTATTGATTTTGCAGAAAAAATCATTGAGGATGTAAAAAACTCAAAAGAGGATGGGGTGCTTAAATGTGTTCAATGCGGAATGTGCACATCAACCTGTCCCGCTGCAAGACACTCCGATTATAATCCAAGGGATATTATCGAAAGGGTTCTTGATGGCGACGAATCAATTTTGATGGACGATAACATTTGGAACTGCTTTTACTGCTATACATGCCATAGCGTATGTCCTGTCGGAAACAGCGTATGTGAAGTCAATCAGATCCTAAAGCAAATCGCAATAGAAAACGAAATGGGATACGATAAGCTCTATGAATATTTGGGATTTGCCGATTCATACTTCACCGCAGCAATAGGGGCAATTCCTGAGAGATTTTTCCCCGACATCGACCGTGACGTTGAAGGATGGTGGGAATTCAGACAGCACTTGGATGAGATAAGACGTGAACTGGATTTGAATCCTCCATTGATGCCTGATAAGGAAGTCATCGATGAGGTAAGTAAAATTTTGACAATAACCGGATTTAAAGCAAAAATTGAAAAGATAAGGGAAAGTGAGGAGGCATCCCCATGAAAGATGTTCCAACTAAAGACATACTTCTTTTTAGAAGCTGCCTTGTAAGCGTTGAATATCCGGGTGTTGAGGCATCAACAAAGTTCGTATTTGATAAGCTGGGAGTTGATTATGCAATATCAGAAAAGCAGACCTGCTGTACAGGATTGGGTCATTATTCAGATGTGTTCTCACAGCTTGACACATCAGCCATTGGGGCAAGGAACTTCAGGATAGCTAAGGATTTAAACCGGCCCAACCTCGTCATGATGTGTGCGACATGCTATGCAATCAACAAGAAGTCAGTGAAGCTTTTAAATAAAAAGGACGAGTTAAGAAACACAATCAATAATCTCTTTGATGAAAACGGATTGAGCCATCTGAAATATGAAAAGGATGACTTGAAGCCTACAGAAAACATTTTCCACGTGGTGGACATATTATATGCAAAAAAGGATGAGATTAAGGAACATATAAAATACGATTTGAGCGATTATACCATAGCAACCCACCATGGATGCCACTACTGCAAGGTTCACTATGAGGACACCATCGGTGGCGTTCGTGATCCAAACGTTATGGATGAGATTATAGGGGAATGCGGCTGCAGGACCATTGGTTGGTATGACCACAAGAGAGCCACCTGTGGAACAGGTTTCAGGCAGCGTTATTCAAATCCGGATTTATCCTTTACTGCAACAGCGGACAAGATGGATGCGATAGCCGATGAGGACGTTGACATACTGGTCCATCTATGTCCGAATTGCCATATTCAATTTGATAGGTATCAGGACTTGATAGCGAAAAGGGAGAATAGAAAATTCAAGGCAATACATTTGAATATTACACAGTTCATTGCGATTGCGATGGGAGGAGATTTTGACAAGGTAATAGGTGCCAAGGCACATACCGTACCTATAGACTCAATAATCAGGGAGTTGAAGGAGGTAGAAAAATGAGAGATGATTTAAAAGTTGGCGTGTTTTTATGTGAGTGCGGAGGAAATATTGCAGATATCGTGGACCTCGATAAGGTCCGTGAGGAACTTGATGTTGAATTTATTGGACAGTTTGAAAACTTATGTTCCCTCAATGGGCGTAAAATCATCCGTGATGCAATATTTGACCATGACCTTGACCGTGTGGTTGTAGCGGCATGCTCACCGATTTCTCATGAAAAGACCTTCCAGGATTATGTGAAGCCTTTAAATCCCTATCTGATGGATATGGCAAACATTCGTGAGCAGTGCTCATGGGTGCATGACGATAAGGACTTGGCCACCCATAAGGCATTGACACTTATTAACGCATCCATCGAAAAGGTAAAGCAGTCCGATGCGGTGGATCCTATTTACTGCCAGACTCCCGATGAAGTTGCAGTGATAGGTGGTGGAATAGCGGGCATGAATGCAGCCCTCTCACTTGCAAAGCAGGGAACAAAGGTGACACTTATTGAGCAGTCCCCGTCAATCGGAGGACACATGGCCAAGATAGGTAAGGTTTTCTCCCCGGTAAAGATTGCCGAGGAATGTGGAATGTGTCTTTTAAATCCGATACTCAATGAGCTGGTGTGGAACGAAAACATTGAGGTTTTAACAAACACCAAGGTCATTGAGGCTGAAAGACGTGCAGGAACCTACAATCTGATATTGGAGAAATCACCAAGATATGTTGATACGGAAAGATGCATTGCATGTGGCAAATGTGCAGAAGCATGTGAAGTTGAAGTTCCAAACGATTGGAATGACAATCTCTCCATGCGCAAGGCAATTTACAGGCCATTTGGACAGTCCTATCCTGAAAGCTATGTGATTGACATGGACAACTGTTCAAAATGCAGCGAATGCGTTAAGGTATGCAGCATGAGGGCAATAAAGTTAAGGGGCAAATCTGAAAGAATACCTCTCCAGGTAGGTTCGATTGTGGTTGCAACAGGACATAAACTGTTTGACATGGAAAAGCGTCCGGAATACGGATACACAAGATATGATGATGTCATAACACAATCAGAATTAGGCCGTATCACAGGAGTCAACGGACCGACAAAAGGAAAGCTTTTAAAGTCAAATGGTGAGGTGCCTAAACGTGTCGTAATGATACAATGTGTAGGTTCACGTGATGAAAAGCCTGACGGTCACAAGTACTGCTCAAAGATATGCTGTACCGTGGCGTTGAAGAATGCAAACATCATTAAGCACAAGTATCCCGATACTGATGTTTTGATTTGCTATACCGATGTCAGGACTCCCGGAATGTTTGAGAAATACTATAAGCACACCCAGGAAAATGAGGTTCGCTTTTTGAGGGGCCGTCCTGGTGAAGTGGTTAAGAAGGGAGACAACTTCATTGTCCGAACAGAGGACACTCTTAAGGGTGAGTTTGTGGAAATCGAAGCGGATATGGTGGTGCTTTCAACAGCTATGGAGCCTTCAGAAGGTACAGAAGAGATTGCTGAAATCTTGAATATAGGCACAACCGAAGACGGATTCATCAAGGAATCACATCCTAAAATCAAGCCGGTGGCAACAGATGTTCAGGGAATATTCGTTTGCGGAACAGCTCATGAGCCAAAAGACATTACCGATTCGATCATGCAGGCAACCGCAGCTGCATCAAAGGTTGGCGAGTACAACTATGGTGGTGTTGAAATAGAGCCGTTCATTGCTGAAATCGACACTGAAAGATGCATTGTTTGCGGAGAATGTATTGAGAGATGCAAATATAAATCCATGAGCATACAGAATGACCAAATCTATATAGATCCTATGAGCTGTACAGGTTGCGGAAAATGTCTTGTCGGATGCAGGCAAAGGGCCATTACCGTAAATGGTAACATTGATGAAAAGATAATGTCAACCATTAAGGGCATATTGTCCAAAAAGCAAGCCGGTCAGCGCATGATACTGGTATTTCTGGATAACATTGGCTACACTGCTGCAGACAACATTGGCGTTAACAGATTGTCCTATCCCGAGTCCATACATATCATCAAGGTCATTTCAGTCAATCGCGTAAGGCCAAAACATATCAGATATGCGTTGGAAAACGGTGCTGACGGAGTATTTATTGGAGAGTTCCCTGGAGATTTGATGTATGATGAAGTTGAGCGTAAAATCGAAAGGGTTAAGGGAAGGATTGCCGAGATGGGTCAAAACCCTGAAAGAATTACCTTTTCAAAAGTTTATATTCCATATTTCTCAGGACTTGCACGCAAGTTCACCGAGTTTGATGCAAAGATTGCCGAACTTGACGGCAAATAGTTAGAGGATATTATTTCCTCTTTAATTTCTTTTTTTGTAATGATTTTGTAGTTACCTTAATTAATTAGTAATGACATAAATATCTATCAATTAAAATGTTGGATTGTTATTATGAATTACAAAAAGGGATTATTGTTAATTTCAATATTAGTTTGTATTTTATTCATGATTTCGAGTGTAAATGCGACAAATGATATTGAAACGGGAGAAAATCAGACGTTAATCGATAATGAAAATCAAGATATATTAAATGATGTTCAAGAAGATAGTGTAATATCTTCAAGTGATGATGAGGATGTTTTAGGTGGCGCTACAATCTATTTCGATGCATCCGCTTCATATGATGGTGACGGGTCTTCATCCAGGCCATACAAGTATTATGATACCGATAAGATTACATTCGGTTCTACAGTCTACTTTAAACCGGGAGTTTATAATGTGGAAAGTACCTTATCCATCAGTTCCTCTCTAAATTATAAGACAACATTCATAGGGCTTCAAGGCAGTCAGAATACCATTTTAAAATCATCAACACCGATTCTTGGTTTTAAAGTAAGGGATAATGCTAATTTCGTATTGCAAGGCTTGACAATTGATGGTCCTCGTATAAACAATAATGGAAATCTAGATGCAACAGATGTAAACTTTAAAAACAGCAATGCCCGTTTCAGTACCATATACTCAATCAGTAATTCCGTTAATCCAACACTCAAACTGACAAATTGTGTCTTCACTGATACCTTCGCAAGTGAATTGGCCGGTGCCATAAATGTCTATAACGGTAATGTTGACATCAAAAACTGTATTTTCACCAACACCAAATCAAATCAGTTTGGAGGAGCAATTGAAGTGCGCAATTCCAACCTGAATATAGTAAATTCCAAATTCAATTATGGTGAATCAAAACACGGAGGAGCAGTATATGCTTATAACTCCGACGTAATTATGACTGGCTCAACATTCGATAACTGCAAGTCAAGTAGTTTCGGAGGAACAATTGCTGCTGACCATTCCAAATTAACAGTAAACAACTGTAATTTTACCAATTATAAAACAACTACCGACGGTGGAGGAGCGATATACTCAATTGACAGTACTACAAAAGTATCCGATTCATCATTCATCAACGGTTATGCACATTTCGGAGGTGCAATATGTAATTTGCATGGTGACATCAATGTTTCATCTTCCAAATTTATCAATAACCTTGCAGAATATTACGGTGGATCCATCTACAACATGTACAGCACCGTGAATATTGTTGGAAACACATTCGATAATTCAAGGGCAAAAAGCAGCGGGGGAGCATTCATCACAAGATTTGCCACATCATTCACATTCAAGTCCAATACATTCATAAATACATATGCACCGGAAGGACCGGTTGTCTTTGTTGATGGGGATGAAGAAAACATTCAGCAGGCAAATAATGAAATTAAAGAGGCATTCAGGCTTGTGGCCGTTTACAAGGGTTCATTAAACGGAAATGAAATTAAAGTTTCAAGTAACTACTTGACCTTTGCTGTTTCAATGAACGGGGATTATACCGTCAGTCAAGTTGATGAAACACCTTCTGCAAATCAGTATATTGATTTCAGCATCGCATCAGGCAGCTCAAGCACCATAAACACTCCTTTAAACCAAAAAAATATAATCCTATTCAATATATTGAAAAAGGATTCTAACATAATTAATCAAAACGTTGAAATCTGCCTTATCGATGAGGTGGGAAACAATGTTTCACTTGGAGTCTATGATTTAAATGATATTAGCTATTCAAATGCAAATCTATTCAATATCACTTTCAATGATTATCTGTTGAATTTAGAATATGACAACATGTATTCAACCCGTCTGCATTCCGGTGTGCCATTGCTTGACTATTCTCCTCAAACTTCTTCAGGCAATCTCCCATCATCCTATGATTCAAGGGATTACGGATATATCACTCCTGTAAAAGATCAGGGAACTGGTGGTAATTGTTGGGCATTTGGAGGAATAGCAACTCTTGAGGCATGTCTTAAAAAAGCAACAGGAATAACATTTGACTTTTCAGAGGAAAACGTTAAAAACCTCATGTCAGAATTTTCACAGTTTGGATGGGGCCCTAATAGTGGTGGAAATGATTGGATGGTTTGGGCATACCTGGCAAGTTGGTTAGGTCCTGTATTTGATCAGTATGATGCTTATGATGAATATTCCGCATTGTCAGCACTTTATAATCCTGTATTACATATTCAAAATATTCTAACATTTCCAGACATTTCTCAACAATATGTAGCTAATGAGGCATATAGAGTTCCTATCAAACAGGCAATCAGGGACTATGGTGCGGTTACAATGACCACCACATGGTCCGGAAGCGAAAATCACTGTATGAGTATTGTCGGTTGGGATGACACTTATGTTGGTTTTGACTACTTCGGAACTTATACAAGAGGAGCATGGATTGTCAAAAACAGTTACGGTCCAAGTTGGCAATATAATGGTTATCTATACATCTCTTATTATAGGCCTATCAATAGCTTGTACACCTTTGTTTTCACACAACATGACGTTGAATATTCAGATATTTACCAGTACGACTATGGCGGATTATCCGGATATAGTGGTGTGTTAAATAATCCTAATTGTTTTAAAAACATATTCATATCCAGAAGCAATGACATTTTATCAGCAGTTTCAACCTATTTCGATGTATCATCTGATTATACCATTAAAGTTTATGTAAATGGTGAACTTCGTACAACTCAAACAGGATATGCCCTAGCAGGATATGACATTATTCCTTTGGATGAGGAAATTCAATTGGCTAAAGGCGATGAGTTCACAATCGAGTTTAATTGCAAAAATTCTAAAGTTCCAATTTGCAGAGCAATTTACAATAATAAAGAGACTTTCAATCAAGGATTGTCATTTGTTAGTTATGGTTCTGGAAATTCATGGGATGATTTATTCAATAGACCAACAAGCAGTGTTGCTTGTATTAAAGCTTTCACAAGACCTGCAATCTTGGAACACTTTGAATTGAAATTCACATATGAATATAATGCAGTTGAACTTAACACTAATATTCCAATTTATGTTGAGCTTCCAAAAAGTGTTGTGGGATTAGTTACATTCACAGTTGGCGGAACAAATTATTATGTTGAACCTAAGGATGGACTAGCGATTCTAAACATTTCCTTTGACAAGCCAGGCACATATAATGTTAATGTTCATTATAGGTCCAGCTTAAGAGAATCAAATGACATCTCATTTAATATAACTGCTGCAACTGAAATTCCTCATATAATAACTATGGAAGCGGATGAAGTTATAAAATATTACACTGGAGAGGATGAATTCAAAGCAACTCTTTTTGACAATGGAATTCCTTTAGCTGGAAAAACAGTTACAATTAATGCAGGTCCTAAAACATTTACCGTAACAACAGATTCCAATGGTAAAATAAATTTGAATTTCAGATTAAATCCAGGTATCTATACTGTATATACATTTTATGGTTCTAAAGTCTTTACAACCAAATATACTGTCAGATCTACAATAGGAGCAACTGATTTCAGTGGTGAATTCTTGAAAACATCCGTTAATGCAACATTTTTAGACTCTCAAGGTCGCTTTGTAGATAGTGGAATAGCCATATTTAAAGTAAACGGTAAAGAAGTTCATGCGGAAATTGATGAGGGTATTGCAACTGCAAGTATTAAAGTGAATGCTGGAAACTATACAATAACCATTGTTAATCCAATAACCGGTGAGCAATTGGACAAAAAACTAGTTATTACAAGAACTAATCCGGAATTTTATGTTTCACAATACCAGGATGGAAGCATCATAACAATTGAGGCGGATTTGCCTTTCAGATCAACAGGTTACGTCACCTTATCATATGGTAATGTAAACGCATACACTCCAATTAACAGTACTTCAACAGTTAACAATAGGGGATACACTATTTTAAAATTAAATAATTTACCTGTTGGAAATCATCTACTGACTGCATATTATGAGGGTGATGACAACTATGAAAGCGCTTTCATTCAACAGAATTTCACTGTTGAAGAGTCAAATGTTGTCATAACAGCTGAAGATGCATCCTTATATTACGGCTCTTCTGACAATATATATTATGTCACTGTTGAGAATAACGGTCATCCTGTTGATAGGCAGGTTGCGATTACAATCAACGGATGGACAAATTATCCTTCAGATAACTTTGGAAGACCATATATTATAGTAAAAGAAAAACCAGGCGTTTATCCTGTAAAAATCGAGTATGGTGGAACCAGTGTCACTAAAACCATAACTGTCTTATCAACAATCATTTGTAATAAGACATTGACCTATGATTATTTAAACTCTATATTGTCAGCAACTTTCCTTGATACAAATGGAAACTACCTTAAAAATCACAGAGTAATGTATAAAATCGGTGAAACTGAGTATTATGCAACCACTGACAGCGAAGGCCGCATTTCTGAAAAACTCAACTTGAATGCAGGTGAGTATGACTTGACTTTGACTAATCCTGTCAATGATGACAAGTTCTATTCAAAACTCGTAATCAACAAGATCACTCCTCATTTGTATTATATAGTGAATGAAAATTCAGATTCATATTCAGTCACCAGCATACTGCCTCCGTCAGTCACTGGAGGAAGTCTTGTATATACATTTGACGGCAGGGATTATGTGATTAATTACAATAAAGGATTTTCCAATTATATAATTCACACAAATCGTGCAGGAAACTTCAATCTTGGCATCAGATTCACTGGTGATGTCAATTTCAATTCAGTGTCTCAGTCAGCTACCTTGAATTTAAAAAACAAGGCTGATGTGATTACTGCATATGATATTGTTGCAGGTTATGGTCAGGATAATGTTGTTTCAATTCTATTGCAGGATGCAAGCGGCAAGCTAAAAGCTTATTCCAGAGTTGCTGTTAATGTAAACGGTGCCGTTACATATCTGACTACTGACTCACAGGGAAGGGCAAGCTATGTGGTGAACCTTAATGCGGGATCATACAATGTTCAATTGACCAGTGACAATTACGGCAACAAATATATTTATGTTGTTGTTAAAAAGAGCACTCCTACATTAAAGGCATCCAAAAAGACTTTCAAGCTTAAGACAAAAACCAAAAAGTATACTGTTACTTTAAAGTTGCCTAAACGTAATCTAAATCATTATAAACTTACTTTGAAAGTTAAGGGTAAAACTTACAAGGCTTATACAAATTCAAAAGGAAAGGCAACTTTCAAAATTACCAAACTTAAGAAGAAAGGAACCTTTAAGGCAACTATCAAATTTGCCGGTGACAGGAATCTTAATAAGGTTACCAAAACTGTAAAGATTAAGGTTAAGTAGAATTTCTTATAATTCTACTCTTTTTTTATTTATGATATAGATATTCTCATTTCAATATATTATTTTTCAAAATCAGTTAATTTAAATGAGAATTAAAGTTAATTATTATTATACTTTTAAAATTATTTTTAAAATTATACTAGGTTTATTCGTTTATATTAGATAGAATTTTCAGACCTAATGGAGTGCATTTGTATAGTCTTCCTTTTCTAACTTCTTCATTTACACAAAATACCAGATTTTTCCTTTTCAAATCATATAAAGCTGATGAAACTTGACTGGTCTTATAATTGTTTTCACGAGCTATTTCAGAAGGCATCTTAAGAGTTTCACCTATGGATTTTAATGTATTAATTCTGTACTGTGAAATTTTAACAAAACCTAAAATTAGGTAAAATTCTTTATCATTCATAGTATTAATTGAATTCTTTTATAAATAATTTTATATATAAGTTAAATTCATTTATGTCTGTTTTTTAATAAGTTATATATACTTAACAAACATATGGCGCAATATATGCAAAATTAATTAGTAATTTAGATTAAACATAGAATGTGGTGATTGGTTAAGTGATGGTTAGTTAAATGGAACTCATGAACCTTTCTTTAATGGTTATCGGATCAATATCGATTACAGGAGCATCTGAATTTCCAGGTTCTGTTTTATATACGATAAAGCTTGCATCATCACTTTTGATAATGTCTTTTAAATTGATGTTGTCGAAGTAATGACTGTTTTTAAATCCAACACTTTTTGCAATTTCCACAAGGTCAATCTTCTGGGCATAGGTATCCTGGTTACCTGTTGAGCCGTATGCGCCATTGTCAATTACAATCCATGTCAAGTTGCCAGGGTTATTGGCAAACACTGTTACAAGTGAACCCATGTTCATCAGAAGTGACCCGTCCCCGTCAATAACTACAATGTCCTTGTGGGGTTTGGCTAAAGCAAGGCCAAGGCCGATGGATGATGCAAGACCCATTGAACCGATCATGTAAAAGTTTTTGGAGCGGTCATTTATCTCATATAATTCCCTTGATGGAAATCCTATATTGCATATTACCAATTCCTCATCGATATATTCCATAATCTCATAAATAGCTTCAAATCTTGCCATGTTATCACCAATATTTAATCTCCAATAGTATGCTTACAGGTTTTCCTTCCTCTTCGGATAAGTCCCATGATAATCTGATGTCATCATAAGCAGCTTCGGGAGTTGCAGGTTTGAAAAACTTGAAGTCCATTGCCTCTAGAATCAGTGGAGTTGATTCTCCCATAGGAACCTGTCCGCAGATGTTTTCACCTTCAGTTCCACGGTGGCTCATTATCATCAATAATGGGAATTCATATAATTCCATCAGTGATTTAAGTGCATTTATTGAGTTTCCAAGTCCTGAATTCTGCATTAATATGGCGGTTCTTTTACCCCCCATGTATGCTCCTGCACATATTCCTATTCCTTCCTCTTCACGGGTAACTGGAACATGTGTAATCTCAGGATCATCATCAATCATGTCTAATAATTTTGATAGGTTAACGCAGGGAACACTAACAATAAAATCTATTCCCGCATCCTTAAGTCCATTGTAAATAGCTTCACTACTATCCATGTTATCACGTCTAATCATAATATATTTAAAATACTATAAATATCTATTTAAATTGTAAAAATTCAATAATTCTTTAAAATATTAAATATTAATAATATATTTCAATTTTAATTAATGTACATTTTAATACATTTAATTTAGTTAATAGTAACCTTTTTATTTAACTTTATGCTTATATATAATCATGTTTGATAAACTACCAATCTCTTCTAAAACAGAAAGGATTCTTACAAAATCCCTTGATGAGGAAATCACTGTTGAAGAGGCAAATCATTTAATGAATATTAAGGGGGCAGATTTATATCCCCTACTGGCAACTGCAGACTATTTAAGACAGAAAATCGTTGGAGACGATGTAACATTCATTAATAACTGCAATATTAACTTTACAAACATTTGTACAGTTAGATGTGGTTTTTGCGCATTTGGTAAGGATGCAGATGATCCTGAAGCATACATCTTAAATGATGAGCAGATACTTGCAAAGGCTCAAGGCGCTGTCGAAAAAGGGGCCCATGAGTTTTGCGTAATGGGTGGAGTGCTTCCGGATGCGGATATAGAATATTATGAACATCTTATGCATCTTTTAAAGGATGAGTATCCTGATGTCATGATACATGGATTTTCACCTACAATGATTAGGGATGCATGTGTCGTGTCCGGAATAGATATGGCTGAAGGTTTTGAACGCCTCAAAAGTGCAGGATTGGATACATTGCCTGGAACAGCTGCTGAAATATTGACAGACAGGTCAAGGGAAATCATATGTCCTGAAAAGGTAAGTGTGGCTGAATGGATTGATGCCGTCAAGACAGCTCATGAAGTGGGAATTCCAGGTTCAGCAACAATAATGTATGGTCATGTTGAAACTTTAGAAGAAAGGGTGGAGCATATTGACATTATCAGACATATACAGGAAGAAACTCAAGGTTTCACAGAGTTCATTCCAATGACTTTTATGCATGAGTACTCTCCGATATTTTTGGAAGGCCAAACCAATCTGGGAGCCAGCGGAACTGAAGATTTGAAACTGTATGCGGTCTCAAGATTGATGCTAAGAGACCTTATTCCCAACATACAGGTGTCATGGGTAAAAATGGGATTCCGTTTCGCACAGGTTGCACTCACTGCAGGTACCAATGATTTGGGCGGTACCTTAGGCGGTGATGAACTCTCAGAAGCATCCGGTGCTCCTGACGGTGTTGAAGCCTCAATTGAAACATTGGACAGTATGGTGAGAAATCTTGGAAGACACCCAATTGAAAGGAACTCCAAATACACTGAATTTTATCCAATATTAAATGGTATTGAAATGCCGTCAAAATAGGTGCTCAAATTGAAGAAATTTATTGTTATCGATGGACTGGATGGGTCAGGTAAGGACACACAGGTTAACCTGCTGGCTGAAATGTATGAAAAGCAGGGAAAAAACGTTATTGTAAGGTCCCATCCATGTAATGACAATAAATTCGGAAGACGTTCAAAACAGGCGCTCCTTAAGGAAGGCAAGTTAAATCACATTCTCGCTACTCTTAACTTTGGACTTGATGCAATAAGGTCAGTTCATATGTATTATTATCGCAGAGACTGTGATGTTTTGATTTTTTCAAGATATATTCTGGCCGTGATGTATCTTCCAAATGGAATAAACACTCTTGTATACAAGATTGTTGCATTCATTCTTCCGACATCCGACCTTATGTTCTTTTTAGACATCACTCCTGAGGAGTCACTTAGAAGAATAGGGTCACGTCATGAGGAAACTGAAATGTTTGAAAATATTGATGCATTAAGGGAGAGCCGTGAAAAATCACAGAAATTCACATACAACTGGAATGTTATTCCTGCTGACGGGACACCTGAGGAAATTTCACAAAAAATAATTAAAAAATGTTTGGAAAGTGACAAGTTACTTTCATAATACTTCTTTTATGCCGTCTGATGTTATAATCATAAGGGAGTTCAAATTCTCCAGGACAAGTGATACTATCGGATGGGTTTGAATGTCCTTGTGCATGAATATTATCTCTTTTTCAACAATATCAATCCAGTTGACATGATACACCACAACTCCATTGACAATAAGTCCTAAAAACTGAGGCACAAATCTGTTTTCATTAATTTCATCAAAATAAGGGCTTTTTCTAAATATGTCTCTTAATACTTTATCCATAATTATACACCTTTTCTTTCATATACGAATTTAGGCACTGCCTTGTCGAAGGGATCAAAAGTTTCGCGGTTTTTAACTTCCATACATTTCATACTTACCTTTGAGTGAAGTGATGAAGGGAGTCTGAGTATCCTTTTAAGGTCGATTGATACTTTAGCGTCAATTGTTGCAAGGTTTACCCTTGCCATTGCTTCAACAAGATTCTTATAACGTCTAGGTCCTATATCCCTTTTGAATAAACCCCAATTATCATTTTCCAGATGGTGTCGAGATGCAATGATGTCTTTCATTAGCTTAGGATTGATTCCGTCAAGCTTTTCGTTTCCCACCAGATGCTGGATGTTGTATTTGACCTTTTGGGTGAAAATCTTTTGATATCCTATAGGTATTGAGAAGTGCTCAAAGTTAAAGCTTTGATTGGATATTTCAGAGTTCATGAACTGTGATTTTGGAACTTCCGCACCTGCAGCGTATTTAAGGACCTCTGATCTCAGTTCGCTTCCGGCAAGCATCATTTCCTCATCAAGGATTCTTATGTGATATCCTCTTCCGGAATAGATTAGATGTATATTTTTCAATCCCAGGTCTCCTTCGAGAGTATCAATTAAATTGTTAACTATTTCTAAAGCTTCGCCAAGACATATTTCACACACTCCATCGCATTGACATGACCTGATTGGAATGTCTTTTGCATCAACATCAAAGATATACTCCGCCTTTAGCCAGTCTTCACGCCTGCGAGGATTATTGTAGAAAGCAACAGAAATGTATGAAGCAAAAGGAGCTTTGTATCTGAGGAATTTTCTCAGGGACTCTGTGCCGCTGAAGACCTTGTACCTGTCATTAGGTCCCCTGCCGTTATGGTCAAAACCGAATTCCCTTTTTTTGATATCCTTGGATATGAAGTCAGGCAGGTCCTTAGGGTCCCATTCCTCACGATAGTATTGTCTTCGCTCTTTAATTGTAGCTTTAGAAAACATGATTATAATTAGGTTTTTAAAGTATTTATTTATTCGCCAAGTGTGCTTTTGTGCTATTGTGAAAATGCATCAGATGTTTTTTGTCTAATTTTTCTGGCTGTCCTGATGTATTGAACCCTTATTGTTGATTAGTTTTTCAATGTTTTCGGATTCATTCAAAACCACTGTTCCCTCATTTAGAATGGAAACATTATCCTCTCCAAATTCCAAATCCTTCAGTATGATTTCGCCGAGATTGTGAATGTTTGTGTAGGTTCCTTCGGGGGTGATGTTATTTTTAAACATTGAGCCGGTTATCTTGCCGATTTTGTCCTTATTATATATTACGGATATGTCCACACGGTTGTCCTTGAACTCGACATCTTCAATGTCTAGAAATGACTTGTCTTCAATCTGATGATGGGATATGTTTTCAGTGTTTAAAATGACGCATTTTGCAATATTGCTTCTGAATTCACATTCCTTAAGTTTTAAGACGCAGTGGTTTGTGATTGTGGTGAATCCGCATAGGTTATCCAGCATTTTACATCCTGTCATTTCAATATGGGATTCTGGACTGGTAAAAATTACTGCATTTGGCTGGTTATTGTATGAGAATGTTGAGTCGAAAAAGTCAATTCTGCCATTAAAGTCTGCTATGGTACTTCCTGAATCATCAGAGGAATTGTTGATAAATGTGGACTCTTTAACTTTGACCTTGCCCATGTTGAATAGGACACTACCGCTTTTTTTCGAGATGTTGTCTGAGAATGTGGAATAGGATATTTTCATCTCTCCGACATTCCTGATTGCTCCTCCGGATTCTATTGAATGGTTGTTTGAAAACCTGGATTTGAAGATGCTCATTTCACCTTCGTTTGATATTGCCGCAGCGGACTTTTGAGAAAAGTTGTCATTGAACTTTGAGTTTATAATTAGCATCTCTCCCTTATTGAATACGGCTCCATGTGAATTGCTGTTTCCGTTTTCGAAATTGCAATTGACTATCTGCAGGTTCACGCCTTCATTTGATATTGCATTTACAGGAGAGTTTTTGATTGTTAAATTTTTAATGGTAACATTGTCTGCGGTGATGTAAAATATGCCTTGAGCCTTATTTTTCAAGTCTACTGTATGTCCATGTCCATCAATTACCATATTGTCGGTTTGTATTGGTATTGCAATATTATCCTTCTCATGGAATACGTTAAAAATAATTTCATGATTAAGTGTAATCTTTTCGTCATTGCCGGTAATCAGGTCTCTTAAATATTCAAATTCTTGTTGATTTTCTTCAATTGGCTTTCTTCTGTAGATTTCACCTTCATTGGAAATGGCCTCAAGGGGATCTTTTAGTGATTCCTCAATGAATATTATTCCTGTGTTGAGTATTGTTTTTGAATCGCCAGAAAAATTATTGTTGTTTAAAACCAGTTTTCCGTCATTGTTGATGTCGCTTGAGTGATTATCTCCATCAATATTGTCTTCAAAGGTACAGTTTATCACATTTAAACTTCCATGATTGACAATTGCAGACTTTGCATGCTTGAAATGGATATTTTTTAGAGTGACATTGTCTGCCAAGACAGTAAATATGCTTGTTTTTTTCTTGCCGTCAATTGTAAATCCGTTGCCGTCAATGGTTAAATCATCAACATCAAGCTTAATTCCATCAAATCCGAAGTCATTTTTATCGAATCTGGTGAAACTAATGTCTGAGTCTAGACTGACAGTATCGGATTCGACAATCAAATCTTCAAGATGTTTGAAATTCTTATCATTATTTAACCCGAGGAGGTTGTCAATAAAGCTCATTTTAACACCTAATCTTGTATATAATGCTAATATTTAATATATTTTTGTTGTAAAAAAAATTTTACATCAATATATTGATGGAATGTTTTATAATTCAGTAAAGTGAAATATATGAACATGAATGATTATGTTGAAGTGATAGGGGTTGAACACTTAAAGACTGTTCTTTCAAGCCTAACACCAGAAGATATTGTTAAGCCTGCATATGACAATTGGATGGGAGGAATAAAAACAGGTCACACTGTTTTGAACCTTGAAACAGGCCAGGTTTATGGTTTGGGCATTGAATTGAATCAGCTTCCATTGGCGGATGAAATCTACATTGAATTGTATACCCTCAAGTCTCATGAGGAGCCGTTAAAAGAAGAGGAATTCTTTTCATCAAATGAGTACGAGGAGTTTTTGGAGTTCAGCAGTGATGATCCGTGCGAATATATTCCCGACATCATCACTGATTTTTGCCAAAAAAAGGGAATAGATGAATATGAGCGCACAATTGGGCTTTTGGCATATAATTTTGAAACCCGTGAGCAGGCAAACTATAACATGTGGGAGTCTAAGATTTTAAACAAGTATTATGATGCGATTTATGAAAACCACAATCCATTTGAGTTTTCACAGTCAACATTATGATATTACTTTTTTTTGATTATTCCTTAGGTGCTTCCTTATCCAATTGGAATTTTTTTCGTCCATAACATGACAGTGGATTGTTAATTCCCTTGCAGGACTTGTCGGGATGGCATAGGTTAGGCAGGTGTATCTTTATTTTCTCACAGCTCATCGGTGTGTACCATTTTGTTTCGCCCTCATGGTTGATGTCCACCCTTTCATGCATACCGAATCCGAGTTTTGAGATGATGTTTATCTTTTCCTGTGGCTGGTCATCAAAGAGAGGTGGTGTACAGTTGTCTGCTGCATCAAATATCAATGGCAATATTTCATTTTCAGTAATTGTCAAATCAGGATCCATGTCTGACACTTTCACTGTCTCATCTGACGCAAATATTCTTGGGTATAGTCTTGCATATGAAGCAAATGAAGTTAAAAGAAGCACGATTGCATCATTACGTCCTCCTGAAGACACTCCTTCAACGGTTGCCTTGATGCATGGTGGGAAAGCATCAGGATTTAGTTTTCCTGCCTGAACTGTTCCGTATATTCCTCCGCTTCCTGCATAATATTGGTTGTATTTGCTGATTTCATCCGGAATGAACTCTTTAAGGTCTTCACCTATTTTGATTATTGCAGGGTGCATTTCAACTCTTGCAGACATTTCCTTGATTCTTGCAATGTATTCCTCGGTCTTTTGCATTATCAGACGTGACAATATCTGTTCCTTAACGCTGTCTCCTATCAATATGTTGTACATTCTTTCAGGGCTTCTGTCTGTAAACTCGTCTGCGAAACGGTAGAGGAAGTCATCCTGCTGGAGAATAACATCACCATCATCGATTAATAAATCTGTCAATTTAAGTTTTTTTGTTGCAACGATGTCCCTTAGTGATTTCCAGCTTATTGCCCCGTCAACCTTTACCTCATCGAGAACCTCGTCGATGATTTCTGCCCTTGACATTGGAGGTATCTTTGCAAGCTTTTCTAGAATGAGTGTTCCCTGGGATTCTATGAATAGTCTGGTTTCACGTGATCCTAGGTTGAACTGTATTGCAATGGCCTGGCATAGTATATGGAATGTGACTACATCCTGTTGGAATATTTCCTCATTGGTGAGGTATTCAAATTCCGCCTGTGTGAAGTTCTTGTTGTTCTTTTTTTCTATTGCCCATTGCATGCGTTTCATGCATAAATCCGCATAGGATTTTGGAATTAGACTGTCGTCTGAAATTCTTTGATTGCTTGTATTGGTACAGGTTTCTATTAGGGATTCATCCTGGTCGAATATCTGGTTTAAGTCCCCGTACTCTCGTATGATTTGTCTTCCTTCATCGGATAGTGGATTTATAAATGAAACTTCTGCCATGTTTTTAAGTTTTTATTTTATGTTTTAAATAGCTAACCTATTTATTAAATCAATTTTTAGTTAGGTTTAAAATGATGTAAAGATTAAACTAAATTATTGCAAAACTACTTTCAGAGATTGGAAATTTATATTGATTTAATCCTGTAAATTGCATTGATTCGGTTTCTTTTTTTAATTTGAAGACAATTTCAACTTCAATTATGTCTTTTTTAATAGTGATGGTCACATTTCCATCTGGATCTACTAAGCATTTTTTATCTATACCCATAATTTTTGAAGCGCTTACAATTTCAAGATTAACGGGGAGCTGATTTTTATCGAAATCTAAAAAAATTCCAAATCCTAAATCTATTGATTTATCATGAGTATAATCTTGCTTAACTTCAATGTTTACAACATCTAAATCATAATCATATGTGTATTCGGCTTCAAACTTTTTAATATCCATAATGTCTCCTCTTATTGATATTTTTTTAATTAAGGTTATTAATTCTTTTCTTATTATTCTTTTAAATCAATTTCAAAATCACTTTTCAAATATTTAATATAACACTGTTAAAAAATAAGTATTATTATATATAAAATACATAATTATATCATGTTTAAAATAATTGAGGAGAATGATTAATGTCAAAAATATTTATTTCATGCGCACTTCCTTATGCAAACGGACCATGTCATTTGGGCCATATCCGTTCCACATATCTTCCGGCGGACATTTACGCAAGATATAATCGGATGATTGGAAATGATGTGCTGATGGTTTGTGCTACCGATGAACATGGAACTCCAATAGCCGTTAAGGCAGATAAGGAAAACAAAAAACCGATTGAAATTTCAAAAAGATATCATGATATGATTGTCCGTGATGTTGAGTCAATGAACATTTCACTAGACAATTTCACAAGAACTACAGATGAAGCTCACTATGAGATTGCTAAAAACTTCTTTAAGGACCTTTATGACAAGGATTTAATCTATAGGGAAGACATCCAGCAACTGTACTGTCCGAACTGTAACAAGTTCCTTCCAGACCGTTACGTTGAAGGTTTGTGTCCTGTTTGCGGTGCCGAAGCAAGAGGGGACCACTGTGAAAAATGTGGAAAGGCACTTGATCCAACAGAGCTTGACGAACCTCACTGCATCACCTGTGGAACCACTCCAGTAATCAAGGACACCTTCCAGTATGCATTCAAATTATCCGAATTTGAAGACACCTTAAAGGATTACATCAACAATAACGATAACTTGCCTGCAAATGTTAAAAACTATGCTTCAAACTGGTTGAATGAAGGATTAAATGACTGGATTTTGACACGTGATATGGATTGGGGTATACCTGTACCATTGGATGAGGCAAAAGGTAAAGTATTATACGTATGGATTGAAGCATTCTTGGGTTATATCTCATCAGCTAGTCAATGGTCAAAGCAATCTGGCAGTAAATGGGAGGAATATTGGAATGATTATGTGGTGCATTTCATAGGAAAAGACATCATCTACCACCACTCAATATTCTGGCCTGGACTGCTATCAGCATACGGATGTAAATTACCTGACATGATATATGCAGGAGAATTCCTATCCCTTGAAGGAGAAAAGATGTCAACCAGTAAAAACTGGGTTGTATGGATTGCCGATTTTGTAAAAGACTATGACCCTGACCTTTTAAGATACTACTTGACAATAAACGCTCCATTAAATAAGGATTCAGATTTCTCATGGGATGATTTCCAAAGAAGAAACAATGACGAGCTTGCAGATGTTATCGGAAACTTCCTGCACCGTACATTCGTATTCACCAAAAAATCATTTGAAAGCAAAATTCCCGAATACACAAATCCATCTGAAGAGGATGAAGAGTTCAGAATCGCAATTGAGGAATTGCCTGACAAGGCCGGTGAATTGATAGCCAAATATGAATTCCGTGAAGCATTGCTGGAAATATTCAAGGTAGCTAAAAAAGGAAATAAATATTTCAATGATCAGGAACCTTGGAAGGCTGTAAAAGAAGACATGAGCAAAGCTGCAAATTGCCTATACCTATCCAATCAATTGGCAAAAACATTGGCTTACACTTTAAAACCGTTCCTTCCAACAAAAGCAGACAAGATTGCTGAGATTATGAATATAGATTCATTGGACAATTGGGAAGATGCAAAAGTCCCATTGCCTGTAGGACATGAAATAAATAAAGCTAAACCATTATTCAAAAAAATTGAAGATAAAGAAATCGAAGCCCAAAAGGCTAAACTGAAAGAAAACTTAAGTGAAAAAGAGGATGAAAATATGAGTGACTTAATAACCATTGATCAATTTGATGAAGTTGTAATCAAAATAGGACAAGTAAAAGAAGCTGAAAAAATAGAAAAATCAGATAAATTGTTAAAATTGCAGGTGGACATCGGTGAAGAAAAACCTCGCCAAATCGTTGCAGGACTTGCTAAATTCTACTCACCTAAAGAATTGGTTGACAGAAAAGTGTGCGTCGTTGCAAACTTGCAGCCTGCTAAACTCTTCGGAACATTATCTGAAGGAATGATTTTGGCAACCGGAGAATCAGGTGCATTGCTCACTCCTGACGTAAAAGCTGAAATCGGTGAAAGAATTCAATAAATAGATTAAAATGCCTGAATCTGTCCTAGTCAGCAAAGCCGAGAACTACCTAAAAGAAATAGCAAATGATTCAATTAACTTAGAGAATATTGAAGATTTTGAAGTTTTCAAAGATCTCTACTTTAAGCTAGATGACAGATTAAACTATTTACAGAAACTGAAAGATGATATGGATGTGCAGGGATACACCACTCCATTCACATCCCTTAATAAATATGGTACCAAGACAGTTGCTGAAGTAGCAGCTGATGAAATCCGTGAAAACAGTCGCCATAACCAGATATTTAGAATGAAAGCAAATGCCAAGAAAAACATTCTTGACCGTGTGAAATCCGCCATCGATTCCCATAAGATTGCTCTTGGAAATCTTGAACAGTTCGGATATGTCAAATGCAATTCCTGTTATAAAAAGTATTCAATGGATGAATATAAGAAGAATGATGGTGTTTGCAGCTGCAAATGCACTGCTTTCACATTCAAGGTCAACAAGGACCTGACACATCGACTGGAAATCATTCCTCACCTGCCGTTATCCGGAAACTATATGGTGCTTATGAGTGAACTTTCCCAAAATGCAAGGGAATCATTCAAGCAGGTATTAAACATATTGAAGCAGGAACGTAAAGGTGTCGTCAAGACAATATCACTTGTCATTCGCTTTAAGGATGACAATAACCGATTGATAAGAAAGAACATCACCTTGGATAGTGAATATGTGGACAACTATGAGGAGGAAGTGAGAAATCGCTATGGCAGGAATGTCAGGATTGAGGCATTGAGATTCCACAGGACCAAGCCCGCAATCATTGACGACAAGCATGCCCGTACGGCATTGGCACTTGCATATGTTGGATATTCACAGGAAATCATTTCCCAAATAAAGGATGAGATACTCAAAAGGAGATTGTCCGATTTTAAAAGAATAAACAAGTATGATGAAATCATCAAGGAATTTGAAAACCAGACTCCCGATTTCATCGACAAGTATGACTTGGATGCGATTGATGCATGGAGAAAATCCCAGATTCAAAACAAGTTCAGAAACCTCAACTATATTGACAGATTCGGAAATATGGCAAGGTCCCTTAAGAGGGATTTGAGAGTCCGTGAAAGCATCTACAAGAATACATTCAAGAATATCGCTTCAACCCTAATCATTTGGGACATGTTCAGATATTATTTTACCACATCCAACAATGCCCGCAGAATCAAGTTAGGACCATTCCCATACATACGTGTTGAGCTCGACCGTGAACAGAGAAAGGTTTTCCAGATAACCTACACCAAAGTCATTGAGACACTGTCCAACTTCACTGACATCAAGATCATTCCGATTCCAGAGATGGATCTGCTTTTGTATGAAAAGTTCAAGTTTGAAAAGCAGATTCGCAATTCCAACATCAAGTTCAATCATGTTGCATTGGGTGCTGGACTGATACACTTGAATTCTGAAATTGAACTTGAAACAATAAGCAATGCATTCAACATCAACGAATCAAGAGTCAAAAAGGAACTCAAGCATATAAACCAAATCAAAAATCCGAAAACAGACAAGTCCAAGAAGTTCCTAGATTTAATCAAAAAGTGATAATATGGATGAAAAGGTTACCACTATTCATATTACCAAAGCGCTGTCATCATCAATGATTGTGGAGCTGATTGACAAGTATCCAAATCTTGAAGAGATTACATGCTCTCCAAGCGTATACAAAAGGACATCCAAGACATATATTGATGCCCTAAATCAATTGGATATTGAAGTTAATCAGAAATATGAATGGGGTGCCAAATCCAAAAGCAATGATATCGAGTTTTACATTCAAAAGCTTTCTAATGAAGGTTTGACTGCAAGGCAGATATCACAAAAACTTGATATTTCCCTAAATAGAGTATATTACTTGCTTAGAAAAAGCAAAACTGATTTTGATAATAGGAAACGTAAATATAATCACGCTGAAATTAAACAACTTAAAAAGGACGGATTGTCTGCAAAGGAGATTTCTGAAAAATTGGATATTCCATTAAGAAGTGTGTATTATATTTTAAATAAAAAATAACTACTTATTTTAATAATGATTGTCATATATTTTAATATGATAATTTTACCTCAACTTCCGTTATATGCAATAGCAATAATATGTGGATTACTGTCCTTTCTGGCCACTAGGATAGTGATGCCGAAGATAATCAGAAAGATGAAAGAGGCTGACATTGTTGGAAAGGACATTCACAAATCCTGGAAACCTGTCGTTGCCGAAATGGGTGGATTTGGAATACTTTTCGGTTTTACCCTGGGAATATTTTCAGGGGTGTACATGCATGAGATATTGGCTTTTCCACTTGTCATAGTTCTTGTTGTTATTCTTCTTGTGGGTATGATAGGAATTTTAGATGACTTGCTTGCCCTATCATCAAGAGACAAGTTTTTATTATTGTTCATTGCAGGCCTTCCATTGATTTGGGCTGCACCGGATAATGTGGGATTATTATACCTGATAACAATACCTATTGCGCTTTCAATAGGATCCAATTTAACCAACATGCTTGCCGGATTGAATGGAATAGAATCCGGTTTAGGTGTCATTTCAATGACTTCCCTCACAATAGCATGTATCATTTTGGGAAAATATGATGTTACAATCATTTCAATGAGTATGCTGGGGGCATTGATTGCATTTCTGTACTATAACAGATATCCTGCAAAGATTTTCCCTGGAGACACAGGTACACTTATCATCGGAGCGGCCATTGTGTGCATTGCATTTATCGGTAGGGTTAAACTTATTGCACTTATTATAATGATGCCGAACATCATTGATGCTGCTTTGAAATTCTACTCCGCTGGAGTTATGAACCGCCAGCAGCAAAAGCCTACTCAGATTAACGATGAGGGTAAGCTTGTAAGGCCGGAAGTCGGTTTCAAGTCATTGATCAGATTGGTTTTAAGAAAACCTATTGCCGAAAAGGATGCTGTTAAAATCATTTGGGCTATTGGTATAGTCTTTGGAGCATTGGGTATTATTGTTGCATTGGTAATGCCTGGAATGCTAGAAAACCAGACTTTAGTTAACTTCCTGCATGTCAAGGAAATGTTATATCATATATAGGTGAGAAAAATGAGGCCACATGTTATTTTGAATGCTGCAATGACACTTGACGGTAAAATAGCAACACAAACCGGAAGCTCAAACATTTCCGGCAAAAAGGACCTTGAAAGGGTTCATGAAATAAGAAAGGAATGTGATGCAATAATGGTTGGTATCGGAACCGTTCTTGCAGATGACCCTAGACTCACAGTTCACAAGATTGATGCAAGGCCTGAAGACAATCCCGTAAGGGTGGTTGTTGACAGCAAATGCAGGACTCCTGTTGATGCAAGAATCACAAATGATGATGCAAAAACAATTATCGCAGGTGCCAATGAGTACAAGTGGGACTTTAAGGAAAGCGATAAATATAAAGCATTGAAAAATAAGGGAGTCAAGTTCTATTTTTCAGGCGACAAGAGAGTGGACCTTAAGGCGCTGATGAGTTATCTTCATGAGGAAGGTATCGAAAAGCTAATGCTTGAAGGGGGATCCACCTTGAACTTTTCCATGATTAAGGCAGGTCTCATTGATGAGATAAGCATATGTGTGGCTCCTATGGTTGTTGGCGGAGCTAATGCGAAGACATTTTTCGATGGTGAAGGCTTTGATTTGATGGATGATGCGGTAAAACTTGAACTTACTGATTCTTATCAGTTGGATAAGGACCTGATTTTGCATTATAATGTCCTGAATGACTGACCTGACAATATTTTATACCAGATGAAATCATCACCTGCATAAAAGCTTATCAATACTGACGCTAATGTAATCAATACAAAAATGAGGAATACACTACCTGGCATCAATAGGAAAAACAATACAATCAACACTATTTCTGATATTATGAATGTCCTTAAAGGATTGTTCACTTTCACATAGCTTAATATTCCTAAAACAATCGGTGTCATGATTATGGCCAATATATATAGAATTGAATCAAAAAGGCCAATCATATTATGGATTGGAAGGTTTAAAATATTCATGAATAGATACATTTCCAATACGCTCAGGAAGAATCCCTGAACACCTCCGCAGATTGCCTGGGATAATGTGTGCTTTTCAAGCAATACTCTTGACCAGATTAAAATAGGATATAATATGCCAAACAGTGCACCAATTGGACCCATTAACAATATCAAAGCAGCAACTGGTCCGCTTAATCCTGTTGTATGGACGCTTATTTTCCATTTGGTGGTGAACACTAAAACTACTCCTGTGTTGATTGAATAGCACAGAAGCAGACATGTGAGAAAGTTATCCAAGCTAAACGCTAAACAAATTAGAAAACCTATGAAATAGGATATGATTCCAACAATTAACGGCATGAATCTGTCTGATCGGTTGGATATGTCCTTGTCGGTTCCGAGCTTTTTTGCCCAGAACAATATGATTGCCATGGGAAGTATGGATGCAAAGATTAGTGAAACCACTTCCAATATTATGAACTTATTAAAGTCAAATCCACTACCATTAAATGAAAGGATTATGCAAATTATTAAAAATAATGGTATGCAAATGATAGGAGGATTGGTAAATGTTGAAATATGTTTAGCTATTTTTAACTTATTCATATTTATATTATAGGATTTCATAATATATAACCATGAAAGTCAACCTTAAAAATCATACTATGATGTATCCGGCACCTGCAGTTGTTGCAAGTGCATATGATGAAAACGGAAGGGCTGATGCATGCACATTGGCATTCGCCACAATGTGTTCTCATCATCCTCCAGCTGTAATGATTGCCATCAATTCAACATTAAAGAGAAAAACACTTAAAAGCATTCTTGAAACCCAAGAGTTCTGCATAGGCTTTGGAAGCGTGGAACACATGGCTGAAGTGGACTATTTGGGAATCGAATCAGGATACAATGAGGATAAACTTGCAAAAATCAATTTCACACCAGTTAAGGGCAAAAAGGTCAACGCACCAATAATTGATGAATTCAAGGTATCACTTGAATGCAGGGTAATGCATGTTGCAGAAGTTGGTTCACATACACAAATTACCGGTGAAATTGTGAACGTTCAAGCAGATGAAAGTGTAATTGATGAAAAGGGCAAGATAATTTTTGAAAAAGTTAATCCAATAGCTTATGATGATATTTCCCATTCTTATTATGAAATGGGCGATAAAATCGCCGATGCCTTTAAGGTAGGTTTGAAATTTAGAAAATAATTTAAATAACAAGATATAAATATTATAGTAATTGTAATACTGGGGAATTTTTTATGAAAATGGAAATTGAATTAACCGATGAACAAGCTAAAAAGATAGATGTATTAAAGGAAAATGGCATTGAAGTTGGAGAAGCTATCGACATGCTCTTTGAGATGAACAACACTTTCATTGACAATAAAATCATTAAGGCTCAAGAGGAAAAGGCTGAACTTGAAGAAAAGCTTTCACAAATCGATGATGAACTATCCCTGTTCAATAAATTGAAAGACACCTCTCTTGACTCATCACAAAAACAGAAAATCGTTGAAAAAGAGTATGGAACCATCGACAAGACTTATGACGAGTCTGTTCAGGACGCTAAACACAAGTTCAAATGGACCCGTTTATTATAAGCCACTTTTACCATCACTTTTCTATTCTTTTTTTTAAAAATTATTAAATACTAAAAACGAGTATTTGACAATATTGATTTATTGTTGCACCGTCAATAGTTGTCAATGCAACAGTTTATATATGATAAGGATATAATATTAACCTATGAAATCATTAGTAGTATATTATTCAAGATCAAACATTACAAAAAAACTTGCCGAAGATATTGCAAGTAACATTAATGCTGATATAGACGAAATCATACCAAAAGTAAACTATCAGGGAAAAATAGGATATGCCCGTGGCGGAAAGGATGCCATGAGGGAAAAGATTATAGATTTTGAACCTGTAAAATATGACCCTAAAGACTATGATATGGTTTACGTTGGAGGTCCCGTATGGGCGGGAAAAGCGGCAAATCCAGTGATTTCATATTTAAAACAGAATGAAGGCAACTTCAAAAACATAAAATTCTTTTTGACAGCCGGAAGCAGTGGATTCGAATCAGGTTTTAAGCAAATGGAGAAATATTCCATCAAGCCTCAAAAAACATTGCAGTTAACCACCAAGGAAGTTAAAAAAGAAGATTATAATTTAGATTCATTTTTAGAGTAAGGATAAAATGTCACTTGAAGAGTTTAAGATAATCGATGCTTCAGCTCTTCCCGTAGGTAAACTGATTACAATGATTGCACGTGGGCACACCATATACCTCAATCACCATTTGGAGGATATGGGCATAAATGCCTCACAGCTACATTTATTGTTTGAGATATCTCATCAAAAAAACATCAACCAGGAAAAGATTGCATCCAGATGCAATATAAACAAGGGTGCTGTTGCAAGATCAATAAAAAAGCTGGAAGAAAAGGAATTGGTCATGCGTGAAATCGATGATGAGAACCGAAGACAGAACAAGGTTTCAATAACACCAAAAGGCAATGAAATCTTAAAGGAAAGTGTAAAACTATTAAAAAATTGGGAAGAAGTAGTATTCGATGAAAGTATTATAGAAAAGGAATTATTGCAAAAGGCTTTAAAGGATATAGCTATTAAGACAATTGAGTTAAATCAAAAGGGAGAATAAAAGGATGGCTAAAAAAAATAAGAACATTGAAATGATAACAGGAGACCCTAAAAAGGCTATTGTTAAATTGGCATTGCCTATGATGGTTTCCATGTTACTAATCATGCTTTATAACATTGCAGACAGTATATGGGTGGCAGGACTTGGTGCCGATGCCCTTGCTGCTGTAGGATTCATTACACCATTATTCATGGTATTGGTAGGACTTGGAAACGGTATCGGTGCAGGTGCAAACTCACTCATTGCAAGATACATCGGTGCTGGAAACCACAAACAGGCAAACAATGCAGGACTGCACGGTATAGTATTGGCAATCATTGTATCAGTGATATTTACAATATTGATTGAAGTGTTCATGGTTCCTATATTGCAGTTCATGGGTGCCGGAGAAACAATTCAATATGCGATGGATTACAGCTACATCATCTTCGGATTTTTAATAGTCTTTGTATACTCTGGAGTTGCATCAGCAATATTCAGGTCAGAAGGAGACATGAGAAGGGCAACAATAGCAATTGCAGTGACCGCTGTAATGAATATTATATTGGACCCAGTATTCATTTATGTGTTGAACTTTGGAATTGCAGGTGCCGCATGGGCGACCGTTATCTCAGCAATCCTGTCATGTGTAGTGATGAGCTACTGGATTTGGGGTAAAAAGGACACTTATCTTGACTTGACTCCATCAAACTTCGAATATCAGGGAAGCATGATGCTTGACACATTGCAGGTGGCAATCCCTTCAACATTGGAGACAATAGTATTTTCAGCTCTTGCAATAATCATCAACAGTATGCTTGTAATGGCATCAGGAACAACCGCAGTTGCGGTATATACCGCATCAATGAGGATTGTGCAATTGGCAATGATTCCACTGATAGGTCTTGGAACTGCAGTATTGACAGTATGTGGTGTTGCATACGGTGCACACAATCATAAAAACCTAAAGACCGCTCATTCATATTCAATAAAATTGGGCTTTGCAATATCAATCGGATTAGGAGCTATAATGTTTATATTCTCCTCACCAATCGCTACAATGTTTTCATACACTGAAGCAAGTGCGGCACTGTCCCCTGAAATTGCAACCGCAATCAGCGTATTGAGCCTGTTTGTGTTGGCAATTCCACACGGTATGATGTCATCCATGATGTTTCAGGGTGTTGGAAAAGGAACATATTCCCTATTGATTACCCTTTTAAGGTCACTCATCCTTGAAAGTGTATTTGCATACGTGTTCTGCTTCATCTTTGGATGGGGACTTCCTGGAATATATGGAGGAGTCGTATTCGGCTGTTTTGTTGGAGGAACAGTAGGATACATATGGGCGAAATTCTTCATAAGAAAATTCACCCAGATATCAATCAAGAAATACACACCACTAAAAGACTAGTTATCAAATAACTAGTTTTTTATACTTTTTTTAACAATAACATTAATATGGAATTCATTGTCAACAACAAAAAATACTCCATATTAAACCATGAACTGTATATCAACTATCTGATGGTTAATGAATATTTCAGGGAGTATTCCAAATATGATTATGACATTCACTTTGACTTTTTAGATTCAGTATTAAGCAAGGAAAAAATAGAGTTTTCAGATATACTGGAAGGAACAAAAGAGCTTGAGGAATTGATTGAAAAAAATGAGATTAATTTCATTCCGCCGGGATTGAGGATTGACCAGCATTTGAATGAGAATTTCATGATAACATATCAGGATTTGGAATTCAAGAATGTTAATGTGGGTGAGGCAATTCCCCTCATGATTGCATTGTCAAGCCTGTTGAATGCAAAGCCGATCGTTACACTGTATCAGATTGATGAGGAACTGCACTACTTTTTGGAGAAATTCAGAAGCTATTCCAACGGCTGATTCTCTTCCTTTTTATACATCGGATTTAATGTGGAACATGGCTTGATGTGGCATGTGCTTGTTTTTTTCCAGTAGCAGTTGTTGCATGATATGCAGTGGCTTTCTCCGTTACCTTCTATTTGCCAATCGACCAAAAAGCTTGGGTCGTTGACGAATGGCCTTTGCATGGATATGAAATCTATGCTTGTTTCATTTAGAATATTGTTTATCTGATTTTGACTGTTTGATCCTCCACCGAGGATAACTGGGATGTTGACATTTTTGATTATTTCCTCACTTGCTTCAATCAATGGATTTTTATCCTTGTTTTCACGAGTGAAGAATTGCGGGGAACGTGGACGGGTGATTTGAAGTGAGTCGACACCATAATTTTCAAGTATTTTACATATCTCAATGGTTTCAGACAATGTCATTCCATTGGTTGTTCCATCAAATGCATTTAAACGGCAGTTTATATGAAGCTTTGTGTTTTCTTTTATGACTTTAATCATCTCTAGAACTATTTTCAAACGATTGAGTGTGCTGCCACCATATCTGTCGGTACGTGAGTTGAATGCTGGGTTGATGAATCTTGATAGGAAATAATAATTTCCAAGACCTAACTGGATACCGTCAAAACCACCATAATCGAATTTTTGAGCTGCAATTATCATGTCTGTCTGGATTTTGCGAATGTCTTCAGTTGACAGGTCTTCGACTTTCATGTTCTGCTCGGTTCTCTTGTTGTATTGAACAAAACCCAACTGGGCAAAGATAGGAACGTCATAGATGTGCACCAGGTCGGTCAGGTCACGGGCTTCACGTACAAACTGATTATAATTGGTTGTATTTGTGTATTTGGAAAAAACATCCCTCGGATACAGGGAGTATAATTCAGTGATTATCAGTCCAACACCGCTTGCAGCCATATTTTCATAACGGTTATATATTTCAGGAGTCATATTGCCTGATTTTTCCCTTTCAGACTCCCAAAGACCGGTTCTTACTATTCTACTGTTAAGTTTCAAATCCCCGAATTCACAATAATCAAATAAGTCTTTCATAGTTATTATTTAAATCAAAATAGTATAAAAATATTTTATCATATTTTAGGATTTTTTAAAAAAGTTGTAATTATAAAATTAGTTTTTTGCTTGCTTTTTTAAAGTATTTAATAATCAACAATAGTTTTCATTGATTTAATATATTTATCTGTATTTGTAAAATCAGGATATTTTAAGTTATTTATTCTATAATAATTAAAATATTATCTATTGTCTGATTTTGCAATATTGCTTTGGTTTTGAAAAATTGTAAGGATTTAAAACTGCTTATTTTAAATATAGGGTATGTACAATAATTGTATTAGGGAATGACTTAACTGTCGTTCCCTGCGACCGTCGAGGCGAATGGTTAGGTGGGTGAAATTTCCATCTAATCATCCTCCAAATCATTTAAATAAAACGATTTACAAAATTTTAGTTAATGACCTTCAATATAATTTCAACATTTTTAATTGCTGTGGCTCTTGCAATGGACGCATTCAGCGTATCCATGACAAAGGGATTCACGCAGAAACACATGACAAATTCACAGATAATTTATTACGGACTATTTTTTGGTGGATTTCAGTTTTTCATGCCAATCCTTGGATTTTTCTGTGGGAATGTAATTGCAAGCATCGTTGAGTCACTGGCATCAATCATAGGCTTCATTTTGCTATTGGCCATCGGATTGAACATGATTCGTGAAAGCCTCACAGGTGATGATGAAGAGATTACTGACCATTTCTCATTTAAGGAAGTGACATTGCTTGCAATAGCAACAAGCATTGACGCTTTTGCAGTTGGAATAACCATTGCACTCATTAAAGATCCGATTTTGATTTCCTCTGTAATCATTGGAATAGTTGCATTTATATTTAGTGTTGTTGGTGTATTCATCGGAAGGAAACTTGGAAATTATGTTGGAGACAAGTTTCAGATTCTTGGTGGAGTCATATTGATTTTAATCGGAATCAAGATTTTACTGGGATTTTAATTTTAAAAAGATTTTTTCATATTATTTCTTTTATTAAATGAATCATATTTATTTATTGTCTTATTTTGTAATATTGCTTTGGTTTTGAAAAATTGTAAGGATTTAAAACTGCTTATTTTAAATATAATGTGATTCTAATAATTTATATGGAAAATAAATTTGATTTGTTTTCCAAATCTATAAAAAAAGATTGCTAATGCAATATTGATTTTAAATTAATATTAAAACAGGTATAATGGTGCATTGGTAACACTTGTATTCGCCACCTCCAGATAAATTCAACGGAGGTGATAATAATGCTAATAATCATTGTAAATATAAATATTAATTTACTATTAATGTTATTAATATTAAAAATACAAGAAAAAAAGCAATATTATCAGTTGAATACAAGTAAGAAATGAAGAATCTAAAATGAAAGGGGTTTTAGAGATTTAATCTCCCACCTGTTTTTTCTCTTTCTAGATTCCTCATCTTTTATAAAACAATTAGTTTTATAAAATTAATTATAATTATATTTTTATACTTTATAAATCTTTTGATTATACAAGTGTATAAAATGAATGTGACCCATAGAAATGAGATTAAAGATAAAGTGGATACTTATTAATTAATTGACAGAAATAAATGGATTTAAATGATTTTTAGGATAAAATCAAAATAGTATGGTTATTCAGATAAGGTTTATAAAATTGGTGAGGATAATGAATGAAAAAATCGTTGATATTTTACATGAAATTGAAAAGAATGAGGATATTGAAATATTATATGCCTGTGAAGCCGGAAGCAGAGTTTGGGGATTTGCAAATGAAAATTCAGACTATGATGTGAGATTCATCTATAAAAAAACCGACGTTAAGGACTATCTGTCATTAAGCAAAACTAGTGATGTGATTGAATATGTGGGGGATGACTTTGACATTGTCGGTTGGGACATTAAAAAGGCATTGAATCTTCACTACAAGGACAATCCGAATCTTAGGGAATGGCTTATTTCAGATATTATATACATTGACAAGGGCATTCAGTCAATATTTTTAGGTCTGGGAGGATTCAATAAGGATGTCTTAAAAAATCATTATTCAGCAATGGCATTGACGCACTGGAAGAAATACTGCAGCCTGGAATTTAAGAAGGATAAGACCAAAAAATACCTTTATGTCATAAGATCTATCTTCAGCTGGAAGCTTTTAAACTGTGAAATATGTCCTCCTCTCAAAATCCAGGACTTGCTAAATCATGAATCGATTAACATTGATGTTAACATTAAGGATGCAGTTAATGATTTGATTGATTATCACAAGGATAATGGCAGTTTAGGTGAGGAATCATTTTTAAAGTTGAATAATTTCATCCTTGATTCCCTTAGTCAAATGAAAGCTATAAAGACTAATTCATTTAAAAACCTTAATGACTATGATGAAAGATTCAGGGAACTTCTGGTAGTATGCAGGTGATAATGTGATGGTTAATTTTGAAGAGATTGCAGAAATTGCACTTCTTGTCGGTGATTTCGGTGAAACAGTGATTATTAATAATCAGTTTGTCAATGAATGGACATTCGGATTATTCATTACCAATACATATGATGCCTAATATGGAAGTGTTAAATCATCATCAGTTAAATTGGTTGAGTTTTTGACAATTAATGCACCTGAATATTCGGCAGGGTTGTAAAAGTAGCCTCCGTCATAGTGAACGCTGACTGCTGTGGATGGATCATTTTCCCTAATTATTGAAATTCCATGTTTAAGAGGTAACGGTTCCAATACAGCCTCACCCATTGCATTTTCATCTTCGCCATTGAATTGAAAACCAATAGACAGCTTACCTGTTGAAGTGTCAACCACATTACCATCATTATCAAGAATTTCACATACAATGTATACATCAGATGTGTTTGAAATTCTCTCGCCATGAACATCAAGAGTGACATCACTTTTAAAAAAGGTTAATGACATTACTGCCAGAATAATTATTGCCGCAAGCAATATTATCATCAATTTTTTATTTTCCATGCAAAAATTTTTATTAAATTTGATATATAAATTTTACATTTTTATCAAATCATCATATTTTAACTAAGACATATAGATGATATGGTTTAGATTTCATGATTTTGTGTGAAGTGAATTTTACCTGAAATCAGCTGGATTATTAATTTTAATAAAATTTATTAAAATTTAATAAAATTTATTATCAAAACCCCTTTATATCATCTCTTAATTTTAAACTAAATATGAATACATTTGAATATACAGTTAAAATATTTTAATAGATTAATTTTGTAAATTAAAACTAATTATCCTTTTAATTTAAAAATAAAGTGTTTTAATGGATTATTTTTACTGAAATTCCTGTTAGTGTAATATTATAGTAGTCGGCATAGTATTTCCGTATATTATCCTTAAATATATATTAATAGATAAATATATAAAAGTAGTTATAATAGGTATATATCTATTATATGTATTAGTAGTAATAATAGATATTTACTATTAGTAGGTATAATTGTATTATACTAATTATATATGTTTCTGTACTTCTGTAAATATGGATAGTACATATTTCCATATTTCTGTAAATACAGAAAGTATATATTATACTTATTTTACCACTAATACTCAAGTAATATTAAGAAAATACTTTAAATCAACTCTTACATATATATCAAGCTATTGAAATAAACTATTTTCTTTAAATTTTACTTTTTTTTAATAAATTTCATGAAATTTAATAAATTTTAGCGTCGAATATGATATTTTACGTATCTTACAAATTTCAATACGACGAAGAATAATATTCCAACGAAAACTACAAAACCAACAAGTATCAATAAGATAATTAAATTATCTACAGTTGATTTTTCCTCTTCAAATGTAATTGATCCAATCTTTTTATAATCAGGAGCTATTGGAATCTCTTTTCCTTTAATTGTTGTATTATTAAAGCAAACGTTATCAATGCAGTCTTTATAATCAGCACCTACAAGAGATCCATCCTCATTTGAAACATAAATATCGGTAGTATTTCCCTTTTCTCCAACATGATAATCATAAGTGATGATTTCACGCCTATCAAGTCCGTATAAATCAGATTGAGCCAATTCATTCATTGCTTTAATCTTATCATCAATTCCTAAGGAAAGATTGCCTCCTCTGGATAAAGAATAATCATTAGGAATGGAAATGTACTGACCTGGTTTTAAAGTGCCAGTCTTTAATTTATTGACAGTGGCAAAACCATAATTTCCATTAGGTGCCTTGATAACAACATGTCCTCTTCCATATGGCTTTTTGATGTCTTGTATTTCTTGTAATGCTTTTTTAGATATGCTGTAGTCTTTAGTAATCATTTTAGCTGTGATATTTTCGCAGATTTGATTGTCCTTACCGTCATCAATTCCGCCAAGCCCAATTACCCATCCATTATTGGTAACAATAACATGGTTAAAATAGCCATAATCAGTCTTATATTGTTTTATTGAAGGAATTCCATGCCAATCAACCTGTTCTATGAAAACATCAGCAGTAACATTGGAATCTCTCCTATATGACATCAATGTGTCATTTCCTTCTAACTGCCATACGATAGAACAACAACCGAATTCATCAGTTGAATTGGAAATGACGGGCATAGCATCATTATTTTGATGATTAAAAGTAGAATAAACTCCACACATGCTAATAAAAATTATAAAAATACTTAATACAAAAATCTTTTTACTTAAATTCATATAAATCAATAATTAAAAGTTAACATTAATATATTGATTAGTATACTATTTAAATTCATTTATTTTAATATTAAGCATAATAATTTACCTTTAAAATCGGTTATTGTTGATTTTTAATTTTTGTTTCATTTGCTCACGGTCAATGTGGATATACTTATCTGTTGTTTGAGAATTGGAATGTCCTGCAATTGACTGTACTTCAGCAACTGTCAGTATTTCAGCAAAATGGGACAATGCAGTGTGTCTTAGAATGTGAACACTTACACTTTTGCTGTAATTTATTGGACAATCTATTCCTTCAGCGGCGATTCTTTCATCACATCTGCGTGCATGTTTTTTTATCAGATCTTGAACTCCACGTTTTCCAATTCTGGTTCCTTTGATATTTGTGAATAGTTCCTGGCGAGTTTGCTCGGCTTTAGCCTTGTTTCTCTGAATTATAGGTTTATAGAGCCCATTTGTTTTTTTCTTCATTTTTTTGATACGGCTATCCATCATTTCATTGATGCTTTCAAGTGTATCGTAAGTTATGAAGGTTGTTCTGTCTTTTAGCTCACCTTTTGTGGTTTCTCCACGCAAATGTATTTCAATTACTTCATTATGGTCTTCAGGCAAGATGTAAAATCCGTTTTCGTCCAATGGAACTTGAATGTCAGTTTTATCAAGCAACACCAATTCCTTTAACCTCATTCCAGAATCAATGAAAGTTCTGCAAATTGCATAATCACGCTTGTTACCACTTTGTTCGATTGTATCTAAAAAGAAATCGGATTGTGGCCAAGTTAAGGATATTTTTTCAATTCTTTTTTTAGCAGTTTCTGGATCTTCTGCCTTTACTTCGATAATATCCTTCATTTTGATGGTATCGTGTTGGATTTCTTCCTGAACATCTTCTGAGTTGATGAATTCCAATATGTTCATCATATATGTCTTAACTGTGGTCCTTTTATTTCCACGTTGTTTTAAACAATATCTACGGTAATGTCTTAGTTGCTTTTTAATGTTTTTGTCCGTTAATTCATCGATTCCTTCCTGTTCAAGATATTCAATGAATTTGGAAATATTAAATGTTTGTTTTTTTATTGTTTCGCTTGTTAAGTTTTTTACTTCTTGCTTTTCTTCCAAGTATTCATCTAGGTAGTCGTTTAGCTCATCAACCTCAATCATAAGCATTTTGCCTCCTAAATTTCTTTACTCAAACCCTTGATTATACATTGATTTTTTTAATATATAAAGACTTCGTATCTTTTCGCCTTTTACGTATATTATTACATAAAATATACGTTCTCTTTATATATTAAATTAGGTCAATTTGGGAGTTTGTGGAGAAATGTTGGAAGTGAAGTAATACATATACATCAGGTGGTTTCAAAATGATAATTTCTTCAAATTTTGATTTTGTAATATGAAATTGGTGAAAAGTAATAAAAATATTTTTGAAAAAATTATGGATAGTGACTTCAAAGTTCACTTTCATTAAAAAAAAAGTTAATAGGTAGTAACTTGTAAGTTACATGTCCTATTAAAAATAATATTAATATTTTTCATCCGACAATTTAGGATTGTAAGTTATTCAGATTATATTAATAATCTGAATCCCTATATTTGTTTTTAATACCAACATACAAATAACAATACACTTTACCATCTTTAGAATTATATTTTGGAACTATAGATTCAAAATCATTAGTAAATGTTCTTTCAATACCCCAATATATAGCAAGTTGATGCCTAGCATCTTTTCTGGCTTGATCAATAGTTGACCCTGAACCTTCAAATTCCATTATGTCTCCATAATTAATCCATTTGTGAATTTGAAATAGAGTATCAAAATCATCTGCAAAAACAGTGAAAGTATATTCATCATCTTTATAATTTTTATATTGTCCTATCGGTATTAAGTCTTTATCTGATTTTCGTTTATTATTTTTAATTAATGGAAGTCTCCCTTTGAATATATCATCATAGATTTCATTGATTTTTTCAAAACCTTCTTTGTCATCAGTTAACTTAATAGATATTGAATCGAGTCTGTATGTCATTTTAAGTCTCCTTATCAGTTTTCTTTTTAAAATCTTCTCTTATTTTTTCATAAAATTCATGTCTCTGTTCTTTTAAATCGTTAATTATGTGAAACATCTCCTCAATTTCATAAAAATCTCTGGATTTTTCACAGTAGGCTTCCAAACATTCTATAACTTTGGTGTATCTATCTTCTGACAAATAAAAATCAATATAAGTGGGCATTTTATCACTCTTCGTTCATAATTAAAAAATTATATTTGCCATCCAATAAACTTTTTAATTGTTTTTCAGTTAATTTAAACTCGCCATTTTCAGTGTCAATCACTTTAAACATTTTATCCAATGAAAACTCTTTGAAAGGACCTAATGTTTCTTTAGTGTCTTCATGAATCAGTTTAAAATTTTTTTCAGACAATATCCTCACAAAATTGATTGTGTCCACACTGCGATAAGGCTGAACATTCAGATAATGCATATAACTTTCTTCAAAAAGTGGAATGATTACATTATCACTATCCTTCCAGAAGTCCAATGTTTTCTTTAAACATTTGTTTTTTCCGCTTAATTCATAGACTTCATTAACAAAATCCTCCTTGCACAATTCCAAATCAATACTTTTTATCTTCTCAACATTCTCTTCATTTGAAAATGTCAAAAACAATGGATAACCGGTTAATCCGATTATGTACCGATTGCATAATTCAATATTTGTTCCATGAGCAAATGTCGGTGTCAAGAACAGTCCAACAGTGCCCAATCCGTAAAAAATCAGAATAGGATTCAAGATATATACTCTGTAATTATCCTTTGGCACTTTAGAAATCCAGTTTTCTATTTCATCCCATCCATGAAAATAAGGAAATGTCACGACTCCAGTTACTGTATCTGAATAGGTAACACATGCTTCTGGACTAAATTGTATGGAGGTTGTATGGTCAAAGTCAAAACTGTTCAGCTCACCGACAAATCCACTTTTGTTTTTGTCTTTGATGATGTTTGAATAGCTGTGACTGCATAATAATTTATATATTAAAGGATCATCTCGAAACTGGTTATTTAAATTTTTATTAATACACATGTATTTATAAAATAAGTCCCATTCTACAAAATCCCATATAACTTCATGTTCTTCTCTCATTAAACGATTGTATTCCTTAGAATTTACTTTATAATTCTCTTTCAATAGTTTTTCCTTTTTGGACAACATTTTATCATCCTTTAATTTATCGTTAATGTTTTGAAATTTTGAGATTTTTTAAAGTTTCATCATGATTATTGTATGAATTGATATTATGCTTGTTTGTTATTTCATTATACACTTTTAATTCGTTTTCTATGAGATTTTTCTTATTTAATATGTCATAATACTTTTCAGCATTTTTATTGGCACGTTCATCAATCTTGTTTAAAACATTGCATAGTTCCTTAAAATTTGTAAATGTTTGCCCAGTCAAATCATCTTCAATTCCAACATGAGGAATTACTCTAAATCTTTTAATCATATTTTTAATTCCTTAATAAGTTATTTTTTCATTATTTATTTGATTTTCTTAAACTTAACTGAATCAATCCCTTCTTTTTATTCAGTTGATCTAATTCATTTTTATTGTCATTTCCTATAATTTTGTTTTCCTCATCAACCATTACAAACTCAAAACCTTGGCTGATGCAAAATTTCATGAATTCTATAGGTGTAATACTTGACATTATATTAACCTCCAAAATTATTTATTTTAGATTTCAATGATTTAAATTCATTGATAATTACTAATTATTATTGTACTTATCTTATTTAAGTTTAATCAAATTGTACTGGCTTTGAAATATTGTTACGACTTTGTAAAATTGCTTTCACTGAAACATAGTATTTATACTTTACTATTTTCAAAATAGAAAATTTAACAACAAGTTTGAATATAAATTAATACATCTACATAACAGCAAGCATAGAGTGTAAATTCAAGACAAACAATGAAAATATTAAAAACATCCCATAGGATTAGGGCCTTTGAAATATTCAAGACTCATTATATGCATAGGATTTGGAAAATGATGAAAGAAAAAATAAGTCAAAAGATTTCTGAAAAAATTCGACAAACATACAGAGCATTAATAATTCCAATTTGTCAAAACTGCCATTCAAAAAAAAGTTTAAAATGCATGTCTTGCAGTGAAATATTCAAAACTGAATATCATTATAATCCCCTAATTTAATCAATAAAAAATATTTTTTAAAATACCTCGTTGAAGCAAAGAAATAATAAGACTCAAGACTCATTGATATAGTCTATAATTTTTTCAAATACTTCAACCATCAGTATTGATAGAATTAACACGGCTAAAAAGGTTATGATGCGCAAAATCATACTGCTTTTAACATCGATGAATTGATTGATATATGTTAATGAAAGAATCAACGCCCATTGAATTAAATATATGGAGGTTACATTTTTACTTGTTATTATAATGAACTTGTTAATTTTAGGGGTTGCCCTTTAGATATGAAATAAAATAACAAGTGTTGTTTTCAGAACTGTTTCCAACAAAAATCGGGAACCCCTCATTCGATATAGTATTCAACCTTGCACAGGGCATACAATTCATACGATTGGAATAACTTTCACCGGCTTTAAAATTGCTTTTTTTAGTAAAAAATATACATGATGATAATCATAGACTGCAAATTCACTACGGGACAGTAAAATATTGAATTTTCCCTCAAGAATTTTTGACTTTGTAGGATTCAGTGTTGATTATATCATTGGATTTTAAAGATATACCCGCAATAATATTTTAATTATTCAGTATAAATTAAACTATTTAGTTCTAACTTAATAATTAAGCTTATTTTAATGTTTAACTATCCAATAATCCCTAATTTTATACATAGCTAAGCTAAAGTAATGTAATTTTACAATCAATTGCATTTCTTGTTTTTAAAAAAAGGTGATATAATGTTTAAAAAATTAGCCGTAATGCTATGTCTATTATTATTGGTTGTTGGTATTGCATCTGCAGCAGACACCAATTCTAGTGATGATACTCTCAAAACAGATGAGGACAACAGTGAAAAGATAGTTGAAATACAAGATGAAAAAGTGACGGATGAAAACCCGAAAAGCACAATAACAGTTAAATTCGTAAATGCGGTTACAGGTGAGGAATATGGAAGTTTAAGCAATACCCTCGCTCAAGGAGGATCATGGGGAATTGGCAGGGGAAAGTTCAATAACATGATAGCCAACCACAAGACCTTCAAGATGGACGGATACAAGTACACATTCACACACTGGAGCGGAGAAAACGGCATTGTGGACAGCACACAGCTTTTATACTGCACAGGTGAGGATTATACAGTTACATATTATGCAAATTACGATAAAGAGCTTCTGGGCAGACTGACATTTATAGTAAACGACGAGCACGGACACAACGGACATCAGATGACCTACACCGATGAGGATGACTACAAGTTCACATTCAATGATCCGGTTGACGTTGATGAAGGATATGAATTCATGTATTATGAACATGCAAAAACCAGTGAAAAATACAATCCTGGAGATATATTCACCATGCAGTATTCAGAGTTTCAGGGCCAGGACGTGACCGTTGAGATAAATGCAATTTATAAGAAAATTGCAGATGATACTCCTGTAAATGATACCAACGGTACTGGAGATAATGGAACAGTCATTGACAATAATTCTACAAATAATGAAACCGAGACTAATGGAACAGTCATTGACAATAATTCTACAAATAATGAAACCGAGACTAATGGAACAGTCATTGACAATAATTCTTCAAATAATGAAACTGGAACCCATAATACTGACGATAACAAGAAAATTGATGATAAAAATGATGATCAAAGTGGCAATGATTCTGTAAAAAGCGATGATGGTAACGTTACCAGTATTTTAAGCAAAAATAAAACTGCTATTGCATTTACAGGACTTGTCTTTTTGGTCATTGTAATGATAGGTGTTTTGATATACACCAGAAGAAATGAAAATTAATTGACAGTTATTGTTTAACTCATAGTGTAGGAAAGCCACGGTCTTTTTGGTCGTGGCTGAATCACTATAGAAAATTTCCATATACTAAATTTTGACTAGAAATTATTTGATGATATAATGAGGAATTTCATAAATTCCTTTACTGACATCTTTGACATTTTTTTACCTCTAATTTCTTTAATTTGAATAATTAAATTATAAATTCAATTTTCTTTACCAATATTATTTTTCTCATGTTTAAAATGAATGTTTTGTATTGAATTATTCAATACTAAAAAAAAAGAAAGATGATTAATCTGTAACCTAGATTATAACATCATCTACAATTGGATTTTCATTTTCTGCACTTAAATCAGCGCTTTCGCCAAGATATGACATATGGATTAATTCATCTTTATATGTATAAATGCTGCCGATTCCATCTTTGCTTTTTAGCTCAAATCGACTTTCTAATCCAATATTTTTCACTTCTTCTGATTCATCACTTAAAGCATCATCAATAATAGATTTGATTGAATCGATATTGACTGTGAAAACATTATCATTAACATCTGCATTAATAAGATAACTCTTTATGATTTTTTCATGATATTCCCTGTAGATTTCTGAGTTTAAAAAGATTTCAAAACCCTTAACCTCACCATCAATCATGACAACAATGCCTGTTTGTCCTTGGACTATGTCAAATGCATCCAGAAATTCATTCATGTCAGCTTTTGCGTTTTCATAACTTTCAGACATTGCCTGGGTCGGTGATGAAAATGACCGTGACATTTCAAGTTCGTCAATTGAATCCCAAACGGCCTGTTGAACACTGCCCTTATTTCTAAATGCACGATGCTTGGCAAGACGGGTGCTGTAATTAGCAATATGTTCAGACTGTTTAAATTCACTTTTATAACTCCACCTTCCGTGTTCAGTGCAGTTTACCGGAATCTTACTTGCACTTTGCGGACCAATCAAAACGGTTGCATCCATTATACGGTTTTGATCTCCACCAACTATCTCTTCACCATCAACCAAAAGAAGAGGAACAATAGATTGGTTTTCGACAATAATAGTATTTACTGTGGACTGTTCACATTCCTTTACAGTTGCTAATTCTAATTCAAAACCTTTTTTTAAGGTTAAGATGTCAATATTATGATTTATAGGAGTTTTAATTGGAACGATAGCAATGTTTTTGTGAACTTGTGGGTCCAGAAGTTCATATTCTTCAATCATTTTTATCACTTTCAAAGTTTTTGCTGATGAAATCCGCATCAATTTTTCCTAAATTGTCGGATAAGTAGTGTATGTCACTTTCAGGATTTTCCACTTCCTTAATGTATTCATCTGATGTCAATACCTTTGCAATTGCAATTGAATCTGTGATGAATTTAATTTTTGCAAAGTATTCATCTGTTATTTTATCATATATTCTTCCTGCACTCATTGATCCTTTGACAACAGTGTTTACACTGTTTGATACATATCCAATTTTGCCAAAGTATCTCATTTCACATGCTATTGCTTCTGTATCATATTTGTTGTCCGGTTCCTTGATGAGTTTGACGAGTCCGTCAATTTTAAATGGTTTTGAACCGTGCAATTTGTTGAATGATAGGATTGTAATATACATTTTTTCTCACCTTTGTGTATATCTTGTGTGTTATTTTATTTAAATGTTTGTAAAAGGCAAATTTTAACATTTTTGTGCAAGAATTCTCCGGCTTCTTTAAGCCGGGAGATGAATTGCACTTTTAAGAGGTATGTTGAATTTAGAATTTTTTTTGCGATATAAAAAAAAGCACGATTACTTCTCAAATGCTCTTGGATAACTTCTATTTATTATAAAAGTATAATTATAGTTTATAAGAAAAAAACATATTTTTTTTTTCGATTATGTTAAAATAATATTAT